>Ga0210398_10001367_pt1 | contig 25387 bp, 26 predicted proteins | sample IncBWC4OmetaG_FD_161047 | JGI IMG/M metagenome (GOLD analysis project Ga0210398, IMG submission 161047) | Forest soil microbial communities from Barre Woods Harvard Forest LTER site, Petersham, Massachusetts, United States - Inc-BW-C-4-O | ecosystem: Environmental > Terrestrial > Soil >... | reverse complement strand
AGTCACCGACGAACCCAGGGGGCTATCGACAATTGGGATTGCCTTATATTTTGCTTTTTGAGGCAGGAACGTTTCTTGGCCACGTTCTTACCGAGACCGGGAGATAGCTGACAATAGTGGACTGTGACGCACCAATCCCGCCGCACGGCTCCCTGAGATTTGCTACTACTGTAAGGAAGATGTGAACTCCCAGCTGTGTCTCCACCCGTTTTCCGCTCGTCGGCCTCAAGAGCGAAAGCGCGAAGCCGCGCGCTCCCGTGTAACGGCCGGCCTGAGGTCGGGCGCTCGCATGGCTTAGAAAAAACTTCGCACTCAACTGGACAAGGCGTGGCGGATTGGCGCTCACCGCTTGTCCGAAGGTGGAACTGCCGATATTGCCGTCGACGGCTTGGGGGCCCGAAGAAGTGGGCATGATTGAATAGGTTGAACCCCTGGAGCGATTTCGACTCAATCAAACGCACGTTCTTGAGAAGAGCCGTACCATAGTTGTCCAACCCGGTTGTCCAACCCGGTCCGGAGAAAAAACGCCGCCTAGCGCTGCCCGGCGTGCCCAAGGCATTCTCGCTGAATTGAGAAGTATTGAAATGAGTCCTTCCATTACTCGGATTGTGATTCAAATCCATTCGGTTCAGCCCGGAGAAGGAAATCGTCGCCGTAGTTGACCAGCGTCACCGGCAGACCAGAACTGAAATGCGTGATCCCCGGGACTTCCCATCCCTGCGTCCAGCGGTTTGAGACTCGGAAGAGGCTCTCAAAGGCAGTCCTGTAGTTGTAACTCACGGCAAAGTTGTGCCTGACGTTAAAAAGTAGACAAGGCAGAGCTGAGAGCGGGATTAATCGGATTGATCTCTTCCCCCCGATTGGAAGACTCGTCCAGCGACTGGCTATAGGTGTACCCGGCCGACAGTTGCAGCCGTCCGCGGGGCTGGCGCAGGCTGAGTTGCAGAGTGTTGTAATTCGATTTTCCGATGGTTGTCTGCTGCGTGTCGCTTCCGAAATTAGAACCTAGTGGCCATCGAGTTCCGTCGACTGCCTGACCCGTGGCGCAACCTGAGGGGGCATTTTCTTCGCCGCCGGGCGGAGAGGTCGGTTCCCCGATTGCTGTGGAACTGCAATTCCACATTAACCGCCAAGAAACGACGCAGATCAACTGGCTACATGGTTTCGCCTTTCAACTTTTTCAGCCGCCTGACGGCGTTATCATTCTTCGGATTCAGTTGCAGGGACTTTTCATAACTCTGGATCGACAGATCCGTCTGCCCCGTCTTCATGTAAGCCTCACCCAGGCTGTCGTACACATTCGAAGACTGCGGATATTCCTGAACATTTTTCTGGAACGCCCGCAGCCCATCCACTTCTCGTCCGCCATACAACAATGAGTACCCCATCGTATTCAAGGTCTGCTCGTTGACTCCGCCAGCATGTAGCTTCAGTTCGTCATAACGTTCGAAGGCTGCCGGGATGCCTTTGAGCTTGGTGAGCAAGAACAACTGGTGCCCAGCGTTCTCCGGCTGCAGTTTGTAATTCCACGCATATTCCTTCGCGACCCGGCGCACAATGTGATTTGCCAGTGAGGTGCCGTTATCCGAATTCACCATGATCACCACGCCATTTCCCGTATCCGCATTCATCGTCAACAGCGCCTGAAATCCACGATCCGCGCCGTCATGCCCGAACTGCCCAGGATTATCCTTATCGAGGAAGAATCCCAAGCCAACGTCATTCATCACTGGCGTCAGCATCTGGTTTGTGATCTTCTGCGACAGAATGCGATTCGATTTCCCCTGTTTCGAAAGAGCGACCTCGATCGCAAACTTCGCCAGATCGGTAGGCGTCGTCCACAATCCCGCCGCAGCCATCTCCGGGTACACATGCCATCTCCCCGGCACTTCTGTGCCGTCGGCATTCGTTCCACCCGCAGTCATCGCAGCCCGCGCGGCAGGCAGCGGCTGCTCGTAACCGCTGTCCGTCATCCCGATCTTGTCGAGGACGAGTTCGTGCATCAGGGGAGGGAATGGTTTCCCCGTCACATCCGTCATGAGTAATTGCGCGATCGTTACTCCGCCGCCGGAGTATCGCCACTGTGTACCCGGCACCGTATCGACACGAATCGGATCTGTATTCGCCGGTTTCTCGCCATTCAGCACCTGCACCAGAGTCGGCAGAGGATCGTCCACGTCGTATCCTGGGAATCCATGCACTGTAAGCCCCGCGGTGTGCGACATCAATCGCCGCAGCGTCACTTTTTGGGTCTTCGTGAAGTCGTTCTCCGGAACCTTCCACGTCGTCAACGTCTGATTCACATCCTCATCGAGTGACAGTTTGCCCTGCTCCACCAGACGCAACGCGCCTGTCGCGGCCACCGGCTTGCTGATCGATCCCGCCTGGTACAAGGTATGCGTCGTCACCGGCGTGTTCGATCCAACCTCAATTACGCCGTAGCCCCTGGCTTCCACGATCTTGTATTTCTCGATGACCGCGATGCTCATGCCCGGGACGTTGTACGCTTTCATCAGATCGGCCAGGCTTAACCGCAACGGCTCATCCCTCGCCGCGCCTGGAACCTCCGCCGCGGTTGCCTCGATGCGTTGTAGCCTCGGGCTCTGGGCGTGCACCGTAATGTAGGCAACGCTCAAGAAACAAAGTGCCGTTGACGCGGATCTGCGAGTCAGCAGTTTCATCGAAACACCCCAAGGGATAGAAGGGAAAATTAACCCGGCCCGAAATTAGACCATCCATTTGGACGAAACGAACGGACAGTCGAAAGCAACCCGGCCCCATCGCCACGAATCGGAAGGTTGGCTCGTCATCCAACTCAGCAGCTGCCATTTGCGCTCTAACGCTTCAGGACCTGCTCCAGATATGCGAGGGCACGAGGATCATGCGATTGTCCAAGCCAGAAGAACGCTTCTTTGCGAACTGCTGGATTCGAATTGGTATCTGCGACATGAATGAGCTGAGGCACGCTTTCGTCCCTGGGTAACTGGCTGAGAGCAAACACAGCCTTTTTCTTTACCTCTGTTTCAGGATCGTTCTGGATGGCATCGGCCAGGGTAGCTGTCGCCTTTTTGCCGGCCTTCTGCGCCAGCCAGAAAAGCGCCTGTTCGCGAACTTTCGTGTCCGGGTCGGACTTGGCCATGCGCCCCAATTCGTCTTCTACCGCGGGATCCGTATTCTGAGAAAACTCAAACGGCAGCTTCTCGCGAAAAGCTGTTTCGGTAGTGGCCTTCTCGAGAGACTGCAGGGCCAGGAAGCCCTCGTGTCCGCGTTGCACTCCCAGCCAAAAAGCTGCCTGCTCGCGGAGATGCATGGGAGCGGTGGACGACGCGATTCCGCTTAGAGCGTTTGTCGCTACAGGTGTCGCATGGTAGCTGATCGAAAGGAGTGCTCCATCCACAGCGTGAGAGCCGTTCGATTGGGAAGATTGCGTCGCGAATCCGGACAGAAAAGCAACACTATCCTCAGGGTTCACTCCTGTCAGCCAGGTAAACGGAACACCGCCCGCATCCAGGTGGCAGCCCGCCACCACCGGCCTGACCTTGATAATCTGGCCGTGATCCAGGCGAAGAAGAACCTGGACATTACGCTCAGACGCCGCCTGGATGCCGCGATTCACGCTGTCGTTGCTCCTGTCTTCCAGACGATATTCACCGCAACACTCATCGTCCATCGATGATGCGTCCGACCAGTTCGGACACGCAGAGAAATGCGATTGTGGAAGAGCCGCCACTTCATATCCCAGCCAACGCTGTTCACTGGAGTGGCGAAATCGATCCACCGTTGCGGTGAGGGTTCCTCCTATGGGCTCTACAGTGAAGTTCGCATTGCTGACCTTGGGTTGCTGCGCCACAAGTGCAAGCGTGGATGCGCAGATGACGATTGCAGCAAGATGCTTTTTCATAACCCGGCTCCTTATTTACTGAGAACTTCCATCATGTAGTCGGTAGCTTCCTTGCTGTGCATCACGGCCAGCTTGCCGACGATAGCTCGTTTTGCCGAAGGATCTTTCTCGGCGCGCGCGAGCGCCACCAGATCATGTGCATCTCCAGCAACAAACAACGCATCAAGAACCGCCTTCCTCGACTCTTCGTCTGGGCTCTTGGAATAGATCGCCATGAGCGTCGGGCTTGCCGACACGCCTCCGGTTATTCCCATATTGCGGATCGCTTTGCGGCGAAGATCGGGATCCTGTTCCGCCGCGGCGATGGCGCTGAGTGCATCCGCCCCTTTTCCACCCGCGGCAACAAATGCATTGATCATGGCTAACTTGGCGTCTTTGCTTGTTGTGGACTGATACATGCCTGACAACTGCGAGACGGCTCCCAGAGCTCCGAGGTCGGAAATGGCACGCCGGGTTAGTTCCGGATCGGATTCGTGCTGCGCCACTTCGACTAACTTGTCGGGCGCGTCCATAATGAGATAGGAATCGAGGACGGCTTTCTTTACCGACAGACTGCTGGACCGGCCATAGACATCCGCGAGCGCGTCGCCAGCACTGCTGCCCTGGGCGGCCGCTAACAACCGGATAGCCTTGACCTGTAAGCTGGGGTCTTTCTCTCCGCGGATGACCTGACGAAGCAGATCCTGTGCCGGTTTGGACTGATCCTGCGCCAGAACAAACAGGGCTCGTTCCTTCATGCGTTCGGATTGGTGTCCCTCGAGAATTTGCTCGAGAATGGGCAGAGCATTGACATCGCCACTCTGCATGAGTGAGTTCAAAGCCAGCAGCTTGAGATCTTCGTCCTGCTCCGCCTCTGGTTGTACTGGACTCCCGCTCTTGCCGCGTACCTCGATTTCGAGAGCGTTGCATTCTTTGAGCCAATTGCTCTTTGGATACGTCTGGCCAAGATCTGCGCATGTCTTGAGTGCGTCAGATGTGCGGCCCTGCTTGTTTTCCACGTACGCTTTCCAGTAAAGAGCGCCATCGTTGCGACGGCCGTGCTGATCGATCACTTCATCCAGCAATGACTCCGCATCGGGCCAGCGGCTCTCGTTGATAGCGCGCGTGGCATCGGAGTAGAGCTGATCTCCGCGCGCACTCCCCTGCTCCGCATCGTGATCTGGGGGCGGGAGGATAAGCCCCGAGGCCGATGGAACGGGGAATGACAGGGCGCCACAAAGTGCGGCCCGCCGAAACCACTGTGCAGTTTTCATTAAGTATTTGCTCCTTTTGGGATGGCGTGAGCATTTGTTCTTGGTTCAGAAACCCTTGCTCGCAGAACGCGGATCTGGAACAGCAGGCCCGGCGTATTCATTTCCTTCTGAATGCTGGCGATGTCTCTGCTGGTTAACTCGCTGCCCGAATTCGCAACTTCCACAAGCACGCGTTCGAGATGATCGAGCGCGGCATCGAGAAGAGGATCGTTGGCCTGGGCGGCACTCTGGCGATAAAGCTGATTATCGGAGAGCAATTGCTGGGCTTCTGCCTGCAGTCTAAAATCAACGTCGTCTGCCTCGCCGCCGGCATGATTCAGCTGAACCAGGAGACGCTCTGACCGGTCGAGGTGACTATCAAGAACGAACAGCACCACGCGCTGTTTTGTCTGCTGCTCAGCGCCGGCGACCAGGGGCTTGGAGTGAGCGTGCTCCCACATTCGTCCGGCCCGGAATGCACCCGCAAGAAAGAGCAGGCACGCTGCCGCATACGCGAACCGAGGCCAGTAGAAGCGGCGCTTCTGCTTTGGCTCGTAAGGCTGTAGGGATCGTTGAATGGACTGCCAAACCTGCGCTCCATACTCTGAGTCTCGCAGCGGCAGGTCGGAAGCAGGCATACTTCCCAGGAGCTTGCTGAGATCTGCATAAGCCTGGGCGCACTGCGGGCACGCCTGAAGATGTCTCTCGGCCTCGGCCTTCGAGAAACCTTCAGAGTAGTAATGCGCGATCATTTCTTCTTCGGTGAAGTGCTTCATGACCGCACCCAAAGCGGCGCGAGTGATTGCCGTAGTTTCTGGACAGCCCGAAAAACAGCCTGTTTGGCGGAATTCGGAGCGATCCCAAGCGCTCCTGCAATCTCCTCGGTTGAGTGGTCTTCCATATGGCGCATAACAAAGGCAACGCGTTCGGTTGGCGTCAGCTTTCCCATGGCAGCGTGCCGGCGCGTTTCGATCTCCTGACTCAGCAGAAGCCTGTCTGGCCCGGCGGCACGATCCGCCAGCTGGACGGTTGGAAGTTCGCTGTCATAATCCTGAGCAATGGGCACCACGGTTTGGCTTTTCTGCTTGTTCAATACATCGAGTGCGCAATTCATAGCGATTCGGTAAATCCAGGTTCCAAAGTTGGACCGAGCATCAAAGTCCTGGAGCTTGCGATAACCTCGGAGGAAAGCTTCCTGCACGACCTCATCCGCATCAGCCTCGTTTTCGGTTATGCGGAAGGCGACACGAAAAACACTTTGACTGTGACGTGCGACAAGCAGGCCATAAGCATCCTTCTCTCCGGCGAGAACGCTCCGGATGAGCATGTAGTCGTCATTCCCCATTCAGCGCATTAGACCGGATTGTGAGCTTGCGGTTAGGAAGAATTTTGGATTGGGGGTTTATTTCGGGCAATGGATGCGGGTTTGAGTCTCGCACCGTCCCCCAGGGAGCAGGACGCGCCAGGTCGCGCACGGAAGCCCAGCGCCGCTTCACCTTGGACGACCATGCCAAGGCAACGGCGGCGTCCGGTGCCGTAGGGATGCGGACCTCGTCGACGAAATCGCCCAAACTCCGATGGCGTACAAGTTCATCGACGCGGGGATGGAAGCGCAACCCAATCTGGACGTGGTGCACAGGTTGCGCCCGGTGGTTTGCATAATCCCGGTGGTTTGCATAATAAGGATGACGTGAAAGGTGTGAAGTAGGAAGGGACGGCTTTTAGCTCGGCTCTCCCGATCGCAATCGGAGACTATGGAGACTGGGTGAAGCTCTGGCACAATTACCCATTCTCGCGATAGCATTAGGCTTAGGGCAACAGCGCGCGTTCTTCGCTATGGCTACTAAGAGGACGAAATCCAAGACCAAGCCCGGCTCTAACGGGCACCGCTCGCGGAATGGCTCGCGAGTGAACTCTGATCTCCGGAGCTACCTGATTCCCGACTACCGTCTCGAACGTCCCGACTTTACCGTCCGTCAGGCGATAGAGAAACACAAAGATGGCACGGAGCATGTTCGCTACGAAGTCGAAGGGAACCTCAGCGCTCCCGTCCCGCCGATTCGCGACTCCAAGTGTCTCGACCGGAAGCAATCGATCGAGATCTATCGCTACATGCTGCTCAACCGCAGGATGGAGATCGGGCTCGAGAATCTTTACAAGCAGGGCAAGGTGGTCGGCGGAGTTTATTTCGGACTCGGCCAGGAGGCTTGCTCCTGTGCATCGGCCTACGCTCTCGATAAAGACGACTGGTTCGCGCCCATGATCCGCAATCAGGGAGCACTTCTGGTTCGCGGCTTCCGCGCCGCCGACACGATGATGCAGTACATGGCGAAGGCCGATTCGCCGACCAAGGGCCGAGACGGGACCTCGCACTTCGGCGACATCGAAAAGCGCAACATGGTCTCACCGATTTCCATGCTCGGCGATCTTATCCCGGTGCTCTCCGGTGTGGCGCTCGGTGCGCGCCTTCAGGGGCGCGACATCGCGGCGCTCACCTGGATCGGCGACGGCGGCCAGTCCACCGGCGTTACCTACGAAGGCATCAACTTCGCTGCCGTACAGAAGCTCGGTCTGGTGCTCGTCGTCGAAAGCAATCTCTGGGCCTACTCCACACCGTCGGAGATGCAATACCGCGTGCAGGACTTGGCTGAGCGCTCCATCGGATACGGCATTCCGGGCGTGATCGTCGACGGCACCGACGCCTGCCAGGTCTACGATGCCACTCGCGAAGCCGTCGAGCGCGCCCATCGCGGCGAAGGGCCCACGCTGATCGAGGCGAAGATGATGCGCATGAAGGGTCACGCCATCCACGACGCAGCCGCGTACGTACCCAAGCCGATGTTCGATTTCTGGAAGAAGCGTGACCCGATTGCGCGATTTGAGAATTATCTTGTGAAAGAAAAGAAGTGGCTGACCGCGAAAGAGAATGCCGAATTAATTTTAGAGGTTGAGCGGGTGATCGAGGAAGAGAGAGAGATGGCGGTCAACTCTCCGATGCCAACACCCGAATCCGCCGAAGGCGGCGTCTTTTGCGAGGCTGGCTGCCATGAAGTCAAGCCGAAATATGGACTGCCGAAAGTGAGAAAGGGTAGCAGCAGCTTCAGCCCGACGGAAGCTGCGGCGCATTTCAAGTAGGGGAATCTACCCTGATCGGTGGAAATCCGTGGTACAAATTGAAAGTTCTGAAACCGGACTCTATGCAACTCAGCTACCTCGAAGCCATCCGCCAGGGAATCTGGGAAGAGATGGATCGCGATCCCACCGTCTTTTGCCTGGGTGAAGACATTGGAATTTATGGCGGTGCCTTCAAAGTCACGGACGGTTTCATCGACCGCTTCGGCCCCGAGCGCGTCATCGATACGCCCATCGCCGAGTCCGCCATCGTGGGTGCGGCTTTCGGGGCCTCGCTCACCGGCATGCGTCCCGTAGCCGAGTTTCAGTTCATGGATTTCATCGGCTGCGCCTTCAACCAGATTTCCAACATGGTGGCGAAGACGCATTACCTCTGGGGCGCGCCCGCGCCGCTCGTGCTGCGCGGACCCAGCGGCGGATACGTTCATGGTGGACCGTTCCACTCGCAGAATCCCGAGATGTGGTTCGTCCACAATCCCGGTCTCAAGGTCATCTGCCCGGCCACGCCTTACGATGCCAAAGGCCTCATCAAAGCCGCCATCCGCGACAACAATCCGTGCATCTTTTTCGAACACAAATATCTTTATCGCCGCATTAAGGGAGAAGTCCCCGCGGAAGATTACATCGTCCCCATCGGTAAAGCACGGCTTACTCGCGAAGGACGAGACCTCAGCATCATTACCTATGCCGCGATGGTACACACTGCGCTAGAGGCCGCCGAGGTTCTGAAGAACGAAGGCATCGATTTGGAAATCCTTGACCTGCGCACCGTCTCGCCGCTCGATCGCGAAGCCATCGCTCAGACGGTGAAGAAGACGAACAAAGTCATCATTCTTCACGAACACGCACGCACCGGTGGCCTGGCCGGCGAAATTACCGCTATTATTAACGAGGAAGCCTTCGATGATCTCGACGCCCCCGTCGTCCGGATCGCGGGCCTTGATTCGGCTGTCCCTTTCTCTCCGCCGCAAGAAGAGCACTATCTGCCTCAAGTGAGCGACGTGGTTCGCGAGGCACGCCGATTAAAGGCTTATTGAGCCAGCAACCGATATACCCTAGTGCCAGGCTGAACTGGCGCCTCACGCGTACCGTCTGCCACAATAATGCGTCCGGAGGGACTGATGGGAAAATTCATTCTCGGTGTCGTTGTCACTGTTCTGGTGCTGGTTCTGGGGGGGCTCGGTCTTGCCATGCTCGGTTTTATTCCCACCAGCGCGAATGTTGCGCCGCCACGCCTCGAGCGCCGCATCGCGAACGGGGCGGTTGACGCTTCCATGGAGCGTCATGCTCCTCATGTCACCAATCCCTTGTCGCCCACCGATCAGAATTTCGAAGATGGCATGAAGCTATACACCATGAATTGCGCCGTTTGCCACGGTGGACTCGATCAGAAGCCCGCGTCTCTCGGTAACTCTTTCTATCCACCGGCGCCGAACCTCGTCTCCGATCCCCCCGACGATCCCGAGTGGCATGTCTTCTACACCATCCGCACCGGAGTCCGTTACACCGGGATGCCGGCGTGGGATAAAACACTCAGCGAACAGGATATCTGGAAGATCACCAGCCTTCTATCGCACCTGGAGAAGCTGCCACCTGCGGTTCAGGATTACTGGAAAACGAACTTCGGAGTCCCCGCCCCTACCGGCGGAGAGGGAAAAGGGGATCAGAAGCACGACTAGGGGATCGGTTTTCCCTGCGTGAGGGTTCCGGGTTCCTTATCTGGAACGCTATAATATCTGTTTGCGTTTGGCCCTCTGTCCTGAACTGTGGGCCGGGTGGAAGGAAATCATGCCGACTGACATCATCATGCCTCAAATGGGCGAATCCATTGTCGAGGGCACTATTACGAAATGGCTGAAGAAGCCCGGCGACAAGGTCCAGCGCGACGAACCTCTGTTCGAGATATCCACGGACAAGGTGGACGCCGAGATTCCTTCCCCCGCGGCCGGTATCCTCGCGGAGATCAAAGTTCCGGAAGGCACCACGGTGGGCGTGAATACGATCGTGGGAACCATCTCGGCTGAGGGCGAGGCGGCGGCCGCGCCTGCCAAACCCGCGCCCGCAACTGCAGCTCCAGAAAAACCAGTCCTGGAGAAACTGGAGAAAAAGGAAACGAAGCCATCCGCCGCTGTGCCTCCATCCGCACCGGCAGCCAGCGCTCCGCCGGCCGAGTCGGGTGAGGAAGAAGAAGCGCGCTCCTCGCCGCTGGTTCGCAAAATCGCGCGCGAGCACGGGGTTCGTCTTTCGCAGATTTCCGGTACCGGCCTCGGCGGCCGCATCACCAAGCAGGACATACTCTCCTTCATTGAAGGACAATCATCCGCCCCAGCGCCAGCCGCACCTAGCGCGGCGGCCCCGGCCGCGCCATCCGCTCCTGCTTCGCAGCCTGCGGCCCCGCCAGCCCCGGCTGCCTACCCGGGCGATCTCGTTCCCATGACGAACATGCGCAAAATCATTGCCCAGCGCATGATCGAATCCCGCCGCACCAGCGCGCACGTCCACTGCATGTATGAAGTGGATTTCACTCGCATTGTTCATTTGCGCGCCAAGCACAAGAACGGATTCGAGCAACGCCACGGAGTCCGCCTCACGTTCATGCCGTTCTTCGTGCGCGCAGCCATCATCGCGGTCCAGCAGTGGCCCATCACCAATGCTTCGATCGAAGGCGACAGCATCCGCTATCATCGCAATATCAACGTTGGCATCGCCGTCGCCCTCGACTGGGGCCTGATTGTGCCCGTCCTCAAGAATGCCGGCGATCTCAACTTTCTCGGTTTGCAGCGCGGCATCACCGATCTCGGTGAGCGCGCCCGCAACAAGAAGCTCAAACCCGAGGATGTTGAGGGCTCAACTTTCACCGTCACCAACCCCGGACAGTTCGGCGCGGTCTTCGGTCTGCCCATCATCAACCAGCCGAACTCCGCCATCATGGGCGTGGGCGGCATCACCAAACAGCCGCTGGTCGTCACCGATAAGGAAGGCAATGACTCGATCGCCATCCGTTCGGTCGTCCATCTCACGCTCGGCTACGATCACCGCCTCATCGACGGCGCTGTGGCCGACCAGTTCATGGCTATGGTGAAGAAGACGCTGGAGAATTGGAACGAGGAGATGGGGTAGCGGTGAGTGGGCGGATGGCTGGGTGTTTGCAGCCGGCTGCTGCTTACACCAGGAGGACGCATTTAGGTACAAAACCGCCGGTCTATGATTTTAGAAATTCCGTGATTTTAGAAATTCCGTTCTTGACTCCTGCCCGCCGGGGAAAAAAATCTGCCCCGCCACCCGGCATCCCGGATACCTGACTTCTCCTCAGATTCGTTCGGGTAGTTTTCTCAACCTCGTCCCTGCAAGAAATCTTCTACGCTCCGCACATAAACGTCGGCAAAGTCGGCCACCGGCCGTCGCGCCTCAATCAGGTCCATGCCCTCCTCGAGGGTCCAACCCATCACCCCCAACAGCGCCAGTGCCATCATCGGAGCCCGATGCACTCCCGCCGCGCAATGTACGAACAATTTCGCTTTGCCGTCTTTGAGTGCCGACAGTGCAAACTCCACGCCCCGCGCAAATACTTCAGGAGGCTTAGCTTCAAAATCATCGTCCACCGGGTTCCAGCAAACCGCAATCCCATGGGGCTCCGCCAGCGGCGTATCGTCAAACTCAATCTGCATGTCGATGATGTGCGTGATTCCTGTCCGCGATAGCGCCGCCATATTCTCCGCCGTCCAGATTCCGCCACCCACCGCGATCCGATCGGTTAACCACGTAATATCCATTGCCATCCTGCGTCGTGTGACTCAAACCTTTCTGCCCGCTAGGTTCTTCGGAAAATCAGCCCACCGGCAAAGCATCGGCGGCAATGTTCTTCATGAGTATTCTTCCGCCTGGCCCGAGCACCTCCGCCGTTCGCGACTTCGGTTTATTTTACGGTATCCCCTCGCTCCTCGTTTTGCCGCAACGACGAACCCTTTGTCCCTCTCTGTCTCTGTCTCCGTCTCCCGTCGTTTCCTCCGGGTCACCGATCACCGGACCGGTCGGCAGCCCCACCCCGGCACAGGGCTCGTTTCTCTTACGACGGTCTGTTGATTCGAGCCGGAATGCGATTGCCGGAAGAATCCCTCCTCCTACCCAGAGTTCAACCCCCGTGCGTTCGGCACCATCACGCTCACCCTCGCGCCGAAGGGCAGCGATTTCAGCCAATGTTCCAGGGCAGCGGAAAGCACCTCGGCGGCTCGCACCTTCCGGCCAAACTCGACGAAGTCCTTCGCTTGGTTTACCTTCTCCCATCACCCCGGTACGCCGATTTCTGAAAAACAAATTGAGTTATACGATGAGCAGTCGTAGGGCTCTCCACTGTGCCCTCGTTGTACCCAAAAAGCTGTTTATCATTTATTTCACTTAGCGAATTGCTATAGCTCGCATGGTATACTCCCAACTATGAAATTCCGGGTGCTGCAAGATAATCTGCGTGACACGATTTGGGAGCGCATCGAGGAAGGCGAGCTGACTGGCCTCCGCCTGGCGCAACAGACGGGATTTAAACAGGCTCACATCTCCAACTTCCTGAATCGCAAGCGCGGCCTCAGCCTGGAGGGCATGGATCGGGTTCTCGCCGTTCAGCATCTTTCCGTGCTGGATCTGCTGGACCCCTCTGAAATCAACAAGCGCGCTTCCATCCTGCCTCCGAGTAACGACGAATTTCAAAATGTCCTTCTGACCAATGGAGCCATTGCCGCGACCCAGCCTCTCATCACCAGCATGGACGTCAAGGAAATCCTAAAATTCAAGAAGACATTTCTCAAGAAGCTGAAACCGGAAACCGAAAGCGCCGAGCGCGCGCAATGGGAACGCTTCTTGGTCATAAAAGTAGATAGCCGTGAAGGCATGAGCATGTACCCGCGACTGCTCCCTGGCGCCACCCTCCTGATCGACCGCCACTACAACTCTCTCAAGCCCTACCGCAAGGGCGAGTTCAACATGTACGCCGTCCTCAAAGATGGCACTTGTACGGTAAAGTATGTGGAAACCGCCGGTAGTCACCTGATTCTGCGGCCGCACAACCAGGCTTATCCCATCGAGGTGATGACCATCGAAGATGGCAAGACTCCGTCCGATTACCTGGTCGGCCGTGTCTGCCAGGTGGGCATCGAAACCTAGGAAAAAGTTTTAGCAGCTCGGTCTTCACCAAACGCAGCCAGCTCTCTCTAGGAACGGAGAACTGGCTTATCTACTCCGCGTTCAGGCTGTCAAACATTTTCCACAACTTGTCGGGGGTGGCGCGATAAATCATGTATCCGCTTCCCCCATCCGCAGTCTCGCGAAATAGCAATTCTCCGCGACCGTCTCCATCCGCATCTACGACATCGATCAATTCCAGCCGCGGCGTTACATCCAGGTGATATTTGTCGGTGACTCCGGAATATAACTTGCGCAGATTGCCGTAGATATCGGTCCGCACCACGAGCATCACACTGAACGGCTCTGCCGCAGCCGCCACCCCCGTTGAGCCCGGGATGGTGGCTTCTGCGCTCAAGATCAGCACCGGCTGGTTGGTGGTCCACACGTCGAAGCCATGAAATTGAACATTCTCAAACACCGGCTCGGCTTGCTTTGCCGGCGCTCTGCGCCCGCCTGCCCCCGCTTTGGGCGTGACCGGATGCGCCACGATCTGGTTCTTGACCAGAGCTCCGGCATAGGCCCGAACCTCGTTCCCCGCCAAAGCTAAGATCTGACCTCGTCGTTCTTCTTCTTCGCCCGTCTTCCAAAAGAATTTATAGGATTGTGGTTCAGGTCCCCCGCCATCGGAAATTGCCGCTACCGTCCGAACCGGCACAGCGGCAGAGGCTGAGGTCGCCGAGGTTGCCGCGGTCGTGGAGTTAACGTTGCCGCCCTTCGCCATCACCGCATCTGGTTTGTCCGGTGGCGCCGGTGCCGTCGGCCTGCCCCGGCGTAACGTCGGTCGATAGTAGCCGTCTTCCGCTTGACCGGTTGAGGTTTCAGGAGATGACGATTTACTCCCCGATGTCGGAGCTGCTGAGCCTGGCGTGGGCGAGGTCTGGCTCGGTGGTGCCTGGCCGGGGGAGACCTGTCCCGGACCGGTCTGGGCGACCGGCACAGGTTCCTTCGTGCCCGAATTCGTTGGTTTATCCGCGGCCGGCGGCGCTGATTGCCCCGAAGCCGATCCCGTGGACGCCCCGCCCGACGGTTGAGATGATGCCGGAGCTTTCGCGCTCGCCTTGTCTCCTGCTCCAGACCCGCTGGCGGTAGAGCCAGACCCTGCATCCGGCGCGCTGCCCGCCCTGGATGGCCTTGTCAGGCGAGGGGGTTCCTCCCCGCTGTCATTCAGCCCCACCGGGACGTTTTCCGCTTTGCGGGCCGCCTTCGGAGCCTCCGCTCCCTGCGGCAAGTACGTTCCGCTGCCGATCCAAGGTTGTGGACTCGCCGGGCTCTTGCTGTGCAACGCACCATTCACCGTGAACAATCCCTGCGAATCTCCCGATTGCTCGGCCTCATACACCGTGCCCGATTCCAGAGCCATCGGTACCGGATCCGCCTTGTAGGCGCTGGCATCGTAGAACTTCCCGTCGACCAGGATTGCCACCGGAATCAGCGTCGCCTTGCCACTGCCGCCGAGTTCGACCAGTCCCACCGCCCGCGGACCTTTGACCTTTTTCGGCTTCTTGATTTCGGCAGGCTTTTCCGGAGGCGTGTCGTTTGGGCGCTTCAGCTGCGGTTGTTGCGCCGCGCTTCGCACACACCCCCATGCGAGCAGGCCCGTCATGATGACGCATGCACCCCGTCTGCGGTATAACCAAATTCTGGAGACTCCCCGTCCCGGCCCTGGCTTCACCAGCGCCGAGCTTGCGGACGCCGCCTTCAACCCTGATTCCCTTGGAAATGAGATGCCCATGAATATCAATGATAAGGCTCCTGAGTTTACTTTGCAGGATGAGAATGGCAAGGAACTCTCTCTCAAAGATTTACGCGGCAAAGTCGTGGTCCTGTATTTCTATCCGCGCGCCGATACCCCGGGATGCACCGTCGAAGCCTGCGCTTTCCGGGATACCTATAAGCAGATCCAGAAAACCGGCACCGTGCTGCTCGGCATCTCTCCCGATACGCCCAAAGCGCAGAAAAAATTTCAGGACAAATTCAAGCTGCCCTTTTCCCTCCTCGCCGATGCCGATAAGAAGGTCGCCAATGCTTATGGTGTCGTGCAGGAAAAAAATATGTACGGCAAAAAAGTGATGGGTATCGCCCGGACCACCTTCGTGATCGGACCCGAGGGCAAAATTCAGCACATCTTTCCCAAGGTAAAGCCCGAAGCTCATGCCGTCGAGGTATTAGCCTACTTGAAAGAATCGGCCAAGGGCGCGGCGTGACCGTATGCTTTGATCGCGTTCCGTCTCGGTTGCCAGCCCGGCGAGAGCGCGCCCTTTCCACATCTTAGCTTCCCACATGACTTTGGACCGTGCTCTGTCGCATCCCTCGATCCACCCGCTCGACCGCTCATTTTTCGCTCGCGGCGCACGCCGCGTGGCTCGCGAATTGCTGGGCAAATTGCTCATCCGCGACGTCGGCAAACTACGCCTCTCCGCCCGCATCGTCGAGGTCGAGGCTTATCTTGGCGAAAGCGATCCCGCTGCTCATGCCGCCGCCGGCAACACCACCCGCAACTCGGTCCTGTTCGGACCGCCCGGCTACGCCTACGTTTATTTCATCTATGGCAATCATTACTGCTTGAATGTCTCCTGTGAGCGCGAAGGCAAGGCCGGGTCCGTCCTGTTCCGCGCGCTTGAGCCATTGCGCGGCATCGAAGCCATGGCCCGCGCTCGCGGCATCACCCTTGAAGGCCCCCGCGATCTTCTTCGACTCACCACTGGCCCCGGACGCCTTGCCGAAGCCTTCGGCATCACCCGCGCCCGCGATAACGGGTGCGATCTCACATCGCCCGCCTCCGGCCTGTGGATCGCGGAAGACGGTGTCTTCACCGCGCGCATCCAAATCACTCCCCGCATCGGCATCCGCAAGGCGGCTGACCTGCCGCTGCGCTACCTCCTTGCGGGAAACCCGTTTGTTTCCCGACCTCGCCCATCGAAGCCGGCTCTGAGGGGCGCCCGGGCTTGACAACCGGGTGTACACTTTTCCTCGGGTCCAATGCGCTGAAACCACTGCTGGTCAAGGCTTTTGACTCGCTCGCCGCTTGCACCGGAGCCCCTGCCGGTCGGCCGGCGAAATGATTTCCTGTCCGCCGGATCGAGGCTGCGAATAAGTTCTCCTCCCCGCATCTTCCCCGCGGCACGAATCATCTCATTTTTCAGGAGTCCGCTTGCGCCGTTCTCTCGCATTTCGAGCTTCCCTCGCAACCTGGATGTTTCTGGCCTCGTCCTTGCCCGGCCTCGCGCAACCACGAAACGCCGCTCTCCCGTCCCAAACGACGAATTCTGCTGCGAACATTGTGATCGGATTCGTGGGCGGCTTCGTCGACCATGACAACCCTCACCACGGCCCGGTTCAACTCGCCCGACGCATACGGCAAACCGTTCCCCCGGGAACCTACGTGCAAGTTTTCGAGAACCGCCATAGGAAGCAGGCCTATAACGCCGTTCTTCATCTGCTAGACACCAATCGCGACGGCGCACTTTCTGCCGAAGAAAAAAGTAGCGCCCGCATTATCCTTTTTGGCCACAGTTGGGGAGCCGCGGCGGCGGTTTTACTGGCCCGTGATCTGGGAGAGCGCGGCATCCCGGTTTTATTGACCGTGCAAGTGGATAGTGTCGCCAAATGGTGGCAGAACGACGCCGTCATTCCCGATAACGTGGGCGCAGCCGTGAATTTTTATCAGACGGCAGGCATTCTCCACGGCCGTCGCCAGATCACTGCGATTGATCCCGCGAAGACGGAAATCCTGGGAAACTATCGCATCGATTACAAGAAAACCCCGGTCGAATGCCCGGAAGCCTCATGGTGGGAGCGAGTCTTGACCCCCGGTCATATGCAGAGCGAGTGCGATCCAACTCTTTGGTCGCAGATCGAAAACCTGGTAACCCAGCGCCTGGCTCCTCAGCCCGCGTCCGTCGCCGTTTCTCCATCGGACCACGCGCAGTCGAGCCGTTAAGAAATCTCAAAGCACGAGGTTGTCGATCAGCCGGGTCGCCCCCACGAAGGCGGCAACTGCAACCAGAGCACCTCGGGCGACAATTCTAACCGGATCGAGCCGGTCAGGATCGACAACTTCAAGATAATCGAGACGTACTGATTTTTCCCTGGCAAGTTCTTCCCCACCCGCAGCCAGCAGTTTTTCCGCGGAACCTTCGCCGCCCTCCCACATTTTCTTCACCCGCATCAGTGCACGATGCAAAATCAGCGCCTGTTTTCTCTGCTGCGGATCGAGATAGGCATTTCGTGAGCTCATGGCCAGTCCGTCCGGCTCCCGCACGATCGGGCACGCCACAATCTCCACCGCAAAGTTCAGGTCGCGCACCATCTGCCGAATGATGGCCAGTTGTGCCGCATCTTTCTGTCCAAAGAACCCGGCATCGGGCTCGATCACATGAAACAGTTTCGCTACCACCGTAGTAACGCCGCGAAAATGCCCCGGCCGCGAACGCCCGTCCAGCTTCTCACTCAGCCCGTCCACGCTAACCCAGCTCACAGCTCCCGCCGGATACATTTCTTCTACCGAGGGAGCAAAGAGCAATTCCACGCCCTCCTTTTCCAGCCACTGCCGATCGCGATCGAATGTCCGCGGATACTTGGCCAGATCTTCGGTGGGCCCAAACTGCGTCGGATTGACAAAAATCGACGCCACCACCACATCGCACATAGCCTTTGCCGTCCGCACCAGAGACAAGTGCCCTTCATGCAACGCTCCCATGGTGGCTACAAATCCCAACCGTTTGCCGCCGCCGCGCAGACCACGGCAAGCCGCACGCATGTCGACGATGGTGTTCGAGATTCTCATTTGTCTTGTGTCTTGTGTCTTGGGATGCTTTCTAGGAGGAAGGGATCCAGCTGATGGTCACGTGCGCGCTCTGCAGCTCGCCGGCCACCAAGCCGCGGTTTCGCCGCAGCGCAATTTTATCCTGCTCAGAGCTGGCCGGCTTCGCATCCACCAGCACCGCAACCGCCCGTCCATACGGCCACGCCGACGCCGGCAACTGCGCCAGAGCTTTCAACACTTCTTCCGGCTTCAAAATCTGTTCTTCGCTCGCCGCAACTCCGCTGAGCAGCCCCACGGTCGCCGGACGAATCACGAGATATGGATTGCTCCAATGTTTCGTCTCCGCGAGCAGGGGGAACTTCCCCGGGTCAGGTGGAGCAACGGCCTCGAGCGCCGCCTGCGCATCCGGCACCGGCTGCGCCTTCGGCCCCGAGCAGGAGGCGAGCGAAAAACTCGCCATCATCACCAGTAAAAGGGTTGCCAGTGCCCCGCCCAGAGAATTCATACCCCAAGCCCCAGAACTCACCGCACCACCATGGGGACGTCCGTCTTCACCGCCCATATCAGGGCAACCACCCATCCGATCATGGTCCAACCCAGAAAAAAATTCAGCAGGACAATCGCCGTAATATCCCGCTTGCTCCGGACCAGAGCAATAATCGACGGCAAAAAATACATCAGAAAACCAAAACCGAAGAATGGAAGGAAAAAACCTGGTAGAAGCATAGGACCTCCGCCTCAATAGGCTAGCACCATCGCGCGGGATTTTGTTGAGACGTTGTTTACCCTGTCCTACCCTACCGGTGGCGATCCGCACCAAATCCGTGGCCGGATTATCGTCCCATCGCCCGCTTCCGCGCCAGCACCGTATCGAGCCCTGCCTTGGTTTCCTGGGGCAGATGATAGGACTCCTCATCTGACGGATAGTGCTGCGAGTTCACGTCCGCGCGGAACGCCTGCGCTGCATGCGTAATGAGCGCTGCCGCATCGCCGTACCGGCGCACAAACTTTGCTGGCGGCCCAAACGTCAGATTCATGATGTCGTGAAACACCAGCACCTGCCCATCGCACTCCGGCCCGGCACCAATCCCAATCGTCGGTGCAGCAACCTCGGCGGTAATCATCGCCGCCACCTCGCGCGGAATACCCTCCAAAAACAGACATGCCACTCCGGCACGGTCCAGCGCCACGGCATCTCGCATCAACTGCTCGATGCCGCTCAGATTTTTCCCCTGCACCTTGTAGCCGCCCATCACATTCACCGACTGTGGAGTCAGCCCGATGTGCCCAGCCACCGGAATCTCGGCATCAACCATGCGGCGAATCAGGTCGGCGCGCTTTTCTCCGCCTTCTATCTTCACCACTTCCGCTCCGCCTTCTTTCACAAAGCGGGTGGCATTCTCGAGCGCGACTTTGGCGTCGATCTGGTAGGAGCCGTAAGGCATATCCGCCAGCAGCAGCGCATTTTTGGTTCCGCGCCGGACGGCCTTTACGTGGTGCAGCATCTCGTCCACCGTGATGGAGAGCGTGTTCTCATAGCCCAGCATGGTCTGGGCCAGCGAATCGCCCACCAAGATCATTTCGATTCCGACCTCATCGACCAGACGCGCGGTCGCGTAGTCGTAAGCGGTTAGGCAGCTGATCGGTTGGTGACGGAGTTTCTGTTCCCGCAGGGAAGCGATGGTAATTTTATGGCGAGGCGCGCCAATCGGAGTAAGACTCACTGTGTCCTCCAGTGCCCCTCCGGCTCGGCCGGATAGAGCCTGTATGCATCTGCTTGGATGCTTCAGCCGCTATTGTAGCGTCAAAAGGGGCCTTTCGTCGACAACCTTGTCGTGGGGCAGCGATTCCGCAAACCGCCATGCAAGCCTCGAGCTAGACCGCTGATTTGACAGGACTTGGGGGGGCAACCCAGGCTGGGGCGAGTTGGAATGCTCGCATTAGGGCATAGCCTTCACCGGCTGTTTTTGGTTGGTTCGAGCGGCTGCACTCGCATCGGTGCCTACGCCCCCACTGCTTCCCCGCCCAGCGGCAGGAAGTACTGCGTCCCCTTGATCGGCTCGGTCACCTTCCGCAGCAGTTCTTGCAAATCCTCGTTGCGGTCGACGAAATCAATATCCGACGTGTTAACGATCAATAGATCCGACGAGGTGTAATGAAAAAAGAAGTGTTCATACGCCTTCACCACTTCTTCCAGATATTCATCGCTCACTGCCCGCTCGCCTGGCGCATTTTTTTTCTTGAGCCGCTTTTTCAAGACTTCAGGCGTGGCCTGCAGATAGATCACCAGGTCAGGTGTCGGCAACTTCTCGCGAAAGTGGTTGTAATACCGGTTGTAGGTATCGAGTTCCTGGTCAGTCAGATTGAGGCAGGCAAATAGCTTGTCTTTCTCGATGATGTAGTCGGCAACCACGGTCTTCTGCGAACTGGCACCCAAGTCGAGCGCCTGCAGTTGCTCAAATCGCCGCACCAGGAACGCGAACTGTGCCTGAAACGCCGCCCCCCGCTCACCCTCGTAAAACGCTCCGAGAAAAGGATTTGACTCAGGCTCCATCACCCGCTGCGCATTCAGTCGTTCCGCCAGAATGCGAGCCAGCGTGCTCTTGCCCACTCGGATCGGGCCTTCCACTGCAATGTAACGGGGGAGTTCGAAAAGATTCGCCATGGCCTCGCAATATTTCGGAAAGGGCAGGATAGCTGGTCTGTCGCCGAGTGGCAATTGCGGGAAGAGTTAACATGGGCAATTGGTGATCGCGGGATTTTGCAATTGAAGTGGATCCGCCCCCTTGTGGCCACAGCCGCGCCGGCTGTCCGGGCAGAGCGCAGCTCGCCGCTCGGCACTCGCAATCTGGGGGACGGCGTTTGGGGAATCTCAATGGCTAATCGACCGATCACTCAATTGCTCAATTGAGTTGTTTACAATCCCCACATGCTGGCCCTCGCCCTAACTGGCGCTGTCTCGGCCGCCGCCGCCGTAGCCGCGGGCTACCAATCCATGGCGCCGACAGGGCAATGGTATGGCAAGACTTTCTCCGGGCTCGCGCGCCCCTCGCGCCAAACCGCTCTCACTTACGACGACGGTCCCAACGACCGGCACACTTTGCGATTGCTTGAAGTCCTCGCCCGGCATAACGTCCACGCAACCTTTTTTCTGATCGGTCGCTACATCCGGCAACGTCCGGAAATCGTCCGCGAAATTGTTCAGGCCGGGCACGTCGTCGGCAACCACACCTTCACGCACCCGCTACTCACCTTCAAAAGTGAAACCGAAATCAAACGGCAATTCTCGGAATGCCGGGCAGCCCTCGAAGATGCTGTCGGCCAGCCCTCCAATCTCTTCCGGCCTCCCTTTGGTGGACGCCGCCCCACCGTGCTCCGCGTGGCGCTTAACCTGGGATTAGAACCCATCATGTGGAGCGTAACCGGCTACGACTGGAACGCTCCGCCGGCCTCGGTGATCGAACGCAGAGTCGCAAATCAGATCCGCGGAGGCGACGTCATCCTGCTTCACGACGGCGGCCACAAGCAACTGGGCGCAGACCGCTCCCAGACCGTGATCGCCACCGATCACCTGATCACGCGTTACAAAGCAGATGGATATGAATTCGTAACCATACCGCGGATGATGGCAACCGCCTAGCCCTGTCATCCCGGGCGGAGCGAAGCACCCCATACCCGCTGGAGATAAAAACCAACAGGAAAAGAGACTTCAACCACCGCCCTATATTCCCCCCCTCACCGCGGCAAAGGCTTGCTTCGCCGCCGCAATCGTCTGCTGCACATCCTCGGTGGTGTGGGTCGCACCCAGAAACGCCGCCTCGTACTGTGACGGGGGTAGATACACTCCGCTGTCCAGCATGGCGCGGAAGAATTTCCCGAACCCCTCGGTATTCGATTTCGACGCCGAATCCCAATCCGTTACCGGCCCGGCGGTAAAGAACCATGTAAACATCGATCCCACCCGGTTGTAGCAGAGCGGCACACCAGCATCCTTGGCCGCTCGAGCCACACCCTCGACCAGCTCTCCACTCAGGGTATCGATCCGCGAATAAATCTCCTGCTTGTGCTCGCGCAAATGCTTCAGCATGGCGCATCCCGCCGCCATCGCCAGCGGATTTCCCGAGAGCGTCCCTGCCTGATACATCGGTCCCAGTGGCGCCACAAGGTTCATAATCTCGTTCGGCCCACCGTAGGCGCCGACCGGCAAGCCTCCGCCAATGATCTTGCCCAACGTCGTCAGATCGGGACGAATGCTGTACAGCTCCTGCGCTCCCCCGAAGGCCACCCGGAATCCGGTCATCACTTCATCGAAAATCAGTACAGACTTTTCCCGTTCTGTAATCAGTCGCAGCGCCACCAGATAATCATCAGCCGCCGGAACGCACCCCATATTTCCCGCCACCGGTTCCACAATCACGCAGGCAATTTGATGCTTGAATTTCTGGAACGCGTACTCCACCGCCTTGGTGTCATTGAATGGCAAGGCCAGCGTGAATTGCGTGAACTCCTCGGGAACCCCTGCCGATCCTGGGATTCCCAGCGTAGCCACGCCCGACCCCGCCTTCACCAGCAGCGAATCGGAATGCCCGTGGTAGCACCCCTCAAATTTCACAATGTATTTGCGTTTCGTATAAGCCCGCGCCAGACGAATGGCCGACATGGTGGCTTCGGTGCCGGAACTCACGAAACGCACCTTCTGCAGCTGCGGAAACGCCGAAATCACCAGCTCCGCCAGATCCGCCTCCGCCGGCGTTGAGGCCCCAAAGCTCGTGCCATTGCACGCCGCGCCCACGATTGCATCCAGCACGTCCGGCGCGGCATGACCGAGAATCAACGGCCCCCACGATGCGACATAGTCGATGAACTCGTTTTCATCCGCGTCCCAAATGTGCGAACCCTTGCCGCGCACAATAAACGGTGGCTCGCCTCCCACGGAACCAAAGGCACGCACCGGCGAGTTCACTCCGCCAGGAATCATGCTTTCGGCCCGCAGCTGCAAACGGCGCGACTGCTCGGCCTTGCGGGACGTTGTGGATGGCATCAAGGCTCCCACGTGAGAAAGATGTCAATGCTCGGGACTGCGGGCAACCGACTACTATACCAGCGCGCTCGAGAACGAATTAACCAGATATTCATCCGGCAGCCATCATTTTGCAACATGGCTCCGGTAAGGTAAGGTCATCAAGTTGCCCTTCTAACCGGGAGGGTTCGAGGACGGCTTCGGGGGCTCCGGGCTGTCCTTCTTTTTATTTTGTTTGGCATCCCCTCGTGCCGTCACTTTAAGTATGCGCGAACCAGCCCGATCAAGTCTTCGCCCAACTCTTCCGGCGACTCCACCGCTTGATCCGGATTCATCATGTGCAGCCGTATGTGGTCTTCCAGAATTTCCGCCATCAACCCGTTGACGCCCCCGCGAATCGCAGCCAGCAGCATCAGAATATCCGCGCATTCGTCTCCCGCCGTGAGCGCCCGCTCTACTGCCGCGAACTGGCCGCGAATCCGCTTGATCCGAAACAACAGTTTCTGCTTTTCCTTTGAAATCACCGCAATCTTATCTTGCATTTTTTCTATTGCCTCGACGTTTTTCTTTGCATGTACCCTAGGGGGGTATGATATAAGATGCCGGGTGGGAAAATCCACCAATTTTCTGGGAAGGAGGTCGACACCAATGGCTTCGATCACTCTGTTTACACCCTTGGCGACGGCGACGACGCAGTTCGCGCGCGTGATCAGTTACGAAGTGTCCGCTCGGTGGCAATCCGAACCAGCCACCGGACGGCAACTTCTGCGCATGAACTGGGTCGTGGTCACCGACAAGAACGGCAGCCGGCGGCTCCGGATGCAGTGGGCAACTTCGGGAAACTGCTGAGACCCTGTCGTTCCGTTTGGAACATTGCTTGAATCAGCTCTGCCTGGGCTCAGGGATGGGGCGGAACCGTCGATGGCATTTTAGCCGGTTCGCCCCCTCTCTGGCGCCGGGCAAAGGCTGACATTAACTGTGATTAACTGTCCATGGTATAACGGGGTTAACCAGGCGATGAGGAGAACGGAGGGGGGAGCCCCGCACGGCGAGTCTGAGCGAGTGATTACAGTCTCGCCCTGGGGTGATGCCAGGCATTAAACCCGTTTCTCCACCCCAGTGCTAACGTGCAATTATGAAATTGAAATTCATTTTCAATACCGTTCACCCCCAACCCCGTCGCCCATCTGCTTCCGACCGAGGTGCGAAACCGGCGGCCTTCGCCATTCGGGCAGTGCTCAAGGCCTGCCTGGCCCTCCGGCTGCTCGGCTTCCTTGCCCCTACTCCCACGGCAAACGCGCAACAGCCGAACGCACCCAGCGCCACGGCACCCGATAGCGCGCCGCAGTCTGATCCATCCAACGTTGCCGATCCGCCGCCGGACGAATCCACCGAAGCCATGCTCCCCCACTTCAAAAGCTCCCGATTCTGGCTCTCCGGTCAGGCGAACTTTATCTTCCAGACCCATCCCCCGTTTCACGCCGACTACAGCGGCCCCAATAGTCTCCGCCCCAACTACGAAAAAGCCACGTCGCGCGTGCTGACTCTCTACAGCGGCGTGCGTCTCAACAATTCCACCGAGATTCTGGTCGACATTGAAGAGGCCGGCGGCGCCGCTCTCAGCCTGGGCCTGGGGCTCGCCGGTAACACCGATCTCGACATCGTGCGCAACCCTTTATTGAGCAAAGCCCCCTACCTCGGCCGCGGCATGATTCATAAGGTCCTGGCGCTGAGCAAGGACAAGGTTGAAAATCAGCGCAGCTATCTCTCGCTCTTCGATGAATTGCCGCGCCGCCGCTTGGAGCTTCGCTTGGGCAAATTCAGCCTGCCCGATTTCTTCGACATAAACTCCGTCGGCTCCGATACCAAGTTCCAGTTCATCAACTGGACCACCGACAACAACGGCGCGTGGGATTACGCCGCCGACACCCGCGGCTATACCATCGGAGCTACGGCCGACTTCGAAGACCGCAACTGGGGCTTGCGTTTCGCCGAGGGCCTCATGCCCACCGTGGCCAACGGAATCAATTTGGTGTATCGGCCCTGGCAAGTGCACGCCGAGAATTTCGAATATGAACTGCGGCACGGCGTGATTCCCCAAAAAGGCGGAGTCGTCCGGCTCTTGGCCTTCACCAACTACGCCAACATGGGCCTCTATCGCG
>Ga0210398_10001366_pt1 | contig 25392 bp, 21 predicted proteins | sample IncBWC4OmetaG_FD_161047 | JGI IMG/M metagenome (GOLD analysis project Ga0210398, IMG submission 161047) | Forest soil microbial communities from Barre Woods Harvard Forest LTER site, Petersham, Massachusetts, United States - Inc-BW-C-4-O | ecosystem: Environmental > Terrestrial > Soil >... | reverse complement strand
GACCGCGACGGCTCGCTGATCCCGTTCGCCCGCACCAAGCGCGAGCGCGAAGCTGCGGGCGACCCGCGCCCGTCGCTCGAAGAGCGCTACGGCAGCCGAGACAAGTATGTCGCACAGGTGAAAGCGGTGGCCGAGGCGCTGGTGGCCGACCGGCTGCTGCTGCCCGCCGACGTGGATGCCTATGTCAAAGCCGCGGAGAAATGCGACCGGTTCTGACTTCGCGGTCCGAGACTTTCGGGTCGCGCCCGGCGATGACGCCATTTCCCGGCGGCGACGAAACGGTCTGATCCGAAAGCCGAACAGTTTTTGCGGCCGTGCGGCTTGCCGGCCGCGCCGGGTCAGCGCAGCATCGCGCCAGCCGCGGCGGAGCGCGGCGAACCAAGCAAATGATGGGAGGATCCCGTTGACGCCGTTAAAATATGCTTTTCTCGCGCTCGGCCTGCTCGGCTGCGGGTTGACGCCGGCTTTTGGCCAAACCCTGATCGTCGGCAATGACGAAAAACAGGGGGTCGATCAGAACTTCAAGCCGATCCTGCGCGAACCCGGTCACGACACCTTGTCGATCATCGACATCTCGCAGCCGGAGACGCCGCGCATCACCGCCACAATCCCGCTAGTGAACTCGGTGGTCGGACCGCCGACCAATCTCGCGATCACCCCCTCAGGCGACATTGCGCTGGTGGCTAATTCGCTGGCGCCGGTGGTCCAGGGCTGGGGCCGTCGCTTGGAGCCCGACGACAAGGTGTTTGTCGTCGACCTGAAGGCGAGCCCGCCCAAAATCGTCGGCACGGTCACGGTCGGCAAGCAGCCCTCGGGGCTCGCGATCAATTCGAAGGGCGATCTGGCCCTCGTCGCCAATCGCGGCGACGGCACGATCTCGGTCCTGTCGATCAAGGGCAAGGATGTCCTTGTCGTCGGCACCGTGCCGATCGGATTGCCGGCCGACCAGGTCTCCGCGGTCGCGATCACGCCCGACGGCGCTAAGGCGCTGGCGACCAAACCGGCCGCCAACAAGGTAGCGCTGTTGACGATCGACGGCGAAAAGGTGACGTATGACAAACGCGACCTGCCGACCGGGATATTCCCCTACAACGTCGCAATCGCCCCCGATGGCAAGCTGGCATTGACGGCCGACAATGGCGGCGGCGGCGGTTCGGACGGCAATGTCGATACGGTTGGCGTCATCGATCTCGCCGCCAACCCGCCGCGGGTTGTCGACCACGTCACGGTCGGCGATTCGCCGGAGGGGCTGGCGATCAGCCCAAAGGGAAACCTCGCGGTGTCGGTCCAGGCCGAGGGCTCGAATACCCCTAAAACGGTTTTCTACCATCATGACGGCGGCAGCGTCGCGGTGCTCGCGATCGACGGCGACAAGGTGACTAAAGTCGGTTCGGTGACGGTCGGCGCATTACCCGAGGCGGTCGCTTTCAGCGCTGACGGGAGCCGCATCTATATCGGGAATTTCATCGACGGCGACCTGTCGGTGCTGAAGGTGGATGGCACTAACGTCACCGACACCGGCCAGCGCTTTAAGCTGCCGGGTCACCCGGCGTCGATGCGCGCCGGCCCGCAGTAGAAAGAGGCGGGGCGAGAGTACCTGTAATTCCGCTAAAATCGCGCGGCGTACTCCACCACAGGACGCAAGCTCAAACGGGTTTGGCGGCGGCTAGTGTTTCAGTTGAATTTCCGCAAGGGGTGGGTTGCCGACCGTCGCCGGAGCCACGGTGAACGAAGAGATTGCGCCGGAACCGGGCCGTTGGGCCGACAGAAATCGAACGGGTTAAGCCGACCCTTTGCGGGCATTCGCACCGGGTTTCTGCACTTCCTAATGGCCGAAAATTCAGTTGCCCCCGCTGTGGCGCGAATTGGTTGCATTTTTCAAAACGCGCGAGGCCGACGCAATCTGCGGCGTGTGATCAAGCCGCAGCAACGCCGCCCTTGCGACTGCCTCCGGCGGATTCGCTACGGGGCCCTCGGAAACCACGGCTTGTAAGCGCGGGGTCCAGCATTAGCCATCGCTCAGTAACTCAGTAAGTTTATACCTCCAGTAGTGCCATTGAAGTTGTCTGTCCATGTGAATATAAATGGTAACGGGATGGTTTATGCCCCCATTTGGAATGAAACGTGCTAAAATTCCGGTATATGTGTTGGTTAATACTTGTTTAAACGTTTCATGCAATAACTCCGGTTCGGAAATGCCGCTATGTACATCCGCTATGCAAGCAGGAGATAACAGGCCGCTTACGGTTACCGATGTAACGGAAAAATAGCCCTCAGCTACCTGATACTGTCTGGAAGCCGCGTTAACTGGCTGGTATTTATTTATTGCGAAGCCAGAGCCGCCCGTATAGGAGTCCGTGGGAGGTTTCAGAGTGTATGAAAACGTATCGTACCAGTATCGGCAGAGCCACGTTGAGAGAGAATTTATCACGATCTCGGCGCCGATGTTGTTACCTCCGGTAGAGCCGGTCGCGCTGTTGAATGTCTCACTGAAATAAAACCTAGCGCTGCTTTAGAAGACCCAGCGCTTTGCGCATAGACAAAGGAATCAATCGAAGGCGCTGTCGGCATGTGGCTGAATACATACGAGCTGCCATTTATTGTGAGTTCAACTTGCGTTATCGGCGTGTTTGCGCCGGAATTATGCAATCCATTATAGCATTGGGTTGGAGTTAATGGGGAGTTGGTGCCTTGGGTCGTGTCAAAGGTGAACGTGGCTGTATAAGGATAGCCGGCTAGATTGGCATCTTTTCCGACGAATACGCCGGTTGTGTCTTTGCCGGAAGTTACGTTGCCTGTGATCGTTGCGAGCACCGTGTAAGCTTTCGCGTGCTGCGGCGTGCAGAGTGCAGCGGCAGCAATTGCCATTACGGATACGATCCCGGCCTTGGCGAGCATCGCTCTTTGAAGCAGTTGGCGGAAAGTCTGGCGAAAAGCTGACCGGATTGCGACTGCGCCGTTTTGGCCGAAGATCCGCATGCGTGCCTCCGTATCCTGATACGTTAGGATAGACGGTGACAATCGCGTGAGGTGAGAAGAATTCCTCACCGCAGAGTTGTTGGCATTTTCGAGTATGTGACTTTCAATCGAAAGGCGGGAACGGGCGAGACCCGGAGTAAGAGAGCGAGCACCGCCACCCGGCGCAAGGTGAGGATCAAACACCGCTTACGTTGTTTCATTGATCGCCCATCAATTGCGAACCCATCGCGATGGGCTGTCGGGGATGGCCGCGATGGGGGCAAGAGCGCCCGAAGCCGTCGGACGGCACGAGCGACGGCTTTGGGTCGAGAGGCGCCTTGTGAACCGCTCATCAAGCGTCAGGTTTGCGCTGCACGCCTCGCGTGTAGTATCGGCCGAGGTTATCCTCGCTTCGTCCCATGTCCACCCACAACCTATGCGCCGGTCTTTTGCAGTTGCCCAACTAGACCACATGTCCGCCTGAGTACGGGGCGACCCGTCTCACAGTATGCAGGTAGCGAGGGTTGCACCGGGTTGGCCGGCGCCGAGCCTCATGCATAGGAGGCGGGTCATGGGGGATCGTATCACGTATGTCGGGCTTGATGTTCACAAGGCGGACGTCGTCGTGGCGGCAGCCGAGGGCGGTCTGCGCGGCGAGGTCCGCGAGTACGGCCGGATCGCCAATACGCCGGCGGCATTGGAGCGGCTGGCGGGCAAGCTTAGCCGTGACGGGGTGAGACTGCGGTTCTGCTACGAGGCGGGCCCGTGCGGGTATGCCATTCAGCGTCAGCTGTCGGCACGCGGGCACGAATGCGTCGTAGTGGCGCCATCGCTGATCCCAAAGCGGGCCGGAGACCGGGTCAACACGGACCGGCGGGATGCGGCCAGCCTGGCGCGGCTGCACCGGGCCGGCGAGTTGACGGCGGTGTGGGTTCCCGACGCTGGGCACGAGGCGATGCGCGATCTGGTGCGCGCCCGTCTCGACGCGGTGCACGCACTGCGCCGGGCGCGCCAGCAGCTTTCGGGCTTTCTGCTGCGCCACGGCTGCCATTACGGGCGGCCGGCCTGGACCAAGCTGCATCGCCGGTGGCTGGCGGGTTTGAAGTTCGAACAGGCGGTGCATCACCTCGTGCTCGAAGACTATGTGCAAGCGGTCGAAGCTGCCGCGGCGCGCCGCGATCGGCTGACGGCGCAGATCGCGGCGATGCTGCCGGACTGGACCTTGGCCCCGGCCTTGCCCGCCGCCGGCTTGAACGGATCGTCAGCCATGAGGGTTGACGCTGAGCATCTCGGCAACCCGGCGCGCGGCCTCGCCCTGGCCGAGATCGCTCAGAGAGGCGGCGACGGCGTTCCCCGACTTCCGCCGCGGCCGAACCATTCTGCGATCGCGGTCACCCGGCCCTCGATCTGCCCGATTGCGTTTCGTGCGCGGCTCACGCCTCGCCGTAATGAACGCGGCGGAAATTGCGCGACGGGATCAAATCGTCGATGTGGACGTCCCAGAGGGTGGTGCCGGACGAGTTCTGGTGGTCGCGGAACAGGCGCTCGAGCTGACCCATCTCGGTCACTGTCGCGGCGTTGTGGCCAAAGCCGCGGGCGATCGCGGCGATGTCGCCGCGGCCATGGATCGCGTGCTCCGGGTTGACGCCATAGGCGCGGAATTTGTGCGACTCGGCGCCATAGCCGCCGTCGTTCAGGATGCAGATCAACAGCTTGAGGCCGTGGCGGCGCACCGTCTCCAATTCCTGGATGTGCTGGTAGAGGCTGCCGTCGCCGTCGATCAGCATGACCTTGTCGCTGCCGCGCGCAACGGCGACGCCGATCGCGGCCGAGAGGCCCGAGCCGATCGCGCCGAAATCGAGCGGCGTGTGATATTTGCCGGCCGCACGGCCCCGCAGATGCGTCATCGCAAAGCTGAAGCAGTGGCCGCCGGCGACGATCACGTCCCAGTCCTTTGGCACCGTGGCGTCGAGTTCGCGCACGACCGGCCGCGGGTCCAAGGTGCCCGGTGTCACCGCGAACTCTTTGGCGTCGGGCGATTCGGCCGCGATCCGCGACGCGATTGCATTGCTACGCCAACCCGGCCGGCGAATGCCGCGCTCGTGCAGGCGGCGCGCGATCGCCTCGGCGGTGGCGCGGGCATCGGCGCGAATATGCAAATCGGCGGTCTTGACACCCTGCCACAACCCGCGCGGGTTGGTGTCGATCTGGACGACCTTGGCGTTGGGATAGAGATAGCCGCCCTCGGTCGTGTAATGACCGAGCCCGGCGCCGGCGCCAATCACCAGGTCGCTCTCGGCAAAAAATTCGCGGCCGAGATCGGTGGCAAACGTGCCGGCGATGTCGAGCGCGAACGGGTTGCCGTCAAAGAGACCCTTTGCGAGCAGGGTCGTCGCCAACAGCGCACCGCTTTCCTCGGCCAGGGTTTCGAGCGCCTGGCGCGCGCCCGACCAGACCGCACCCCGCCCGCCGATCACCACCGGGCGCTCGGCCGCGGCGATCATCGAGGCGACCTCGTCGACCAGTGCCGGGTCGGGTGGGATCGTCTGCGCGCGCGGCATCAGATCGGTCGAGGGGGTGTAGTCGGGAAGGTAGGGAAACGCCTCCTTCTGCAGATCGAGCGGTACGCTCAGCACCACCGGGCGGCGCTCGGCGCGGGCGACGTAGAACGCCTCTCGGACACAGTCGAGCGCCCGGTCGATCGTGCGGATCGGGACGTGATGCGCCCCGGTCCCAAGCGTCAGCGGTGCCTGGTCGATCTGCTGCATGTACCAGGAGGCATTGATCGGCGCGTCGCCGGAAAAGACGACGACCGGGGCATTGCCGCGCGCCGCCATGGTCAGCGCGGTCATGATCTGGGTAAAGCCGGGGCCGCAGGTGACCGAGGCGACGCCGACTTTGCCAGAGGCGCGGGCATAGCCGTCGGCCATCGCGACCGCGCAATGCTCGTGGCGGGCGTGGATCAGCCGCGCATTCTGATGGTCGGCCATCGCCGCCGACCAATACATGTTGGCGTCGCCCATCAGGGTGAACAGTGTGTCGACCCCCTCGGCCGCGAACGCCTGCGCCAAGATGTCGGAGACCTGGTTGTCGCTCATCCGGTTTTTCCTTTGGCGAAAAAGAGTTGTTTGAGCCAGCCGAGAAACGCCCGCCACAAGATCGCCCCGCCGCGCAATTCGGTCGCGGCGCCCCTCACCCCGACCCTCTCCCCGCCGGGCGGGGAGAGGGAGGGACCCGCGTCACCGGGAGGGTGAGGGGCAGTCGCCGGCTCTGATTCGGCTACCGGCGCCAGGGCCGCCCGCTCGGCCGCGAGCCGCGCCATGTTGCCGGCGAATTCAGCCAGGATCGCGCGGGCGAGATGAACCCCGCCGGCGTTGGCGAAGGTTTCGAGCGGCCCGGTGACGTTGAAATTGCCCGCGACCTTCAGCACCGTCGCCGCGCCGCCGCTCGCGGTCACTACCCCCGAGGCCAATGCCCGCGAGGCGCCGCGCCCGTCGATGCCGCGGCCCTCGATCGTACAGCGCCGCGCCTCGTCGTCATAGGAGAGCTTCGCCTCGCCGCGAAAGATCGCGACGGTCGGCCCGAACTTGACCCGCATCGTGCCCTGATAGGCGCCGCCCTCGCCGGAAGCGGTCAGGCTGGCGCCGGGAATGCACGAGGCGACGAGGGCCGGGTCGCGCAGCATCGGCCACACCGCGGCGGGCGGCGATGGTATCGTCACCTCTTCGTTGATCGAAATCATGCCGCCAAGGCTAACGGCAATCGCACGAGTTTGTCGATGAATGAGGTAGACCCGGTTTTTCGGCCTCCCGAGCGCGGGGTGCCGCACAGCTCGCATTGGGGGACGTTCTCGGTGCGCCTGCACGATGGCGGCGTCGAGATCGTGCCGCATCCCCGCGACCCGGCGCCGTCATCGCTGCTCGCCAACATCCCGGCTGCGGTGTCGCACCGCGCGCGCGTCGCCCGGCCGATGGCGCGGCGCGGCTGGCTCGAGCATGGGCCGGGGCCGGGGCCGGACCGGCAGCGCGGCCGCGACGCGTTTGTGCCGGTGTCGTGGCCGCAGGCGCTCGATCTCGCCGCCGCGGAATTGCGGCGGGTTTACGCGCAACATGGGCCGAGCGGCGTGTTCGGTGGCTCCTATGGCTGGGCCAGCGCCGGTCTCTTTCACGATGCGCAGCACCAGATCCACCGCTTTTTGAACCTCGCCGGCGGTTATGTCCGTTCGGTCAACAGCTACAGTTCGGGTGCTGCGACGGTGATCCTGCCGCACGTCATCGGGCCGCAGGGGATCGTCGCCGGCAACAATGTCAGCTGGGCCGAACTGGTCGCGGAGAGTGCGCTGGTGCTGGCCTTTGGCGGGATGGCGCTCAAAAACAACGATGTCGGCGGCGGCGGCACCAGCCGGCACGTCGCCGGCGGGAATCTACGCGCGGCACGGGGGCGCGGGGTCGAATTCCACCTGATCGGCCCATTGCGCGACGACCTGCCGGCGGAAGCGGGCGCGGTCTGGCACTCGATCCGCCCCGCAACCGATGTCGCGCTGATGCTCGGGATCGCCCACACGCTGGTGGCCGAAGGCCGCCACGATCGCGCCTTTCTCGACCGTTATTGCGTCGGCTGGCAGACGTTCGAGGCTTATCTGCTCGGCCATGAAGATGGCCGGCAGAAGGATGCCGGCTGGGCCGCGGATGTCTGCGGCATGCCGGCGGACGAGATCGTTGCGCTGGCGCGGCGCGCGGTCGGAAGGCGCACCCTGATCACCTGCTCGCAATCCTTGCAGCGCGCCGAGCATGGCGAGCAGCCGGTGTGGATGGGCGTGGTGCTGGCGGCGATGCTCGGCCAGATCGGCTTGCCCGGCGGCGGTTTCGCCTACGCGTTGGGATCGACCTCGAACACCGGCAAGCCGCCCCTGGCGGTGCCGTTGCCCAATGTGCCGGTTGGCCGCAACAGCATCGACGACTTCATCCCGGTGGCGCGGATTGCCGACACGCTGCTGCAGCCGGGCGAGCCGTTCGCCTACAACGGCCGGCAATTGACCTATCCCGACATCAAGCTGGTCTATTGGGCCGGCGGCAACCCGTTCCACCACCACCAGGATCTGAATCGCCTGCGCCGCGCCTTTGCCCGTCCCGACACCGTGATCGTCCAGGATTCGGTCTGGACCGCGACCGCGCGCCACGCCGACATCGTCTTGCCGGCGACCATCACCCTCGAGCGCGAGGATATCGGCGGCTCGGCCGGCGACCCGCTGCTGGTGGCGATGCATCGGGCGGTCGAGCCTTTTGCCGAGGCGCGCGACGACCACGCGATTTTTGCCGGGCTCGCCGAGCGGCTGGGCTTCGCGGCGGAGTTCACCGAAGGCCGGTCTCCGCGGCAGTGGCTCGAGCAGATCTACGAGCCGACCCGGCGTGCGTTGATCGCGCGCGACGATGACGCGCCCGATTTCGAGGAGTTCTGGGCGGCGGGCGAACTGATCCTGCCGACCCTGCCGTGGGACGGCGGCATGCTGCGCGATTTTCGCCGCGACCCCGACGCGTCGCCACTGCCGACGCCGAGCGGAAAGATCGAGATTGCCTCGGCGACGATCGCCGGCTTCGGCTATTCGGATTGTCCCGGCCATCCGGCCTGGCTGCCGCCGAGCGCAGGTCCCAGCACCCCCGCCGCGGATCGTCACCCGCTGTGGCTGATCGCCAATCAGCCGGCGACGCGGCTGCACAGCCAGCTTGATTTCGGCGCCACGAGCCAGGCGGCCAAGATCAACGGCCGCGAACCGGTGCGCCTCCACCCGCGGGATGCGGCGGCGCGCGGCATCCGCGACGGCGACGTGGTGCGGATCTACAACGACCGCGGCGCCTGCCTCGCCGGTGCGGTGCTGAGCGATGCGCTGCAGCCCGGCGTCGTGCAATTGGCGACCGGCGCGTGGTACGACCCGGACGACCCCGCCGCCGACAAGCCGCTCTGCGTCCACGGCAACCCGAACGTGCTGACCCGAGACATCGGCACATCGCAGCTCGCGCAGGGCTGCACCGGCCAGCTCTGCCGCGTCGAGATCGAACGCTTCGAGGACCCGTTGCCGCCGATCAAGGCATTCGATCCGCCATAGGCTGGAGCCCTCATGCAGGGTGGCCCTTTTGGCGTTGCGGCTTGACCGGCGGCCGGGCGCGGGTCACGCTGCGGCAATGAGGCGCGTCTGGAGCGGGGCATGAGCGAGCCGCAGGCATTCTCAATCGAAATCAACGGCTTTGCGACGCGGGTGTGGCAGGCGGGCAGCGGGCCAAGGCTCGGTTTTCTCGCCGGGTTTGGCGGCCTGCCGCGCTGGGTTCCGTTTCTCGACGCGCTGGCGCGCGAGCGCACCGTCGTCGTGCCGTCATTGCCCGGCTTTCCCGGCGGCGACCGCGGACACAGCGTGCTCGACAGCCACCTCGACTGGGTTCTGGCGGTGCGCGAGCTGTTGCAAAAGGCCGGGCTCGACGGCGCCGATTTGGCCGGCGGCTCGGTGGGCGGCTCGTTTGCAGCCGAAATCGCGGCGATCTGGCCGCAAACCGTGCGCCGCCTCGCCTTGATCGCCCCCTGGGGCCTGTTTGACGAACAGGAGCCGGCGACCGATCCCTGGGCGCAGCGCGCACCCGACGTGCCGGGCCTCTTATGCGCCGATCCCGCGCGCTGGAACGAGCTCAAGGCCGCGCCAGAGGGGGCCAATTCGCCCGAATGGCCGATCGAGCAGACCCGCGCCGCCGAGGCCGCGGCCCGCGCCTTTTGGCCGCTCGGCAACACCAAGCTCGAAAAGCGGCTGCCGCTGATCGCCGCCCCGACCCTTCTGATCTGGGGCGCCGAGGACCGGATCATGCCGCGCCGCTACGCCGATCGTTTCGCCGCTTCGATCACCGGCCGCACCGAGATCGCGCCGATCCCCGGCGCCGGCCATCTGGCCGAACTCGACAAACCCGACGAGGTCGCCGCCGCGATCCTGCGCTGGACGGCCTGAACATACCGCGTCCGGATCCCACGGTGTCCGGAGCCAGTTGTTCGCTTGTCCGCTTTCTGGGCTTCATCGAAATTGGGGGTCCGCGACGTTTCCGCTGTGGTCTTCCCGGCGTACGCCGGGACCCATCGCCGCCGTAGATACCGGCCTTCGCCGGTAAGGCCGAAAAACGAAAACCAAATCAGATTACGAGCACCACGCCATCGCAATCGCACCAGCCGCGACCACCGATCGCGCGCCTAAGCGCTCGAAAATCGCAACGACGCCTTCCGCGCCATCCATGGGCGGGCGCAATCCTCGTTTCGACGTAATCTCTGAGAGCCCCGTGGCCGCCGGATCTCATCGCACCACGCGGCGGAGCCGGCGGTCGAGGCGAGCGAACAGCATGTCGGTCAGGATCGCGAAGAGTGCTACCAGCACCGCGCCCTCGATGACAAATGGCAGCTTGTCGGCGACGAGGCCGTCGAAGATCGGCGTGCCCAGGGTCAGCGCGCCGACTGTCGAGCCGATTGTCGCGGTGCCGATCGCGATCGTGACCGACACCCGGATCCCGGCGAGGATCACCGGTGCGGCGAGCGGCAATTCGACCGCGAAGAGGCGTTGCCTTGGCGAGAGGCCGATGCCGTCGGCCGCTTCTTTCACGTCAAAGGGCACCCCTTCGAGGCCGGCGACGGCATTTTCGATGATCGGCAGCAGGCCGTAGACAAACAGCGCGATCACCGTCGGGCGCGCGCCAAAGCCGAGCAATGGTACGGCGATCGCCAGCACCGCGACCGGCGGAATGGTCTGCCCGATGGCGGCGAGGGTGTCGACCATCGTGCGGAATTCCCGCCCCAGGGGACGAGTCACAAAGATCGCCAGCGCCACCCCGGCCAGTGCCGCGGCGAAGCTCGCGGTCGCGACCAGTGCCAGATGGGCGAGAAACAGCTCGAGAAAACTGGCGCGGTCATAGATGACCGGCGTCACGTCCGGGAAGGCCCAGCGGAAAAACGGCCGCAATGCCTCCATCCGCAGCAGCAGTGCCGCAAACAGCAACCCGACCCACAATAGCGGGCTCGCGAGCCAGCCTGACCGGCGCATCAGGGCTCAGCGCACCAGATCGGCGAGGGTGATGACGCCGACCAGCCGGCCCGCTGCGTCGGCGACCGGCAGCCGGTCGGCATGGCGCGCGGTCATCGCCGACAGCGCGTCGCGCAAACTCGCGTCCTGCGGCACCGGCTCGCCTTCGGCGGTCTCGTCGCGGCGCAGATGGTCGGCGACGCGGCGCACCGACAACAGCTTTAATCCCAGACCCTGACGCCCGACAAAATCGCGGACAAAGTCGTTAGCCGGATGCTCGAGGAGGTCGGGCGGGGCGGCGCGCTGCACGATCCGGCCCTTGTCCATGATCGCGATCGAGGTCGCCAGCCGCAATGCCTCCTCGATGTCGTGGGTGACAAAAACGATCGTCTTTCCGGTCGCGCGGTGGAGGCGGGCCAGTTCGCCCTGCAACGCGTCGCGGGTGATCGGGTCGACCGCGGCAAACGGCTCGTCCATCAACAGCAGTTCGGGATCGGCGGCGAGCGCGCGGGCGACGCCGACGCGCTGCTGCTCGCCGCCCGACAGCTGGTGCGGGTATTTGCGGCGATAGCCCGCGGGATCGAGCCGGAACAATTCGAGCAGTTGATCGACGCGCTGGGCGACGCGCGGCTCCGGCCATTTCAACAGGCGAGGCACCGTGGCGATGTTGTCGGCGACGGTCCAATGCGGAAACAGGCCGGTCGACTGGATCGCATAGCCGATGCGCCGGCGCAATAATTCGGGCGAAAGGCCGGTTACGTCCGCACCGTCCACCCGGATCGTGCCGGCATCGGCGACGACCAAACGGTTGATCATCCGCAACGTCGTCGACTTGCCGCAACCGGAGGAACCGAGCAGCACGCAAAACTCGCCCGTCGGCACCGCGAGCGACAGCGCATCGACGACCGTACGGCCGTCATAGCGCTTGGTGATGTGGTCGAGTTCGATCATCCGGCGTCGCGCCGCCTCAGCGAGGCCGAGACCATGTGCAACACGAAATCGGCGGCGAGCGCCAACCCGATCGCCGGCAAGGCGCCGAGCAACACGAGATCGAGCGCGTATTGGCCGAGACCCTCGAACACAAAGGTGCCGAGCCCGCCGGCGCCGATGAGTGCCGCGACAACCGCGAGCCCGATCGTCTGCACGATCACGATGCGCAGCCCGGCGAGCAATATCGGCAATGCCAATGGCAACTCGACCCGCGAAAAGATCTGCCGCGGCGTCAGCCCCATCCCTTGGGCCGCATCGATCACCGCCGGATCGATGCCGGAAATTCCGGTCGTGGTGTTGCGCACGATCGGCAGCAGTGCGTACAGCACCAGCGCGATGATTGCCGGCGCCGGGCCGATGCCGCCGACGCCGAGGGCGGCGAGCCGCGGCAGCGCCGCCGCCACGGACGACAACGGCGCGATCAAGAGGCCGAAGAGCGCAATCGACGGCACCGTCTGCAACAGGTTGAGGATTGCGAAGAGCGGCCCTTGCAGGCGCGGTCTGCGCGCCGCGGCGACCCCGAGCGGAAAGCCGATAACGAGCGCCGGCCCGACCGATCCGGCGACGAGGGCGATGTGGCGGGTGAGGGCGGCGGCGAAGAGGGCCTCACGGGTCTGATATTCGCGGGCGATCGAGAGCATGTCGAAGACGCCGGCGAAAGCGAGCGCCGCGGCCCCGCCGGCGAGCGCGACGACCGCTGCCACCAGCAGCGCCGGGCCGGCCCGCAAGCGCTGCAAGGCGTCGATGATTGCGAGTGCGGCGCACGACGCGATGACCCAGAAGGCGGTCCCGGCGGAGACCCGCGCGGCCGGGCCGGCGCTGGCGGCGATGATGCGCGCGGAATGGCCGAGCGCCGCCAGAGTGAGCAGCAGCAACCCCGCCGACAGCACCGCGGCGCCAGCCGACAGCATTTTTTTTGACGGCAGCAGCGAAATCGCCAGCAACAGCGCGCCGATGACGCCAATCGCGACGGTCGCGCCGCCGCCCGCCGCCTGCCACAATGCGATTGGTCTCCCCGAAACCAAGCGGTTGGGTGCGACCGCGATAAAGCCGGAAATCGAGGCGGCCGCCGCCGCCGCTATCACCAAGACAAACAGGACCTGGTTGCGGATGCCGTTCCGGAAGGCGAGGGCCGCGGGATGCGGCGCCGGGCCAGCCTCGGCGGTCACGGCAGGAAATGCCGCGATTTGAGATAGCCGGTCGCGACCGCGCCGGCGTCTTCGCCATCGACCGCGATCTTCGCGTTGAGCTGCTGCAATATGTCCAAGGTCAGACTGTTGAACACCGGATCGAGCAGGCCCGGGAGCTGCGGATACTCGCGCAGCACCGCTCCGCGCACAACCGGGGCCGGGGCATAGACGATTTGCGCGCCCTGGTCGTCGGCGAGCACCACGAGGCCGAGCGCGGCGATGGCGCCGTCGGTGCCGTAGGCCATCGCGGCGTTGACCCCGGACATTTCCTCTGCCGCGGCGCGCAAGGTCGCCGAGGTGTTGCCGCCGGACAGGGTCAGCAACTGCCGGTCGGTCAGCTCGAACCCATAGGCGGCTTCGAATGCCGGCAAGGCTGACGGGCTCTCGACAAATTCGGCCGAGGCGGCGAGATAGACATCGCCGCCGCTCCTCACATAGCGGGCGAAATCGGTCATCGTCCTGAGGCCGGCGCGCCGGGCCAGATCCTTGCGCACGGCGATGACCCAGGTGTTGTTGGCCGGCGCAGGTGCCAGCCAGACCAGATCGTTTTTGGCCTTGTCGAGTGCCGCCACTCGGGCATAACCACGCGCCCAGCTTTTCCACACCGGATCGGTTTCCATGTGAAAGAAAAGCGCGCCATTGCCGGTGTATTCGGGGTAGATGTCGATCTGCCCCGCGAGAATCGCGGCGCGCACGATGTTGGTCGGACCGAGCTGCAGCCGGTTGCGAACCGCGATCCCATGGTCGCCGAGCATTACCAGGATCATGTTGCCGAGCAGCGCCCCCTCGGTGTCGATTTTCGAGGCGGCCACCACCGCCGGCGCCGCCACCGCTGTCCCGAGGGTCAACAACAGGATCGCTGCGATCGCCGGGATCAGAAACGGCCGCGTCGCGCGTCTCGCCGCCCCGTACCGGAAGCGATCCACCGAGAACAGCGCCAGCCGCCAGCCCCGAAATCTCAGCTGGCGAGGGCCTGGTCGAGGTCGCGGATCAAATCGTCGGCGGTTTCGAGGCCGATCGACAGGCGCACGACATCGGGGCCGGCTCCCGCCGCCAGCCGCTGCTCGTCGCTCAACTGCCGGTGGGTGGTCGAGGCCGGGTGCAGGATCAGGCTGCGGGTGTCGCCGATATTTGCAAGATGCGAGAACAGGTGCACGTTTTCGACCAGCCGCGTTCCGGCCTCGTAGCCGCCCTTGACGCCAAACGTGAACACCGCGCCCGCACCCTTCGGCAGGTATTTCAACGCCAGCTCGTAATACGGGCTGTCGCGCAATCCGGCATAGGAGACCCAGGCGACGCGCGGATGGACGGCGAGAAACTCGGCGACCTTGCGCGCATTTTCGACATGCCGGTCCATGCGCAGATGGAGGGTCTCGATCCCGGTCAGGGTCAAAAACGCGTTCATCGGCGACAGGGTCGGGCCGAAATCCCTGAGCGCCACCGCCCGCGCCTTCGTGGTAAACGCGAAATCGCCGAAATTCTCGAAGAATTTGAGGCCGTGATAGGCCGGCTCCGGGTCGGTCAGCGACGGAAAACGATTACCCTGAGCCCAGTCGAAGCGGCCCGATTCGACGACCATGCCGCCCAGCGCATGGCCGTGGCCGGAAAGGAACTTGGTCGTCGAATGGCAGACGATATCGGCCCCCCATTCGAACGGCCGGCACAGATAGGGTGTGGCGAGCGTATTGTCGACGATCAGCGGGATGCCGGCCTCGTGCGCGATCACCGCGACCTTTTCGAGATCGACGACGATGCCGCCGGGGTTGGCGAGGTTCTCGACAAAGATCGCCTTGGTGCGCGGGGTCAGCGCCCGGCGGAAATTCTCGGGGTCGGCAGGATCGACAAAATCGCACTTCCAGCCGAGCTTTTTGAACGACAGGCCGAACTGGGTCAGCGAGCCGCCGTAAAGATTGCGCGAGGCGAGGAATTCGTCGCCGGGCTCCATCAACGTGAAAAAGATCAGGAATTGCGCGGCATGGCCCGAGGCGGCGGCGACCGCGGCGCGGCCGTCTTCGAGGCTCGCCACCCGCTCTTCGAGCACGGACACGGTTGGGTTGTTTAGCCGCGCGTAGATGTAGCCAAAATTGTGCAGGTTGAAGAGCGAGGCGGCGTGGTCGACATCGTCGAAGACATAGGCCGCGGTCTGGTAGATCGGCGTCGAGCGCGCCCCGGTTGTCGGGTCGGGTGCGGCCCCGGCATGGATCGCGCGCGTCTCAAAGCCGTGGCCCACGTTGTGCAAGTCTGCCCCGGCGAAGGCCGGGGATAACGGCCGTTGCCTGGCATGGCGGGCGAGCGGCGGCTCGGCCGGGCGGTTCCTGATGATGCCGCTGTTGACCCCGCTCCACGACAACTCGCCGCCGAGCCGGCCGAACTCGATTTTGGGGCAGCGGTTCATGACGACCTCGATCCCCGCCGCTTCCGCCTTGGCCGCGGCCTCGTCGTTCTTGATGCCGAGCTGCATCCACACGACCTTGGCGCCGATCGCGATCGCGTCCTCGACGATCGCCGGCGTCTCGCGCGCCGCGCGGAACACGTCCACCATGTCGACCGGTTCTGGAATGTCGCGCAATGAGGCGTAGGCGGTCTCGCCGAGCAGGGTCTCGCCGGCAATGCCGGGATTGACCGGGATCACGCGATAGCCTTTGTTCTGCAGGTACTTCATGACGAAGTAGCTGGGCCGGTTCCAATTCGGCGAGGCGCCGACCATCGCGATCGTGCGCACGCGCTCAAGGATCGACCGCAATTGCGCGTCGGAATAGGGAAGAGGTTCGAGACCGCTCATGGCATCTATTTGAAAAAGTTGCCCGCCGCCATCTTCACGCCACGCCGCACCGCCCTGTCAACCCAACTCCCGAAATCCCTCGCTGAAAACGCTGCAATGGCCGATCCCGGACCGACGATGCTATACCAGCTGCGCCCTTTGCCGCTTACGTTCGGCCGGCTGGAGTTGCCAAATGACGAAGCTCCTCGAGCAGGCGATTGAGAAGATCCGCGAACTCCCCGACGCTGATCAAGACGCTGCTGCCGAATTGTTGCTGATCGTTGCGTCGCGGGCGACCGCAGCGGAAACGCTAGACGACCCGACGCGGGCGGCGGTGCGCGAAGGATTGGCGCAGGCGAGCCGCGGCGAGTTTGCCACAGACGACGAAATAGCGGCGATTTTTGATTTAGCTCGCGGCAAAGAATGAGAACCCGCTACACGGTCCGTGCTCGTGCGGATCTTGCGGCAATTCGGTCGTACCTGCAGGAACAGAACCCGCGGGCGGCAGCCGTTGTGATGACGGCGATACATACGCGTATCGGCTGGCTCGCCGATTTCCCGCTGATCGCCCCGGAAACAGACGAACCAGGTGTCCGCGCGCTGCCGCTCGTCCGTTATCCTTACAGGTATATTACGAAATCGCCGGTGAAGAGGTCCGCATCCTGCACATCCGCCACACACGGCGGCAACCGTGGCGCCGCGGACCATAGCAAACAGGGCGGATTAGCGCAGCGTAATCCGCCGTCCACCTCGAGGTGGCGGGTCACGCCTTCGGCCAAGCATCCCCAGGGCCCCGCAGCCGGCTTGAACCCGCGAAACCCACTCTTGCCGTCAAAGGGCGCTGCGCTCGCTGACCTGAAAATTGCCATGACCGCGTGTTACGGGGTGGGCATGATCGAGTTCGTGATATTGCTGGCGAGTAGGGCGGCGAGGCGGTGCCGGTGCGGGAGCGTGTGGGCGGAGTGCGACGGTATGGGCAAATGGCGCAATTCCCGGATAATTCCCGGTTCGGCGAAAGGAATTCCCGATTATGTCGAATAAAATTCCCGGTTCGGAGCCGCCAAAATTTGGCCAAATGATTGATTTATAAACAATATCTCAGATTGGCACACAAGAATTCGCGATTTTTTCCCGGTTCAACGGGAATTTGCCGGCAGCAACCGTGCCATTGACCGCCCCGCCCTCCGCCAGCCTTGCGGGTCACCAGGTCAGCGCGGTGCCTTTGAGGCCGACGCCGCCGTATTTCTCGATTTCGCCAAAGAGGCGCAGCCGGCAGGCCCATTCTGGCGCGCAACCCGCCGCCTGGTCGGGGGTGGCCGCAAGCCGCGGGCCGGTTCGCGGCGGCGCGGCAAGATCGGCGGGCGGCGACCGCAAATCGAGCCTCCCGGCCGGCGCGCCGCCGGAGGGCGGCAGCTGCTGCGCGCCGACCGGTCCTCCGGACGCCGCTGCCGCGACCAGCGCCGCGGCGGCAGCCCGCGCCAGGATCGATCGATAGGTCAGAGCGCTTTCAGCATGGTCTCGGCGTTGGAGACCTCGAATTGACCGGGCTGTTCGACATTGAGCGCCTTGACGACGCCGTCCTCGACCAGCATCGAATAGCGCTGCGAGCGCATCCCCATGCCCTCCTTGACGCGGTCGAGTTCGAGTCCGACCGCATGCGAAAAATCGCCGCTGCCATCGCCGAGCATGACGATCTTGCCGTCCGCGCCGTGCTCCTTGCCCCAGGCGTTCATGACAAACTGGTCGTTGACCGCCACACAGGCGATCGTGTCGACGCCCTTCGCTTTGAGTTCTTCGGCATGGGTGAGGTAGCTCGGCAGATGGCGCTGCGAGCAGGTTCGGGTAAAAGCGCCGGGGACCGCAAACAGTGCTACCTTCTTGCCGCGGAAGAAATCGTCGGTGCTGACCGCCTGCACCCCATCCGGGGTTACGTAGCGCAGCGTCACCGACGGCACCTTGTCGCCAACCTTGATCGTCATTTGTCGCCCTCCCGAAGGTCAGTGCCGCCATCCCAGCACAGCGCCGCTCCGGCATCAACCGTCGCGAGCGCAAGCGCGCGTGCCCCTCGCGCGCCGAGGGTTTACTGGACGACAGCGGAAGGCCTCGACCCCACGGCCGTCGCGCGCCTGGCGCGGGAGTTGCCGGCCGACGAGGTGCTGCAGACGGAGCGGTTTCATTTCGACGCGGACCGCGCCACCTATGTCGCCGCCCACGCGATGCTGCGCCGGGTATTGCGGGCATATTTGGGCGATGAGCCGTGCATCGTGCGCACACCGCTTGGCCGGCCGGAGCTGGCATCGCGGCGGGAGGGCTTGTCCGCGCCATCCTTCAACCTGACCCATACCCGCGGGTTTGCCGCCTGCGCCGTGCTCGACGGAGCGCCGATCGGAATCGACGCCGAAGACATCCGCCGGCCGATCGAGGTCGCCGAGATGGCGGCGCGCTGGTACGCGCCGTCGGAGCAACGGCTGCTCGCGCAATTGCCGGAACAGCGCCGCAGCGAGATGTTCTTCCGCATCTGGACATTGAAGGAAGCGATCCTCAAGACCACCGGGCACGGGCTGCGCATCGAGCCGCCAGTGTTCGCCGTCGATCCCGACCGCGGCCGGGCGGCGGTGCCCGAAGGCCTCGGCATCCCGATCCGCTGGCGCCTCGCCGAGCTGGTGCCTTTACCTCACATCCGCCTCGCCCTTGCGGTTCCCGAAGAAGGCGCGCTCGCCCCGTCTGTTGCCCGCATCGAGCTCGGATAAAGGGCTCAGCCGAGACGCGGCAGCACCTCGTCGGTCAGCAGCACAAAGGTTTCGTGGCTGAGCGGGGCGCAGAGCAGGTAGTCGAGCCCGATCTCGTCGCGCAGGCGGCGGATCTGGTCGACCACCGCCTCGGGCGTGCCGTGGATGATGACCTCGTCGAGGTAGCGGCGGACCGGATCGACGCCCTCTGGGGTAAAGTTCCCTTGCATGACCGGGCGGTGCTGGGCGCCGAGATAGGAATTGACGATCCATTCGGCGCCGCCGCGCGCGACCGCGGCCGCCGCCTCGGCATTGCGGCCGAGCGCCACCAGCCGCGCCACCGGGATGTCGCGCCCAGCCTCAGAAAAACCGGCGGCGGCGAGCCGCTCGGCATAATGACGGCGTTTGCGGCCGATTTCGATGGCCGAGGAATGCGGGTCCATCAGGATCGAAAAGCCGCGGCCGGCAGCCCAGTCGATCGCGCCCTCCGAACTCGCCGCCATCCACACCGGCGGGTGCGGGCGTTGCATCGGCTTGGGCAAGACCTCGATGCCGTCAAAGCGGAAATGCTCGCCAGCAAAATGCAGACGCTCGTCGGTCCACGCCCGCAACACGATTTCGACGGTTTCGCGAAAGCGCGCCGTGCTTTCCTCGGGCGCGACGCCAAAGGCCTCGAATTCGACCCGGGCAAAACCGCGCCCGGCGCCCCAATTGACCCGGCCACCCGACAATAGGTCGAGCAAAGCCACCTCCTCGGCGAGCCGCAGCGGATGGTAGAACGGCGCCAGCGACACCCCGGTCCCGATGCGCAGCCGACGCGTGCGGGCAGCGGCCAAGGCGCCGACCATGTGCACCGACGGGCACACGCTGAAGCTCGAAAAATGATGCTCGGCGAGCCACACCGCGTCGTAGCCGCCGCGGTCCATGATTTCGATCCGCTCGAGCGCGCGAGCATAAACCGTCGCCAGGTCGACCCGCCGTTCCGGCCAGCTGAAGAATTGCAACACCGCGAATTTCATCGCCCGACGATAGCCGCGGCCGCATCCGCGGTCCAGCCGGCGGCTCGTTGTTGTGATGCCGCCGGACCCCGATTGCTGTCATCAAATCTTCATGTGCCTCGGGAGCGGCGCTGTGGCCTTTTTGTGCTCGGCCACAGGTCAAACCCGGCGGCTGATCGAGCCTTCGGGCTGCTGCCGCGACCATAACCATCAGGGAACGTTCGGCCATGGCCGATACTGCGGACTCGGTCCGGCCCGCCCAAAGCAATGCGCGGACGGTGCAGGAGTATATCGACGAATTGCCCGCCTGGCCGGACGGCACCGCGCTGAAATCGGCGCCGATGACGGGGATGCAGTGGCTGATCTGGTCGCTGGCCGCGGCGGGGAAATTCTTCGAGGGCTACGTCGTGTTCATGACCGGCGTGGCGTTGCCGCTGATCGTGCGCGATTTTCACATAGCCGCCGCCGAAAAGGGCACTGTCGGCGCCGCGAGCCTCGCGGGCATTTTGTTTGGCGCCATCTTGCTCGGCGGCCTGTCCGACTATTTCGGCCGCAAGCGGATGTTCATCGCCGAGATGATCATCTTTTGCGCGTTTTTGGCATTGTTGATCCTGTGCGAAAATTTCCTGTCCCTCGCGATCTGCCTGTTCGGTCTCGGGCTCGCGCTCGGCTGCGACTACCCGACCGCGCATATGATCATTTCGGAGAGCATTCCGAGCGCCAATCGCGGCAAGCTGGTGATCGCCGCCTTTGGTTTCCAAGCGCTTGGTGCACTCGGCGGCACCGGGATCGGCTATCTCGTCCTGAAAATGTCACCGACACTCTCGGCCTGGCGCTGGATGTACGCCACGGCCCTTCTGCCGGCGCTCGCGGTCACGATGGGCCGCTTTTTCATCGTCGAAAGCGCCAACTGGCTGGCGGTGCGCGGCGCGCGCGACGAGGCCGAAAAAGCCGTCAGCAAACTTCTCGTTCGTCGGCCGCAATATCCCAAGAGCATTGCGATCGCGGCCACCATCGGCGGCGGGCACGGCGAAGGCCGCGGCAACCAGTCGTTCCTGGCGCTGTTCAGCGCCCGCAACCGCCGCGCGACGATCTTTGCCTCGGTCCCGTGGTTCCTTCAGGATCTGAGCACCTACGGCATCGGCATTTTCACGCCGACGATCCTCGCCGCGGCCTTCGGCGGCGGCGCCGACCACATTCGCAGCTTGAGCGATCTGATCTCGGACGCGATCCTGGCCGCCAAGGGATCGGCGATGATCAACGTTTTGCTGATTGTCGGGATTGTCTTTGCCGTCGTGCTCGCCGACCGGCTCGGCCGGATCAAGCTCCAGATCTTCGGGTTTATTGGCTGCGCCTTAGGCCTCTTGATCGCCTCGTTCTCGATCGACTTCAGCGGCTCGTCCCAGATTGGGCTGATCTTTGCCGGCTTCATGCTGTTCAGTTTCATGACCAATATCGGGCCGAACGCGCAGACTTATTTGTTGGCGGGCGAGGTCTTCCCGACCGAGGTGCGGGGCATGGGGGCAGGTTTTGCCGCCGCATTCGCGAAAATCGGCGCGGTCATGACAGCTTTCCTGTTTCCGATCTTGCTGGCCGCCATCGGCACGCGCTTGCTGCTCTACGGGTTGATCATCACCTCGCTTCTCGGCGCAGTCGTAACCTGGCTCTACCGGATCGAGACGACCGGCGTAAACCTGGAGCGGATCGGACGGTAGCGCCGCACCCGCAGCACAAGAACTTTGGGGGTGATCGACATGGCTTATCCGAGCCGTCTTGCTCGCTGGTTGCGCGTGCTGGCGGTCACCATCGCGCCGCTGGCGCTCGGCCTCGCCCTGTCCGCGCCGCCGCTTTCGCCAGTACGCGCCGCGGGCGTCGTGCTGAACGAAACCGGCTCGACCCTGCTCTACCCGCTGTTCCAGGCGTGGATCGGCGATTACCCCCATGTCGCGCCGGGCGTGACCGTCGCCGCCGCCGCCACCGGCTCGGGCGCGGGCGAACAACAGGCGATCGCCGGGCAAGCGCGGATCGGCGCCTCCGACGCGTACATGTCGGACGAGCAGGCCGAGCAGAACCCCGAGATCAGGAACATACCCCTCGCGATCTCGGCGCAAACCGTCAACTACAATGTTCCCGGCCTTAACGGCGCCGGGCTGAACGGCGCTGGGCTCAAACTCGACGGGCCGGCGCTCGCCGCTATTTACGCGGGCCGGATAACCCAATGGGACGCCGCACCGATCGCGGCATTGAACCCCGGCGTCGATCTCCCGCATCGGTCGATCGTTCCGATCCGTCGCGCCGACGCTTCGGGCGACACCTTCATCTTCACCCAGTTTCTCGATTTTTCGACGCAGAGCTGGGAGGACAAGACCGGTTACGGTCTCAATGTCACCTGGCCCGCGGTGCCCGGTGAACTTACCGCCACCGGCAATGACGGCATGGTCAAGACGGCCGCCGCCACACCCTATTCGCTCGCCTATATCGGCGTCAGCTTTCGCGACGCTATCGCCAAAGCCGGGCTCGGCACGGCAATGCTCAAAAACCAGAATGGCAGATTCGTGTTGCCGACGGCGGAAACGATCACTGCCGGCGCCGCGGTCCTCGATCCGCGCACGCCGGCGGACGAGCGGCTGAGCCTGGTGTTCGCGGGCGGCGACAATTCCTACCCGCTGATCAATTACGAATATGTCGTGGTTTCGACCCGCCAGCCGAATCCCGAAACCGCCGCGGCATTGCGCCATTTCCTGCTGTGGGCGATTTCGCCGGGGGGCGGCAACGCGCCGAAATACCTCGATGCGGTGGGTTTCATCCCGCTCCCCGATTTCATCCGCGCGCTAAGCGAAAACCAGATCAATCTGATCAGGTAGCGCCGCATCGCAACAACGTCGGCCGGTACGGCAATCGGCGCGCCAGGGGATTTCCCCTCCCTCAGTTCCTCAGCTCCAAGACAGTGCAGCGCGGCCAGCACTCTGGCACGGGGCGATCGATCCCTCTCGCGTTTTGGCTGACGATATCGTAGGCTGCGGGCCTCGCCAGTTTGAGCGGCAAAACATAACAGCCGCCGGCTTCGGTAGGAATCTCCCGAGGCAAAACGCGCGAGTGCAGGAAGGTTGAGAACAGCAAGCGGGATCAACCCGTGTCGCGTCGTGGGAGGTGATGATGCGGCTGTTAGACAGAATAATCGGGTTTGCTATTGCTGCCCTGTGCGCCGCTTTGTTGTTGGGCTGTTCCGCGGCAACATCGGATCCCCCGGGCCACTCGATGGCAGCGGTTGCCCCGTACCCGCCGCCGCCAAAACGCGCCGAAATACCGCCGGCCGCCCCGTCGGTCGACATGTTGTGGCTGGCGGGCCACTGGAAGTGGGACAGTGCGAACTATGCGTGGACGCCGGGCCATTACGTTCAGCGCCCAACGCCGACCGCCAATTGGCTGCCGGACTATTGGCAGCAGGAATCGGGCGGCTGGCAATGGGTTGAGGGCCACTGGGAATCTTGATGGTGCCCCTCGGCGGCTGGAGCTAAGGCGCGATCCGCGGCAACCGACCCTGATCAACCCCGCGTGGGAATGATCGGCGGTCCGCCGTGTTCTACCTCCGGGAGCAGGAATCGGGAATTCCCGAACTGCACAAGATCTGGAGGAATCGGATGCACTACCTCGGCCGGCTCGCAGGCGTCGCCGCACTCGCATTGAGCACTACCGCGTTGTCCGGCTGCTATATGCCGCCGCCGCCCCCACCCGCCGCGGCCGTCGCGCCGGATCAGACCCTGCCGCCGCCGCCCGTGATCGGGATGGCGGCGCCATACCGGACGCCGGCTTACCCGGAGCCAGCCTATCCGCCGGTCGCGAACGCGGCGCCGACGCCGCTGACGCCGGCCAATCCGACCTATGCGACGCCCCAATATGGATCGACGGCACCGGTTGCCGAAGCGCCGAGCAACGCTGGGACGACCACGGTCACCGTCGCACCGATCGCCCCGCCGCCAGCGCAGGTCGAGACACCGCCCCCGGCGCCGTCGCCCTTGGCGATGTGGCAGCCCGGCCATTGGAGTTGGGACGGGGCGCAATATTCCTGGGCCTCCGGCCACTACGTCGAGCGGCCGTCGCCGTCCGCCAACTGAACCCCGGGTTATTGGCGGCAGGGCCCGGCCGGCTGGACCTGGATGAACGGCTCCTGGAGCTGACCGAACTTATTTTTCCTGGTTGAGCGCCAAATTGATCAGCGGGAGCAGCGCGGGGGCGGTCGGCAGGCCGCCTGCGACGATCTCGGCGCGGCTGAGCCAGGCGACCTCGTCGGCGTCGTCGCCGGCGACACCCTCGCCCGACACCCAGACGCCACGCACCGCGACAAGGATGTAGTGAAAGCGCACCCGGCCTTTGTCGTCGCGATCGATCGTGTCGATCACTTTCAGCGGGCCGACGGCTTCGGCGACGACGCTGGTCTCCTCTAAAAGCTCGCGCATCGCCCCTTCGGCGACGGTCTCGCCGAGTTCGAGCACGCCGCCCGGAAAGCCCCAGCGCCCGGCCATTGGCGGATTCGCGCGGCGGACCACGAGCGCCCGCTCGCCGCGCAGGACCACCGCCAGCACCCCCACGATCGGCCGGTCGGGGTAACGGCGCGCCTCCTTCGCTGCAGACGCAGCTTGCCCCTCACCCTCCCGCTGCACGGGTCCCTCCCTCTCCCCGCTGCGCGGGGCGAGGGGCGCATTCACCGGGCTCTCCCTTTCCCCGCTTGCGGGGAGAGGGCTGGAGTGAGGGGTCCTTCGCGGCTCAATCCGCGGCCACGCGCGGCTGACCGCGCTCGTCGGTGTAGATTTCGGCCCCCTGTTTCAGGAACTCCTCCGATTTCTCGGCCATGCCGGCGCGGGCGTAGTCGCGGATCTCCTGGGTAATCTGCATCGAGCAGAATTTGGGTCCGCACATCGAGCAGAAGTGTGCCAGCTTCGCACCCTCGGCCGGCAGGGTTTGGTCGTGGAATTTCTCGGCGGTTTCGGGGTCAAGCGACAGGTTGAACTGGTCGCGCCAGCGGAACTCGAAGCGAGCCCGAGACAACGCATCGTCGCGCTCGCGCGCGGCGGGGTGGCCCTTGGCGAGATCGGCGGCGTGGGCGGCGATCTTGTAGGTGATGACGCCGACTTTAACGTCGTCGCGATCGGGGAGCCCGAGATGCTCCTTCGGCGTGACGTAGCAAAGGAGCGCCGTGCCGAACCAGCCGATCATCGCAGCACCGATGCCCGATGTGATGTGGTCGTAGCCGGGGGCGATGTCGGTCGTCAGCGGACCCAACGTGTAAAACGGCGCCTCGCCGCACTCTTCGAGCTGCTTTTCCATGTTGACCTTGATCTTGTGCATCGGCACGTGGCCGGGGCCTTCGATCATGACCTGGACGTCGTCCTGCCAGGCGAGCTTGGTCAATTCGCCCAAGGTTTCGAGCTCGGCAAACTGGGCGCGGTCGTTGGCGTCGGCGATCGATCCCGGACGCAGCCCGTCGCCCAGCGAGTAGCTGACGTCGTAAGCCCGCATGATCTCGTTGATCTCGCGGAAGTGCGTGTACAAAAAGCTCTCCTGGTGGTGGGCCAGGCACCATTTGGCCATGATCGAACCGCCGCGCGAGACGATGCCCGTCACCCGCGAGGCGGTCAGCGGGATATAGGCGAGCCTGACCCCGGCGTGGATCGTGAAGTAGTCCACCCCCTGCTCGGCCTGCTCGATCAAGGTGTCGCGGAACAAT
>Ga0210398_10001365_pt1 | contig 25409 bp, 17 predicted proteins | sample IncBWC4OmetaG_FD_161047 | JGI IMG/M metagenome (GOLD analysis project Ga0210398, IMG submission 161047) | Forest soil microbial communities from Barre Woods Harvard Forest LTER site, Petersham, Massachusetts, United States - Inc-BW-C-4-O | ecosystem: Environmental > Terrestrial > Soil >... | reverse complement strand
CGGACGAGTCCCACTTGGGATGTAGGTGCATCACCTCCGGGCGAGCGATCGGGCTCGCTGTGGTAACGTGCGCGCAATCGCCGATGCGCGCATTGAACCCGGACTCGCAATGGAATTCACGATCCGATAACGCCGCCTGGCCGTATAACCGGCAACTCGTCCATATCGGTTTTTATATGGGTATAAAAGTTTGAAATGGAAGTATTGCCGACAATGCGGACATTTCGAGGCAGATTAACTCACGGAATTCCGATGAGGAGGCCTCCGCTGATACCGATGGATTGCTGGTGGGCTCCCGCAAAACTGTAGTCATAAGCTGGTTCAAGGAACCATCCGAAACGGTGTTTGCCGGTCGGCCAGAACATGAAGTCTCCCGCCATCTCCCCGGAAATGGAGTTGGTCACTTTGCCGCCCTGGTTGAGATGAACCCATTCGGGTCCGACGCCCAGCATGAACTCTGATTTCCGTGACAGGGTCCAGGGCTTCTTGAAGAGCAGGTCCGTATCCCATTCTGTTGAGCTGCGAGTGTAGAAGGGCGCCACGCCTGCCTCAAGCTCCAGCCAGTTCTCGATGGGTGTCACTTCTGCGGCAAGATTCGGGGCAAACGTTGCCGCACCTCCGCCGAAGTTCCAGCTTGTCGCTGCACCGACCTCAACAATGGCGACAGGGTCTTTGTCTTCGACGGTCCTTTGAGGAGGGCCAGACGGCGGCCTGGAGCAAGTCTGTCCGCGCGCCGGCAGACACAAGAACAGAAACAGGCACGCTCCAGTGAGCGTGAACACGGATAGACGCATCGCGATGCCTCCCGGGTGAGTTGTGCGTTCCAGCCTCCACGCCCCTAAAGGCACGGAGCAGCCACGCTAAGAGAAGACATCTGTGCGGGGAGGTCGAAAGATGGAGGAGCGGGGCGCGAAAACAGGTGAACGTGCTTCAGACCCAACATTCGAGGCCACGGTATTCACCCGGGCCAAACCGAGACTTACATACGGCAGTCCGTGAAAGCCACAGCACCAGCAGATGCCGTTACAAGGCTCCGGCGAAGCGGGCTGCTGCTGATGAACACCAGCTTGCGGCGAAGAAGAGATTCCAGGGAGCGGTCCGTCACACAGATCGCAATGCGGCGGATGACCGGCGAAGTAAACCAGCATCGCACACAGCAGCCATGCGATAACGCAAGCCGGTGTTGTGGTCCTTGCGCGATCCATTCGATTAAAGATAACCCCTGACGAGGCAGATCACCAGCGCCTCCGGGCGCGCCATGGAAACGACGCGATGCGGCGATGGAGGAAGCCCCACCGACATTGGAAGGTTGACCGGCAACCCGGAAGTTTCGATTGGGGAACCCCCTCACTGCCTGACGATCATTGGCCGCACAACAAAATTTCCCCAGCAGGCAGTCACCCAATCCAAAGCATTTGCGGCGCTCCCTTAAAATCAGGGCACGACTTCAGTCGTCCCGAAAAGGTCGCACATTCAATCGGGCTTCAGCCCCTGCGCGCCGTTCCTGGAACCCTTTCGCTCCGTCGAATTGTTTTGTTCAATGAATTCCGGAGACACCACCCTAGCGCGGAACGGCGCTCACCGCGGGTCGAGGGATCCCGGTGCCGTTGCCGTCCACGCTGCCGCTGTTGGCGCTGAAGCCGGCGAGAATCTGGGTGAGCAGATCGTTCACCGCTCCCGGATTGTTGGGCAGCAGAATGGTGTTCGAGCGGCCCGCGGTTCCAATATCGCGCAGCGTGTCGAAATACTGCGTCAGCAAAACCATCGACATCACGTCGCGCGCGGTCGAGCCTTCGACGGCGGTCTTGAACTGCTCCACCGAAGACTGCAGGCCCTGAATGATCGCCTGGCGCTGCTTGGCGACGCCTTCGCCCTGCAGCGCTTTGGACTGCGCTTCCGCTTCCGCCTGCTTCACCTTGAGGATTTTTTCGGCTTCCCCGCGCGCCTGGGCCGCGGTTTGTTCGCGCTGCGCCGCGTTAATGTCGTTCATCGCGGCTTTCACTTTCGCGTCGGGCACGATGTCGGTCACCAGCGCTTTCAGAATGTTGTAGCCGAACTCGCTCATCACGTCGTCGAGCTCTTTTTTGATCGCCGCGGAGATCTGCGCCTGCTGCTCGAACGCTTCATCCAGAGTCAGGGTGGGAACGTGGCCGAGAATGGAGTTGAACACGTAGCTCTCGATTTGCTTCTGCGGAAAACTGAGCTTGTAGTAAGCCTCGAAGATTTTTTCCGGCAGTACCTGGTACTGGATAGACACAGGAATCGTCACGAAAACGTTGTCGCGGGATTTGGTTTCGACACTGACGTCGGCCTGCTTCACCTGGAGATCGACGAAGCGCACCGTTTCGCACCAGGGAACAAGGAGATGGAGGCCGGGCTGCGCGATGCGATTGAATTTGCCGAATCGCTCCACCACACCCGCGGTGTACGTGCGCACCGTGTAGGTCGTCTTCACGATGGTGATGAGAAGAAAGATAACGACGATAAGGAGAAGAACAAGACCAACCGTAGTCAGGGGTTCCATGCAGATGCCTTCCTTGCGAGATGCGCTGCTGATCCGAGGAGTGGCACCACTATACGCGCTGCGTCAACGATTCAAGATCAGGAATTCCCGGCGGCAGGACCTGGACCCGGGATCCATCGGACCCCTCACCGCGAGGAAGCGCTCCCGGCAAACTCGCCCGCCGTGTTCAGACGGGGAAGCACCAGCCGCTCACCGCTCCGGAATCCACTGTAGTCGCGGGTCAGCTTGCAGGACGCCAGTTTCCCGTCCTCGTAGAACTCGACCAGAGTGCCGCCGCCGGTAGGATCGGTGAACGTGTTCCAGGATCCGCCGCGGCAGGGAACCCCCTGAATGGCCTGGTTCGCGATCAGGTAAATCGAGCGCAGATTGCCGTTGCGATAGAAGGTGGCCGTCGCGCCGCGCGCGAAGCCGAACCGGCCGCCGCCGCGGACGTGATAGCCGTCGATGACCGTCGAATGACGGAACGTGACGTACTCAGCCGAACCATCCGGCCATAACTCGATCAGGGAGCGGCTGGGAATCCGAATGTCCCCCACCTCTGCCGGCCGCGCGAGCGTGCACTGATTCAACGAGCCGTCAGGATAGAACCAGGCTTCCCCTTTCGCGCAGGGATGTCCCTGGATAACCGTGTCATGAGCAATCCTGTTGCGCAGCGCATTGGGCGCAAAGCCGTGGGCCGCAGTGACAAACAAAAGGCAGAACAGCAGGGATGCATACTTCATGGGCAACTCCTGGGGTGCGGACAACAGTTGTTCCCACTTGCGAAATCACGGTCCTTCGCTCCGGGACGAGCGTCCATGGCGACTTTCCCATCCCTCTGGAGCGGGACGGACTCATGAAAGATTGGCTGAACAATATAGTGAGGCCGAAGCGCCGCTGGACGCAAGGTTACGTTGGGGTGCATCCTTCGGGGTGCATCACTGAGGTAACGAGTCCCTGACAAATGAAAACCCGCCGTGCCCCTCTGCCGGAGACGCGGCGGGAATAATTGCAAGGACAGCAGTTGAACAACACATGCGGCAGAATGCCGTGAGAGGCCCTCGAACGACAGGCCGCAATTCTTGTCCGATCCCGCCGCGTTTCGTTCACAGGAAAAGAACGTTAAAAAAATGCGCGGCGGCGACCCGGACCACTACCTCACCAGGTTGAGATCACCCCGCCACCCGAGCGAACCCACGTGGCGGGCAGAGCGAAACTACTTCGAATTACCGGTACGCAGATCCGGGTTAAAGATTTTTTGCTCCTCGATCGCTGCCTGCGCCGCCGCCAGACGCGCGGTCAGCAGCCGGTAAGGCGAACAGGAAACATAATCCAGTCCGGCACGGTGGCAGAACTTCACCGATTCGGGCTCGCCGCCGTGCTCGCCGCAGATGCCGATTTCGAGCCCGCGCCGCGCCGAGCGTCCTTTGTTGGCGGCCATCTTGATCAGCGTCCCCACCCCTTCCTGATCCAGAACCGCGAAGGGATCCTGCTTGAAGATGCCCTGCTGCAGATATGCCGGCAGGAACTTGTTGCAGTCGTCGCGCGAGATGCCGAACGTGGTCTGCGTCAGGTCGTTCGTCCCGAAACTGAAGAACTCGGCTTCGGCAGCGATCTTGTCCGCCACGATGCAGGCGCGCGGCAGTTCGATCATGGTGCCGACCTTGTACTCGACAGCCAGACCTTTCTTGATGAAGACATCGTGCGCGACCGCGTGGATAATCGCCGCCTGGGCCTTGAACTCCTCCGGCCCCCCGGTCAGCGGGATCATGATTTCCAGATGCGGGTCGGCGCCGGACTTCTTCACCGCCGCGGCGGCTTCGAACAGAGCGTGCGCCTGCATCTCCGTGATCTCCGGATATGTGATGCCGAGGCGGCAGCCGCGCAGCGCGAGCATCGGGTTCAGCTCGTGCAGTTCCTCCACCCGCTCGAGGATCTTGTGCAGCTCTTTCAGCTTCGGCGACTTCGGATGCGTCGCTTCGATCTTCGCAATCTGCACCAGCAGCTCTTCACGCTTGGGCAGAAATTCGTGCAGCGGCGGATCGAGCAGGCGAACCACCACCGGGTAGGAGCCCATCACCTTGAGCAGGCCCTGGAAGTCGGCGCGCTGCATGGGCAGCAGCTTCGCCAGAGCAGCGCGGCGTTCTTCTTCGGTCTTCGCCAGGATCATGGCCTGCATGTGCGGCAGGCGATCCTCCGCGAAGAACATGTGCTCGGTGCGGCACAGGCCGATGCCCTGGGCGCCGAAGATCTGAGCCTGTTTGGCGTCACGCGGAATGTCCGCATTGGCCAGCACGCGCAGCCTCCGCCGCTCGTCGACCCAGCCCATGAACTGCACCAGGTCCGGGTGGTCGGGGTTCACCGGCAGCGTGCTCAGCTTGCCGCTGATGATCCGGCCCGTGGTGCCGTCGAGGGAGATCCAGTCGCCTTCGTGAAAGACTTTCCCCTGCACGCGCATCTCTTTTTTCTTGTCGTCGATGGTCACGTCGCCGGCGCCGGCTACGCAGCACTTGCCCATGCCGCGAGTCACCAGAGCCGCGTGCGAAGTCATGCCGCCGCGCGAGGTCAGGATGCCGGACGCAACGTTCATGCCGGCGATGTCCTCGGGCGAAGTTTCCGCCCGGACCAGAATGATGGATTTGTAAGTGCCCTTCTCGTGGAACTTGACCGCATCGGCAGCGGTGAAAACGATCTGGCCGACAGCGGCGCCGGGCGACGCGGGCAGGCCCTTCGCCAGGACTTCGACTTTCCCTTTCTCGTCGAGGCGCGGAACCAGGAAGTCGAAGATCTGGTTGGGCTCGACGCGCAGCACCGCCTCATCGATGGAGATCAGGTTTTCCCGAACCATGTCGAGGGAGATGCGAACGGCGGCCAGGCCAGTGCGCTTCGCGTTGCGCGTCTGCAGCATGTAGAGCCGCCCGTCCTGAATGGTGAACTCGAAATCCTGCATGTCCCGGTAGTGCTTTTCCAGCCGCGTGGTCAGGTCGCGGAGCTGGCCGTAGACATGCGGCATCAGCTTCTGCAGTTCGCTGATCGGAATCGGCGTGCGGATGCCCGCCACCACGTCTTCGCCCTGCGCGTTCATCAGGAACTCGCCGTAGAATTCTTTCTCGCCGTTCGCGGGATTGCGGGTGAAGCCCACGCCGGTGCCGCTGGTCTCGTTGAGATTGCCGTAAACCATGGCCTGCACGTTCACCGCGGTGCCGAGCCAGTCGTCGATGTGATTGAGGCGGCGATACGTCTTGGCGCGCTCATTGTTCCAGGACCTGAACACGGCGTCACGCGCCATCGTCAGCTGGCGATCGGGGTCCTGCGGAAACTCGGCGCCGGTGTGGTGCAAAACCAGCTTCTTGTAGGCGACGATCACTTCCTGCAGGGCCGCGGGCTGAAGCTCAGTGTCCTGCTTCGCGTTGTACTTCTTCTTGGTCTCGTCGAAGATGTGCTCGAACTCGTTCTTGGGGATGTCCAGCACCACGTCGCCGAACATTTGTATCAGCCGCCGATACGAATCGTAAGCGAACCGCGGATTGTTCGACTTCCTGGCGAGCGCTTCGACGGATTTATCGTTGAGGCCGAGATTGAGAATGGTGTCCATCATGCCCGGCATCGAGAACTTGGCGCCGGAGCGGACGCTGACCAGCAGAGGATTCTCGCCTGCGCCCAGACGCTGCCCCTGCAGTTTCTCCAGCCGCTCAAGTGCCGCGTCGGCCTGCGGGGCTACCTGCGGAGACAGCGCGCCGCGCATGTACTCGCGGCAGGCTTCGGTCTGGATGGTGAAGCCCGGAGGTACCGGCAGGCCCGCGTTCGTCATTTCGGCCAGGCCTGCGCCTTTGCCGCCGAGGATGTCGCGCATCTTGCCGTTGCCTTCGGCCACTCCATTACCGAAGAAGAAAACGTATTGGGAGGGGGCCTCGACTTTTTGCTCTTTGCCGAGCGCCTGGGAACTGACCGGTAGCGTAGTGCTCATTTCGGATTCTCCGTTCTGCCGCCGCGGGGGCGTTATAAATGCGATTGGAAGTACGTTGTGGTGATGGCAGGCTGCATGCAACAGTGCGCAGGGTGCAGTCGCCATCCACAATCTGGAAACGAAAGATTGTCAATTCCGGAAGCCGGAACTGTATGTGCCCGCGGTCACAGAAGCGCGGGGGGCGGATTGTGATGGCGATCACAATGCCGCTTTCACCCCTTAACTGCAGCCGTTTAGCTCCCGGTTACAGTCGCGCCGCGTCCAAAGGGAACACGGATCTGCGTGGAGCGCGTATCCGTATATATGTCCAGCAGGTCCAGCGCTGTCGGCAGTCCGCGCGATAGGCTTGTGCACCAGGAGGCAGCGTCGCCTCTATAGATGGACAACCGTGTTCAGGAGTGGACATATTCGATAGGGGAGGCTTCCCGGCATCGTCATGCAGGACCAACCAACGATTGAAGTTGCCGTGACAGGGCGGGCCGCACGGTATGGAAGGATGGTTGCAGAGTCAGTACCGGATTTGTGTCGAACCGGCTCATTGCCGGATCGAGTGAGGCGGCAAGAGTGAAGCAGTTTGGGGCGTTTCGGCTGGATACGGCCAATGAGTGCCTGTGGCGCGACAGTGTGCAGATCGCCCTGGCGCCCCGGCCGTTTATGGTCCTGCGGTATCTGGTCGAACATCCTGGGCGGCTGATTACCCACGACGAGTTGCTCGATGCCCTGTGGCCCGAGACCTACGTGCAGCCGCAGGTGCTGCGCACCTACATGCTCGAGTTGCGCAAGCTGCTGGGCGATGACGCCGCGGAACCGCGATTCATCCAGACCCTGCCCAAGCGCGGGTATTGCTTTGTGGCCGCGGTGAGCGATCGCCTCGAGCGGGCAAACGACGTTACCGCGATCACCGTCGCGCGCGACGCGGCCGGACCCGAGACGAAAAGAATTGTAGGCCGCGACGACGAGCTCGGGCGCCTCGAGGCCGAGCTCCAGCGTGCCGCAGCGGGGCAGCGGCGGGTCGTGTTTGTCACCGGCGAAGTCGGGATTGGCAAAACAGCGCTGGTGGACGGGTTCTGGCAGCGGCATGGCTCGGGATGGAGCGTCGCGCGTGGCCAGTGCGTCGAGGGGCTCAGCGATAACGAAGAATATTACCCGGTGATGGAAGCACTGGGGCGCCTCTGCGCATCGGGCGATGGAGAAATGGCGTGCGCCGTGTTCGCAAAGATCGCCCCCGGGTGGCTGGCTGCGTTGGGTCGCGGAATGGCCACTGCGACTGTGACGAATTCCGGGCGCATGGCCGGAGATTTGTGCGCGGCACTCGAACAAATGGCCGAGAACAAGCCGCTGCTTCTGGTTTTTGAAGATTTGCACTGGGCCGACGAGGCCACTCTGCATCTCATCACGGCTCTGGCCCGGCGGCGAGCACCCGCGCGTCTCATGGTCGCCGCCACCTGCGCAGCTTCGGACCGAACCGAGCATCCGCTGCGCGCGATGAAGCAGAACCTGCTCATGCGGGACCTGTGCACCGAGGTCGCGCTCGGCCCGCTGGAGAAGACTGCGGTGCGCGAACTGCTGCGAAGCGAACTGCAGCATCAGGCACTGCCCTCAGGCCTGACGGGATTTGTGCATCAGCATTCGGAGGGGAACCCCCTCTTTGCCATTGCGATTGTGGAGCATCTGATTGCGCGCCGCTTTCTCCTGCGCGAAGAAGTGGATGGAAAGGCCGAGTGGAAGCCCGCCGGAGCCTTCGAAGAGATGGAAGCCGAGGTGCCGGAGCGCCTCGCGCAGATGATCGAGCTCGAAATTGAGGGCCTCAGCCTGGAGGAACAGCGCATCCTGGGCGCGGGCAGCGTCATGGGGATTGCCTTCCCGGCGTGGGCCGTGGCCGCGGCGCTGGGCGAGGATGCGGCCCGCATCGAAGAGGGATGTGCGAGCCTCGCGCGGCGAGTGCATTTTGTCGAGCGCGGCGGCCAGGATGAGCTGCCCGACGGGACCCAGTCGGAGTTTTACGTGTTTGTGCACGGGCTCTATCGCGAAGTGTTGTACCGGCGGCTGGCGGCCACCCGCCGCGCGGAGTGGCATGCACGCATCGCAGAGCGGCTGGGCGCGATGTTTGGCGAGCGTGCATGGGCGGTGGCGCGCGAGATGGCCATGCATCATGAAGCCGCCGGCGAGTGGGAGGGCGCGGTCCGTGCGCTGCGCAACGCTGCGCAGCACGCCCAGAAAACTCAGGCGCATGCCGAGGCCGCGCAGCTGCTCGAGGATGCCCTGCGCCTCGCCCAGAAGCTGGGCGACAGGGAGCGCACCGCGCGCGTGAGCCAGATTCGCGTGGAGATGCTCGCCGCACGCGCCATGGCCGGCGGCAGAGGCAGAGGGCTCAGGATCGTGTCCGGAAAAGCTTGACGAATTCTGGACGGGAATTTGACGACATTCTTTTTCGGGATCGCTAGTGTCGTTGCAACAGGAGGACTGAATATGCGATCCCTCATCTCCAAATTCTTTCTCGCGTCCGCAGTGGCGGCCGCAGCGGCATTGGCTGTGAGCACGGCGAAGGCCGACACCATGGTGAATGTGCCCTTCAACTTCACGGTGAACGGCAAAGTTTGTCCCGCAGGCCAGTATTCGGTGGCCCGGAACGAGCTGAGCGGCGTTGTGACTCTGAAAAATCGCGACTGGACGCGCAGCTTCACCTGGATTGCCAGTGCCGGCGAACCAGCCCCTACCGACAGCCGCATTATTCTGCGCTTCGACGACGACGGCGGCAGCTACACCCTCCAGTCCGTGCAGTATCGCGACCTCATCACGGCGCGGCTGGACGGCCGGAAGCGGGTTGAGGCGCGGCCCACCCGGGTCGTTCTGGGCCAGTAACCGATGGCTGTTGGAGAAAGGGCCCCCTCCCCCCGGGATTAGGCGGCTGAGCATGCCGCACATCAGGCTCCTTTGAATCGTTGCCAGAGGGCGTATCGCGCGAGCGGTCGCCCTCTCTTTTTTTTTGACTGACTCCACTTTTGCGATTGACACGGGCGGCCGCGTTGGGGTACTTTGCACTGCAAAGTGAAGGATGGCCATGAACGACCTCAACAGAGCGCTGGGGGAGATCAGCAGCATACGGCGGCAGGTGGCGCGGACGACGGAGTTTCGCGGGTACGGGCCGGCCACGCTGGCGACGACAAGTGTGTTTGCGATCGCGGCGGCCCTGGTGCAGGCGCAATGGGCGCCCGACGCGGAGCGCCATCTGGCAGCCTATTTGACGATATGGATTGCGACTGCGGCGGTTTCGGTGGCATTGATCGCGGTGCAGATGCACGCGCGGACGAGACGCATCCATTCGGGCCTGGCCGACGAGATGATCCGTATGGCGGCAGAACAGTTCTTGCCGGCGATGGGAGCGGGAGCGCTGATCACCATTGTGCTGGTGCGGCAGATTCCCGGAGTGGTCTGGATGCTCCCGGGATGGTGGCAGGTGATCTTCAGTCTGGGAATTTTTTCCTCGTGCCGCTTCTTGCCGCGGCCCATGGTCGCCGCCGGCGTGTGGTACCTGGCGACAGGGTTGATTTCAATTTCGTTGGGGGACGCGCGGGCGCTGTCGCCCTGGACGATGGGGATTGCGTATGGCGTGGGGCAGCTCCTCGTAGCGGCGATTCTGCTCTGGTCCGCGCGCAGGGGAGAGCATGAAGAAGGCTAAAAGCGAAGGGCGATTTGCGTATGAGGGACTGGATCGGGTGATCCACGAGCGCGCCCGGCTGAGCGTGCTGACCTCGCTCGTGACGAATCCGAAGGGGCTGACCTTTGGCGATCTGAAGCAGCTGTGCTCGCTGACGGATGGGAACCTGAGCCGGCATTTGCGGGTGCTGGAGCGCGCCAGGATGGTGGAAATTGTGAAGGGTCATGATAAGAATCGGCCGCAGACGGTGTGCCGCATCACCGCGTCGGGACGCAAGCGGTACCTCGAATATCTGGAGACGCTGGAGCAGGTCGTGCGGGATGCGGCCAGGGCGGGCGAAGAGGAACCAGCCGTGGATCTGTTGCGAGGATGGACGCCTTCGCGGGCATAATTTTTTTGATGTTAGACTTTGCAGTGCAAAGTGAATTGGACGAGATTCGTCCACTGAGAGATGGAAACCATGGAAAGCTCTGGAGCAAATCGTGCGAGTGCCGACTTTGCAGTGCAAAGTATAAATGCTGTGGACAAAAGCTTTGCGGCGCAAAGCGACCAGCGGGACAGACTGCATGTGGCCATCATCATGGACGGCAACGGGCGGTGGGCGGCGCGGCGGGGATTGCCGCGGGTGGCCGGGCATCGCGCTGGCGTGGCTGCGGTGCGGCGTGTCGTGGAGCACGCGCCGCAGCTGGGGATCGGGCGGCTGACCCTGTATGCGTTTTCGTCGGACAACTGGCGGCGCCCGGCGTTCGAGGTGCGGAGCGTGCTGGCGCTGATCGCGGCCTACCTGCGGCTGGAGCGGCAGCCGTTGCGCGAGGCTGGCGCACGCCTGGAAGCGATTGGGAGGCGGGATCGGCTGCCGCGGAAGCTGCTGCGTTCGATCGAGGAGACCGAGGCGGCCACGGCGGGTGGGCGAAGGATGCATCTGTGCGTGGCGGTGGACTATTCGTCGCGCGATGCGATTGCGCGGGCGGTGGTGCGGGCGGCGCGTGGGCTCTCTGGATCGGGAACCCCGGAGCTGGTCCGCCGCGTCCTGGCAGAGGCCTTGACCGCGGAGAGCGGCGATGTGGATCTGCTGATCCGAACCGGCGGAGAGCAGCGGCTGTCGGATTTTTTGCTGTGGGAGTCAGCGTACGCGGAGCTGGTGTTTACCGATGTGATGTGGCCGGACTTTGGGGCAGCGGATCTGGAGTTCGCCGTCGCGGAGTTTCGAAGGAGGGATCGGAGATTCGGGGGACTCGCCGAGCAGCGTTCCATTGTCAGCGTTCAGTGTTCCGGTAAACCGGAAGGGCCGGCAATCGGCGGTGCGCGATGATGGCGCCGGGGCGGAAGCCGCTGCGGGTGAAGTTCATCTTGCCGGCGCTGACGGAGGCGACCGATCCCTACTGGCGGCCGATTAAGTATTCGCTCTTCCCTCCCCTCGGGCTCGCGACGCTGGCGGCGTATTTGTCGCCGGACGATGAAGCCAGGATCGTCGATGAGCATGTGGAAAAGCTGACCCTCGACGATGAGTCGGAGCTGGTCGTGATCCAGGTGTACATCACGAATGCGTATCGGGCGTACCGGATTGCCGATCATTACCGGAGGCGCGGCGCGTTTGTGTGTCTGGGTGGCCTGCACGTGACGTCGTTGCCGGACGAGGCGGCGGCCCATGCGGACGCGATTTTCCTGGGGCCGGGGGAGCAGACGTTTCCCCGCTTCCTCGAGGATTTTCGTGCGGGGCAGCCGGAGCGGGTGTATGCGTCAGCGGCGGGGCGAACGCTGGAGCGGGTTCCACCGATTCGACGGGATTTGATTCAGCGGCGGCGGTATCTGGTGCCGAACTCGATTGTGGTGACGCGCGGCTGTCCGCAACACTGCGACTTTTGTTATAAGGATGCGTTCTTCGAGGGCGGGCGCGGGTTTTACACGCAGCGGGTGGACGATGCGCTGGCCGAGATCGCGCGCCTGCCGGGGCGGCATTTGTATTTTCTCGACGACCATCTGCTCGGGGACCGGCGCTTCGCGGAAGCGCTGTTTGCCGGGATGAAGGGAATGGGGCGGGTGTTTCAGGGCGCGGCGACCGTGGATTCGATTTTGCGGGGGGATCTGATCGAGCGCGCAGCCGAGGCGGGCATGCGCAGCATCTTCGTGGGATTCGAAACGCTGACCGAGGGAAATCTTCGGCAGAGCAACAAGCGGCAGAATCTGGGGCGTGATTACCGCGCGGTGGCGGATCGGCTGCACGGGCTGGGGATCATGATCAATGGCAGCTTCGTGTTCGGCATGGACGAGGATGGCGACGATGTGTTTCGGCGAACGGTGGACTGGGCGATGGAGCGCGGCATTACGACGGCGACGTTTCACATCATGACGCCGTATCCTGGGACGCGGCTGTATGCGCGGATGCGGAGCGAGGGACGGATGCTGACGCGGAACTGGGATCTCTTCGATACGCGGCATGTGGTGTACAAGCCGGCGCGCCTGACGATGGAGGCACTGAAGGCGGGATACGACTGGGCCTATCGCGAGTTCTATCGTTGGGGATCGATTGCGCGCGCGTCACTGCATCATGGAACGGCGAAACACCAGGCGAAGCACTTTTTTTATGCGGCAGGATGGAAGAAGTTTGAGGCGGTGTGGGATTTGGTCATCCGCGCACGACAGCTGAACTGGATGACGCCGGTGCTCGAGGCGGTGCTGGCTCGGGTGACCGAACAGGGTGCAGGCGCCAGGCTGCAGGCTACAGAAACTGCGCCGGTGGAGTTGTTGCCTGTGCTGGGGCAGGAGCGGGTCGGATAAACCCCAGGTGGATAGCGAATAGCGGCCCGTGTTCCGGTCCGTTCGTCACAAAAACGCGCTTTCCCTTGTGCTTCTACAGGAGATTTCGCTATAGTCCTGTCGAAGCGGAAGGGGAGTGCCGGATGGAAAGGATCGAGCTGCCGCAGGGCACGCTGGATTTGCTGATTTTGCGGACGCTGGCGATCGGGCCGCAGCACGGCTGGGCGATTTCTGAGCGCGTGCAGCAGGTTTCGAGCGACGTGTTACGCATCCAGCAGGGATCGCTGTATCCGGCGCTCCATCGCCTGGAACGCCGGGGCTGGATCAAAGCGCGGTGGGGAACGTCGGACAACAACCGACGAGCGAAATTTTACGAGCTGACCCGCACGGGCAGGAAACAGCTCGAGGTGGAAGAGGAGAGCTGGCGCAAGCTGGCTGCGGCGGTGGCGCAGGTTCTGGAGAACGTGTGATGCTGAGCGATTTGCGGTATCGGCTGCGGGCCTTGTTCGGGCGCGAGCGGATGGAGACGGAACTGGACGAGGAGCTGCGGTTTCATCTGGAGCGCGAAACCGAGAAGTACCGCAGGCAGGGGATGCGCGAGGACGAAGCGCGGCGGCGGGCGCGTCTCGCGTTCGGCGGACACGAGCAGATGAAGGAAGACGTCCGCGAGACGCGGGGAACAAGCCTGCTGGAGCAAGCGGCGCAGGATGCGCGCTTCGCTCTGCGGGTGCTCCGCAAGGATCCAGGCTTCACGGTGGTGGCCGCGCTCACGCTGGCGCTGGGGATTGGCGCCAGCACGGCGGTGTTCAGCCTGGTGGATGCGGTGCTGCTGCGGCCGATGCCGTATCCCAACGCGGCGCGTACGGTGATGGTGTGGGGCGAAGCGCCGGTGGGGTCGTATTACGGCAACATCGATCTGGCGTTCTCGGCGCAGGAGTATCTGTTGCTGGCCGGTGTGCAGAAGTCGCTGCAGAATGTCGGCGTGTTCCGGAAGAAGAGCTTCAACCTGACCGGCGCGGGCGAGCCGGAGCTCGAGGAGGGTGTCGAAGTCTCAGGCGGATTTTTTCCAGCGCTGGGCGCGGCGCCGCTCCTCGGTCGCACGATCACCGCCGCAGACGATCAGGCCGGCCACGAACGCGTCGCGGTGCTGAGCGAGTGGCTGTGGCAGACGCGCTACAACGGCGATCGCGGCGTCATCGGCAGGACCATCGATGTGAACGGGTATCCCTATCGTGTGATCGGCGTGATGCCGGAGCAGTTCGCGTTTCCGGATGGAATCAACATGCCGCCGGGGATGGATGTGCCGCGGCGGACCGCGTTGTGGGTTCCGATCGCCTTGCCGGCGGGTGCGCGCGGATCGAATGACATGGGAGTCGTGGGTGAGCTGAAGCCAGGCGTGAGCACGGCGCAGATGGAACAGGACCTGCGCGCGTATGACAAACGGTTCATCGAACAGTACCCGCAGGCCAAAGGCTACTGGGCGCGGGCGGTTCCACTGCCGCAGCAGGCCGTGATGGACACGCGGCGGCCTCTGCTGTTGTGGATGGGCGCGGTATGCGTGGTGCTGCTGATCGCGTGCTCGAACGTCGCAGGGTTGTCGCTGAATCGGTCGCTGGGGCGGCGCAGGGAATTTACGCTGCGCGGAGCCCTGGGCGCACGGCGCGGACGCATGGTGCGGCAGCTCATGATTGAGAATCTGCTTCTGGCCCTCGTCGGAGGCACGCTGGGGATTCTTCTCGCCGAAGCCGGGCTGTGGGCGATGAAGACGTTCGGTCCGGCAACGTTGCCGCGATTGCAGGAGGCAGGACTGAACGCGGAGGTTGCTGCGTTTGCGCTCGCCGTGACGCTGGGAACGGGCTTGCTGTTCGGGCTGGCTCCCGCGCTGGGGACCACGCGCATGAATCTGGTGGAGGCGCTGAAAGACGGCGGGCAGCGGACCATCGGCAGCGTGACGGCTCCGCGGATTCGCAACGGATTGCTGGTGCTGCAGGTAGCACTCGCGCTGGTGCTGGTGGCCGCCGCGGGGCTCCTGCTGCGGACCTTCTACGACATGCTGCACACCCAGCCCGGATTCGACAGCACGCGGGTGATGACGTTTGAGCTGCCGCTGCCGGTGTCGCGCTATTCGGATACGGATCGCATGGCGCAGGTCTATGGCCAGGTGCTGGCGCACGTCGCCGCAATTCCTGGCGTGCAGTCGGCGGGCTTCGCGTCGGAGGTGCCGATGGGCGGCGAGACCGACAGCACCATCATTCGCATTCCCGGACGAAAGCAGGCGAGCCCAGGCGATGCGCCGGGGGCAAACTACCAGTTTGTGTCGCCAGGATTCTTCACGGCGATGGGAACGCCGCTCCAGCGCGGCCGGGACATCGCCGGCTCCGATGTGCTCATGTCGCAGCACGTGACCGTGGTCAATCGCACCATGGCGGAAAAGTACTGGCCCGGACAGGATCCAGTCGGCAAGCAGGTGGGCGTGAGCCTGGTGAAGATCCCGCTGCGCACGATTGTCGGCGTGGTGGCGGACACCAGGCAGACGTCGCTGCGCGAGCCGCCCGCCCCCGAGATGTACGTTCCCTATACGCAGAACGAGATCAGGGTGTGGCCGTCGATGCAGTCGATGCAGTATGCCCTGCGCGTGCGCGGCGATGGAGCGGGCATCGCAGCGAAGGTGCGGCAAGCGGTGGACGCCGTTGATCCCGATCTGCCGGTGGCGCACTTCACCGCGCTCACCGCGCTGGTCGACGAGTCGATGACGGCGGACCGATTCGCCATGCTGCTGCTGAGCGGCTTCGGACTGCTGGCGCTGCTGCTCGCCTCGGTCGGCATGTACGGCGTCATTGCGTACACCGTGCTGCAGCGGACGGCGGAGATCGGCGTGCGCATGGCCCTGGGCGCGGGACGCAGCCAGATTCTGCTCATGGTGCTGCGCCAGGGCGGCGCGCTGGCCGGCGCGGGCATCGGCATCGGGCTGATTGCGGCGTGGATGACGACGCGGCTCATGCAGGGATTTCTCTACGGCGTGCGCCCCGCGGATCCGGCAACCTTTGCCGCGGTGGCTGTGTTGTTGATGGCGGTGGCGCTGGCTGCGTGTTGTGTGCCGGCGCGCCGGGCGATGCAGGTGGACCCCATGGTGGCGCTGCGCTGCGAGTAGGTCTTGCCGTCCAGACGGCCCCATTGAGCCAGTGAAAACTCCCGGAATCCGCGATTCGACGCCGAAAAAACCGTCTTAACTTCATCCGGGAACTATTCTGCTCGCCATTGCGTACCCTTTGACAATCGACAAGAGAGTACGGGATGCTTTAAACACTCTTGTCGAATGTCGAGGGGGAACGATGCCGCCATCCGCCGATTTGCTGCAGGGAACACTGGACATGCTCATCCTGAAAGCCATTGCTCTCAGGCCGGAACACGGCTGGGCCATTGCCCAGCGGATTCAGCTGGTTTCGAACGACGTGCTGCAGATCGGCCAGGGATCGCTGTATCCGGCGCTCCATCGCCTGGAATACAAAGGCTGGATTCGCGCGCAGTGGGGCGCATCGGAGAACAATCGGCGCGCGCGCTTCTACTCCCTGACCGCGGCCGGGCGCAGGCAATTGGAAGCCGAGCTGGAGAACTGGGACCGGCTGGCCGGCGCGGTGAATCTGGTGCTGGAACGGATCTGAGCAGGAGCAGCGGCAGGAGCGAGCTTCGATGATCAGCGAAATGTGGTCGCGGGTGAAATTTTTCTTCAGCGGCAAACGCCGCAGCGAAATAGATGAGGAGATCGCGTTTCATTTGCAGCGCGAGACGGAGGCGAATATGGCGGCTGGCATGAATGAGAAAGACGCGCGGCGTCGCGCGGCCATTGCGTTTGGCGGCCGGGAGCGGGCCCGCGAGCAGTGCCGCGAAGAGCGTCCCATCTGGTCGCTGGAGTCGGTGGTGCGCGACCTGCGCTATGGGCTGCGCGGCCTCGCCCGGAATCCGATGTTCACCGCCGTCGCCGTGCTGACGCTGGCGCTCGCGATCGGTGCCAACGCCACCATCTTCAGCATGCTCGATCAGGCCCTCATGCGCGCGCTGCCGGTGCGCGATCCCGGCCAGCTGGTGGTGCTGAGTTACGCAGGCTCGATAAGCGGGCACGCCGAGTCCCACGGCGGCAACACCGAGGGGCACCGGCACGAGTTCTCCTATCCCATGTACAAGGATCTGCGCGACCAGAACACCGTGATGAGCGGGCTGATTACCGCGGCTCCGGCAACAGTGGGCGTGACCTGGAACAACCGCGCGGAGAGCGTGAGCGCGGAGATGGTGAGTGGGAATTATTTCGATGTCCTCGGTGTCCCGCCGGCCATGGGGCGCGTGTTCGACCCGGGCGATGAGTCCGCGCCGGGGGCGAATTCGGTGGCAGTGCTGAATTTCGATTACTGGAAGTCGCACCTTGCGGAAGCGCCGGTGGTGGGCAAAACGCTGCTGATCAACGGCACGCCCTTCACGATTGTGGGGGTCGCCGCGCCTGGATTTCACAGCATGGTGTGGGGGCAGCTGCCGGGCGTATACGTGCCCATCACCATGCAGAAGATCATCGAGCCGGAATGGGATTTTCTGCCCGATCACAAGTCTTACTGGACCGATGTGGTGGGGCGGCTGAAGCCGGGGGTGAGCACGGCGCAGGCCACGGCCTCGATGAACACGCTCTTCCTGCAACTGCGGACGGCGGAGTTTGCTCTGCAGAAGGATCAGACGCAAAAGGGACGGACCGACTTCCTCACGAAGTCTCATTTGAACCTCGAAGCGGGGGCGCGGGGCTTTTCGCCGCTGCGCGACGATGTGCAGACGCCCCTCACCATCGTGATGGCCATGGTGATCCTGGTCATCCTGATGGCGGTGGTCAACGTGGCCAGCCTGCTGCTGGTGCGGGCCGCAACCCGGGCGCGGGAATTTTCCGTTCGCTATGCGCTGGGCGCGACCGGCGGCCAGGTGCTGCGGCAGCTGCTGGCCGAGGGGATGCTGCTGGGCGTGGCGGGCGCGGCCATCGGGCTGGCGCTGGCGCCGGAAGCGCTCCATCTCCTCATCCGCTGGATGTCCTCGGGGAACCCGGGTGAGCCGGCCTTTACGGCAACGCTGGACTGGCGCGTGCTGACGTTCACCATGGTCGCGACGGTGGTGGCGAGTTTGCTGTTCAGCCTCGCCCCCGCCATGCAGTTCTGGAATCCGAAGCTGGCCGAGGCGCTGCGGCAGTCGCGCAGCGAAACCGGCGGATCGCTCCGCTTCCGTCGCACCTGCGTGGCGCTGCAGATCGGCTTCAGCCTCCTGCTGATCGTAGCCGCGGGATTGTTTGTGCGGACCATCGACAACCTGCGCAAGGTGAATGCCGGATTCGCCACCGATCATTTGCTGGTGTTCTATCTCAATCCTTTGCTGGCGGGTTATCCGTCAACCGGCGTAGTCCCGGTGGAACAGCGCGCGCTCGATGCGATTGCGGCCTTGCCCGGCGTGCGCAGCGTGGGCGCGACCAACGACGAGGATCTGACCGGCGACGGGGTCTCGGGGAACGTGATTGTTCCCGGCTATACGCCACCGCCGGATGATGACTACGATGTGGAGCTTCCGTGGGTGAGCAATGGATATCTGCAGACACTGGGGGTTCCGCTGCTGACAGGGCGCTATTTCAACGCCGGTGACACCGCGACCTCCGATCGAGTGGCAATCGTGAATGAGAGCTTCGCCAAGCATTTCTTCGGGAGCGCAGGGGCGGCTGTGGGGCATCACCTGAACCGGAACCGGCCGCAGACCGACGCGACGATTGTGGGGGTGGTGAAGGATGTGAAGCACAGCAGCATGCGCGATCCCGCGACACCGATGTGCTACACGCTGTTTTCGCAGGCGATCCGGACGACCGGGCTCATCTACTACCTGCGCACCTGGCAGGATCCCGATGCGGCGGCCAACAGCATTCGCGCCGCGATTGCGAACATCGACACCAAGCTGATTGTCGGCAACCTTGCGACGATGCAGCAGAAGATCGACGATCAGCTGCTGGCGGAGCGCACCATCGCGCTCCTCGCCATGACCTTCGGCGCGCTCGCGACGGTGCTGGCCGGGATCGGACTGTACGGAATCCTGGCGTACTCAACCGCGCAGCGCACCCGCGAGATCGGGATCCGCATGGCGCTGGGCGCGCGGCGCGCGACGGTGGTGGGGCTCATCGTGCGGGAGGTCATGATCCTCGCCGGAGGCGCCGTACTGGTGACCATTCCGCTGGCGATTTTGGCCACGCGTGCGGTGCGCAGCGAACTGTTCGGCGTGTCGGTGATGGACCCGCTCACGTATGGCGCGGGGATCGCCGTGATCTGCCTCGTGGCTGGACTCGCGGGATTCGTCCCCGCACGACGAGCGGCGACCGTCGATCCAGCGCGGGCGCTGCGCACCGACTAGCGTGGAGTCCCGAAAGCTCGTTCAATCAGTGCTCTTTGGTTTTGTATCAGGGCACGAATGAATACCCCATTGAAAACACGCAACTTGCTGAATCTTCAATCGCCCACATTGCCAGGATTGCCACAATTGTCAGCCTGGCCGCACAAAAACGCACAAATTTGCGGCGACAAGAGCTTCTTACCGCTCGGCCGGACTTTTCGGACGGTCAACTTAGCCATCATCACTCATAAGCCCGAGTTGTCATCCCGAGCGGAGCGCCGTGGGGCCCCACCGCAGGTGGGGTAGGCGGAGCGAGGGATCTGCGGTTGTCTTTCGCATGCCCCCGCATCGATACTTCCGGTACGCCGACCTTCCGCCAGCCATGCTCCGGTATGATTCGAAGGGACCGATTTGGCGATGGTGCGGACGAGCGATGTTGAGCGATACGCAGAGGCGTGGAAGGATCGCACGCGGCGATTCTTAACCTACGTGGTCGCGCTGAATTCGTTCTGGCTTCTCGTCCTCCTAGGCTTCCTGTCCCAACGTGACCCTCGCTTCGACTTCTCTGGCCGTATGGTATTGATCGCGTTTGCGGCTTGGTTTCTGGGACAGATGACTGCCGGTGTCTGGTTGAACAGGTTTCACTGTCCCCGCTGCGGAAATCTCTTCTATTGGAAGTGGAGTTGGAAGATCGAGAAGACTAAGAACTGGCGCTGCTGTCGCCACTGTGGCCTCAGGCAGGACGCGTTACCCGTCTAGATCGGGAGGTATCACTGGCCTTTGGGAAGTTTCAGTTGCCGAATCGTGTCGCGTACTGGCTGGCCGACTGATGCAAGCACAGAATTAGCACAAAACTTTTTCCGCCTCGCGTTAAGCATTGAAAATTAATGGATTAACGTCCGGCGTTGCAATCAGGGCACGACTTCAGTCGTGCCGTAAAGGTCGCAAAATCAATCGGGCTTTAGCCCTGCGCGCTGTTCCCTGGCTCAATGAGACACCTTGTGCTGCCACGATGAGAGGCTTTGTATCAGGGCACGACTTCAGTCGTGCCGTAAAGGTCGCAAAATCAATCGGGCTTTAGCCCCTGCCCGCTGTTCCTGGAACCATTTCGCTCCGTCGAATCGTTCAATGAATTGCAGAGACACCACCCTGGCGCCATCAGCTACTCGGCGTGCAGAGCTTCGGTGGGGTTCACCGATGCCGCCCGCCGCGCCGGCAGATAGCTGGCGAGCAGCGCGGACGATCCGAGGATAAGCGCGACCGCGACCAGGGTAGCCACGTCCCACGTCTGCACGCGGAAGAGCAGCGAGCGGAGCAGCGTCGTTGCGGCCAGGGAGCAGAGCAGTCCTGCGACGATGCCGATCGCGGCCAGCCTTCCCGCTTCGCGCAGAATGAGCCGGTAGACCGAGGAGCGCTGTGCCCCCAGCGCCATCCGGACCCCGATTTCGCGCGTGCGCTGGCTCACGGAATACGCGACCACCCCATAGAGACCGACCACGCTCAGCAGCAAAGCGAGCACGGCGAACCCTCCGACGATCCATGCCGAGGAACGGTGCAGCGACGCCGAAGGAGAGTCGTGCACGCGCTGGCTCATGGTCATGGGTTGATAGACGGCGAGACCAGGATCGACGCTGTGAATCGCAGCCGCAACCGTGGGCAGCAGCGAATCTTCGTCCTGCGCCGTGCGCAGCAGGACGGCGAAGTCGCTGGTGGGGGATTGGTTGAACGGGACGTAGAGCGCGCCGCGGGGTGCGGCATCCAGCTGGCCTTCCTGAATATCGTTGACCACGCCCACGATCCGGACGTGTTGGTTCCCGTCACCGTCGTCGGAGACCTGCTGGCCGATGGGGTCCTGATTGGGGAAGAACTGCTGGGCGAGCCGCTGGTTGATCACGCCGACGAGGGCTTTCGACGCGTCGTCGTCTTCGGTGAAGAGCCGGCCACGAATCAACTGCGCCTGGAGCGTCCTGAAATAGCTGGCGCTCACGTCGCGGTGGATGACCTCGCGGAGACCGTCGTAATGCGGCTGGCCAACAACGGAGAGAACTTTGGTCCCGTCGCCATCGCCCAACGGCAGATCGCTGGTGAGGGCAACGGAGCGAACGCCGGGAAGGCTCGCGAGCCGGGCATCGATTTGGCGCTCGAGGGCGATACGGGCGGGATCCTTTTTGTACTCCGGACCTTCGGCAGCCACCTGCAGCGTGGCGAGGTGATCCGGGATGAGGCCGGTGTCGGTGTGGAGCAGGCGGTAAAAGCTTTTCCCGAGCAGGCCCGCGCTGACCAACAGCACCACCGCCATGGTGAGTTCAATCACCACCAGATTGGAGCCGAAGCGGCGCCACACCGTGCCCGCGAAGCTGCGGCCGCCCGAGGAGAGATCCGCGTGGAGGTCGGCGATCGAGATGCGCAGTGCGGGCATCAGCGAGAAGAGCGCGGCGGAGAGGAGCGAGACGACGACGGCGAAGAGCAAAACCCGAACATTGGGGCCGAGTTCGATGAGCCACGGCTTGGAGGCGAGCATGTCTTTGGGAATGAAGCCCATCACAGAATGTGTCGCAAGAAAGGCGAGCGCGGTTCCGAGGATTCCGGCGGAGGCGGCGAGAACGACGCCTTCGGTGATGAAGAGAAGAGTGAGGCGGCCGCGCGAGGCTCCCACCGCGCCGCGGACCGCAAACTCGCGGCGGCGGCTTTCAGAGCGAACGAGGAGAAGGCTCGAGACATTGACGGTGGCGATGAGAAGCAGAAGCCCAGCTCCAGCCAGCAGCACCAGCAGGATGGGCCGAACGTCGCCGACGATCAGGTCGATGGCGGAGAGCATGAAGACGCTGCGGCCACGATTCGAATCGGGGTACTGGCGCTCGAGCTGCGCGACCACGGTGCGCATGTCGGCATACGCGGCGTTGAAGGTCACGCCGGGCTTGAGCCGAGCGAGGCCGAAGGCGCTGTGGCAGGCGCGCATTTTTTCGCATTCGCCGTCGGCGCGCTCGTTGGTCCAGAAGTCGGCCGGCTCAGCGGGAGCAAAATGAAAATCCCGAGGCATGACTCCGATGATGGTGTTGGGTTGGCCGTCGAGAACTACGGTTTGGCCAATCGCGTCGGCGCGCCCGCCGAAGCGGCGCTGCCATGCCGCGTAGCTGAGGATTGCCGTGCGAGGCTGTCCCGGCTGATCGTCGTTGGGGCGGAAATCGCGGCCCAGCACGGGGGCGACACCGAGGGTGCGAAAGAAGCCGGCGCTGACGCGGGATCCGTCGGCTTTTTGCGTCCCGGTGGGGGTCTGCAGCAGGAAGCCCCAGGGCGCGTAGATTTCGAGGGACGAAAAGACAGTGTTCTCGCTTTTCCAGTCGATGTAATCCTTGTACGAGAGGTGGAAGCGCGGGCCGAGGGAATTGCTCTCGAACAGCACGATCAGCCGCGAGGCGTCCTGAAAGGGCAGCGGCTTGATCAGGGCAGCGTCGACAAAGCTGAAGATGCCAACGCTGGCCCCGATCCCGAGCGTGAGAATCAGGATCGCGGTCGCAGCAAAGCCAGGATTCTTGCGCAGCTGGCGGACGGCGAAGCGAAAATCCTGCAGAACGCTTTCCAGCGCCAGACCGGCGATCGAGTGGGATTCGTCGCGCAGGCGGGCGTCGTTGCCGAAGCGGCGCGCGGCGGCGTAGCGGGCTTCGCGGGAAGACAGCCCTTCGGCAACGAAGGATTTCTCCGCCTCCTCGCGATGAAAAGCCATCTCTTCTTCGAGCTCGCGATTGAAGCGATCGGGGCGGCCCGTCAGCCGGAATTTTCTGAACAAACGCATCAAGCGGTTCATGGAATCTCCTGCACCATCGCTAGGCGTTCTGGAGGACCCGGGTAATCGCGGCGATCATCTGATCGAACTCCGACAGCTCCAGGCCCAGCTGCTTCTTGCCCGCGGCGGTCAGCGTGTAATACCGCGCGCGCCGGTTCGTCTCCGTCATCTTCCACTCGGCCTTCACCCAGCCCTGCAGCAGCAGGCGCTGCAGCGCCGGATACAGCGATCCTTCCTCTACCGTGAGCACGTCGTCGGAGAGTCGCCGAATCGAAAGGGCGATGCCGTAGCCATGCATGGGCGCGCGGGTCAGGGTCTTCAGGATCAGCATGTCGAGGGTGCCGGGCAGAAGGTCGGGTTTGGCGGCCATACGGATACCATAGACTATCTATGGATAGAAAGTCAACGTGAGCGGACGGCGGACAGCGCTCCATGCGCGCGAGGGCCGCAGGGATGTCTGGTGGATGTCCGCGGCGGGGTTCAGATCGCCGTGCGCCCGCCGTCCACCGCCAGCTTTGCACCATAAATGAAACTGGCACGATCCGTGGCGAGGAACACGATCGCCTCAGCAATCTCATCGGCGGATGCCGGACGGCCTGCCGGCGCCTGGGCAGCGAGTTGGTCGACCCCTTCGCCCATTGCCTCCGTGCCTTCGGTGCGCGTCGGTCCGGGGCTGACTGCATTGACCCGGACGCCGCTCGGTCCGTATTCAGCGGCCCAGGTTTTGGTCAACAGATTGATCGCGGCCTTGCTGGAGCCATAGAGACTCATCCCCGGCGCTCCGTAATCGGCCACCATGGTCGACAGATTCACGATGGACCCTTTGCCTCGGCTGGCCATCAGCGGCGCGAGTTCCGCTACCAGGAAGTACGGCGCTTTCACGTTGACCGAGAACACCCGGTCGAATTGTTCTTCCGTCATTTCCTGGGTCGGCCCAAACGGGTAGATACCCGCATTGTTGATAAGAATGTCCACGTGTCCATTGCCCAGCTCGACCGCTCTCTGCGCTACGGCGCGTGCGCTGGCTGCATCCTGAAGGTCCGACGAAATAAAATCCGCCTTTCCCCCCAGCGCGCGGATCTCCTCGATGGTCTTCTTTCCGCGCTCGGCATTGCGCCCCACCACTAAAACGTGGATGCCCAGCTGCGCCAGCTTATTGGCCGTCGCACGACCGATTCCGCTCGTTCCTCCGGTGATCAGTGCTGTCGAGCTGTTGGTTGTCACGGGCAATCTCCCTGGCACGCGCTGGGACGACTGTGAGGCCCAGGTGATCATAGTACGACGATCGGTGAGCCCAAGGGTAAACAGGCCGAGGCCGATCATGCCCGGCTTCAGTCAGGGTTGAGAAATGCGCCCGTACCGTGGGATCTCAACCCCACCCCTTCCCTCCGGGATGACTCGGCCTGTTATTGCGTGTGGAGCGCGACGATAGGATCGACCGAGGCGGCACGGCGCGCCGGGATGTAACAGGCGGCCAACGCGACCACCATCAGCACCAACGCGACGGCCACAAACGTAAGCGGGTCGTGCGGAGTGACGCCGAACAGCTGCGCGCGCATCAACCGGGTCAGTCCGAACGCGAGCACGATGCCGAGAGCCACGCCGGCGAGGGCCATCTCGGCTCCTTGCCGCAGCACCAGCCGGAGCACATCCCCGCGCTGCGCGCCCAGTGCCATGCGGACGCCGATCTCGCGCGTGCGCTCGCCCACCAGATACGAAATGACACCATAGATCCCGATGCAGGAGAGCCCAAGCGCCAGAGCCGCAAAGAAGGCGAGCAGGATCATGGAGAGGCGGCGCGCGGCGAAGTTGCGGGCGAGGACGCCGTTCATGGTGTCGACCGCGTAGACGATCTCGTTGGGATCGATCGCGGCGACGGCGCGGCGCACCGAGGGCATGATGGCGGTGGGATCGTCGTGCGTGCGCAGGACGACAGCGGTCACATCGGCGAGCAGCGGCATGAGCTTGGGCGGCGTCTGCATCATCGGGTAGTAGAACTGCGCTTCAATCGCGGATTTGGGATCGTTCCCCGGGCCCCACTGCTTTACGTGGCCGACCACACCGATGATCTCCGCCTCGGTGTCGAACTGGGCGATGTGGATGTGCTGGCCGATGGGGTCCTTGCCGGGAAAGTCTTCGCGGGCAAGCACGTCGTCAATGTCAACCACGGTGGGCGCGTTTTCGTCGTCATGATCGGAGACGAAGCGGCCGCGCAGCAGCGTCATGCCCATCGCCTTCTGGAAACCGGACTCGACCAGATAGAACAGGGCCGGGTGCATATCGTTATCGTTGTCCGGCTTCGGTTCGCCTTCAATCCAGAAGGGCAGCGCGGAGTCATGGATCATGG
>Ga0210398_10001360_pt1 | contig 25454 bp, 26 predicted proteins | sample IncBWC4OmetaG_FD_161047 | JGI IMG/M metagenome (GOLD analysis project Ga0210398, IMG submission 161047) | Forest soil microbial communities from Barre Woods Harvard Forest LTER site, Petersham, Massachusetts, United States - Inc-BW-C-4-O | ecosystem: Environmental > Terrestrial > Soil >... | reverse complement strand
CTCAAGAGTCTCGACGATCTGGCGATCAAGTCCGAAGTTGACCGTATCGGGAAACAATGAAATCAAATCTGCGCGCCCGGATCGTGGCGGAATTCCTGGGAACGGCGTTTCTCGTGGCTGCCGTCGTTGGGTCGGGGATCATGGCAGAGCGGCTGTCTGCCGGAAACCTTGCTTTGGCACTGCTTGCAAATACGCTAGCCACTGGCGCGGCGCTGGTGGCCTTGATACTGACGTTTGGACCCATATCCGGCGCGCATCTGAATCCGGTAGTTTCCCTGGCGGACGCGATGGAAGGTGGTTTGGCTTGGTCCGAGACGCTTCCCTACCTGGCCGCTCAGATTTTCGGCGGAGTTTGTGGAACGCTAGCGGCGCACGCCATGTTTGGGCTTCCGCCGGTATCGCTGTCCCGCCATATTCGTGGCGGACCAGCGCAATTCTTGAGCGAGCTTATCGCGACTTTCGGGCTTTTGTCTGTGATTTGGGGATGTTCGAGGTCTCGTTCGAGCATCGCCCCTTTCGCGGTCGGGAGCTATATCACTGCCGCTTATTGGTTTACGTCCTCGACGTCCTTCGCCAACCCTGCAGTATCGATCGCGAGATGTTTGAGCGACACGTTCGCGGGGATTAGGCCCGGTGATGTTCCTCTATTCGTGGTGGCGCAATTTGCCGGAGGAATCGCGGCAACCATTTTGTTTCGTTGGCTTCGCCCAAGCTTGCCGTCGGAGGCGAAGGATGTGGTGGTGCCTCGAGGCGCCGAATCCTGAGCGTGCATGCCAAATGCGTAAGACCGCGCGTTCGCGCAAATTACCACTCGGGTCGTAGAGCCCCGGATCTTTAGGCCGGGGATATAAGGCCCGTTAGAGCGAAGGATTGACGACGTGCTTTCTAAGAACAACGCACGCGTGCAGATCGCGCGGATTTTACCAAGGGCATCGAAGACACAGTTGCAGGAATCGTTTTGAAGCTCTTGCAGGAAAACTGGCTTCTCGATTCTGAGAACCGTGTCCCAGCTTTACTGTCTCGGAATCGGGCTAGCGGACGCGTCCAAGACGCAGTTGGGGCTTATCGGGACCTACGTGGCAGGTCTCAGACAGCAACATCTCCGCGTCTCGGCTGTCCCCACAATACGTTCGAACTGTTGGACACCCTACAGACATTGATCCTCCTTCGCAGTATGAATGCATCTGGAGTTTCAGCTGGCTGCGATGGCCAAAAAAACTCAAGGATGTAAAGGTGCCCGTTTTCGATGCCCAAGCTTTTCTCGATTCTGCTGGTGTATCGAGAAAAGTCATACAGTTTAAAAGGGCGGAGGGCATCTACGCTCAAGGTGATGCTGCGAGTAGCGTAATGTATTTGCAGAGTGGCGGTGTGAAGCTCACCGTGATCAATGAAGTCGGCAAAGAAGCGGTCGTCGCCATTTTGGGACCGGGAGACTTCGAAGATCGCGCGGGCCATCTTCCTCAGCTTCTGCATGACGTGATTGTGCGGCTGCGTCTGGATGCAGGGACGAAAGCTCCGATTTCGAAGGCTGCGGCCCACCACGGAGATTTGCGGCGTAAACAAGGCTACACGGTAGCGATGGCGGTGCAGGAGTCTCGTCTACTGCAGGTCACCATTTTTGCCACGCTGCACAAGAACACGAACAATTTGGAATTCAGCAAGCTACTTCCCGACGTTGTGACCATCGCGGACGAGGTGGATGCGCAATTGAAGGAGCAGATGCTGCGCTTCATGGCGGCGGATGCTGCGAAGCTGGCGAAGGGCAAGTAGTCATTAGTTAATCTGGCTACCTTGTGGCACAGCGCTGACAAGGAACGATATTCATACCCTGCGATTTCCGTCCTTTGTCGGGTAGCAGGGTGACAAAGAGTAGGACTCGACCCCAAGGCTTTTCTGTTACGCCGCTTTTCTATACCACTCCAGTCAATTCCCATACATCGCTTTGAATCGGGCCACTCCTGCCCGCACCGGATGGCCCGCAAAATCAAATAGAATCAGACACAGCCATTGAAGTGACAGATACGCATTAAGGGACTAGGATGGCCCCTTGATGAAGCGTCCCAAACCCGTTACGTCTTGTACGAAATGCGGAGCGCCGGGGTACAACATAGCGCTAGCCAACGAAAAATGCGGACGCATTGTGAACTCGAAGAGATGCAAAGGAACGAATCAGGATGCCATCGCTGACAAGGATTGGACCGAGTGTCCATCTTGTGAAGCTTGCGGATACGAGGGTTCTCCGCAGTGTAGCCAGTGCGGCGGTCCCGGTTGGTTGTTTCAACGGCGCTGAGGCTCCGCCCACCATACTGCGTCCATTTCGCGGCATCGAAACGTAGTGCGCAAAGGAAGCCGCTCTGAGCTAAAACCCTGTTACCAATCTGTTGCCAATAGCCTCGATTTCTAGCTCCCTAAGACTCCCACGCGCTCCCAAGTGTTCCTTGAATATTTGCCGCTTTCTCAAGAAATACGAAGTTTCCTGCGTATTTGCTGCACTCTGAAAGGATAGAGTGCGGTCGAGTGGATTCGAACCACCACGGTATTGCTACCGCCAGCCCCTCAAGCTGGTGCGTCTGCCAGTTCCGCCACGACCGCACAGAGGTGAGATGGATATTTTAACTGGCCGTGAGAAAGGCTGCAAGCCCGACGACGCGACGCGTGCAGCCGGCTGGCTCTCAAGTTCGCTTAAACAGACTAGGAAGCAGTTCTTCGTTCCGGGACGCCCACTCGCCGAGGAGTCAGAACTGCTAACAAAATGGGCACCTTTGGCAAAGCGAGGATAATCGCCTGGTAGATGCCCATGCTCGAAATCCTCTCGAACACTGCAGATTAGCGGGCAAATAGTCCCGAAAGGAGCGTAGCGCGGAACCTACGGGCGCAGAATGACCCCGTGCCTCAGTTACGGTTTCTTCGGCGGTGCAGGGGCCGGCTGTGAAGGTACGGGTTGCGAAGAAGCAGGCGCGGTGCTCGACACAGGAGGATTGCCCTGCGGCGCGGGAACCGGCGATGTCGGCGTTGGCGTGGACGGAGTCGTTGCGGGCGTCTTCTTGGGAGCGGGCTTGGAGACTTGCTGCAAGACCGAGCCGCCTTGCACGACTGATTTGTCTGTACGAATCATCAAGGCCAGCGCGCAAATCATGAACATGATGGCGCACCACGTCGTAGCTTGCGACAGAATCGTGGCGGCTCCCCGCGGACCGAAGGCCGTCTGGCTGCCCGCGCCGCCGAAGGCGCCGGCAAGGTCAGCGGCTTTGCCGCTCTGCAGAAGAACGACGATGATCAAGACCAGGCAGTTCATCACGAAGAAGATCGTGAGCAGCGGGCCCGCCCAGCGGAAACCGATGACGATGATCGCTAGGCCAATCAGAATAGCGATAGTCCACTTCATCCAACTCGACATTTCTACCTCCCTGCGCAACCTCTTACGATCATTGCGAACGATTTCGCTTCTAGGCTTGCCCCGCCTACAAGCGCGCCGTCTATTTCTTCCTGCGCCATCAATCCCTGAATATTGTCGGGCTTGACGCTGCCCCCATAGAGAATCCGCAATGCCAAGGCGTGAGCCGCAGTAAACTTCTCCGCGGCGCATTTACGGATAAGCTGGTGAACCTCTGCGGCAATTTCCGGAGTGGCTGTCTTGCCCGTACCGATGGCCCACACGGGTTCGTACGCTATCAGAATACGGGAGAATTCACTGGGGGTCAACGAACCGGGGCCGTCGAGGAACTGCGTCCTGCAGACTTGCTCCGTGGCGCCGGCCTCACGGTGGTGGAGCATCTCTCCGATGCAGACGATGGGAGTAAGACCAGCAGCGAGGGCTGTTTTCGCCTTCTTGGCCACGGTTTCGTCGGTCTCGCCGAAGAATTGGCGCCTTTCGGAATGGCCGATGATCACATAGCGGCAGCCGGCTTCGACCAGCATTTGTGGCGAGATTTCGCCGGTGAAGGCGCCCTCCTTTTCCCAAAAGACGTCCTGGGCGGCGATGGCAATCAGCGAGCCGCGAGCGGCTTCGACGGCGGAGTGGATGGCGGTAAAGGGTGGAGCGATTACGATGTCGCATTCCTGGATGCCGTCAACGAGCATCGAGAACGCGGAGAAAAATACTTCGGTTTCCATCTGCGTCTTGAACATTTTCCAGTTTCCGGCGATGACGCGACGGCGCTTGACACGAGCGCTAACACTAGCAACGTTTTCTGTGGGCTTATCGGTCAGGGCTTCAACGCCGGGTAACTTGGTGCCGGCCAGGAATTCGAGAGAAGCGCCGCCTCCCGTCGAGATGTGAGAGATTCGGGCGGCAACGCCGGACTGGTGAATCGCGGCGACGGAGTCGCCACCGCCGACGATGGAAGTGGCACCAGCATTGGTGGCGGCGGCGACGGCTCTGGCAATTTCAAGCGTACCGTTTGCAAAAGCAGGCATTTCGAAGACGCCCATGGGGCCGTTCCAAACAATGGTTTTGGCTCGCGAAATTTCCGCAGCGAAGGCGGCTGTGGTTTGGGGGCCGATATCGAGGCCCATTTGATCGGCGGGTGTAGCGGAGATCTCGACCGTAGTTGCAGGCGCGGTGGCTTGGAATTCCGGGGCGATGACGTGGTCAACGGGAAGCAGCAGCTTTCGATTGTTCTGTGTGGCATCGGCGAGAAGTTTGCGGGCGAGATCGAGCTTGTCGTCCTCGACTAGCGATTTTCCAATGGGCAAACCCTGCGCTTTGAAAAACGTGTAGGCCATGCCGCCACCGATGAGCGTGGCATCGGCAATTTTCATGAGATTTTCGACGACTTCGATTTTGTCGCTGACTTTTGCTCCGCCTAGAATCGCCACGAAAGGACGCGTGGGATTGGTGAGCGCTTTCCCAAGGTAGGTGAGCTCTTTCTCCATGAGCAGGCCGGCGGCTGCGGCTTTCACGAAGCGCGTGATGCCGACAACCGAAGCGTGAGCGCGATGCGCGGAACCGAAAGCGTCGCAAATGAAGAAGCCGTCAGAAAGAGAGGCGAGTTGCTTCGAGAAAGTTTCGTCGTTCTTCTCTTCTTCCGGATAGAAGCGGACGTTTTCGAGCAACAGGATTTCGCCGTCGCCCAGCGTTTTGCTCTTGGATTCGGGGACCGCGCCGACGCAATCCGAGGCAAAGCGAACGGGTTTGCCGATAAGCGCTTCGAGTTTTTTCGCGACCGGGAAAAGAGAAAACTTGGAATCGGGGCCGCCCTTGGGGCGTCCGAGATGCGAAGCAAGGATCAGGCGGCCGCCTTTTTGAATGGCGAGGCGCAGCGTGGCGAGTGTTTCGCGAATGCGCGTGTCGTCGGTGACGACGCCGTCTTTGAGGGGGACGTTAAAATCCACCCGGATGAAAACGCGCTGGCCGCGGAGTTCGAGGTCGTGGATGGTGAGCTTATTCATGGATTTGTGACTCGTGATTCTTTATTTGAGACTCGCGCCCCAGCGGGCGGGGCAAGCCCCGCCCCTCGAGACATGGACTAGAACTTGGCAGCCATGAATTTGATGAGGTCGCGGCAGCGGCAGGAGTAGCCCCATTCGTTGTCGTACCAGGCCAGGACTTTTACGCAGCGATCGCCGACGACTTTGGTGTAGCCGGAATCGACGATCGAAGAGTTCGGATTGCCTTTGAAATCGGCGGAGACCAGTTCTTCTTCCGTGTAGGCGAGAATGCCCTTCATTGGGCCGTCGGCCGCGGCTTTCAGCGCGGCGTTGACGGACTCGACGGTGGCAGGCTTTTCCACAAAAACAGTAAGGTCGACGACGCTCACGTTCGGCGTGGGCACGCGCATGGCGTAGCCATCGAGCTTGCCCTTCAATTCCGGAATCGCGAGATGCAGGGCTTTGGCCGCGCCGGTCGAACTGGGGATCATGTTGATGGCAGCGGCGCGCGCGCGGCGGAGATCCTTGTGCGGCAAATCGAGAAGCTTCTGATCGTTGGTGTAGGAGTGGATGGTGGTCATCGTGCCACTGTGAATGCCGAAGGTGTCTTCGAGAACTTTGGCGACCGGAGCAAGACAATTTGTGGTGCAAGAGGCGTTCGAGACTACGTGATGCTTCGCGGGATCGTAGGTTTTGTCGTTGACGCCCAGGACCAGGGTCGCATCGGGGCCGTCCGCGGGCGCGGAGATGATTACTTTCTTGACTGGGCCGCGGAGATGCTTCTTTGCATCGGCACCCTTAGTGAAGAGACCCGTAGATTCGACGACGATGTCCGCGCCAACGCTGGCCCAGTCGATTTCGGCTGGATCCTTCACCTTGAAAACCCTGAAAGCTTGGCCTTCGACGGAGATCGAATCGTCTGTGTGAGTGACCTTGTGCGGGAGATTGCCGAGGATGGAATCGTATTTAAGCAGGTGCGCGAGGGTTTTGGCGTCGGTGACGTCGTTGACGGCGACGAACTGGATGTCCTTGTCGTCGAGCGCGGTACGCATGATGTTCCGTCCGATGCGGCCGAAGCCGTTGATGCCGACCTTGATGGACATACTTCCTCCGATGGATTGTGTGAAACGGCGGCGGGCCCTCCCGGGAGAAACAACCGCAAAGCCGAACCCAAAATGCTAGGGGCTGCGTGGAGAAAAGTCAACGCGAAGCGGGACATCCGATTTCCAGTGCCGCTGTCGCGATTGCCACCGGGCGAGTCGGGCGAAGTTCTATTGCGGGTATTGCTTGATGTTGGTGACGCGGTCGCCGTTGAAGCGCACGAAGACGGTTTTCGAAGGGGGCTGGCCGTAGATCCAGTCTTCGATGTCGTTGCCCTCGTTGTCGCGTTCGCGAATCTTGTGGTCGGGCTTGCCGATGGCGGCTACCACCTGTTCGCGATCCATGCCGACGATGGGCCGGCGTTCCTGAATGGCCTTCCTCATCTCCGGTGGCAGGGTGTCGACCCACTGAACCGAAGCGGAGCGCTGCCTTGAAAAATCGAGGAACGGGGCGAGGAGCTGCTTCAGATCGTTCGGGCTCAGATCCGGGACAGGCTTGCTGAAATCGAGATAAATGGTGCTGCCCTGCCCGGGCTGCAGCCCCGGCGGACCTTTCTCTTCCTGTTCCGTGGTCGATTGAGCCGTCGGAATGCCCGCCATTTCAATGTGGATACGATCGCGCAGGCGCTTTTTACCACGGCCACCGCCGTTCAAGTCCACGATAATTTGATGGTCGCGAAAATCCAGCTTGGTGATCTGTACTTTGTCACCGTTATTGACGGCAGCGCCGTGCGTTGCCAGGGCGCGTTCGAGCATATCAGCCGCGATCGGTTTGCCTACGTAAACAATCAAGCCCTCTTTGCCGGCAGGAAGCGATTTTGTGGCCTTGGCGAATTCGCCTGAAACGTAGCGAATGAGCTCGAGCTTCGAAGACTCTTGCAGCGTTGCACTCTTCGGCTTGGGGGGTGTTTGTGAGTCCCCCTGTCCGTCGAGAGCCGTGTCCGGGAAGAGAGAAATTTCCTCGCCGGACGGAAAAACGATGCTGGGCTCGGCGGGCGGACGAAGGCTGTAGACGCGTGGAACATCCGCATCGGCCAGAAGGAAGATGGTCAAACCTAGAAAGAGCTTAGTCGCCATGACAAATTTGGGCCAGCCACGCTGGGGCTGGCAATCCTTGTTCTGCTATCCAATTATCCCTCAAAATCTATGATGCGGGAAATGGGAAAAACAGCTACGGCTACCCCGAGATTTGGACCCGAGCTCCCCGGATTGGACGCCGGGACAAACTATCACACGTAAACCGTCTCTTCGGATGGCCTTGCCTCTAGAGGCAGAGCCGGTTTTCTAACGCGAGATCACCTGGACCCCTTGGCGGTCGATGGTCACGGGCAGAACTTCACCGCCGGCCTCGACGATGGCCGATTCCACGCGCGTGCGGGCATCCGGCTCGATCAGCAGGACGACGCAACCACCACCACCAGCTCCGCAGACCTTGCCGGCCAGAGCGCCGTTGCGCCTCGCGCCATCAACGACGCGGTCTATCGTCTTGGTCGAGATGGTGGGCAGATTTCTCTTGCGGAAGGACCATTCTTCTCGCATCAAGCGTCCGGCCTCGTGCCAGTCGGGCTTCTCCATAGCAAAGCGCATCTTTTGGGCGACTTCCGAGATCCGCTCGAGACTATTCTGCACGGCGCGTTTGCCGCCGATCTGTGCCTTAAACACTTCCCAATTGTTGATGCCGTGCTGGCGCGGCTTGCCCGTGTAACAGACGACGATGCGGCGCTCCAGCTCATCGAGATTGACGCGCAGTTCGACGCGGTGCTCACCTCCGGGCGGGAGCTCGATCGCCGCAGCACCGCCAAACGCCGGCGGGTAGTGATCCTGGGTGCCAGTGGGAACGTTGATGACAATGGCCTCCGCGTCGCGACTGATGTGGATCCAATCGACCTTGCTCTTCCCTGCCCCGGTATAGCGGTCCAGCACCGCGCAGATCGCCACCGCCATGGCGCTCGAGCCGCCGATGCCCGCGCCGCTGGGAGCTTCCGAATCTGTTGTGAGCGTGAAGCCACCCTGCGGCTGGAAAAACTTTACGATTTCCGCGAGAAGCGGCAGCTTGTAGCGCTTGGTTTTCATGAGCGCGGCAAACGACGCGAAGCTCTCTTCGCGCTTGATGTCACGGGAGACGAGCTTGATGCGCTCATCCCAGGGCGCGTGCGTTCGAATCACGCAGGAGGCATAGCGCGAAATTGCCGCATTCAAGGTGACCGAGCCGGGATGAAACAGGTAGAGCGGCCAAATGTCGAGGGTGCTTCCCGCGAAATCAACGCGCGTCGGTGCCTTGGATTCGATGATCATGAGTGTCCACTATGTGGATTTTGGTGTGCCGTCGGTCGAGCCAGTTTGGCAGGAATCGACCCGCAAGCTCAAGAAGAGATGTCCGTTATAAAGGACAAGCTGACACCGATTCGGCGCAAGTCTCTACTTGCCTGTGCTGCCAGCAGCGCGGTTGCGAACCATGAGCTGCGGACCGGAATCTTTTTTCTCCTGCGCAAGCGCCGGGTTTGGCTCGAAACAACGGCGGCACCGCGCCTCGTACATTCCACCGGCACCCACTACGATAAGCTCTTCGCTTTCCACAAGCCTTTGTGTGTGTACCGCAGGATTGCCGCACCTCATGCAAATAGCAAGCAACTTGGTGATCTCTTCAGCAATGGCGAGAAGCCGTGGCATAGGTTCGAACGGGCGGCCGCGGTAGTCCGTGTCGAGTCCGGCGACGATGACGCGCTTTCCCAGATTGGCGAGCTTAGTGCAAACGTCAACGATCTCTTCGCCCAGAAATTGCGCCTCGTCGATGCCGATGACTTCGGTCCGCGGGGAGAGCCGTTCCATGATTTCGGAGGCTTTGGTGACGTTATCTGAAGAAATGCCCAGACCGGAATGCGAAACGATTTCGTTGGCGGCGTAGCGTTCGTCAATCGCGGGCTTGAAAATCTGTACGCGTTGCCGCGCAATTTCGGCGCGACGCAACCGGCGGATCAGCTCTTCGCTCTTACCCGAAAACATCGGGCCGACTACGACTTCGATCCAGCCCATGTTGCCTTTGACAATGTCCACGCTCGTCTCTCCTGACCTTACCTCATACAGCTCTTAAACCGCGGTACGCACCGCTCTGCCGTACATCTTCGCATTATAGAACGGCGCGAACGCCGTGATGACCGCAACTCGAAAAGATTCGTCCCGCTGGATCAAATCTCCCGAGAGCACGCCCCAGGCGCCCTGCCCGTCTCGAATGCCGACCGCGCCTGCATATCGATCGACGGCATCCGATAGGTCGAAGCCGCGTTCCAGAACTTCGTGGGCAAGCTCCTCAGGTAGTTCGATGCCTCCGGAACGTCCGTAGAAGCCTAGAATGCCGTCGCTTACGTACGCCCAGCTTTCCAGGAAGACGCGGCGACTTCTGTCATCCTGCAAAACCTCGAGACCGCCTTCGAGGCCGACAAAATAGCGCCATGTCTTGCGCGTTTCGCGAGCCATCTCCACGAGCGCTTGGACGCGCTGGCGTGCTCCGCGCATCAGCTCTTCGCAAGAAGTGGGAGTGGGACTCACCCCACTCTGGACGTCCACACCTACCACTTCGAAGTCGCCATCCGGAACGAGTTTTGGCGCAAAGGCGTCCAGAGCTTTCATTACAGCTCTGAGCTTTGGCTTGCGAGTGCTGCCAACGGCGACGATGATCTTCTTCATGAGGGCAACAAAGGGCCGCGTTGATTCTAGCGGGAATGGCGTGAGCATACCACGCGGAATCCGCGAGCCTGAGGAAAACTTGGGTCCAGCGAGCGATCGGTCCTGGCGCTGACCATGGTCGGAAATATCTCCGCCGCAGCGTCAAGCCCGCATTATCGATAAAGAGTGTGAACACGGAATTGGGCGCGGCGTTCGGCGGAGCGAGTTCCCCTTCTGAAGCTAACATCTCTCTATAACTGCCGTTGTTCGATGAACTCGAACCGGCTCGGGAAAAGACGCAATCCATGAGTGTCCTGAAAACAAAGGGCTTAGCGCTGTCATGGGCCATTTTGCACGGACGGCTTTTCAGCAAGTTACTTGAGCTGTGAGCCCTTACGGGACACTTATGCAAAACCGGGGAGGGGGGCGGTTATGGTTAGGCTAGCAGCTAGTTCCACCACGATCGAGCGCCGAAACGGGTGTGTCGCTCGATCGAAGCAACGGCGTCTCGCGCCCGCGCGCTGACACTTTTTCCACCGACTCGATTTTGCCATTCCGCGCAAGCAGGGCATCATCGAAGTTGTTGACCGTGGGACAAACATGCCGCGGCAAAAGATAGAGTGCCTCTCCAACTTGTGGACCGGCTCGACCACCCTCGACCTCCAGCGGCAGATGCTCTTCGCTCGGTGAGAGCGGCGTTAACTCGGGATGGCCCACCACAACGCATGTCGGGACACCGGCATCCGCGGAGACGGCCTTGTGCCCCGCATCGCAGGTGACAATCCCCGAGCGTGGATGGCTGACCACGCGGGTCAACACCAAGACCGCTGGCCGATACCCGTACTCTTTGGGCAGCTGCGCCAGGCTCGAAGCATCGGAATAAACCACCGTGCCTGGTGAAATCCGGTGGATGAATCCTGCCGAACGAAATCCTTCGTAGGAAAGCGAGCAAGGCAATGTCGGCGTTCCCGCGGTAACCACTTCCGGCACGCGCACGCCGATGCCCTCGATCTCTTTCACAATTATCAGCAAGCGATCGTAGCCCACATGCGCGGCCGCAGTCCGTTCGTTCTCGTCCGGCGCATGGTGATGGCCGTCGTAATAATGCAAGCCGCGAAATTCCTGGCCGCCGGCTCCCATCGCGCGCACCAGGCTAATAACTTCTCCTCCGCGGCTCTGTTCGATTCCCGTGCGGTTCATGCCTGGATTTATGTCGAGAAAGACTCCCACGCGGCTACCCCGCCAGTGCTTCACTTGCTCTTCGTTCTCCGCCAAAACGGAAATGCGCACGCGCGGGAACTGCTCTGCGATTTCGCGCACCCGCCGCGCATTCGCGCCGATGGATGGATAAGCAAGGAGCACATCCGCCGCATCGCACTGGCAGGCCACCAGCAGTTCCAGCGTGGTCGCGCATTTAAAATTGCGGATGTCGCGCTCGACCATCATCCGCACTGTGTAGCCCAGCTTGGCCGTCTTGATGTGCACGCGCCAGCGACCCGCATCGCCACCCAACAACTCCACGGTCTGCTCTATGTTGGAAGCGATGATTTCGGGATAGACCACCAGCGCAGGAGTCATCACGTCTTCCATGCGGGACACTCTATAACGCGGGTCCCAGTCAAATTTACTCATCATGGATTTCTGCGTAGCCATGGTGGCCTCGATGATAACGCGTAAATGCAAACCACAGAAACGGCATCGCCGAGACGTCTTTCGTTTCGGAACTGCCCGGAGACGGTCGTATCCATGATCAGGCGAGGGCCCCTGTTGACCACCCCCACCTCCGATAGTAGGCTCTCCGAACTTCCATGAACCCACAGAGTCCTGACTCAGCCGGGCATTCTCAGTCATCCGCGTTGATTCGTGGCCTTGGGCTATGGTCGGCGGTCGCGATCGTCGTAGGCGACACCATCGGCACGGGCGTTTTTCTGGTCACCAGCGACATGGCCCGCGCCGTGGGCTCCGCCGCATTGGTCTTTGCCGCCTGGCTCATCGGCGGAGTCATCGTTCTCTTCGGCGCCTTCTGTTATGCCGAACTGGGCGCCGCGTTCCCCAAAGCCGGTGGTCCCTACGTTTATCTCCATCGCGGACTCGGTCCCCTCTGGGGATTTCTTTTCGGCTGGATGAGTTCCTTTCTCGAGCGCCCTGTGGCCATGGCGACACTGGCTGCCGGATTCCTGCGTTTCCTCGGATTCCTGTTCCCCGTCGTCGCCACTCCCTTGTTCACCAGCCATATCGGGCGATACGAGTTCACCTTCACCGCCGCCCAGCCTCTCGCGGCGCTCGTAGTGATAGCCGTAACGGCGGTGAACTATTTGAGCGTGCGCCTCGGCGGCGCCATCCAAGTGCTGCTGACATCCCTGAAGATCGGCACGATCTTGTTGATTGTCGTCACGGGCTTCCTGTTCGGAAAGCAACACGCGATCGCGGCTGCTCCCCTAGTCGCAGGGCACGGTTTGGCCCCTTTCAAGATGGGAACGATCGGCGCCGTGCTCACCGCTCTGGTCCCTGCCATGTGGGCCTACAACGGCTTCAACGATCTCGGCGACGTAGGCGAAGAAATCCTGCACCCGGAAAAAAACATTCCACGAGCCATCATCCTGGGATTGCTGACGGTAGGCGGCCTATACCTGCTCGCGAACGTCGTGTATTTCCGCATCCTGCCATTCGCGGCTCTGGCGCAATCGCAGCACGTCGCCTCAGACGTTCTACGGGCGTTTGCCGGTTCTCGCAGCGCCGCCTGGCTGACCATCGCCATGGCCATCTCTGCACTCGGAGCGCTCCACGTGGTCGTCCTGACCGGCGCACGCATCCCCTATGCCATGGCCCGTGACGGCGTCTTCTTCCAGTTCGCCAACCGCATCCATCCTTCCTTTCGCACCCCCAGCGGCTCGCTGGTTTTCCTCGGCTCGATTGCGGCGCTACTCTCACTGAGCGGAACGTACGAAGAGCTCTATTCTCTGTTCGTCTTTGCCGTCTGGATTTTCTTCGCGCTAACAGCGATGGCCCTCGTTCGACTGCGCGAAATAGAGCCCAAACTTTCCCGCCCCTACCACGCCTGGGGCTATCCGCTGACGCCGCTCATTTTTTTGATCGCCGCTATCGCTCTTACCGTGAACTTGTGGGTGGCCCGCCCCGTACGGTCTTCTCTCGGCCTGCTCGTTATTCTCGCCGGCATTCCATTCTTCTATGGCTGGCGCCAGACTCCACGCGCTTCCGTCGCGCCTGGCGAACAGAGTTAATTCATCGAGAGTGTTTAGCGGCCAAGCGGGGTTTTGGGAGACGAGGGCTCGCCACTCCATGCGCGAAGCAACTAACACGGTGGGTTTTGTGTTCTATCTACTTAGGGCGTTGAGATTCACAATGGGACACTGATATTCTGGAGGCTCCACCAGCCTGCCCCAGACTCTCTGTCTGTACCTGAAGAGGCGTTTAGACATGGATTCCGACAAACTTCGTGTTGCCCGCGACAAACTCACGCGTGTCTTCCGCTATCTGGAAGCGCTGAATCAACACCGCAATCCTGCCAAGCGACAGATTCGTGAGCAGCTCTGGAGTCTCTGGTTGCACGACTTGCCCGAACATCCCTGTATCAAGCGAGGTACGGGCAAATCCCAGTCATCGAATGGCAAGGCCGGGAAAACGCAGCCCGCTGATGAGGGCAACGAAAGATTCGTTCTAAAGATCGAGCGACCTGTGCTCCGTCGTCCTCCTGAGCCACCCGAGGAAGCTACGATTTGGCTCAAAGCCGGATGGGACGATCCTTCCGAGGAAATTCTTATTCACCCATCTCGGAATGAATCGGATCAAGCAGGCAATCCTCGCGTAGTGAACTTCGATGACGACAAGCGAACATCCACGGCCCTGCTGCGCTGGAAGCTTTTGCGCGATGAGTGGGCAAAAAGTGAAAAGCCCGCTCGAGCGGCCATGAAACTCTTCGAGACTTTGTACGCGCTGTACGGGCGCATTGATCGGGAGGCTGAACGCGTCGAACTCGTTCTGGGAGACGGCATCCTAAGTTGGCGCCGCTCCGAAGGAGACATCTACCACCCGATTCTCCTTCAGCGCCTCCAACTCCACTTCGATGCCGCCGTACCGGAGTTCACGATCTCAGAAGCCGATCACCCTGTCGAACTCTATTCAGCCCTCTTTCAATCCATGGCCGATGTGGATGGACGGGCCATAGGCCGATGCCGCGAAGAATTGGAGCAAGAAGGCTTCCATCCTCTAGTCAATGGCTCGACTTCCGGATTTCTCAAACGCCTAGCCATACAGTTATCTCCCCGCGGAGAGTTTATCGAGGGCAAGGCGCCGGCTGAGCAGCAGACTGACCCTTCGATCGGCCGTGAGCCGCTGCTATTTTTGCGCGCCCGCACTTTGGGATTCGCTGCGGCCATTGAAGGCATCCTGGCAGACCTGCGGACGCGCGAAGATCTTCCTTGGTCTCTCTTAAACATCATTGGCGAAGAATCCCCGATGCTCACCGGGGATGAAAAGGAATTGCCCACCAGTCAACTGACTGAATTGGCGGCGGAAGTTCTGCTAAGCAAGCCGGCCAATCCAGAACAGGTACGGATTGCGAAACAACTCGAGCAGCACGGAGGGGTTCTAGTGCAAGGCCCGCCGGGCACAGGAAAAACGCACACCATCGGCAATTTAGTAGGGCACTTGCTGGCCCAGGGCAAGAGTGTTCTCGTTACGAGCCACACCACAAAGGCATTGCGCATGGTGCGGCATCACATCGTTGCGGAGTTGCGCCCTTTGTGTGTGAGCCTGCTCGAGAGCGACCTCGATAGCCGCAAACAGCTGGAAAGCTCCGTGGGCTCGATTGCCGAGAGATTATCGAGAGCCGATGCAGGATCGCTAGAGGCGCACGCTCGGAACCTGGAATTCGAACGCTCGGAAGTCTTGAAAAAGCTGGACGAAATTCAGAAACAACTCGCGGAAGCGCGCGGGGACGAATATCGGGACATCGTAATCACAGGAAAAACATGGGCTCCCTCCGATGCCGCTCGCAAAGTGGCCCAGGAAAAAGAGACGCTAGGGTGGATTCCCGGTCCCGTAGCGGCAGTTGCTCCACTGCCCCTTTCTTCCGGCGAGTTGGCCGATCTCTATCGCACGAGCGTTTCCCTCTCCCGTGAAGACGAAAGCGAGCTTTCCAGTCACCTGTCGGAACTCCATGATCTCCCGGGGCCGGAAGACTTCGAGGCTTCTCTCGGCGAGCGAAATCGTCTCCGCATGGAGGATCTTGATTTCCGATCCGATCTCTGGCAGTCGGGCGCTTCCCAAGGCAGCCCCGAAGAACTAGAAGCTCTCGCCGCCAACCTGGCACAAGCCGTTGAGCCTCTCTCTGGCAAGGAAAAGTGGAAGTTGGCCGCCGTGTACGCCGGGAAGTATGGAGACGCGCATCGCCAGCCCTGGGATCAATTGGTGAACTTCGTCCGCCTCGTTCACCGCGAGGCGGCTAACGCCCAAGAATCCCTTGTAAAATACGGCCCCGAGCTTACCCCCAACTCAGATTATGAAGAGCAGGAGCGCATGGCCTCTGAAATCCTCGCTCATCTTGAAGACGGTGGGAAGCTCGGCTCATTTGTTCTGTTCACTCACAAAGCGTGGAGCCATTTCATCGAATCAACCAGAGTGAATAAGACGCAGCCGCGCATTCCAGAACATTTTCAGGCGCTGCGCAAACTGGCCGCGCTTAAGAAGCTGCGCCATGAGCTGTCGAGCCGGTGGGACCGGCAGGTGGCAACCTTGGGGACACCGCCTTCAGAACAGATGAGTGAGGAGGTCGAAAAAACACTAATGCAGTTTTGTGATTCCATCCAGGGATGCCTCGACTGGCACGACCACACCTGGCTTCCGCTCCAGCAACAGCTGGCCGACATTGGCTTTAGATGGGACAAGTTTCTTGCCGGGCAACCCGTCGTGGTGGGCGCGGATGGAGAATTGGTCCGAATCGGAAGAGCCGTCAACGACGGGTTGCTCCCCATCCTGGACGCGCGTCTCAAAAAGCTAAAGCTGCTGCAGCTAGAAGAAGAACTCCGCGACCTGAAAGCCAGACTTAAGCTAGGGGCCCGTCTCGCGAAATCCTCGAAGACAACCGCCAAGCTATTTGCCGCTGCGAATGACGAGGATTCTAGCGGCTACCGCGACGCCTACGAGCGACTGCTCGAACTCAAAAGCCGCCAGGCCGATCTCGATCTGCGCCGCGCGCTGCTCGCAAAGCTCGAAAGCGCTGCCCCTGCCTGGGCGGGCGCCATCCGAAATCGCACCGGGATGCACGGCCGAGGCGAGCCGCCCCGCGATCCAGCTGCAGCATGGATTTGGCGCCAGCTCAACGACGAACTCGACCGCCGCTCGAGCGTTTCAATCGAAGTCCTCCAAACGAAATGTGAGAAACTGCGCGAGCAACTTCGCCGCGTTACCGTAGCGCTCATTGACAAGCGCGCGTGGTCTGCTCAGGCTCGCCGTACATCCTCACGCCAGCGTCAAGCATTGGTGGGCTGGCTGGACACCATACGCCGCATCGGCAAAGGACACGGAATTCGTGTTGCGCTCCTGCGAGCCGAAGCCGCCAGAAAAATGTCGGAATGCCGCAGCGCCGTTCCCGTCTGGGTCATGCCGCTCTCCAGGGTCGTCGAGAATTTCGACCCCCGCGTCACGCGCTTCGACGTGGTCATCATCGACGAAGCCAGCCAAAGCGACGTCATGGCGCTGGTCGCGCTCTATCTCGGCAAAACGGTGCTGGTGGTCGGCGATCACGAGCAGGTCAGCCCTTCCGCCGTGGGGCAGGACCTCGGCATCATTCAGAATCTCATCTTCCAGTACCTCCCCGGGATTCCCAATGCCGACCTCTACGACGGTCAAATCTCCATTTATGATCTCGCGCGCCAATCCTTCGGGGGCACTACCTGTCTCGTTGAGCATTTCCGGTGCGTGCCGGAAATTATCCAGTTCAGCAACATGATTTCCTACGATCAGCGCATCAAGCCTTTGCGTGATGCCAGCAGGGTTCGTCTCCGGCCTCACACCATCGCGTACCGCGTCGCCGGGTCCAGCCGCGACGGCAAAATTAATCGACAAGAAGCTATCGGCGTGGCCTCCCTGCTCACGGCGGCATTGGAGCAACCCGAATACAGGAAAAATGACGTGGGCCAGCCCACCGGCTTCGGTGTCGTTTCCCTGGTCGGCGACGAACAGGCGCTTGAAATCGATAACTTGCTGCGCAGGCATATCTCGCCAGATCGCTACGAACTCCACCGCCTCCTCTGCGGAAATGCCGCTCAATTCCAGGGTGATGAACGCGACGTGGTCTTCATATCCCTCGTTGACACTGCGCAGCGGGGACCGCTTTCCCTGCGCGACCAGGAATTGTTCAAGCAGCGTTTCAATGTGGCCGCGAGCCGTGCCCGCGATCAAATGTGGATCGTTCACTCGCTTAGCCCGCAGAATGATTTGAAGGCGGACGATCTCCGCCGCCAATTAATCGAGCACGCTCAAGACCCCACCCGTCTTATGCGCGCGCTCGAAGAAAAGGAAAATCGTCCGCAATCCGCCTTTGAGCGCGAAGTCATGAAGCGTCTGTTGGCGGCAGGCTATTCCGTCGCGCCGCAATGGCGGGTCGGGGCATTCCGAATCGATCTTGTCGTCGAAGGCGAGGGGAGACGCCTAGCCATCGAATGTGATGGCGACCGCTATCATCAGCTCGAAAAAATTCCTGAAGACATGGACCGCCAGTCCGTCCTCGAGCGGATGGGCTGGATTTTCACCCGTATCCGCGGCACGGAATTCCTACGTAACCCCGACCGCGCGATGAAGCAAGTGTTCGAAAAACTCCAGTCGCTCGAAATCTTCGCCGCCACTCCGAAAAAAGATGCAACCAAGATAGTACAGCCCTCTACAGATCTCATCGAGCGCGTCACCCGCCGGGCCGAAGAACTGCGCCGCGCCTGGGCGAGTCCAGAGCGAAACTCCACCCAGCAACAAGCTTCCTCCCAAGCCGCTAGACAAGTCACGGTGTCGTGAGGAACTGCATTCTGTTTTGCGGTTCTGGCAGAGAACGCACTACAGAGCAAGCCGCTCCAGAGTCACCTGGATCGGCGCAGATTCAGGCACAGTAAGGGTTTCGAGTTTTGATCGGTGAGGTAGCGTCGCCGCTGCAACCCCCAACGCCGCTACAAGCAGTGCCGTGCCGCCAACTACCAAGTAATGCCGCTTCGTCAAGTGCAAAAGTGCCTCCATGTCAAAAGTGCCTCCAGACCGCTTTCCGAAGGCAGCCCTTCTAAGTCATTCAAGCTAAAAGGTTGTGTTGCTTTCCTGGCTCAGATGTTAGGTACAAGTTCTAAAGCTGAGAAATTTTGGCGTCCTGACTGAGGTGAAAACGAGTTATCCAACGTGATTTAATGAATCGAATGGCATTCGCTGTCTGTCTCGACGGCGGAACAAGCAATCGAACGAAGCGTCTACACGAATATTTTCAACGAATCGTATGCCAGCGAGTTGCCCTTGGGAGACAGCGATGAGGCTCGCAGATTCGCGCCCAGGGGCCTCCTCGCTTGTTTCCTAATGGAGGGTGTGGGTTTTTGTCCGTCGAGTTAGCTAGTTCTGTCGATTGATGTCTCCGTTTCGAGCATAGACAAATTCCTGCCCAGTGCTATCGCCAGGATAGAACCAACTGTGAAGCGCCATTGGCGAATCGCTGGGGCGTTCATCAAATTCGAAAATGGTCCTATCCGGAGGATCGGGACGGTAGTTCGGGATGGTCAGAATTGTTGCCAGGAGCTGGGTTTCCTCTGCATTCCAGATCTGAACGATATGGCGATCGGACGTGGAGTTCACGAGCTTGAAGACATAGGTTCCCGCGGGCAAAACTTGCCCAGGGATTTCTACAGAATCGCCGAAAGTTACGATGGTCTTCTTATCCCAAGTGTCAGCCTTGGCTGCTGTCACGAACGTGATACACAGCACGGCGGCACACATTGAGATTTGCATTGCTCGAACAATTCGCATAGCACTACCTCCTGGTTGAATTCGGGCGGGAAAGCCTGGCTTTGGGAGTCAGGCCGGAAATTGGCTGGGGAACCGCGGTTGGACCGGCTCAAAGAAAGATGCTTCGCCTGTAGTGACGGTTGCCTTCGGCACACCATATCAAAAAAACAGAACGCGGAATTCACCGTAAAAAAACAATTCGGGCGCAAGAGCGGCGCCGAGCAGCACACCACAGAGAACAAAAGCGGACGAGAAACGCTCACGCTTCCAATTCAGATGGGTTGTCCAGTAATTGAATAGGAGCAGCCGTTACCCGCCCGTCGGGCCCATGTACCGATATGGTCTCGTTAACGCCCAAACGCGGAATGCGCTATGCCCTGGGATTCTCGCTGCGGGGGCGATTGCGTTTGAAGCTGACGCCGCGTGGCCGCAGCAATGGCACGTTCTGCCGGACGGTTGGCGATGCGATCGAGCGCGTCAGCAATGCGAGACAATTCAAATGTAAGGTGGTCGATCCCGCTCGACCTCTGCAATACGACAATTCGTTTTCGGCTGAAGTAAAAGGCGATCCAGAACACCAGTCCAATCACGAGGGATACAGCCGTCATGAAGATGTCATGACTTGTGATCGTGATACCTCTGCCAGCAATGGAAATCACGTGATCTTGTAACAAATTTTCCTCCCAGCTGGGGTTTTGGATTTTTTGACGGTGGCGGATCGAACCAGTTTCGCCGCGGTGGCTGTTCGGAATGCTCCGTCTCTCAGGATTTATGCAGCATTCTGAGCAAACCTCGATGCAAGTTAAGAGCTCCTCCCAGCTAATCAGCCAGGGGGAGTAGGCACCTCACCCGGTCGCTGGTACTCCGAGATGCAGATGTCCCTGTGGATCGCAAGCAACTCTACCTCCATGTCCGGGTTGCGTTCAACAACCTCTGAAGATTCAATTACATATGCCGAATATCCGGAGCCACAGTGGATGAGACTAGAAATAAAGTGGGGTGTAGATATTGCTGGGCATTCGGACTTCTTGCCTCGTCCCAGCTCGAACGCCAGTTTCCTCCTTTCGCTCGCCGAGGACTCGCGGAAAGCAACGATCAGACACTTTGATACCCGTCGACGGGCTTTCGAGCAATCCGGTAAATGCCGCAACCAGAAGGCCAAAATTGTTTGATGCCGCATGAAGAAACGCCCTGAGAGGATGAGAATCGAGAAATCGACAGGAACGCGCGCCGCAGAGTGAATCCATGCCGTTGCTTCGGGGTCCGGTAGCGACTCAGGTCTTTACCTGAGGGATGTTACAGAGTTTACTTGATTGAGGAAGCGAGTTTCCGATGGTATTGCCTATTAAGTTCCTGGGCACTCAGGTGGCGAAGCGGCCCTGTATCGTCGCGTTCCAGGAAGCGCTAGCCAATGTCGTCAAGCATGCGGAGGCGCGCAACGTGTGGATTCGCGTGGGTGGAGAGAATTATATGCTATTTTGTTCGCCTGGAACGACGGCCGAGAGTTTGATTCTAGCCAGGTACGTGCAACACTTGGCCGGAAGGGATTAGGATTAATCGCAATCGAGGAACGGGGGACTGCAATCGGCGGAACGCTAGAGATCGAATCCCGTTCTGGGCACGGAATATAGCTTTCTATTCGACTTCCCTTGGAGGGTGGCTATGCCAATTCGAATTGTGCTCGCTGATGATCATGTACTGGTACGTCAGGGGCTGAAATCGTTGCTCGAACGCGAGAGATTTCAAGTTGTTGCGGAAGCCTCCGATGGACAAGATGCAGTTCGATTGACGGAAACGCACCATCCCGATATCGCGATCCTAGACATCAGTATGCCAACACAGAACGGGATAAATGCTGTTCGCGAACTAGGGCGGTCGTGCCCAAAGACAAAATCAATTCTTCTTACGCAACATGAAGAAGAGCAGTACATCCACGAAGCGCTGGAAGCTGGCGTGAAGGGATACGTATTGAAGAGCCAGGTCGCCAGCGACCTGATTCATGCCATCCACCAGGTCTCTCGAGGAGAGTTCTACCTGAGTCCGGGCATATCGCGTGCGCTGGTGGAGGTCTACCGCTCCAAATCGGATCGGCCGGCGGACCCGCTGACGGTACGCGAACGCCAGGTGTTGCAATTGATCGCTGAAGGTAAATCCACGAAGGACACTGCTTCCCTCCTTGGTATCAGCGTCAAAACGGCCGAATCTCACCGCATGCGGCTGATGCAAAAACTGGATATTCACGAAACAGCAAGTCTAGTGCGCTACGCGGTTCGACGTGGGCTGGTGCAGGCCTAAGAACCTGGGAGTCGTTTGGCCGCGACGGACATTGCACTGCTACATCGCATCCGAGTTCCACCCTCGATGTTGGAAAGCGATCTGGTCGTTAACGGCAGCCCTTCTTACTGAGGTTCTTCAACTTCTCCAGTGCTTCGACATTGCCGTTTTTCGATGCTGCCCTCAGTAGGACCGCCGCCTGTTCGCAATTCTTCGGGACGCCGTCGCCCTTCAAGTAGAGCTCAGCCAGCGGAACTTCTGCTGAACTATCGCCCGCCCCTATGGCAGACCAGAGCTGTCGTGCGGCTGCGCTGCGGCCAGCCGTAAAATGCGGGGCCACAAAATGCTGTGGAGAATTCTGGCGGTGTGCAAGGCCTGGCTCCAGAGGGTTCGCTGTTCGCTGATTTGTCTCGCCGGCTGCAGTTGCGTCGGCCGGATTTTGCGTCTCCTCGGGCGGAGTATCTAGTTCCGTTTTGGGGACAGATGACTTCGACCCCGAGTTCAGGCTGGAGTCCTGAACGGGACTCCGGGAAGAGGCATCCAGTGCGGAATAGCTTTTGCTTTTCAGCTTCACCCCAAAGTGGATCAGTAAATCGCCGAGCCTAGAGCGGAAATCTTGTGAGAACAATATTGGCACCGATACGAAAACGAGAACAAGAAATCCCGTTGCGACGCCACGCAGCAAACGTACCCTGGAGAAAGCGGCCTGCTTTTCTTCTGAAAACGACTCCGGCCAAAGTGCTCTTGTTGGGAAACCAAAAGATCGAGGAGCCGATGTGCTGTCAACGTCCGCTGGCAATGCGTCGCGCAGGGCCGCGGTTGGCTCTAGTGTGCCTGGCTTGCTGTCCCGCGGGCCTGAGCAAGAGTCCGTATCTTCCTCCTGTACGCGGGATAGCAGCTCCGGTTTTTTACCCGGAGTCTCCGTTTCGCCGGTTTGCGTCAGCCATCGACAAATCTGATTCCGGGTGTCTTCGGTAAGTTCCACGAACCGCAGCCCCCCGGACTTTTGTGTTTGATCCACCCAGACAACTTCGGCGGTGAGTCCGATCAGCTCCTTGGGATTGGGCGAGATAGAAAGCCTAACTTGGCCTGGCTGTCGCACCGCGGTAGCCGCATGGAACGCAAGACCTCGCTCCGAAGCATTCAACACAATCCCCCCGCCCTCCGGTTCGAATTGGATATAGGAAAGTTCTTCTGGTCTCTTCCGAGAAATCGAACGACGTTCAGAGTTCATTTCTATTTTGGGCTCCTCGGTTCCGAAGGCGGGCGTGCCTGATTGTGTGGCGAAGGGTGTCGCCGAAGTTTGGCTAAACCGAAACGCAGAGCGCCGCGCCGGTTAGGTCAACAGTGCGATTCTACATCTCCTCTCTGTGACCGTTTTTGCCACGCGGGATGGCTCTCGGCCGGAACGCCTGACGTCCCGCACACAAACTCTCCTCAAGTTGTGCAGTTTCTGAGCGATAAGAGATTTCCGTAAGTTGGCATTGCGCCTCATTTCGCCAAACGATCAGGTGATCCCCCCCAAAGAAATAGAGGAAACGACCCGATTGCCGGGAAGTAGAGACATTCCTTAACCTGCACGCGACACCATGCCCACGCGCGTTTTGCTTGCTGATGACCATTCCCTGATCCGCCAGGCGCTAAGGACATTGCTGGAAAGACAAGGATTTCAAGTTGTGTCCGAGGCCTCCAACGGACAAGAAGCATTGCGCTCGATGGAAAAAACACAACCTGACGTCGCCATCCTCGATATCGGAATGCCGGTTTTGAATGGCGTGGACGCCGCTCGCGAATTGGTGAAATCATCGCCTAAGACAAAGGTGATTCTTCTTACGCAACATGACGAGGATCAGTATGTAATGGAGGCTTTACGTGTCGGAGTGCGAGGATATGTGTTGAAAAGCCAGGCGGCCGAGGATCTCGTTCATGCCATACAAGAAGTATGTCGCGGATCGGTCTACCTTAGCCCAAACATTTCGAGCGTGGTCGTCGATGCCTATCTATCCAAGACGTATACCTCTCCCGACCCTCTTTCAGGGCGAGAGCGTCAGGTTCTTCAACTCGTTGGAGAAGGAAGGTCTACCAAGGCCATCGCGGTGCAGTTGGGGATCAGTGTAAAAACTGCCGAATCGCACCGAGCAAGGCTTATGAAGAAGCTCGACATCCACGAAACAGCCAGTTTGGTCCGCTACGCCATCCGGCGCGGGTTGATACAACCTTAACGACGCGGCCTCAGACTTACCCGCTCGAATCTTTCAGTGATTATCCTCCTCCACGATTGGGGATTCACCGGATTGCGTTAAATCGGCGATGGGATATTTTGCTCTGAAGAGCGCGGTCCGCCTCCGTGGACAGGGCTCCCACCTCAACCAACACGATTACCGAACGGCACTGACGCGGAGGCTGGCCGACTCAAAGGGTTGGAGGATTTTGATGACGGAAACATTCCGGCAGACAACGCAAGTGAAGAGAATTGGGATACGTGAGGATCAAATTGGCGAATCCGAATGGCAAAGTTTGACGCTTGATCTGCTTCGTCAACACGTTCTGCTTCTCGCCATGAAGCACGGCCGCGCGCCGCTACCACTTTCTCGCGCCGTTTGCAGAGGATTGCTGCGTCGAGGAGTTCTAAACGATCCCGAAGCACTTGGGGGTATTGCTCGCCGATTCTCCTTCTTAGGAGATGAGCGGATGTTGCTGGCCGAAATAGAGTACGGGTGGGCTGTAGGGCCATCCGCCCAAGAGACATTGTCAAGCGAGGGCCAGATCGCAGTAAGGGAACCTCCGTAACTCGAAGGATGCACACAGATGCCCATGGAATCGAATAGAGGAAAGTTCAGCAGCGGCGCCCGGAAACGGCCGGGCGCCTTCAAATCGGAAAACTATACGTCGGCGGTCGCGACCCTGAACATGGCAGTAGACTCCCGATCCTTGTTCCACCAAAGTGCTCCGCGTTTATTAGCACGCGGAGAGAACAAACATATTGATGACCTTTACCGGGGTCTTCTTTCGCAAACAAATCGAGAACTCGCGATTTTGTTGCGAGATGTCCGCACCGAGGCCCACGGCACATTGCTCGGTGGCACTCGGAATCAACCGGGCAGTGAACTCCTGATGCGTGCGGTCCGTTGCACCGCGAAACAGTACCTGATGCCAGCAGAACTGGGCAATTTTGCCCTCAGCGACGAACTGACAGGCTTGTATAACCGTCGCGGTTTCATGGCCCGGGCAGAACATCAATGGAAGCTTGGGAGCCGGTCTGGCCGGGGGACACCAGAAGCGACGATCCTGCCGACTTCTCGATAGGGAGGTCAAACTGCAATCTAAATAGGAACGTTGGATCCTGGAGATTCATCGCCGATGAATCTCTTATTGGTTATGGCAACTTTTCGGCGCCGCCCAGCCCGGAAGGTAATTCAACAGATGCCCGCAAAGTCAGGAAGACTTGAAAAACGGATTCGGCTGGCTGTCCAGGTCGAGATAACCAGTCTTCAGTACCCGAGCGCGAATGAGCGAACCACTACGGAGAACGTGTGCTCGCTCGGAATACGAGTTCTGACTCAACACGCTAGAGAACTGAATGAACGGTTGATGATCCGCTCGCTCGTCGGCGATCTGCGAACTCTTGCGCGCGTTGTTTACTGTCAGCGGCTCCCGGATGGACAGTTTGGGCTGGGATTGCAATTCCAGGAGTTAGCCGTAAATTGGTCACATGACTCGTTGCCACGCAGCGCCGACCGAACTATGCTTCGAGAATAAGATGATCAACCCTCACGGACCATCGCAAAACTGAACTCCCCAGTTCTTAGCAGCAGTTTACGTGTGTCTTCCTTGCTCTACTCTCAGGGGTTTCCTGATGCCTCATTCCGTTAGGTACCGGATTGTTCCCAGACTCCGGGAGCGGTAGCTTGCCATGACAGTTGCGCGTCGTGGTAGTGTCCCGGAACCTGTAGAAAAGTGAATAGCGCATTTTGGCTGTGAAGTCATGAAATTCTTTTTTTAAGCAGCAGCTTTTTCTTTCCCTCCGATGTCGCGGTAGCCGCTGATACGGTGCAG
>Ga0210398_10001359_pt1 | contig 25460 bp, 17 predicted proteins | sample IncBWC4OmetaG_FD_161047 | JGI IMG/M metagenome (GOLD analysis project Ga0210398, IMG submission 161047) | Forest soil microbial communities from Barre Woods Harvard Forest LTER site, Petersham, Massachusetts, United States - Inc-BW-C-4-O | ecosystem: Environmental > Terrestrial > Soil >... | reverse complement strand
AGCGGGAACCAGCCGACACTGACGCCAGCGGCAAATCCGCCGCCGACTCCGACGCCCACGGCGAAGTGCGGTCCGCCAACCCAGGCAACCAGCGCGGGTGCGTAGACAGGCCGAACGTAGGCAACCCCCACGACAACAGGCCGCGGCGGTGCAGGGACCCAGCCCCAAACTCCGCCAACGACTACCCAACGTCCGTAATGGAAGGGAGCGAAACCCCAAGGCGCATCATCGACCCAGGTGTAGCCCCAGGGGGCGATATAAGCCCAGTGGCCATAGTGATAGGGAGCCCAGCCGACGACGGCAACGTGCGGGAACCAGATGGTGCCGTACTCTGGCGTAGGACGCCAGCCGCCGTATTCGTCGAGGTCTTCATAACCGATTACGTCGTTCGAGACGTAGCGCGCGGAAACAGAATTATCGATGCGGCGATCGCGCTCGGAGCACCATTCGTCGAAATCGTCGCTCGAGTTGTCCCAACTTTCGATGTCGGCGTCGATTTGGTCGGTGCCATTGAAGGTGCCAACCTCGCGCGGATGGACGGTATAGGCTGAACCACCGCCGGTAACTTCGCCTTGTCCATCGCGGACAACGACGACGGTAGCGTCGCCGGCTTCATTGACGTTGACCTTGTAGTCGCCGGGACGGAGCAGGGTGAAAGCCAAATTGGGAGTGTCGACTTCAAAGGTTTCGTCATCGCCGAGGCGACGGACACGGATGTTCAGGGTGCCTGCGGTCAATTGAGCCTGCGTCATATTGTCGGTAAGGTTCAAAAAACTGAAGCCGGTGTTGCTGCCAAGGCGGATCGATGCGGAACCGAGGTGCAGCTCAGAGAACGAATCGTTGTCGTTCCAGAGTTTATCGCCAGTGGTCAGAGGGCGATTAATAACCGCCGAAACCCAGTCTTCTGTTCCAGCAGGCTCGAAGGAAACATTCCCGCGTATATAACCCAGACGCGCGACGCGGCCTGGCGGATCGTCATCGTCGGCTGCGGCGCGTTGCGGGCTGAGGCAGACTATGGCCAGCGCGAGACCGAGCAGGCTCACCAAGTGCAACGTGTGTCTCTTCATTTGCGATTTCCTCTCTCCTGAAATGCCGGGGCCGGTATGGGCCCCTCACTGCGTGGTATTGGGTTTTTCAAATGCGGATTCTTTGAGAGCTGGTCTCAAAGGATTCGGCCCCATTTGCGTAATTCAAACAATAGCATCTTCGGACGAAAATTCGGACTTCGCTCCAAATGCCTTGTCGAACCTAGAAACGCCCGGGCTTGAGCTACTCGTTAAACACGCGAACGAAGAGAGAGTTGTGGGCTGGCTCTAGACGCGCGCGGGAGACGAAAAAAGAAAAAGGCCCGCCTCGCTAGTGAGGTGCGGGCCCTTCCTGAGATGCGCTGATTTTATCGATGACCGTGGGAACCGCCACCCCCACCACCATGTGGCGCGCCGCCACCGCCGCCATGGGAAGCGCCGCCGCCGGCATGAGAAGCGCCGCCGCTGCCGCCGCCATAGCTGCGGCTAGGAGCTGAGTAGGTGCGGTTGGGGGCGGAGTAGGAACGGCTAGGAGCTGGCGCCGAGTAGGAGCGAGATTGTGGGGTATTACCGCGATTGCCGTAAGTCGAGTTTCCCTGCGGGGGCGTATAAGAGCGTCCATTACCGGCGCTGGCCGCGGAACCCGAACCCGCCCAAGGCGGGCGATTATTTGCACGCGCGGACATAGTGGAATTGTTCGAAGGGCTGTTGGTGGAACTGCCGAAGCCCTTGGGAGCCTGACCGCGATCGGTCGTATTACCCTGTGCACTCCAAGCGCGCGAGTTGTTTCCGCCCGTGGATGCAGGATGATTCTGCATGGTTCCCGCGTTCCCTGGACGGCCCGCAGCGAGACCGTTGGTACTCATCGTGTGGACCGGGATGTGCGAAGCCCCGGCGCCGGGCGAGGTCCGGGCCATAACCGAGCGGTTCTCGACAGACGAGGGCGGCCGAGAAGCGTTGCCTCTCGCATTTGCGGCGCCAAAAGCACTTTGCCTGGATGGAGAGACACCCAGATTATTGGTCACCTGCGCGCCGCGCAGAGAAGCTTCATTGATATGAGCGGCGCCGCGATTCACAGCTTGGCCACCGGTGAAGCCGCTGCGCGAAGTAGCCGTCACCGCACGCGTGTTGTGCGCGTAAGCGTAGTTAAAATTGTTGGTCGAGTGGACCACGTTCACATTGCGGATGAAGGTATTGCGAACGTTGATGCGCTCGGAGTACCGGAAGCCTGCGTGGTACCAGGGATGGAACGGCTCACCAAATCCCAGCGGGAACCAGCCAACTCCGAGACCTACTCCAAATCCGAAGCCGAAGCCTCCGCCGAGGAAACCGACGAACGCTGGACCATAGATCGACACGCCAAACCGCGGGCCGGGGTACCAGCCCCAGCGGCTGCCGACGAATCCCCAGCGTCCATAGTGAAATGGAGCAAAGCCCCACGGGGCGTAGTCCACCCACGTCCAGCCCCACGGCCCAACATAACTCCAATAGCCGTTGCTGTAGGGGGCCCAATCCTCTGGGACTTCCGATGGGTACCAGACCGGACCCTTGTCGCCGTCCTCGCTCCAGGTGCCGTTGTTATCGAGGTCTTGTGTGCCGGGCATGTCCTGGGGAACGTAACGCTGCGAGACGGAATTCTGTTCGCCGAGGTCGCGGTCGTTGGACCATTTATCGAGTCCGTCCGGAGGAGGTGCATGCGGCACAATCGTGGACTGGACATTGTCGGTGCCATTGAACACAGCGCGCTGACCGGGTTCAAGATCGTACGTTTTTCCACTGGCCGTCACTTGGCCTGCGCCGCGGATGACGGTGAGGCCGGTATTGTCGCCGTTTTCATTCACGTCAACGCGGAACGCACCGGCTTGCGTGATGGTGAAAACAAGATTGGGCGTATCCACTTCATAGGTGTCGCCTTCGCGGATTTCTTTGACGCGGAAATTGATGGAGCCTTCAGCAAGGCGCATCTGCGTGATGTTCTGATCGAGATTCAGGAATGAAAGTGCGGTCATGCTACCAAGATGAATGGAAACTACACCGGTCTGAAGTTCGGCGCGTGAATCTTTGTCGGTCCAAATTTTGTCGCCGACCGTCATGGGACGGTTGCGAGCTGCGCTGCCCCAGTCGCCCACTCCACCGGCCTGAAGCGAAACCGAGCCATCGACATAGCTGATACGCGCAACGCGCGTTGGCGGATCATTGGCATCATTGGAGGCAGGTTGGTCTCCCGTATCGACTTGATTTGGCTGATTCGCTTGATCAGCTGGGGGAGCTTGATCAGATTGACCTGCGCGAGCTTTTGGAGCTGAAAAACTGAGAAGACCGATGAGAGAAAGAAGCAGGCCGAGTCTCAGCTTGCCTGAAAAAGTGGTCTTCAACATGGTTAGTCACCTTGTCCCTGATCCGGAGTTTCGGTTCCGGCAGATGGGAGCCTACCTACTATATAACTCCCACCATAGGGTAGAACCCCAAAATGGAAAAGAAGTTGCTTCCGGCAGGGAATGGCATGGCGATGGGGCACGTTATCGGAAGTTGCCCCGCCCTATCGTCCAGTAAAATGTTTGTTATCTGTACTTTAGGACAGGAAGGGCTTCAGTTGTAGATACTCTCGGGACGGGCGATTCCCTTCCCGTGGGCTCGCCGAGAAGCAAAACCCAAAACACAGCGGCAAGTAGGTGCCATTTAGTGGTTAGTGGGGCGCGCCATTGCCGCCGATCTGGTAGCCGACTCCCCTGATGGTCCGGATAAGGGTCTGGTCATAACCCGAATCCACTTTGCGGCGGAGGTAGTTGATGTACACGTCGACCACATTGGTCATGGAGCCGAAATTGATTTTCCAAACTTGCTCGACGATCGCTGCGCGGGTGACGGCCTGGCCCTCGTGGCGCATGAGGAACTCGAGGAGGGCGAATTCCTTGGGGCTTAGATCGATGGGGTGACCTCCCCGCTGGACCGTGTGGGTGACGCGATCGATTTCCAGATCGGCAACCTTGAGCACGGCGCGGCCGGGGCGGCTTCCTCGACGCAGAACGGCGCGGATACGCGCAGCAAGCTCCGCAAACGCGAACGGCTTTGCCAAAGAATCGTCGGCGCCGGCATCGAGCAAGCGGACGTGATCTTCCGCTAGGCTTGCGCCCGTGACCATGAGAACTGGCAAGTCCGGCTTCTTCGCACGTATATTGCGAAGAACATCGAGGCCGCCTTCAGCGGGTAAATTGAGATCCAGAATTACAAAATCGTACAGCTGGTCAAAAGCCAGACGCTGGGCTTCCCCACCGTCTGAAACCATTTGTACGGAAAACTGTTCCTGCTGCAACCGTTGATGGAGAAACTCCGCCAGCGGTGCGTCATCTTCAGCGACAAGAATGCGCATCGGCACACACCGTACAATAAATTTAGAAGGGGTAAGACGATAGTGAGGTGCGCTGTGTCATGTGTCAACGAAGTATCGAGAGGTGATGACGCAAAGAGTATCCCCCAGGGTGGAGGCTTGCGGGATCGAGGCACGGTGCTCCTGAGTTAGAGGGAGGAGGCGTAGTCCCCTTTGCGGACGGGCGAAAGCAGGCGCTGGCTTCTGAACCAAGCCAATCCCCTAATTTGACTTCGGCACGAATCGGAATATCTTCAAAAAAAGTACGTGTGCTACGGAGGAAATCGATGAATCGCCCGCTTCTTGCAGGAATGTTGTCTCAATTATCGTTTTGCTATTGCGTGATTCTTCTGATTCTTGAAGCTAGCGGCGCTTCATGGCGCCTTAGCGGCCTCGCTGATCTTCGTCGCTTGCCACGCAACGGCCTGCCAATGGCCGTTGCGTCTCAGGAACGTACCGGTGTTCCGGTAATGAGCAGTTTCTACTTTTCCGTCAGCGTGCTCGGTGCGGCCTTCCAGCCGGAACGCCACAATTGCGGTGTCGCCGTACTGGTGAACCGTGATGTCTTCGGCGGAATAGCTGCTCTTCCCTTCCGACGCCGCTGATGGTTTCCCGAGACTCTCCATAATGGAGGCCTTGGTAATGACCACGCCCGTCGCCCGCGTGTAGATCACGTCGTCAGCAAAAAACTTCTCAAAGATCGCGCGGTCGCCCCCGCCCGCGCCAGCGATGAACTCGCGCAAGAGTGCCGTGACCTCCTGTGCCCCGCTCGTTTGCGTCTGCGTCACCGTCGCGGCCATTGAACCGAGCGCCACCACCATCATCACTGCTTTCGCAAGCTTCATTGCCTCGCCCCTCCGCTCCCGCCCTCATCCTGATTTTTGCCCGGCGGAATCTTCCTGTTAGGATAGAACGATTCAGGAGCCTTAAAGAATCTAAATGGAAACTGCCTACATTTGCGACGCTATTCGAACGCCCATCGGCCGTTACGCCGGAGCGCTATCTTCGATTCGCACGGATGATCTGGCAGCCATTCCCATCAAGGCCCTCATGGAGCGCAATGCCAAGGTCGATTGGCATGCGGTGGACGATGTCATCTACGGTTGCGCGAACCAGGCTGGAGAAGACAACCGTAACATCGCCCGCATGGCCTTGCTGCTCGCGGGGCTTCCTACGGAAGTGCCAGGAGCCACCACAAATCGGCTTTGCGGTTCCAGCATGGACGCGGTGGCTAGCGCTGCGCGCGCGATTAAGAGCGGCGAGGCTGAACTCATCATAGCCGGCGGCGTCGAGAGCATGTCCCGCGCTCCCTTCGTGATGGGCAAAGCAGACGCGGCTTTTTCCCGCGCGGCGAAGATCGAAGACACGACCATCGGCTGGCGCTTCATCAATCCCCTCATGAAAGCAAAGTACGGTGTCGAATCGATGCCGGAAACCGCGGAGATTGTCGCGGAGGAGTTCCACATTTCGCGCGAAGATCAAGATGCCTTCTCCCTGAGAAGCCAGCAACGTGCGGCTGCGGCCATGCGCGCCGGACTTCTTGTACAAGAAATTGTGCCGGTCCCAATTCCTCAAAGAAAAGGGGACCCCGTTCTGTTCAGCGGCGATGAACATCCTCGTGCGGACACCTCTTTGGCCGCGCTCTCCAAGTTGCCGGGCATCGTAAAACCCGGCGGCACGGTGACTGCCGGAAATGCTTCTGGCGTAAACGACGGCGCTTGTGCCCTGCTACTGGCTTCGGGAGCTGCCGCCAAGCGTCACGGATTAACTCCCAAAGCGCGCGTCGTCGCTTCGGCTGCAGCGGGCGTTGCGCCGCGTATCATGGGGATGGGACCCGCTCCTGCCTCTCGGAGGCTTTTTGCGAAAACGAGTCTGACGATCGGCCAGATGGACGTCATCGAGCTAAACGAAGCCTTCGCTTCGCAGGCCCTTGCCGTGCTACGCGAGCTCGGTGTTGCCGACGATGGGGACCACGTAAATCCTAACGGTGGCGCAATTGCTCTCGGGCATCCTCTTGGCGCCAGCGGCGCGCGTCTCGTCACCACCGCGATGTACCAGTTACTCCGTACCGGTGGAAAATACGCGCTCTGCACCATGTGCATCGGGGTTGGCCAAGGCATCGCCGTCATTCTCGAACGTGTCTAGTTGGCGGGGTCAGCTTGGGATGCGAAACTCTACGGAATAGCCCGCGCGCAGGCCGCCGTTTATCCCTCTGGCAAGCCGCCAAGGAAACCGTTTTCTTTCCCGGGCAGGAGTGATTACACTCAGCGCATGAACTTGCTGGACCCCTTGTTTCGCTCGCAGGCCGTCGAAAAGGTCTTCTCCAATCGCGCCACGCTGCAGGCTATGCTGGATTTCGAAGCCGCCTTGGCAAGAGCCGAGGCCCGTGCAGGCTTCATTCCGACCTCCGCGGCTCCGGCCATCGAGGCGAAGTGCCGCGCCGAGCTTTTCGATATGACCGTGCTTGCCCGAGCTGCGGCCAATGCAGGTAATCTCGCGATTCCCTTAGTGAAACAACTCACGCTGCTCGTCGGGCGAAAAGAGAAAGAAGCCGCCCGTTATGTCCACTGGGGCGCAACCAGTCAGGACGCCATCGACACCGGCCGCGTGCTTCAGTTGCGCCAAGCGCTCACTCTGGTTTCCTCAGAACTTGATTTGTTCGCCGTGGCACTCGGCGAATTGGTGCACAAGAATCGAACGACGCTGGTTGCTGCCCGCACTTGGATGCAGCAGGCTCTTCCCACGACTTTCGGCCTAAAGGTGGCGGGTTGGCTCGACGCTATCGATCGCCACCGCACGCGTCTGTCTGAAACCGAGGAGCGTTGCCTTGTGCTTCAATTTGGCGGCGCGGTTGGCACTGCTGCGGCCCTCGGCGCGCGCGGGCTGGACGTCGCCACCAATCTCGCCAAAGAACTTCAGCTTCCTTTGCCGGATATTCCGTGGCACAGCCACCGCGATCGCATGGCGGAAATCGCTACAACCCTCGGCCTTTGCTGTGGAACTCTCGGCAAAATCGCGCGCGACATCTCTCTCCACACGCAGACGGAAGTCGGCGAAGTCTTTGAGCCCTCCACCGATGGCCGCGGCGGCTCCTCGAGCATGCCGCACAAGCGTAATCCGGTCACCTGTGCCATGGTTTTGTCTGCGGCCGTGCGTGTGCCACCACTGGTCAGCACCATGCTTGCCGCAATGGTCCAGGAGCAGGAGCGCGGCCTGGGCGGCTGGCAAGCAGAGTGGGAAACCTTGCCCGACATCGTCCGCCTAACCGCGGGCGCTTTGCATCACCTCACTACCACAGTTTCCGATCTGGAAATCGATCCCGAACGCATGCGTCAGAATCTGGATGTTACCCATGGCTTGATTTTCGCCGAGGCTGTCACCATGGCCCTCGCCGAAAAAATGCCGCGCTCGGATGCGCACGAACTTCTCCAACTAGCCTCTAAACGCGCCCTGAGCGAACGCCGCGAACTCCGCTCCGTCCTCTCCCAAGACGTGATCCTCAAAGCTAGTCTCTCCGAGGCTGAACTCGAGCGCCTGTTCACTCCCGCCAACTATTTAGGCGTCGCTGACCAGTTCATCGACCGCGTGCTGGCCTCAACCGCGGCGCATCGCAACCAGAAAAGACTCCGAAAAAAGTGAGCCCTATGCCCTTCGCTCCATTGCCTGATGTCCCGCTCCACTACGAACTTGTCGGCCCCGTCGGCGCGCCCGCACTCGTTTTCTCGAATTCCCTCGGCGCAACTCTCTCTATGTGGGATCCGCAGTTGCCTGCACTCCAGAAGCAATTCCGCGTCTTGCGCTACGACACGCGCGGCCACGGCCAGTCTCGCGTCACGCCGGGTCCATACGCCATCGAACAGCTCGCGCGCGACGTTCTCGCCCTTCTCGACGCGCTGAAGCTCGATCGCGTTTATTTTTGCGGACTCTCCATGGGCGGCCAAACGGGGATGTGGCTCGCGCTGAACGCTCCAACCCGTCTCTCCAAACTGATTCTCTGTGACACGGCGGCTAAAATCGGCACCCCGGATATCTGGAACTCACGCATCGAAGCCGTTCAGAAAGGCGGCATGAAAGCAATCTCCACTGCTGTCATGGAGCGCTGGTTTTCCGCTACCTACCGCGCGAACTCTCCCGAGGCGGTAGCCACAATCAAACTCATCCTCGAAAGCACAGATCCCGATGGCTACATCGCCAATTGCGCTGCCGTTCGCGATTTTGACGCCCGCGAAACCATCGCTGCGATTACTGTCCCCACTCTCGTGATTGCCGGAACGCACGACGCTGCTACCACTCCCAGCGACGGGCACTATCTTGCCGAACGCATCCCGGGGGCGCATTATGTCGAACTCAACGCAGCCCATCTTTCCAATATGGAAGATCCCGCACGCTTCACCTCCGAAGTCAGCACTTTTCTGCTTTCCCCAAAATAGAAAATGTTCGAGCCAGAGGGCTTGCCTCAATACTCATCTCGCATATTGCCGTACCTCAACCGGACCTAAGTTCCCTCTAACCTTTGCTCTTTTCCTGCGTCCAAAGAAACAAAGCTGAAAGCAGTGCCCTTCGGCATTCGAGCTTCGGCGGACGTGTGTAGCCGGAGACAGAGTTCGCGGTGGGGCACAGAGTTCCCGGTCGAAACTATACGTCTCTGCCGTAAAAGGGGAGCCCAAGCATGGGTGCCTTTAGCAGAAGCTACCTGCAGAACCGCACTACCGAACCCATCCCGAATGAAACCATCGGTGCCACAGAAAATCTTCATCTGAGTCTGATCTCGGATAAACCTGGATTGATCGAATTCCTTGGTTCACCCAGAGTTATCGTTTCTCTCCACATAGGACCATCGGTTGCCGTCGATTGCCGCCGCGCAGGCCAGCGGCACCGCGGAACCGCCATCCACGGCGATCTGGAAATCATTCCCCCGAACCTTGGCGGCGTCTGGGAAATCAAATCGCGGGATACGGCTTTGGTCATCGGACTCAAACTTCGTGTCCTCCAACGCATGGTCGAAGAATCCGGCGGAGATCCACGCAGACTGCAGGTGTTCAATCGTTTTCAAGCCCGCGATGCGCAGATCGAGCACATCGGCTGGGCTTTGAAGGCGGAGATGGAGAACGGGTATCCATCCGGCCGGTCCTATATGGACGCACTCGCGACCGCCCTGGCCACAAGAATCGTGCGGAATCACAGTTCGTTGGCCCGCGCACACCGCCCGATGAAAGCCGCGATGCCCGGCCGCAAGTTGAAGGCTGTGCTGGGGTACATCGAAGACAATCTGGGGCGCGATCTGGGGCTTGGCGAAATCGCCGCCGCCGCTGGTTTGAGTGTTTCACACTTTAAGACGCTGTTTCGGAAATCGCTGGGTATGCCGCCGCACCAGTATCTGCTTCGCCGCCGCGTGGAACGCGCGGCCATGCAACTACGCAGCGGAAACATGCCGATCGGCCAAATCGCTTTGGAGAATGGTTTCTGCCACCAGAGCCATCTTGCACTGCACACGCGCCGCGTTTTAGGGGTAACGCCGCAGGAGCTCAGAAACACTTAAGAAAGGCTTCTCTCCGCCTAAATATGAAATACCTGCGGACAGTGACGACCGACGCTTTCTCGGCGTCTGCGACTCGGTTAATGAATCTAGCCACTCAAATGAGTTCATCCGATTCTGCTTCCGCCCATACGATTCTGAGCGACACCGTTTTTGTCAAGGGTCATGATTCCATGGAGCTGCAAATTCCACCCCGCAGCGAAAACGAAGTGCGTATTGCGCGGAAACCTGAAGAGTTCTTCCGCCAGGGACAAAGATGACCGACCTATCTAGAACCAAACTCGCCAGAACCGTTCTGAAAGAACGCCCCGAAGAACCCCGGGATGTGCCTTTCGGCGCCTCTGTTCATCCCGCTGCACCGGAAAGAGGGCCGAAAATTGCGGAATTCCGTCCGCGATCGGAGACGCCGCCAGTGAAACCGATCAAAATCGCTATCAAAACCAAAGGCAAGATTCTCCTCATCCATCCCGGAGACATTCTCGCTGTGGAAGCCGAGGGAAACTACGTTTTGTTGCGGCGTGCCACGGATTCCTACTTGTTGCGCGAGTCGATTTCGACGCTGGCGGAAAAACTCGAAGCCTACGGCTTCATTCGTATCCACCGCTCCGTCTTGGTCAATGCGTCTTCGGTAGAAGAGATCCAGCCCGGGACTAGCGGGGAGTACATGCTGCGCATTGCTGGCGGCAGACAGTACATGGTCTCCCGAACCTATAAGAATAATTTGAAGTCGCTGGCGCACTCTTGGATCGGCACGGATACTTTTGTGGATAAGTGATGACTGTTGGAGTTCTCGGGTCCTGGCTTCTCCTTCGAAAATGGCAGCTCGCAGGCCGTTTCGCTCTCACCCCTGGCGCGTCGTTGGGCTGTTCTCGTCCCTAGGACTCATAATGAAGCACACTTCCATTTTGTTTTTGGAATAATTTCGGTCTCTATAGAATCATTTTAGATGTGGTGTGGAATAAACCGACCCTAGATCTTGTTCTAGTATGCGGTGTTCTCCCAATTCTGGGATAAATCGAGGCTGCCGTTAGTGTGGGACGCCTTGACACCTCCTCGACACAGGGTGCCAAAGAAGCGGTGTGAACGACTGCATACCAGCCTCTAAATGATTCTGGTCATCTTCACGAATTCATATCTCCCATCCGCCTGTCGTTCTCGAAGTTGTTGAAAACAAATTAAATCGAATAAATTTCTGATTGGTATGACGCTTGCACCTAAATTACTGAGTTTACTGCGGCGCGAGTGCCGCACAATTTCCAAATTCCGGACTTAATTTTGTTTTCTTCGACAGGCATCCAACTGGAGGCTGCTAAATGTCTAGTAAACGATCGCTGCTCGTGATCGCCGTTTTGCTCTGTAGCCGTCTTTTAGTTCCCTCTGCGCTGTTCTCGCAGAGCGCCTCGACCGGCACGGTCGCGGGAACCGTCACGGACCCTTCCGGAGCTGCTGTCGCCGCTGCAACGGTTGCTCTGACGGATAAGGCGACGAACACTCCCCGGTCGGCATCCACCAACGAAAACGGCCGATACATCCTCGTCGATATCCCGGCCGGCACCTATGACGTCAGCGTAAGCAAACCGGGTTTCCGCATTTCTAGGCTCAGCGGTCAAGTGGTGAATGTCGGAACAGCGCTCACCCTCAACGTGACCCTCGAAATTGGTTCCGTTGCGGAAAGCGTCGAGGTAACCGCTTCCAACGCTGAACTGCAGACTCTCAATGCCACGGTAGGCAACACCATCTCAGGGACAGCTCTCGAATCGCTCCCCAGCATCAGCCGCGACGCATCCACTTTCTTTACTCTTCAGCCCGGTGTTTCTCCTGATGGCAGCGTTGCCGGTGCAGCCATGGATCAAAACTCCTTCCAACTCGATGGTGGACAGAATACCAACGACATGGACGGCAGCATGAACATCTACACACCCAGCTTTGCAGGAGATGTGACCGGTGGATTGATCTCCAAGGAAGTGACCGGAAATCCGGGTGGCGGGCCCACCGGCGTAATGCCCACCCCAATTGATAGTATTGAAGAGTTTAAAGTGAGCACCACCAACCAAACGGCGGATTTCAACAGTTCGGCTGGTTCGCAAGTCTCCATGGTCACAAAGCGCGGCACCAACGCCTGGCACGGTACGGGCTACGAGTATTATCTTGACAACAACTGGTCCGGGAACACCTTCGACAATAACTCTGCAACTCCGCAAATCCCCGTACCGAGCTTTCACTACAGCCGGTACGGCGGCGCTGTGGGCGGGCCAATCATTCCCAAGGAGATACTCGGCGGCAAGACCTATTTCTTCGCTAATTTTGAGGGGTTCAGTTGGCCCAATTCGGAAACGATCAGCCGAGCCGTTCCAACTGCCTCCATGCGCTTGGGTTTGCTGGAGTTCGGGGGGACCTATTACAACTTAAACCCAACCGCCGTGACCTTCAATGGCGTGACCTATCCTGGATCGACTCTGGATCCTCGCGGCATCGGAATCAATTCCCTCGTACAGCAGATGTGGTCCACGATGCCCTTGCCGAATACTACCGGCTGCAACGGCCTCTCGCTCTGCGACAATTCGGCCGCCGGCGGCAATATCGGCGCTTTTACGGGCAACATGTCCATTCCGCAGTCCAGCAACTTCGGCGTCGCTCGCCTGGACCACGACTTCAGCGCCAAGTGGCATTTCATGAGCAGCTACCGCTACTACAAGCTGAACCGCACAACGGATAGCCAGTACACCATCGCTGGCGGCACTCCTCAATCCTTGTCGGCTCGTCCCCAGGTTCCCTGGTTTCTCGCCGCCGGTTTGACCACCAATATTTCGACCAACACCACCAACGACTTCCACTACAGTTATCTGCGAAATTTCTGGCAGTGGGGCTCGGGGGGCGATACTCCGCAGATCTCTGGTTTGGGAGGAGCTCTTGAGCCCTTGGGCGAGCAGGGATCTGCCGCGGGCTTTGCGCTCACTCCCTATAACGTGAACACGCAGAACACCCGCACACGTTTCTGGGACGGCCAAGACAACATGATTCGCGACGATGTGAGCGTGCTCCACGGCAACCATCTCTTCCAGTTTGGTGGCACCTATCAGCGTAACTGGGACTTTCATGAGCGCAGCGACAATGGCGGCGGCATCAATTTCCAGCCCGTATATCAGCTCGGTACCACCGTCGGTGCTGGCATCAACGTGGCCAGCATCTATCCCTCTACTCTCAACTCGGCCGACCAAACAAACTTCGGCAACGATTACGTCGCTGCGCTAGGCATCGTCTCCATCGCGCAAACCGCTTTCACTCGTTCCGGAGCGCAGTTGACCTTGAATCCTCCGCTAACGCCAGCCCAGGATAAGAGCACAATCCCCTACTACAACGTCTACTTCAGCGATTCCTGGCGCATAAAACCATCCATCACGCTAACCTACGGTCTGGGATGGACGCTCGAAATGCCCCCAGTCGAAGCGGACGGGCGTCAGGTCGAACTCGTGGACCAAGCTGGCCAGCAAATCGATACGGAAGCGTACCTCAAGGCTCGTGAAACAGCGGCCTTGCAGGGTCAGGTGTATAACCCGGAACTCGGCTTTGCTCTCGTCGGGAACACCGGTGGCGGGCAGAAGTATCCTTACAACCCATTCTATGGCGCGTTCAGTCCGCGGATCGCTGCTGCCTGGAACCCCAACTATAGCGACGGACTCCTCGGCCACGTGTTCGGACAAGGCAAAAGTGTCGTCCGTGGAGGCTACAGCCGTATCTTTGGACGCCTCAATGGCGTCGACCTTGTTCTCGTACCTCTGCTTGGCACTGGTCTCATCCAACCGGTCCAGTGCGTCGGCGCGCAGAGCCCGACGGTCGGCATCCCTGGCACGACTTGTGCCGGACCCACTGCCGCTACGCCAGCCAACGCCTTCCGCGTAGGCACCGATGGGCTAAGCGCGCCTATTCCAACTCCCAGCGCAACTTTGCCTCAGCCGGATTTTCCGGGTATCAACGCGATTGCCGCGAGCGCTGGCGAGGCATTGGATAGGAATTTCCGACCCAATGAATCGGATCAGTTTGACCTAACCATTCAGCGCCAGTTGAACGCCAAAACCATGATCGAAGTGGGTTACATCGGTCGCCGTATAACCCACGAATATCAGCCCATTAACATCAACGCTGTACCTTTCATGATGACCCTCGGCGGTCAATCATTCGCCAAGGCCTATGCCGCCATCGAGACGTCCCTAGGGTGTGTCACGTCGGTGGCCGCTTGCGGGGCAAACGTTCCCGCTGCGAAACTCTCCAATGGCAGCCCGAACCCGGCCTACACCGCCTATTTCAATGCCCTTCCAGCCCAATCGTTCTTTGAAACAGCACTTACAGGTACAGGATACTGCAACGGGTCTTACGCGGGTGTTGCCTTCACAAGCTGCACCGCTGCCGCCGCGCTCAATGAGGCCAGCAACTTCGAGTCTCAAAACGTCTGGAACTTGTGGAGCGATCTCGACAACGGCGGATTTAACTTCCCCCGTTCCATGTTGAACACCCCCATCGCCGGATCCGCCTTCGGCGCCAACGGACAACTAACCTCCGGCGTCGGCGAAAACGCCAGCATCGGCTACGGCAATTACAACGCCGGCTTCGTCACTCTCAAAATGTCGGATTGGCACGGCGTGACCCTCCAACAGAACTTTACTTACAGCAAGGCTTTGGGCACCGTTTCGGTAGTTCAGGCTACCAGCGGGTTCACCTCCGTGGATCCCTACAACATTGGCGCCGGCTACGGCCTCCAGCCGTTTGATCGCAAATTCGTCTACAACCTCTTCACCGTTTACGAGCCGCCGGTCTTCAAGGGTCAACACGGTTGGGAGGGTCGCCTCCTGGGCGGTTGGTCGTTCGCGCCGATTTTCACCGCTGCCAGCGGCCTACCCCTCGAGCTCAATACCAGCAACGGCGACGCCCAGGCTTTCGGTGAAGCCGACGGCGTTAATTTCGCAGCTGACGAAAACGCCATTCTTACTTGCCCCAACAACTTCGGCAGCTCGCGCCACAATAACGTTACCGGCTCGGGCGGCATCGGCACTGCCGGCAACGTGAATTTGTTCGCCAATCCACAGGCCGTTTGGAACTGTATCCGCAACCCGATTTTGGGGCTGGACGGCGGGGCCGGCGGCGGCGGAGTTATGCGGGGCATGCCCTTCTGGAACGTCGACTTCCAGGTAAAGAAGAACATTCACATCAACGAACGCTTCAGCGCCGAATTCCAATCCATCTTCACCAACGTTTTCAACCATGACCAGCTTGCCGATCCAGTTCTCAACCTCCAACAGCCGTCGAACTTTGGCGTGTTGAGCTCCCAGGTGAATACCCCACGCTCGATCGAACTGGGCATCCGCTTCCGATTCTAAACACTTCCAGGCGGATCTAGAAACAAGGCGCAAAAAACGGGGAAGGCCAGAGTGGCTTTCCCCGTTTTTTTTCCGCCCACGCCTTGCTGAGGTTGCCGGCGTCGATGCTCGTGCGTCCAGCTAAATTCCGAACCACGCGCGAAACCGTTCCGCTCTACGGCAGGTCCCTGCTCAGCCGCTCCACCACCGCTTTCGGTTCCGTCACGGGCGGATTGTTCAAGTATTTGCCAAAGAAAACCAAATACCTCTGCCAGCGATCCTGAATGTGCCGCGGCTCCACGAACCCGTGATTTTCCCGAGGATAAGTCACATACTCGACCGGCACATGCCTCTCGTACAACGCTCGATAAAACTCTTCGGACTGCGGAATCGGCACCCGCGTGTCTGCCTGCCCGTGCAGAATCATCGTTGGCGTCTTCACATTTCCGACGTACTTCATCGGCGAATGATCCCAATATTCCTGGTAATTGTCCCACGGGGCCTTCGAATTATAAAAAACGGTGAGATACCGATGAATGTCCGTCTGGGAATACATGGAATAAAGATCCGGGAGCCCCGCGCCCGGTGAAATCGCCTTGAACCGGTCCGTCTGCGTATCAATCCACATGGTCATGTATCCGCCGTACGACCATCCGAACGCCCCCAGCCTGTCCGGATCGGCCCATCCCTTATCCACCATCGCTTGCACGCCACTCATGTCGTCCTTGAAATCGCCGATTCCCCAGTCGTTTTGATTCGCGGCCTCGAACTTTTCCCCTCGTCCCGTAGACCCGCGAAAATTCGGTTGCAGCGCCATGTACCCATTCGCCGCCATAATCTGCTCCGTGGGACTGAAGGAAAGCAGCGAAGCTCCGGTCGGGCCGCCGTGCGGATTGAGCAAAAACGGAACCTTGTGGGTCCCGTCAAAATCCACCGGTTTGGTCACAATCCCTTCGATCTCCATCCCGTCCTTGCTGCTCTTCCAGCGAACCACTTCGCTCGCCCCCAGCGCGTATTCAGACAGCCAAGCATTTTGATTCGTGATGCGCTCCAACGACCCAAAACTCAAGTCGCTGTGGAACACATCATCCGGATGCGTCGCATCACCCCAGGTTCCAACCCCCATTTGTCCATTCGCACTGATTTCTGCCAGATTGACTAATGTCGCCGCATCGGTAAGCGCCCGAACCGTACCTGCTGCCACATCTGCCGCAAAAATCTTCATCGCCTCATGGTCATCGGAGCTAAAAAAAATCGTTTTGCCATCTCGCGACCAGACCGGCTCACCCGCATTCAACTCAAACGAAGCACTCATCTTTTTTGCCGCGCCGCCATTCGCGTCCACCACGAACAGATTCACCTTGTAAACCACTAACCCAGCGCTGCCCAAATACGCAATCGACTTCCCGTCAGGCGACCACCTGGCCATCGACGTCGGATCAGCCGTTTCGACGACCTTCCGCTGTTTCCCGGTTACCACGTCCAGCACCCAAGCCGTTTGTAACGCGATGTCGTCGAGTCGCGGCGTAGGATTTGTCGTCAGCGTGACTCGCGTCCCGTCGGGCGACCAACGCGCATCGCTCGCGGTGGAATCTCCCTTGGTCAATTGCTTCTCCTCGTTCGTCGCAATGCTCCAGGTCCAAAGCTGCCCCATCTTGAAATCATGATCCACCACCACGGCGTCATCCTTCTGCTTTGTGCGCTTTTCTTCCTCATCGCTCAACGGAACCGTCGCGGTAAGCAACAACGTCTTCGCATCGGGTGAAAACTGAAACCCCCGTACGCCTGATTTATGTTTCGTCACCTGCCAGGGCTCGCCGCCATCCGCGTACATGAACCACACCTGGGGCTTCGCATCTTTCTCATCCCCCGCGTCCATCGTGAACGCCAGCAATTTTCCGTCCGGTGACCATTCCAGGTTCGAAACGCTCTTCTCGCCCCGCGTAAATTGCCGGGCCGCGGCAGCCGGACCCGCCGTCGGCACCACCCACAGTTGCGTCACACTTTTCCAAGCTGTGTCCTTCTCTTTGTCCATTACGTTCTCAGCCACCAAATAAGCGACGCGCGCGCCATCCGGCGAAATCCTCGGCGAACTCACACGCGCTACGCGCAAAGCTTCCGCCGTGCCAAATAGTTTCTTGCCGTCCTTGCTCCGCGCAGACGCCGTCTCCTGGCTTGAAGCACTTGGCCCAGCCACTGCCCCGAGCGGCACAAACATGGCCGCCATCAATATGCCGCGCACTAATTTTCTCATCGCCATCCCCCCCCGGAAATCCATCCAGCCTATGAAACGTTCGTTTCACATCTCAACGACGCCGCGAAGTATATTGGCAACCTCCCGCTCGCGCAAGGCATACGCATTTGCCCGCACCCATCCTGTTGCGATTCTGAAAAACGATTCGGTGAATCCAACGGCCGCACGGGGAGCGGCCTCTCTGATCATTCCACCACTGCCGAGTGCCACAGTGTGTTCCGGAATTGTAGGCAGCCGTGCGCAGGCACACAAGGCGGCAGGTCGTCCTGAGTTCCCGGAAGTTGGCGTTCCCTTATTCTTGCCGCAGCGCGATCACCGGGTCGACACGGCTCGCGTGGCACGCCGGTAGAAAACTTGCGAGAAGCGCAGCAAACACCAGCACGGGTATCATCGTCGCGAAACTCGAAATCTCCATGGACTGCATCCCCTCAACCAATTGCTGTAAGACGCGCCCCGCTGCCAATGCCCCCATCGTTCCCAGCGCAACGCCAACCAATATCATCCCGAGGCTCTCCCTCAGCACCATCCACATGACACCGCCGGGACTCGCACCCAGTGCGATGCGTATGCCGATCTCCGGCACGCGCTGTCCCGTCAAATAGGCCAGCACTCCATAAATTCCGATGCAAGCCAGCACCAAAGCCAAAGCCGCAAAAATGCCGAACAACAATAAGAGAAACCGCTGACGTGCCAGCGAATCGCTCGCCAGTTGTTCCACGGTATGAACCTCGTAGAGAACTTGATCGCCCGTAACCCCGCGCAATTCCCGCTTGAGCGATTCAACTGCACTCAAAGGCGCAACGTTCGTCCGCACCACAATGGACATCAGTTCAGACCACCGCCGCAACAACCTATCCGGGAGCTGCTCAAAGGGATAATAAAACTGCGCCCGCACTTGCGCCTGATCGTCTCGAGCGAGCCCCCAATGGCGCACATGGCCGACGACGCCAACCACCACAAACGGCCCGTAACCCATGTCCGGCATCCAAAGCCGCTTCCCAATAGCGCTCTCTCCGCCAAAAGCCTGTTGCGCCAACACTTCGTCGATCACGACGACAAGCTCGCTGCCCATACGATCTTGCTCATTAAAAAGTCGCCCTTGCCGCAGCGGAATTTCCATGACATTCAAATATTCCGGCGACACGCTCGTTGCCAATGCCTGCGGCTGTTTATTCTCCGGCGGCACATCCGCCGTCGGCCAGTAACCCATGGCGTTGAAGCCCTCGCGCATCGGAAACGTATCGACGATCGCAACGGACGCAACTCCCGGCACGCGCCGCGCCCGCTCCAGAACATCCTGCCACGCTGCGCGAATCCGCCCGGTATCGGCCAGCACGCCCGGCGAAAGAGCCATGCGGGCCACCAGCACGTTGCGGATATTCATTCCAGGATCGAGCGACGATAGACGCAAAAGTGTTCGTCCCAGCATTCCCGCAGAAACCAGCAGCACCACCGCCAACGTAAGTTCCGACACCACAAAACTACTGTGCAGACGCCGCGAGCTTCCCACAACACTCCGCCCTCCCGCACGCAGTATCTGCTCCAATTCGCGTGCCGGAGCCCTCAAGGCCGGCGCCAGTCCAGATAACAAACCGCCGACCAAGGATACCGTCAGCGCAAACAGCAACACTCGCCAATCAAGCTGCACCTCCTCCGCGCGCGGCAAAGCCCCCGGCCAGAATGCCACAAACGGCTGGAAACCAAGAGCTGCCAGACCGACACCCAGCACGCCTCCGGAAAGTCCCAGCACCGCGCTCTCCGTAAGACATTGCCGCACTAAGCGTCCGCGCCCCGCCCCAAGCGCCACGCGCATCGCCAATTCCCGCTCACGCGAGACCGCCCGCGCCAACAACAAACTCGCTACATTGGTACACGCAATTAAGAGTACCAGTCCCACCGCACCCAGCAGCAGCCACAGTGTCGACCGCACATCCCCCACGTCTGGACGGAGGGGCTCGACAACAAAGCTTCGATCTCGATTGCTATCCTTATACTGAACAGCAAGACGACTCCCCATCAGCGAGAGTTCTGCCTGTGCTTCGGCCAGCGTTCGACCAGGACGAAGACGCGCCAAAACATGAACCGGGTGCGCCGCGCGGTTGCGCAAATACTTTGCCGTGTCTTGGCCCAACGGGGTACAGGCATCCGGCTCGCTGTCATACAAACGGAAGCCAGCCGGCGCGATGCCGACGATCGTATAGCTCTTTCCATCGAGCACTAGCGAACTACCGAGAACCCCCGCCTTTCCGCCGAAGTGGCGTTGCCAGAAGCTGTAACCTAGGATCATCACCGGCGCCGCGCCAGGCTTATCCTCTTCCGCTGAAAAAGGGCGACCTTCGGTGAGCGCAACGCGCAAAACGGAAAACACCTCGGACGAGATTTCATTGAAGTTGACATACTCCGGCTCCCCCGCTCCGCTCGCCGTTCCTCCATTGAACAAGATACCGGCGAGCGTCAACGAATGGCTCTCGCGCTGGAAATCGAGAAAATCAGGATAGGCAACATTCTGCTCGCCAAAGAGTTTTGCGTTCCAGGTGTCGGTGTGGCCGTTCACGGCGACGAGTTTGTCGGGTTCTGGATAAGGCAGCGGCCTCAACAGAACACCATTGACGACGGTGAACATAACGGTCGATGCTCCCACGCCAAGCGCCAGCGTCAGGATCGCCACTGCGGCAAACCCCAGATGCTGTCGCAGCATCCGCATCGCGTAACGCGAATCCTGCCAAAAATCCTCCACCCAGCGCGTCCCCCGCGCATTGCGACACTCCTCCTTCACCTGTTCCGGTCCGCCAAGCGCCATCCGCGCCCGCCGACCCGCCTCCGCCGGATCGATGCCGCGCGCCGTCAGCTCGGCCGTGTGCTGGTCCAGATGAAACCGCATTTCCTTTTCGAGTTGCGCTTCCATCTTTTCGCGTCGCAAGAATCGATGCCACCAGTTCATTCCGCACCTCCTTCAGACAGTTTCAGGATCAGCGCGACAGCCTCCGTCAATCGTTCCCAACTCGCGGCTTCTGTTTCAAGTTGTCGGCGGCCCTTCCCGGTCAAGCGGTAGAACTTCGCGTCGCGCCCGGTCTCGGTTTCCTTCCAGTCCGCCGCGAGAAGTCCGCGGTTTTCGAGGCGGTGCAACGCAGGATAGAGCGATCCCTGCGGAACTTGCACGACATGCTGCGAAACTTGTTCGAGCCTCTGCGCGATCGCATACCCATGCACGGGTCCAAGCGCCACAACCTTCAGTATTAATAAGTCCAGCGTCCCCTGCGGCAGATCGGATTTCGGCTGCATCCCTATACCTCCGACTTCTGCCTATTAGACTTCATAACCTGTAGAAGTTCAAGGTGTCGCTCCGCCCAAGCTCGCCCTTACCCTGCTGGCCCGTTGTCGACGGCCTGTCGGCGGGAAGATCGGCATGGCCATCACGAAGCGCAGTAGGTGGCCGTTCCTCTCTCAAATTTCCGATACATGAAATGCGATTTTTTGGTGAGCAGTCTACGTGCAGGGTTGCTATCGTGTGCCGATGACGGCGGCGCCTATGTGTCTTTCTGACCGAGGCCTGTTCTCCGGCTACACGCCGGGCCCTTTTTACGATGAGATGTTTCGCTCGCCGGGCTGCGCCCGTTCCCACTATGCCCGGCTCTTCGAAAAACTCGGCGTCATGGCTCCCACCCAATTCGAAGATCGCCGGAAGCACGCCGACCTCAGCTTCCTCCTGCAGGGCATCACCTTCACCGTCTATAGCGACGGCCGCGGCACCGAGCGACTCTTTCCCTTTGACCTAATTCCCCGCATTCTCCCGCAATCCGAATGGACGCACATCGAGTCCGGCCTCAGCCAGCGCGTCGTCGCTCTCAATCTTTTTCTTCAGGATGTCTACGGCAAGCAGCTCATCATCAAAAATCGCAAAATCCCCGCCTCACTGGTCTATTCCTGTCGTCACTTCCGCCGCGAGATGATCGGCCTCGAAGTCCCTCACGGCATCTACACTCACGTTTGCGGCATCGATCTGGTGCGCGACTCCGCCACCGGCGAGTTTCTTGTCCTCGAAGACAATGTCCGCACACCCAGTGGCATCTCTTACGTCCTCGAAAACCGCTTGGTCATGACGCGTACTTTCCCCGAGGCCTTCCAGCAACACGAAGTGCTCCCCGTCAATCACTATCCTGCTGAGCTCTCGCGCATTCTCCGCACATTATCTCCGCGCACCGACCCCGACGCCCAAATCGTCCTGCTCACTCCCGGCATCCACAACAGCGCCTATTTCGAGCACAGTTTCCTCGCCCAGCAAATGGGCATCGAACTCGTCGAAGGCCGCGACCTGATCGTGGACGGTGTCGTGGTGTACATGAAAACCATCTACGGCCTCAAACGCGTCGACGTAATCTACCGCCGCGTCGACGACGATTTCCTCGATCCGCTCTGTTTCCGTTCAGATTCCATGCTCGGCGTCCCCGGATTAATGGGCGCCTACCGCGCAGGAAACGTGGCCCTCGCCAACACTCCCGGCAACGGCGTCGCCGATGATAAAGCCATCTACGCTCACGTCCCTACCATGATTAAGTATTATCTGGACCAGGACCCCATCTTACGCACCGTCGATACCTATCTTTGCGATCGCTCTGATCATCTCTCCCACGTACTCTCCAATCTTCCCAACTTGGTCGTCAAGAGCGTCGGCGAATCCGGCGGCTACGGTATGCTCATGGGCCCCAGCGCCGCCCGCTCTGAGATCGAAGCCTTCCGCGAAAAAATCCTCGCCGAGCCGCGCAACTATATCGCGCAGCCCATAGTCCCTCTCTCGGTGGTTCCTTCCTACGATTCCAGCGCGCAATGCATGGCCGGACGCCACGTCGACCTCCGCCCTTACTGCCTCTACGACGGCCAAAAAGTCACCATCGTCCCCGGCGGCCTGACGCGCGTCGCCCTCGAACCGGGCTCACTCGTGGTCAACTCTTCACAAGGCGGCGGCAGCAAAGATACCTGGGTCCTTCGAGGAGAGTGCTGACATGCTCTCGCGCATCGCCGATTCCCTGTTCTGGCTGGCCCGCTACATCGGGCGCGCTGAAGATACCGCCCGCATTCTCGACGTTACTTTCTACACGTTGCTCGAGCAGATCCAACAGCCCCATGGTGTCCGCTGGGATCCCATTCTCTCCATGGCCGGCGAAGAAACTCTCTTCCGCCAGCTCTACGCAGAACCGACGGCCCACAACGTCTTCGAATTCCTAGCCTTCAACGCCAACAACCCAAGCTCCATCATGCAGTGCATTACCAAAGCCCGCGAAAATGCCCGCACCATCCGCGACCGCATCTCCCGCGAAATGTGGGAAGACCTCAACGGCCTGTATTTCACTCTAGGCCGCTTCGATCCCCAAGAAGAGACTGCCGCCGGCCCGCACCGTTTCTGCGGGCGTGTCATTTTCGGAAGCCACCGCTTTCACGGCGTTAGTGACGCCACTCTCCCTCATGACGAAGGCTGGGAATTCCTCCGCGTCGGCTGGGCTCTTGAGCGCGCTGAAATGACCGCCCGCCTCATCGATGTTCAATACCGCAACCTCCTCGCGCTCAGTTCGAGCGGCGCCACTGCGGATAACCACCAATGGATGGCCGTTCTAAATCAGTCGGCGCCTACGAGGCCTATCATCGCCAGTATCATTCGCCGATTGAACCCGCGCGCGTTGCCGAAATGCTCATCCTCAACTCCCAGCATCCTCGTTCCATTCGCTACTGCGTAACAGAAATGCAGGCCGGCCTGCGTGCCATCAGCAACACGGCCCCCGGCTCCTACGCGAACGAAGCCGAGCGCCTCACCGGCAAAGTTCTCGAGCGCCTGCGCTACAGCCGCATTGACGAAATCCTCAACGATGGGCTCCACGAGTACCTCACCGGCCTAATCCACATGTTCAATACCATCGGCGAAGTCATCGCTCGCACTTATTTCTACTACGCGGCGGTCGCATGAACCGCTTCCACCTCCTTCACGCCACGGAATTCATCTACGACGGCCCCGTCTACGAAAGCTACAACGAGGTCCGCCTCCGCCCTATCGACGACGACCGCCAAAGCTGCCTTTCTTTCCGCCTGATCACCAATCCCGCCTCTCGCGGATCTTCCTACAAAGATGGCTATGGAAACTGGATTCATGTCTCTAGCGTCCTGCCCCATCATCGCCGCCTAAGAATCGAAGCCGAATCCGTAGTCTTGGTCCACGAAGCTCCGGTTCCCGAAGCCGGCAGCATGCCGCTAGCTGAAATCGATGCTATGCACCCCGAGCTTTTCGAAGAGCATTTTGATTGGCTCGCTCCCAGCTCCTACGTCCCCTACCTTCCCGAGCTGGCCGAAATTTCCAAAGCCGCCGAAGCACGTTGCGATGGCTCCGCCGCCGGCTTCGTGCAGACCGCCTCGAATTTCATCCACGAAGGCTTTGTCTATATGAAGGGCGCCACACACGTAAACTCCTCGGTCCGCGATTCACTGGCGCTACGCGCAGGCGTCTGCCAGGATTTCGCTCATCTTTTGCTGGGTGTTGTCCGCATGCGCGGCCTGCCGGCGCGCTATGTCTCTGGCTATCTGGTCAGCGGCAGCGCCGGCCTTGGCGCCAAACAGGAAGAAGTCATCGGCGGCCAAGCCTCGCACGCCTGGGCGGAAGTTTTCTTGCCCGGCAGCGGTTGGTTCGGCTTCGATCCCACGCTCGGCAAGCCCATCGAACTTCGTCACATTCGCGTAGCCTACGGGCGCGATTACGGCGACGTGCCCCCGGTGCGCGGCGTATATAAAGGCCGCGCTGGCCAAAGCCTCTCTGTCGACGTCCGCTTTCGCCCCGCCTTGGACGAAACCGGCCAAGAACAATTCGCCGAGCCCAAATCGGAATCCGACGACTCCCAAGGCGCCGTCCCCGAGCGCCCGCAACAACACAGCCAGCAATAGCGCCGCTCCATCTTCTTCGTTCCCAAATCGCTCAATCGCAGGGGACGCACCAACAGAACTTTGCGAGGAAAAGTACTTGACAAGAAGAAGCTTCGTAGTATCCTAACTCTAGCGACCGCGCCCGATCACCCTAACCCACGAATTGGAGGCCCCGCCCATCGAAGCCGCACATCCAACTCCATCCCCTTTGCCCACCAATTCACCAACTGGCCCGCTTCGAGCACTCTTCGTCGACGCCATCCATTTCTGGGAGCCGCGCCGCGTGCTCTACAATCTCACCCTAACCGCCGCAGCACTCCTCTGGCTAGCCGCCACCTGGCCCCATTTCCGCCCCGCCTTCACACTCACTTCTCTTCTCCCTCTCACCGTTCTCGCGTTACTCGCCAACGCCTGCTACTGCGCCGCTTATCTAGTCGACATTCCGCTGCAACTCTCAACTCTCGTCGCCACCTGGAAGCGCCGTCGCTGGATCCTTTGGCTAGTCGGAACGCTCTTCGCCCTTCTCCTGGCAAATTATTGGATCGCCGACGAAATCTATCCCGACTTCCACTGATTTCGCGTCTCCCCAAGTTACTGCATGTTCAATTAAGGTGTTCTGCTGGCTTATCCCAAGAGCTTACTCTGCCTGGTCCACGGCTCCACGCAGAACGCTTCCTGTGGGAACTTCCTGATCCCCGAACTCGAGCAGCGCGGACCGGAAGACGTGCCCATGAATTTGCCTACCGACGAGCCGGAAGCCAGCGCCGCGCGTTAGGCCGTGGTCATCGCCGCGGGCAAGCGCCGGGGTTCGCGAATTCCGTCTCGTATTTTGCTCGGTCCGCCTTCGCTTCCCTGTTCGTATCTCTGTCCGTTCTGCCCCATCAGTGTGGCTTTGCCGTACAGTAGTTCGGTACAGTCGACAGCCCCATCGGATTGTCGATGGCCGTGAAATCGGTGGGCTTTTCTTTCCATTCACAGCGCCCACTCGCGAGCTCTTCTCGCTTCTCCTTAAACGCCGCAACCCATT
>Ga0210398_10001358_pt1 | contig 25495 bp, 23 predicted proteins | sample IncBWC4OmetaG_FD_161047 | JGI IMG/M metagenome (GOLD analysis project Ga0210398, IMG submission 161047) | Forest soil microbial communities from Barre Woods Harvard Forest LTER site, Petersham, Massachusetts, United States - Inc-BW-C-4-O | ecosystem: Environmental > Terrestrial > Soil >... | reverse complement strand
AGTTGAATACCGTGCCCTCAGAGATTCGCTGCAGACCTTCGATGCGAATGTCGCCGACGGTGAATTGTTCTTGAGCCGATTGCGCCCGCACAATCGTGCAGATTGGTTGGCTGGCCAGCGCCACCAACAAGGCTAGACGAAATTCAAGCCGCACGCGGCAACGACCGGATGCAATTTTGATGGGCGGCGCTGCGCGGGCAGCACCGCTCGTACGGCTGGAACTTGGGTTTGATCATGATGTCCCGTTAATTCAAATGTCTTGATATGTCGTTATAGAAAGCCAAACTCATCAACACCACCAGCAGCGCGATTCCGATCTGCTGGCCAAAAAGCTGGGTTCGCTCGGATAGCGGGCTGCCCTTGACCGCCTCTACCGCCTGGTAAATCACTTGGCCGCCATCCAGCAACGGCACCGGCAGCAGGTTGAGCACGCCCAAGCTCACGCTGATAATCGCCAGAAATGCCATGTACGCCGTCGCCCCCAGGGACGCGCTGATGCCGGCGAACTCTGCGATGCTCACAACCCCGCTGATGTTCTTGGCGGAGACCTGACCGGTGAGCATGCGCCAGAGCATCTGCACGGTCAGCGCGGACATCTCCCACGTCTTCTTTACCCCGACAAGCACTGCATCAATGGGTCCCGAGCGATGAGTTTCGACCAGCCCCGCCGGCCACACGGGTGCGCCCTCTTTGAGCGTTACCCCCAGCCGGCCGACCGGTTTGCCCTCTTCCATCACCTGCGGAACCGCCGCTACGATACGCAATCGTTCGCCGCGGCGCTCGACTTCGATCGAGATGTCGCGATTCGCCGCCGCCCCGACGACGGAACGGAAGGCGCTGGAATTGGTGATGGGCTGCCCATCCACAGCGAGCAAGCGATCGCCCTGCTGCAGTCCCGCGCGCCCACCCGCGCTGCCGGCCGGTACCGACTCGATGCTCGTCGCGGCGTTCCAGGTGGCCAGATCAAAGCCCAATCCGGGCAGCAATTTGCCTGGTTCGGTCAGAGCTCGCCGATCCGCCGTCACCCGTAAGGTCACGGGTCGCTCGATGCCGTCGCGGCGCACGCGCAGCGGAATCAAACCATCGCCACTGAACTGACGAATCAGCGCAATCTGCAGCTCCTCGGTGTCATTGACGTTGTGTGGTCCGACACGAACGATTTGGTCCCCACGCTGCAGGCCTGCGGCGGCAGCCGGGCTGTCGAGCCGCACCTGACCGACCACCGGCTTGACGATCTGGCTACCGATCATCGCCAAAATCGCGTACAGCAAGGATGCAAACAAGAGGTTCATCGCAGGGCCCGCCAACAGCACTGCGATTCGATGCGAGATGGGGCGGCGCGTGAAGGAACGATGCAGCTCGGATGCCGCCACCTCGCCTTCGCGCTCGTCCAGCAGCCTGACGTAGCCGCCCAGCGGGATCGCGGCGAAACAATACTCAGTGTGATCGGCATCCTTGCCGATTCGCGTCAGCAGCGGTTTTCCGAAACCAATGCTGAATCGCAGTACTTTGAAGCCCAGTTTCTTGGCGACCCAGTAGTGTCCGAACTCATGCACGGCAACTAAGATACTGATCGCAACCAAGAAGGCTGCAGGGATCACCAAAAACATCATGCAGGGGCTCCAGCGCTAAGCTCAATCAGGGTCACGGCCAGGCGACGCGCCGCAGCGTCGGCCTCCAAAACATCGCCCAGAGCCTTGACGGGAGACGCGTTGAGCCGCTGCAGTACCTTGTCAATGACCGTTGAAATCCCTACAAAGTTCAAGCGCCGATCAAGAAACGCCTGAACCGCGACCTCGTTGGCCGCATTTAGCACTGTCGGAGCGGTGCCGCCGGCGCGCGCAGCGGCCCGCGCCAGCGCCAAACTCGGGAATCGAACATGATCCGGCGGCTCGAATCCGAGATGTCCAATCGCGAGCAGATCCAAAGATGGTACACCCGACGCAAATCGTTCGGGCCACGCCAGCGCCTGCGCAATGGGAGTGCGCATGTCGGGAGCGCCGAGTTGCGCCAACATCGAGCCGTCCGCGTATTCGACCAACGAGTGCACCACGCTTTGCGGGTGCACGACGACGTCAACCTGGGACTCAGGCAGGCCGAACAGCAGGGTTGCTTCGATGACCTCGAGGCCCTTGTTCATGAGCGTTGCGGAGTCCACGGAAATCTTGCGTCCCATCTTCCACTTCGGATGCGCACAAGCTTCATCGGGCGTGACGTGCGCCATTTTCGCCGCGGCCGTACTGCGAAACGGACCGCCGGAAGCGGTCAAAATGACGCGGGTCACACCGGGTGCGGCATCGCCGGGCAGGTAGCCGCCGGGCATACACTGAAAGATCGCGTTATGTTCGCTGTCGATGGGGATAAGTTCGGCGCTGGCGCGGCGCACCTCGTCCATCAACAGCCGGCCGGTCATGACCAGCGCTTCCTTGTTGGCAAGAAACACGCGCTTGCCGGCGCGCACGGCGGCCAAGGTCGATGCCAAGCCGGCGGCGCCGACAATCGCCGCCATGACCATCTGCACGTTGGCGGCGCCGACGGCACTGCTCAGCGCTTGTTCGCCGCTTTCGACCCGGGTTGCGCAACCCATCTCGCGCAACGCCGCGCGGGCGCACGCCGCGGCGTCGGCGTCGACCAGGACCACGGTCTCCGCGTTGAATTGCCGCGCCTGCTCGACGATCAATTGCCAGCTATTGAATGCCCCGAGTACGGCAACCTTAAATCGTTCCGGATGAAGTGCGATCACCGCGAGCGTGCTGCGTCCGATGCTGCCCGTCGACCCGAGGATGGCGATACCCTGCATGACTACCGGATCACGCCGGAACCGAACAGGCCCAGCGCGTACAAGGGCGCCGCCGCCGTCACACTGTCGATGCGATCCAACAGACCCCCATGCCCCGGCAGCAATGTGCCGCTGTCTTTGAGCGCCGCAGCGCGTTTGAACATGCTCTCAGTCAGATCACCGATGACGGAAAAAATTCCCACCCCGCATCCGAATACCACGACGATGAGCGGCAGCAGGCCGAAATACAGGGCACCGCCCGCGGCAACCAAGGCAACCATGGCCAGTCCACCCATCGCTCCCTCCCAGGTCTTCCCTGGACTAACGCGCGGCGCCAATTTTCGTTGTCCGAAGGCCCGCCCCGCAAAGTAGGCGCCGATGTCGGCAGCGCACACCATCAGAACCAGCCACAGGACGATGACGGGGCCGCGCGCGAAGCCTTCCGCGGAAATCTGCAACCGAGCGAGCGCCACGAAGGCCGGCGTCAATACGGCCAACCCGCACAATAGCGTGAGCGCCGGCCGATTCCACGCGGGCGCAAGCGCCAGCCACAAGAATGCGATGACCCACCACGCGCACGCGAGGCTCAAAAGAATGATCAGATGCGAGGAGTCATCGGTCCAATGCCAACTCAAGTACAAGGCAAGCGCCACGCCGAACGTATACAAGGCTCGCCCGACGGGCTTTCGCAACGCGCCGAACCCGGCCCATTCCCACGCGCCGATGACAAACACGAGGCCGAACGCCAGCACCGCCCAAAACGGCGGCAGCAAAAACAACCCCAGCAAGAGCAGCGCGCCCAAAACGCAGCCGGTGAGAACCCGGGTCTTAAGCATGCGAGCCCCTACGCATCAGCTTTCGCCGCGACCTGGGCCGAGGTCTTGCCAAAGCGGCGCTCGCGCTGACCGAAATACTCAAACGCCGTCTGCAGCAGCGCCGGCGAGAATTCAGGCCATAGCGCTTCCGTGAAATAGAATTCGGTGTAGGCAAGATTCCACAGCAAGAAATTGCTGATGCGCTGTTCCCCGCCGGTGCGGATCAGAAGATCCGGATCCGGGATTCCCGCGAGCGCCAACCGCGCGCTGATGCGCTCCTCCGATATTTCCGCGGCCGGCAGCTTGCCGGCGGCGACATCCGCGGCGAGCGACCTGCAGGCCTGCGCAATGTCCCAGCGGCCGCCGTAGGCAACAGCCACGAACAGTCCGAGGCCCTGATTCGAAGCCGTCAACGTTTCGGCGTCCTGCATTCTTTGCCTGAGCTCGATGCCCAGCGATTCCCGATCGCCGATGAAGCGCAGGCGCACCTGATTGCGATGCAAATCCGCCACTTCGCGCACCAGCGCATCGAGGAACAAGCCCATGAGCACCCCGACTTCCTCAGCGGGGCGCAACCAGTTCTCGCTGCTGAAGGCGAACAGGGTCAGGTAGCGGACTTTGCGCGCAGCGCACTCTTCCACGATCTTGCGCACGACTTTGACGCTGGCGCGGTGTCCCGCGACGCGCGGCATGCCGCGCGAGCGGGCCCAGCGACCGTTGCCGTCCATGATGATTGCTACATGCTGCGGCGAGTCGGGCATACGCGTTTGAGAAGATGCGGGTCCGGCTCCAAGTCAGACCTGCATGAGCTCCTTTTCCTTGTCGGCCATGGCGTGATCGATATCAGCGACATGCTTATCGGTCAATTTTTGAATGTCGTCCTGCCCGCGTCGCTCATCGTCCTGGGGGATGAGTTTCTCCTTGAGCATTTCCTTCAGTTCGTTGTTGATCTCGCGGCGCACGCCCCGGACGGCCACGCGTGCATTCTCCGCTTCGGCCTTCACGACCTTGATGATGTCGCGCCGCCTCTCTTCGGTCAGTGCGGGCATGTGAATGCGGATGATTTGCCCCGCGGTGTTCGGCGTGAGTCCGAGATCCGATTTGTAGATCGCCTTCTCGATGACCGGCACCATGGCTTTTTCCCAAGGGCTCACGGTCAACGTCCGTGCATCTTCCGTGGCGATATTGGCCACCTGATTCAGCGGCATCTCAGAGCCGTAATAGTCGACCTTGATGTGCTCGATGAGGCTGGTATGAGCGCGGCCGGTGCGCATCTTTTTCAGCTGCTCCTTGAACGCCGCGACGCATTTCTGCATGCGCACGGTCGCGTCCTTTTTCACATCCTCGAGCATGTATCCCCCCAAACTTTAAGGTTCAGCCGATACCACAGTGCCGACATCTTCGCCTTGAACGATACGCATCAAGTCGCCGGCGTTAAAGAGATTGAAGACCTGCAAGGGCAAATTGTTTTCTCTGCACATGACGATGGCCGTCGCGTCCATGACATTGAGCCGGTCGCTCAGCACCTTATCAAATGTCAGCCGCGTATAGCGCTTGGCATTGGGGTTCGTAACCGGATCGGAATCGTAAATGCCGTTGACCTTGGTGGCCTTGAGCAAGATCTCGGCGTTGATCTCGATGGCGCGCAAACTGGCGGCGGTGTCCGTGGTGAAAAAAGGGTTGCCGGTGCCGGCGCCAAATATCACCACGCGGCCTTTTTCCAGGTGCCGGACCGCGCGGCGGCGGATGTAGTCCTCGCAGACCTCGTTGATGCGCAGTGCCGACATGACGCGCGCGTAGGCGCCGAGGCTCTCCAACGCATCTTGCATGGCCAGCGCATTGATCACGGTCGCCAGCATTCCCATGTGATCGGCGGTGACTCGATCCATGCCGGCGCGGGCCAAGCCCGCGCCGCGAAAAATATTTCCGCCTCCCAATACGACAGCGACCTGAACCCCCATCTGGGTCAGGTCGCGTATTTCCCCGGCGATTCGCTTGAGGATGAGCGGGTCTATGCCGTAATCCTCATTTCCCAGCAAGGCTTCGCCGGATAATTTGACTAGAATTCTTCGATAACGAGCCGTGCCGGGTTTCGTGGTCATAACCGCTTAGTGTTTCTTGTCCTTATCCTGGGCTTTCACCTGCGCCATCACTTCGCCCACGAAATCGTCTTGTTTCTTCTCGATGCCGGCGCCGACCTCATAGCGCGCGAACATCGTGACCTTGGCGCCGGCGCCCTTCAGCAGCTTCTCAACCGTCATGTCCTCGTCCTTGATGAAGGGCTGCCCCACAAGGGTGATTTCCGCGAGGTACTTGCGCAGGCGGCCTTCGACCATTTTGGCGATGATTTCCGGGGGCTTCTTCTCACCCTTGGTTTGCTCGGTGAGGATTTCCCGCTCCTTCTGCAGCAAGTCGGCCGGCACATCGGCGGCATCGATATAGGCCGGGTTAACGGCCGCGACATGCATCGCGATATCGCGCGCCAGCGATTCATCGCCGCCCTGCAATGCCGCCACGCTGCCGATTCTGGCGCCGTGGATATACGTGCCCAGGGGCCCGGGAGAGGAGACGCGCACGAAGCGCCGCACGGCCATGTTCTCGCCGATCTTGGCGATCAATGCCCGGCGCCGCTCATCCAGCGTTGAACCCTCGTGGGATAGCTTGAGCAGCTCCTCCAGGCTCGAGGGCGCGGCTTTCAAGGCCGCCGCGGCGACCGCCTTGGCGAAGGCCTGAAATTCGTCGCTGCGGGCGACGAAGTCTGTCTCACAATTCACTTCGACGAGCGCGGCGCTGTTGCCGGATCGCTCGATCGCAACGGTACCCTCCGCGGCAACCCGCGCGGCTTTCTTGTCAGCCTTGGCGAGCCCGCTCTTACGCATGAGCTCAGCCGCCGCGTTCAAGTCACCTTTGGTTTCGACCAGCGCCTTTTTGCACTCCATCATGCCGGCGCCGGTGCGCTCGCGAAGTTGCTTGACTGTATCTGCCGTAATGTTCATCGGATCCTACAACCGCCGGCTTCGGCGATTCCTCATTGAGATGGTTCAAACAAGCCCAAGGCGCTTCGGCCGCGCCTTGGGCCTCGAGCGTAAACTTACGCGCCGCGCGCCGGAGCACGTCGACCCGCGGGCCGACGCCGCGGCGCGCTGGCCGGCCGCGTCTCTGCCGGTGGTGTATCCGGGGCATCGACGTCATCAGCCTCGACTTCCACCTCGTCCAGCGATGCCGCCACGGCAGCGACGCTCGGTACGACGGTAACGGGCACTTTGCGCCGAGGCGGCTGTTTGCGTTGACCGCGCGAGGGTGGCGGGGGTCGCCGCCCGCCTGCGCTGCGCTTCTTCGGATTGCCTTCCTCGTCCAATTCAACGAATTCGTCCTCGCCCACGGGGACTTCGGGCAGCGAGGCCTTGCCTTCCAGGACCGAATCGGCGATGCCGCCGGCATACAATAGGATGGCGCGCATGGCGTCATCGTTGCCCGGAATGACATAGTCGATGCCGTCCGGCGAGCAATTCGTGTCCACCACGGCGACTACCGGGATGCCGAGCTTCTGCGCCTCGTGGATCGCGATCTGCTCGTGGCCGACGTCAATGACGAACAGCGCATCGGGCAGCGCGGACATGTCGCGGATACCGCCGAGACTTCGCAGCAGCTTGTCCATCTCACGGCGCAGCATCTGCGCTTCTTTCTTGCCGCGCCGGTCCAAGGCACCGCTTTGCGCCATCTCGTCCAGCTCGTTCAGCCGCTTAATGGACTGACGAATGGTCTTGAAATTGGTGAGCATGCCGCCCAACCAACGTTGATTCACATAGGGCATGGCGCAACGGGATGCTTCCTTTTGGACCGCATCGCGTGCCGATCGCTTGGTGCCGACGAACAGCACCTTGCCGCCCTCGGAAGCCACGCCCTTGATAAAAGCCGCCGCCTGCGCATACAGGGGCTGGGTCTTTTCCAGATTGATGATATGGATTTTGTTGCGTTCGCCGAAGATGAACGGAGCCATTTTCGGGTTCCAGAAGCGGGTTTGGTGCCCAAAATGGACGCCCGCTTCCAGCATTTGTCGCATGGACACGCTGGTCATAAAAAACTCCTGGTCGGGTTGAGCCTCCGCGTGTCCCAATCGGCAACCCGGTTTGCCTTGAAACTTAGGGCCGAAGCCTTCATTTCAGAGCTCGCCGGGCACCCAGTCGACTGTGACGACACGCGTGCGGGGTTGTTAAAAATAGCCGCGCTTTATACCATGAACCACTAGTGGAAACAAAGCCCGCCCGACCTTAGAGTTTGCTCGACATTCTTATGAACGTGACCATCAAAACCCCCGCGGAACAGGACAAAATGCGCGACGCAGGCCGTCTCGCAGCCAGCGTCCTGGACATGATCGAGCCCTATGTACAGCCTGGTGTCAGCACCGATGAGCTCGACAAGCGCTGCCACGATTTCATCGTCGAGGAGCTGAAATCCATCCCTGCCAACCTGAATTATCGCGGCTTCCCGAAGACCATCTGTACCTCCGTGAATCATGTGGTATGTCACGGCATACCGGGCGATAAGCGCTTAAAGAGCGGCGACATCATCAATATCGATGTCACCGTGATCCGCGACGGATTCCACGGTGATACCAGCAGAATGTACTTGGTCGGCAATGCCCCCATCCTGGCCCGCCGCCTCACCTCGGCCTGCCACGAGGCGATGTGGCGTGGCATTCAGCAGGTCAGACCGGGCGCGCACCTGGGGGATATCGGCCATGCCATTCAGACCTACGCCGAAACCAATAGCTTCTCCGTGGTGCGCGAATATTGCGGTCACGGTATCGGCCGCGTGTACCACGAGGACCCCCAGGTGCTGCACTACGGCAAACCCGGCACGGGCTTGGAACTCGCGACCGGCATGACCTTTACCATCGAGCCCATGATCAATGCGGGCCGGCGGGACGTTCGTCTCTTGCCCGATGGCTGGACCGTGGTGACCAAGGATCAGTCTCTCTCCGCTCAATGGGAGCACACGATTTTAGTCACCGAGGCGGGTTACGAGGTCCTCACTTTGGGCGCCAGTGTCAAGACGCCGGCTGCCGCGGCGGCTTCTTGAACGCCCACGGCAAGTTCCTAGATCAAATCCCCGACTGGCCTTACCTTACGGCAGTGCCCGCAGCCCTCGAAGAGGGCCAATTCTCCCCTATCGCCTTTCGGCAAGTCCTCGATCAGGGCAGCGAGCTGCTCAAAGATCGTTTCGTTGCCGACGAGCCGATCGAAGATCTGGTGCGTGATCGCGCGCGGTTGGTGGACGTTGCGTTGCGCGCGGCGTGGGTCAGTCATGCCGGCAAATTCACCGCGGACTTAGGGCTCGTCGCCGTCGGCGGCTATGGCCGCGGCGAACTGCACCCGAGTTCCGATATCGACATCATGGTGCTCTTACCGAAGAGCGACTCGTCCGACTGGCAGCCGGACATCGAGCGCTTCCTCACCTTCCTGTGGGACATCGGCCTGGAGGTGGGTCATAGCGTTCGATCGATCGATGATTGCCAGCGCGAGAGTCTCGCCGACATCAGCGTCGCCACCACGCTGTTCGAAGCGCGCCTGCTGGCGGGGCCTGAGCCCCTGTTTGCCGGAATGCGGCGCGCGCTGGCGTCGGATCGGCTCTGGTCGTCGCAAGACTTCTTTGAAGCCAAGGTCAAGGAGCAGACCGAGCGGCATCATCGGTATTTCGATACCGCCTACAACTTGGAACCTAACGTCAAATCGAGCCCCGGCGGCTTGCGCGACATTCAAACCATCGGCTGGGTGGCGAAGCGGCATTTTGGAACCGATACGCTCGATGAGCTCGTTGCGCACGGATTTTTGACCCGCGAGGAACTGCGCAAGCTGCAAGCCGCGCAATCCTTTCTCTGGAAGGTACGCTTCGGGTTGCACATGCTGACCGGACGACGCGAGGACCGGCTGTTATTCGATTACCAGATCAAGCTCGCGAAACTGTTCGGCTATGAGGACGCGAGCTTCACGCTCGCGGTCGAACAGCTCATGCAGAAGTACTACCGCACAGTCATGGATATCAGTCTGCTGAATGAAATGCTGCTGCAGCTGTTTCGCGAGGCCATTCTGACGCAAAGCGCGGCGCCGCTTCCGATCAACGCGCGTTTCCAAATTCGCAACGATTACCTCGAAGTGACGCATCCAGAAGTGTTTGCACGCTACCCCTCCGCGTTGCTCGAGCTATTCGTGCTGCTGCAACAACATCCCGAAGTGCGCGGCGTACGCGCCGAGACCATCCGACTGATCGGCACCCATGTCGGGCTCATCGACGAGGAATTCCGCCAGAATCCGCGCCACCATCGGCTGTTCATCGAGATCCTGTGCGCGCCCGTGGGCGTCACGCACGAACTAAGGCGCATGAATCTCTACGGCGTGCTCGGACGCTACATCCCGTCGTTCGGGCGGGTCGTCGGCCGCATGCAATACGACTTGTTTCACGCCTACACGGTGGATGCGCATACGCTGTTCGTGGTCAGCAATCTGCGCCGTTTTGCCATGCCAAAGTTCAATCATGAATTTCCGGCGTTGAGCCAGATCATGCAATCCCTGCCGCGGCAGGAGGTCGCCTATCTGGCTGCGTTGTTTCACGACATCGCCAAGGGCCGCGGCGGCGATCACTCAGAATTGGGCGCTGTCGACGCCGAAGCCTTTTGCTTGGAGCAAGGATTGGGCCGTTACGAAGCGCGCTTGGTCGCGTGGTTGGTGCGCAATCATCTGATCTTGTCGATCACCTCGCAAAAGAAGGACATCAGCGACCCGGATATCATCCAGGAGTTCGCGCGGCGCGTCGGCGATCAGGTTCACTTGGATTACTTGTACGTATTGACCGTTGCGGACGTGCGCGGCACCAATCCGAAATTGTGGAATTCCTGGAAGGCGCGGCTGTTCGAAGAATTCTACGAGCGCACGAAGCGGGCGCTGCGCCGCGGACTTGAAACGCCGATCGACCAGGAGCAGCTGATCCGCGAGACTCAAGACCAAGCGCTCTTGAAGTTGCCCGCAGATGTCATGCCGCAGGCCCCGGCGGTGTGGGCGCAGTGGACCGAGGCGTACTTCCTGCGCTACACGCCGGAGGAGATTGCCTGGCACACGGGCTTGCTCGCCGAGCGGCCGCCCAACGATGACACCCCGCTGGTCGCCGTGCGGCAACTCACCGATCGCGGCGGCACCGCGGTGTTGACGTACACGCCGCGGCGCCTGCGCAGCTTTGCCCGCACCACCGGGGTGCTCGATCAAATGGGCCTCAATGTCGTCGATGCCCGGCTGATCAGCAGTGCCAACGGATTCAGCCTCGAGACCTACGTGGTGCTCGAGGACAACGGCGCGGTCATCGCGGATACGACGCGCATTCGAGAAATCGAACGCGGCTTGTGGCGCGTTTTGCAACAGCGCGAAGATCTACCGCCGGCGGTGACGCGGCGGGCGCCGCGCCAGGTGCGCATGTTCTGGACGCCGACGCAGGTCAATTTCAGCGTCGACACGCGCAACGAGCGCACCATTCTCGAGCTGATCGCGGCCGACCGTCCGGGCCTCTTGTCGGAGGTCGGCAAAGTGTTCCGCGCCGAACGCATCGCGATCAACGGCGCCAAGATCATGACGGTGGGCGAACGCGCGGAGGACGTGTTCTACATCACGCGCGAGGACGGCGGCCTGCTCAAGGAGGAGTCATGCCAGCGCGTGCAGGAATCGCTGATGCAGGCGCTGGACCGACGCGAAGCACGATCTTGAATTCCCACGACGAGTTGCGCTCGATAATCGATGAGGCCTACGAAGCGCGGGCGCAACTCAGTCCGCGCAGTACGCCGGCCGCGCTGCGTACCGCGATCGAGAAGGCCATCGATCTTCTGAACGAGGGGCAGCTGCGCGTGGCGCAGCCGGAGGGCGGAGCCTGGCGCGTCAATCAATGGCTCAAGAAAGCCGTGCTGCTCTCCTTCCGCATCAATGAGAATGAATCGATGCCAGCGGGCGCCCTGAATTTCTACGACAAGGTGCCGCTGAAATACAGCGGCTGGAGCGCGGATCGCTTTGCGGCCGCCGGCGTTCGCGTCGTGCCCCCAGCGACTGTGAGGCGCGGTGCCTATATCGCCGCCAACGTGGTTTTGATGCCCAGCTACGTCAACGTCGGGGCGTACGTGGACAGCGGCACGATGGTGGACACCTGGGCCACCGTGGGCTCCTGCGCGCAGATCGGCAAGAATGTGCACTTGTCCGGCGGGGTCGGCATTGGCGGGGTGTTGGAACCACTGCAGGCCGGCCCGACGATCATCGAAGACAACTGTTTCATCGGCGCGCGGTCGGAAATCGTCGAGGGCGTCGTGATCGAATCCGGCGCCGTCATTTCGATGGGCGTTTTCATCGGTCAAAGCACGCGCATCTACGATCGTGAACGCGACGAGATTCTCTACGGCCGGGTACCCGCCGGAGCCGTGGTGGTTCCCGGTACCTTGCCTGCGGCGAATGGCAAGTACGGTCTCGCCTGCGCCGTCATCGTCAAACGCGTGGATGCGCAAACCCGCGCCAAGACTTCGCTCAATGAACTGCTGCGAAACACCGACTAACATGAGCGACGATAAAGCGCCTTCAGCGACCCGGCGTCAGTTGTTCAAGAGCTTGAGCTTGGTTCCCCTCGCGGTCGGTCTCGCCGCTTGCGCGCGCGAGGCCGATAGGCCGGCGGACTCGAGCGCGATTCAAGGCGACTACAAACCAAGTTTTTTCACCGCCGCCGAGTGGTCCTTCATCCTGGCGGCCTGCGATCGGTTGATTCCCCCCGACAACATTGGCCCCAGCGCTTCGCAAGCCGGCGTCCCGGAATTCATTGACCGTCACATGCGGACGCCCTACGCCAGCGGCGACATTTGGTACATGCAAGGCCCCTTCATCGAAGCTGCGCCGCAGTTTGGCTATCAAGGCCGGCTGCCGGTGCGGGACATACTGCGCGTGGGGATCAAGGGGATCGATGCTCACTGCGCTAAGCAATTCAGCGGCAAGCACTTCGCGCAACTCGGGCACGAGGATCAGGAGGCCCTGCTCGGGTCGGCCGAAGCCGGCAAGCTCGAGCTTGAAAATATTTCCGCCAAGGAATTCTTCACCCAGCTCTTGAACGAGACTCGCATGGGTTACTTCTGCGACCCCAAGCATGGCGGCAACAAGAACATGTCTGCGTGGAAGATGATCGGCTATCCCGGTATGCGCGCCGATTACACCAATTGGGTTGAAGTTCGTGATCAGCCTTATCCGTTGCCGCCGGTCGATCTCGCGGGAAAACGCGGCTGATCATGGCTGTCGTCAAACCGAAGGTGGATGCGGTGATTGTGGGGGTGGGCTGGACGGGCGCCATCATGGCCAAGGAACTCACTGATGCGGGCCTGCGCGTGGTTGCGCTGGAACGCGGTCCGGATCGGGATACCCAGCCCGATTTCGCGTACCCCCGGGTCGTCGATGAGCTGGAAGGCTCCATCCATCGCAAGTTTCTGCAGAGCCTGGCCAAGGAAACCATCACCGCGCGCCACAGCATCCAGGACACCGCCGTGCCTTATCGGCAGATGGGCTCTTTCAAACCGGGCACGGGGGTGGGCGGAGCGGGCACACACTGGTCGGGCTGCCATTTCCGCGCGCTGCGCGAGGACTTCAATCTGCGCAGCAACATGCAGCAGCGCTACGGGACAAAGTTTATTCCCGGGGGCATGACGATTGCGGATTTTCCGGTCACCTATGATGATCTAGAGCAGCACTTCGATCACTTCGAGTATGTCTGCGGCACCTCGGGTAAGGCCGGCGTGCTCAATGGCAACAAGATTCCCGGCGGCAATCCCTTCGAGGCTTCGCGTTCGCGCGAATTTCCCTTGCCGCCGAATCGCAATTATCTGGGCGCTGAATTGTTCTACAAAGCGGCGCGCGAGATGGGCTACAGCGCTTATCCGATTCCCGCGTCCAACGCTTCAGCCGCCTATGTCAATCCTTACGGCTGCCAAATGGGCCCCTGCAACTTCTGCGGGTTTTGCAGCGACTACGGCTGCCTCAACTATTCCAAGGCCTCGCCCAATACGAGCATCCTGCCGGTGCTGCGCCTGCGCAAGGAGTTCGAACTGCGCGCCCATGCGCAGGTTTTGAAAGTCAATCTCGATAGCGCCGGCAGCCGTGCCACCGGCGTCACCTATCTCGACGCGGAGGGCAAGGAGACCGAACAGCCGGCGGACCTGGTTCTGCTCTGCGCATTTTCACTTTTCAACGTGCACCTGATGCTGCTGTCGGGTATCGGCAAACCCTATGATCCGGTTTCTGATACCGGCACCGTGGGCCGCAACTATTCCTACCAAAATTTAAATCGGGTCACGCTGTTCTTCGACGACAGCGTGCAAGCGAATGGTTTCATCGGCATCGGCGGCGGCGGCGCCACCTTCGATGATCTGAACGGCAATCAATTGGACAGCGCGAAGGCGGGTTTCGTCGGCGGCGGGGTGATCTGGGCGAGACAACCCGGCTCGGGCCCCATCCGCGGAATTACCACGGCTCCAGGCGTACCGAATTGGGGCAGCGCCTGGAAGCAAGGCGTCAAAGACGCCTTCAGACATTCGTTTTACTACGAGGTGCAGGGTGCATGCATGTCGTATCGCGCCAATTACCTGGATCTGGATCCGACGTACCGCGATGCATTCGGGCGACCCTTGCTGCGCATGACCTTCGACTGGAACGACAACGAAATTCGCGCCTCGCGATTTTTGGTCGGCAAAGCGCTGGACATGTGCAAGGTGCTCAATCCAAAAGCGCTGTCGGGAGACGCGAAAAAATCGGGCGAGCACTACAACATCACGCGGTACCAGAGCACGCATACCTGCGGCGGCGCCATCATGGGTGCGGATCCAAAGACCTCCGCGCTCAACCGCTATTTGCAGTCCTGGGATGTGCCGAATGTCTTTGCGCCCGGCGCCAATGCATTCCCGCAGAACAATGCCTATAACCCAACCGGCATGGTGGGAGCGCTGACCTATTGGGCCGCGAAGGCCATTCGCGAGCAGTACCTCAATAGTCCCGGGGCTTTGGTCCACGCGTAGCGTCAGCCATGAAAAGCTCGATGCGTGCTTTGCTCGTTATATTGGGACTCGGTATTCTCGTCTTCCTCGGCGCCTTCGCCTTTGCGCTTTTTCCCACCCACACCCGGCCGATTGCGGCAACCCACTTATCGGGCTCCGATTCCGCGTCGATCGAGCGCGGCCGATACCTGGCCGTGGCCGCCGATTGCAGCGGCTGCCACACCGCGCCGGGCGGCAAGCCGTTTGCGGGTGGTCTTGCCATTGATTCGCCGTTGGGTGCGATTTACAGCACGAACATCACACCGGATCCGGAATCCGGGATCGGTAAATTCACGCTCGACGACTTCGATCGCGCCGTCCGGCACGGGATCGACGATGCCGGCCTGACGCTGTATCCGGCGATGCCGTACCCCTCGTATGCGTTGATGAACGACGAGGACATTAACGCGCTATACACGTATTTTATGCACGCCGTCGAACCGGTACCGAACACCCAGCACGCGAATGCCATTCCGTGGCCGCTCTCGATCCGTTGGCCGGTGGCGATTTGGCGCAAGGTTTTCGCGCCTTCTCCCGATGCGCCTCCCTTCAACGCGTCGCGGTACGCGGATCCCGTCGTGGCGCGCGGCGCTTACCTGGTCGAGGCCTTAGGTCATTGCGGCAGTTGCCATACGCCGCGTGCGATCACCTTGCAGGAGAGGGCGTTGGATGATTCATCGGACCTGTTTCTCGCGGGCGGCCAGCGGATCGGCGGCTGGGTCGCCGTCAATCTCCGAGGCAATATCGGTGACGGTCTGGGCAACTGGTCGAAGGAGGATATTATTGCGACGATGCGCACCGCGCGCAGCGCCGAGCAAGCGGTAGTCGGCGCGCCGATGCGCGAGGTCATCATACACAGCACGCAGAACTTGGACGAGGCTGACAACCAAGCGATTGCCGCCTACCTCAAAACCTTGGCGCCATCGCCAGGGCGTGCCTCGAAGTTCGCCGCGAATCCGGCGACAGCGGCCGCGCTTGCGAAAGGGCGCGAGGCCGATCGTGGTGCGCAACTGTACGACGATAATTGCGCCGCCTGTCATCATACCGACGGGGCGGGAAGCCCGAAGGCAATGCCAAAGATTGCCGGCAACTCCTCCGTGCTCGTGGAGGATCCGCATTCCCTCATCCGCTTGGTGTTGGGCGGCAGCGCCCTGCCCGGCACCGCGCAGGCACCCTCGCCGTTGGGTATGCCGGGATTCGGGTGGCGGTTATCCAATGAGGAAGTGGCGGAGTTGCTGACATTCATTCGAACCAGTTGGGGAAATCAAGCCGCGAGCGTGAGGGCCGGTGAAGTCGCGCGGGTTCGGGGTTCGATGGGCGCACAGCCCTCACCGAAGACTGAGTCCAATTAAGATGCTGCGAATCGAGCACGTAGCCTTCTGGACTGAGGAACTCGAGCGGCTCGTGGATTTTTACCAAAAATATTTCGGAGCCGCGGCAGGATCGAAATACGTCAATCCGGCGAAGGGCTACGAATCGCGCTTCCTAAGTTTTGAGGGCGGCGCACGGATTGAAGTCATGCGAAGTTCAACGGTGAACCCGGTGAAGCACGCCCCCGGCGCCCAGCGCATGGGGCTTGTGCACTTGGCGATCTCGGTAGGATCCGCGCAGGGCGTCGAGGAACTGACCGCTCGCCTCAAGGCGGACGGTTTCGAGGTCGTGGACGGTCCCCGCCGTACCGGCGACGGCTATTTTGAGAGCGTCGTCCTGGATCCAGACGGAAATCGGATTGAAATTACGATTTAATTTATGTGAGGCGGCTCAACGTCGGCATAATCGTGCAATGAGGAGCCGGCATCGGTAACGAGGATTCCATGAAACGCGTGGCAACAATTTTCGCTCCCCTTTTGCTCATTGGCTGCGGGTCGAGCAACGCTCCGGCGCCAGTATCGGCTCCTATGACCGCGAATCCCGCCGCGATCGTTACATTCGACGGTGAGCGCAACACCTGTGTCGTGGCGCTGTCCAGCGAAGCGCAGGGCAACATTATTCCGTGCGCGGATGTCGTTCCGTTCTTGCGAGATGAACTCAGACTTCCCAGCGGATCGATCTACGACACCCGCACCATCGCCAAGTTTGACGCGGCGGAAGTAGCCAAGACCACCAAAAACCTCAACGACGCGGGCTACCGATTTAACGGCGGCCACTAGGCTAGGCATCGGGACTGAATGCGCCGAATCCTCGTCCCGATGCTCGCGCTGGCCTTGGTGCGCGCAGCCAACCCGCAGGGGGCGGAACGTGGTGGCGGACACGGCGGCGATGCCATCCGCTGCACATCCGGCAAGCCGGAAATCGCGCTGATCGCCTGCACCAGCATCATTCAAGATAAGCGCGAGGATGGCGCCAGACGCGCGATAGCGCTGCGAAATCGCGCGTATCGCTATCAACAATTGGGCGATTTCGATCGTGCGATTGCCGACTACACGACGGACTTGGAGCACCCCGAATTCGGGATCCAGGCGAAGACCTACTCCAATCGTGGATTGCTGTATTTCCTCAAAGGCGAAGAAACCCGCGCGTTAAGCGATTACGACAAGGCCATCGCTGTCGATCCCAAATTGGATTCGGCTTATATCAACCGCGCAACGATCTATATCAAGCGCGGCGAGGACGATCGCGCCATTGCGGATCTCGACCAGGCGGCGCTGTTGGACCCGCGGGATTCCGCGCTCTTCGTCAGCCGCGGTACGATTTACTCGCGGCACGGAGACCAGCGCCGCGCCATCACCGACTTCACCTATGCGATTCAGATGAATCCGGCCAATGCCACCGCTTGGCGAAACCGCAGTGTCGCTCATCGAGCGCTGGGTGATGCAGTCGCGGCCGCGGCCGATGCGGCGGAAGCCATTCGATTGAACCCCAGCCTGGCCGACGCCCATCTCGATTTGGGACTTAGTGTGCAGGGGCCGGATCGAACTGCGCGGGCGCTGGCGGAATTCGATCAGGCTATCGCCCTCGATCCGGGCGACGCCCTTGCCTTCAAGGCGCGCGGCGACGTGTATCTCGCGAGCGGCGATGCGCAGCGCGCGATCGCCGATTTCGACCAAGCCATCGGGCTCGACGCAACGCTGGTTGCCGCCTATATCGATCGGGGTGACGCCCAAATGCTCAAGGCCCGGTGGGATCTCGCCATTGCCGACTTCACCAGTGCCATCGCGCTCGACCCAAAGAGCTACGCTTCCTATTTGAATCGCGCTCAAGCCTTCGGCGCCAAGCGCGATCGCGAGCGCGCCATCGCTGATTTCAGCGCGGCGATTCGCCTTAAGCCGGACGGTGTCGAAGCCTACCGCCAGCGCGCTTTCTTTCGACAGGAAGCCGGCGACAGTCAAGGCGCGCTCGATGATTACAATCGAGCCATCGCGTTAAATCCGATGGACGCCGAAGCCCTTCGCGGCCGAGGGTTTGTTTGGCTCAACCGCCATGACGCCGAGGCGGCCATTGCCGACCTCACTGCCGCAATCGCGCTCAATCCGAGAGATGCGCTCGCCTATCAATATAGGGGCGCAGCCTACGCCGCAAAGAAGGATATGCCCCGCGCCAATCTCGATGCCGCAGCGGCCTTGAGAATTAATCCATCGCCTCGTTAAGATCCGGCGCTGCCCGGCTGGTTTGTTTACAATGAGCGCCTTTTTTCGCGACCGGGAAACACCATGCTGCAACGATTGACCGCCGTCACTTTTCTTAGCGCCATTGCCTTTGCGACCATGGCGCAGACACCCGCCGGCAAATCCGAGCCCGAAAAAGGCTGGATCAAGCAAAGCAACGAATACACCAACATGTTGCTGAGCGTGCAGCTCGAGCATTCGCCGGAACAAGGTTCGGCGCAAGGCGTGGCGAAATTCGACGATCGAATCTCCAATCCCTCGCGCGCGGATGAAATCGCGGCACGGCATGAACTCGAAGCCGCGCTGGCCAAGATCAAAGCGGCGCAGCCGGGTGTAACGGACAAGAATGTCAAAGAGGATCTGGAGATTCTGCAAAAGGCCTTCAATCTGCGATTTCGCCAGGAAGACTTCGAACTCGCCCGCGAAGTTCCTTTCTATAACGCCAGCGCGCGGGTCTTCCGCGGTTTGCGCGTGCTTCTCGACGATCAGGTTCCGGCGGAACGCCGCTCCGCCGCATTGGTGCGGTTGCGCAAGTACGCCGGTGTCGAACCCGGCTTCAAGCCCTTCACGGATATATTGAAAGAACGCGAGGCCGAACAGACCGTAAAGCCCAACGTCATTTTCCCGTCGAAGGAACAGGTTGAGACCGATTTGGGCCGCAACTCAAATTACGTCGAAGGCATCGCAACGCTGTTCAAAAAGTACAACTTGTCGGGCTGGGAACCCGCCTATGCAAAATTGAAGGCGCAACTGGCGGACTACGATACCTGGGTCAAGAGCACCATTCTCTCCAAGGCTCGCACCGATTTTCGCCTGCCCCCCGAGAAATATGCTCTGGCGTTCGAGGCGTACGGCATCGATATTCCGCCGGCGCAGATTGCCAAGATGGCGCACGCCGCGTTTGCACAGTATCAAAGTGAAATGGCGCCGTTGGCGGCGCAAGTGGCCAAAGCCAACGGCTATCCGTCGAGCGACTATCGCGCTGTCGTTGCGGAATTGAAGAAGAATCAGATCACCGGTGAGGCGATCCTGCCGTTCTTCGAAAATCGTCTGCACGAAATCGAAAAGATCATCGTTGCGAAAAATCTCGTCACTCTGCCGGACCGCCCCGCCATCATCCGGCTCGCGACACCGGCTGAAACCGCGCAGGAGCCGGCGCCGCACATGAGTCCGCCGCCGTTTCTGCACAATACCGGTCAGCGCGGCCAATTCGTTCTGCCGCTCAATATTCCGTCGGCAACGGGCGGCGCCGAAGACAAGTACGATGACTTCACGTTTGATGCGGTCGCGTGGACGCTCACCGCGCATGAAGCACGCCCCGGCCACGAACTGCAATTTGACTCCATGGTCGAGCATGGCGTGAGCCTGGCGCGCGCGTTGTATGCCTTCAACTCCACCAATGCCGAAGGATGGGGCCTGTATTCCGAATACATCATGCAGCCCTACGAGCCCGTGGCCGGCCAGCTGTTGACGCTGCAGCTGCGCCTACTGCGCGCCGCCCGCGCATTCTTGGATCCCGAGTTGCAAAGCGGCGCGGTGACGGAGGCGCAGGCCTATGCGGTGCTCGAGAAGGACGTGATGCTGAGTCATGCCTTTGCCAAGGAAGAGGTCGAGCGCTTCACTTTCCGCAGCCCCGGACAAGCCAATAGCTATTTTTACGGCTATACGCGCCTGCTCGCGCTGCGCAAGGAAACCGAGACGGCGTTGGGCAAAAAATTCGATCAGAAGAAGTTTCACGACTTTATCTTGAGCCAGGGGTTGCTGCCGCCGGATTTGATGCGCTCGGCGGTGCTCGAAGAATTCATACCGACGCAGCGCTAGGACCCGCCGGCACTGTGAATTTGACCGGCCCTTCCACGCGGGACGCTCAATCTAAGGCCCTGCTGCCTTCGGGCCTTGGGTCTTTTTCCCTCCCCGACAAGCGGCTAAACCACCGGTCAAAATCACTGCGCCGGGGAACTAGCCGAAGCGGCCGGTGATGTAGTCTTCGGTGAGCTTCTGCTGCGGATTGGTGAATACCCGATCCGTCGGACCGATCTCGATTAAGTCGCCCATGTGGAAATAGGCGGTGCGCTGCGAGACGCGCGCCGCTTGCTGCATGTTGTGCGTCACGATGGTGATCGCATAATTTTCACGCAGCTCATCGATCAAATCCTCGATCTTGGCGCTTGCAATGGGATCCAACGCGGAAGTGGGCTCGTCCATCAGAATGACTTCCGGATTGACCGCGATGGTGCGCGCGATGCACAAGCGCTGTTGCTGCCCGCCCGACAGGCTCGTGCCCGGGGTCGAGAGTCGATCCTTCACTTCCTCCCAAAGGCCGGCGCGGGCGAGACTGGTTTGAACCAGTTCATCCATGTCGGCGCGATTCTTGGTCAACCCATGAATTCGCGGCCCATACGCCACATTCGCATAGATCGAATGCGGAAACGGCGTGGGTTTCTGAAAAACGATGCCGACTCGGGCGCGCAGCTGGGCCACATCCTGCCGTTTTTGGTAGATGTTTTGCCCGTCCAGGGTGATCGTGCCCTCGACGCGCGCACTGGGAATCGTGTCGTTCATCCGGTTGAGGCAACGCAGAAAGGTCGATTTACCGCAACCCGAAGGTCCGATCAGGGCCAGCACTTGATTGCGCCCGATATCCAAGGTGACGTTTCTCACGGCGCACTTGTCGCCATAATTGACGCTGACGCCGAGCGCGGACATGACGGGGTCGGATATCTTATCGCGTGTCTCGGAAGACGCAGCCGCGGCCGGCGGCGCTGTGCCGTCAGTCATGTTCGTGTCATTCACCGGCGTCAACCGAATCGCCCGGTGATGTAGTCATCGGTCTTGCGATTCTTGGGTGAGGTGAATATTTCGCTCGAGGGCCCGATCTCGACGAGCTCGCCCATGAACATGAATCCTGTCACGTTTGACACGCGGGCCGCCTGCTGCAAATTGTGAGTGACCACCACGATGCAATATTTTTCGCGCAAGGCCTGCAGTGTTTCCTCGACGCGCAGGGTCGAAATCGGATCGAGTGCCGCCGTCGGTTCATCGAGCAGCAACACCTCCGGCTGCACCGCGATCGCGCGCGCAATACACAGCCGTTGCTGTTGTCCGCCGGAAAGGCTGCGTCCATCGGCGTTGAGCTTGTCCTTGACCTCGTCCCATATGGCGGCATCGCGCAGTGCGGATTCCACGCGCACCTTGAGATCGGCGCCGCGAATTCCCCCGGCGAGGCGCAATCCAAAGGCGACGTTCTCGAACACGGACATGGGGAAAGGGGTGGGCTTCTGAAAGACCATTCCCACACGGTAGCGAAGCTCGGCAACGTCCACGGTCGGCCCTAATATGTCCCGGCCGCCGATCAGCACTTCGCCTTCGGCCCGTTGCCTCGGATACAGCGCATACATGCGGTTCATCACGCGCAACAGCGTCGACTTGCCGCAGCCTGAGGGGCCGATGAAAGCCGAAATCGACCGATCCGCGAGCCTCATGTTGATGTTGTGCAACGATTGCACCGCGCCGTAGAAAAAATTCAGCGCGCGAACTTCGATTTTTGGGGGCCCCAGATCTTTCGCGGCTTCCGTGGCCACGGGGTACGGCATCCGCGTCTTCAAGTGCTTTGGCGGTTTGGTCGACGGGATCATCGCCCCGCCCCTCGCTCGGCCTGCAGCAGCGCCAGCAGGACACGCGCGGAAATGCTTAAGATCAATATGGTCACCGTGATGATCAATGCACCCGCCCACGCGAGATCTTGCCAATCCTTGTAGGGGCTCAGCGCAAATTGAAAGATTACCACCGGCAGATTGGCCATCGGCGCATTCAGATTGGTGCTCCAAAATTGATTGTTGAGCGCGGTGAACAGCAGCGGTGCCGTTTCGCCGCTGATGCGCGCAATCGCCAATAACAAGCCGGTGACGATGCCGCTGCGCGCGGCCGGATACAACACGCTCAGAGTCGTGCGCCAGGGATAGGCCCCCAGCGCGGCGGAAGAATCCTTCATGCCGATGGGCACGAGATTCAGCATGTCCTCCGTGGTGCGCAACGTGACCGGGATCGCGAGTATGGCCAGAGCAAGAGCGCCGGCGATCGCCGAAAAATGACCCATGCGGACCACGATGATTTCATACACGAACAAACCGACGATAATCGACGGAGCGCTCAGGAGTACATCGTTGATGAAGCGGATCACCATGCTCAAACGCGAATTCCTGCCGTATTCCGCAAGATAGGTGCCCGCCAGGACACCGATGGGCGAGCCGATCAGAATACCGAGCAGCGTCATGATGCCGCTGCCGTAGATGGCGTTGAGCAGTCCGCCCTGGCTGCCGGGCGGCGGCGTCATCTGGGTGAATATGCGCCCCGACAGGCCCGCCACGCCGTGCGAAATCAGGGTCCACAGGATGGCGGCCAAACACGCCAGCCCCATCAAGGTCGCGACCAGCGACAGCGACAGGAATGCGCCGTTCTTGAGCTTGCGGAAAATGCGCCGGTTCATGCGACCGCCCCGGTGCGCCGCTCGAGCCTGTTCAGCATGGCCTGCGCCAGTGCGATTACGGTGAATGTAATCAGGAACAGCAGCAAGCCAAGCGCGATCAGAGACGAGGTGTACAAGTCACCCACCGCCTCGGTGAATTCATTGGCGATGGCCGAGGAAATCGTGGTGCCGGGCGCTAACAGCGAAGAACTGATGCGATGCGCATTGCCGATGACAAAGGTCACCGCCATGGTTTCGCCCAGCGCACGGCCTAGGCCCAGCATAACTCCACCGACAATGCCGACCCGCGAGTGCGGCACGACCACATTCCAAATAACCTCCCAGGTCGTGGCGCCCAAGCCGTAGCCCGATTCCTTCAGCATCGGCGGCACCGTATCGAAAACGTCGCGCATGGTGGCCGCGATGAAGGGCAGCACCATGATTGCGAGAACGACACCGGCGGTGAGAATCCCGATTCCGTACGGCGGCCCCTTGAAAAGATGGCCAATTGCGGGAATGTCGCCAAAACTGCGGATCAACCAGGGTTGCACGTGCCGCTGCAGAACCGGTGCAAGCACGAACAGACCCCAAATTCCGAAGATGATGCTCGGCACCGCCGCCAGCAATTCGACCGCGACGCCGATGGGTCGTTTCAGCAACGGCGGGCACAGCTCGGTCAGAAACAAGGCGATGCCAAAGCCCGCCGGCACCGCGATCAGCATGGCAATGAGCGAGGTCACCACGGTGCCATAAATCGGCGCGAGTGCGCCGAATTGGTCGGTGACCGGGTTCCAAATCTCGCGGGTGATGAATGCGAATTTAAAGTGAGCCAGCGCGGGCCATGCGCCGCGCAACAGCGAGACGGCCACGCCGCCCAATATCAGCAGTACCAAGATCGCCGCGATCAACGTGGCGGAACGGAATATTCTTTCGAAAATCAGCTGCTTTGCGGCGTGCCCCGGATCTATGATCGCCACGATGTCAGTTCCGCTCCGCGTTGCGCAAAAGTAGGTCGGGCCCGGCATACTGCTACGCCGGGCCCGACCTACCGTATCTTAACTACCTAAATCTTGGCTAGCTAATCCGCGAAGTCGCGTTTACTTGCCGCTCCAAATCGGGCGGCCGCCCGAGGTAATTTGCGTGGTCCAAGTCTTTTGCACTTGGGAAATCAAGGCGGCGGGCAATGGCACGTAATCGAGCTCGCCCGCCATACCGGCGCCGTCTTTGTACGCCCAGGCAAAAAACTTCAGCGCCTCATTGACGGAGGCAGCATCATCCGGCTGTTTGTAGACCAGGATAAAGCTCGCGCCGGTGATGGGCCAGCTCTTCGCGCCTGCTTGGTCGGTCAATATCAGGTAGTAACTGTCGGCGCCGGCCCAGTCGGCCGTGGCCGCGGCTGCCTGGAAGGACTCGGCGCTTGGGACGACGGCATTGCCGGCTTTGTTGGTCAGGGTCGCAAATGACATCTTGTTTTGCTTCGCGTAGGCGTACTCCACATAGCCGATGGCGCCATCGGTCTGTGTGGTCATGTTTGCCACGCCCTCATTGCCCTTGGCGCCAATCCCTACCGGCCACTGCACCGAGGTGTTGGCACCGATACTGGATTGAAATTTAGCGTTGGCCTTCGACAAATAATCGGAGAACAAAAAATTCGTTCCCGATCCGTCCGAGCGGTATACGGGCGCGATGGCGGTGCCGGGCAGCGTCAGTTTCGGATTGAGTTTCTTGATCGCCGCATCGTTCCACTGCGTGATGTCACCCATGTAAATCGCGGCAACCGTGGTGCCGTCCAAATGCAATTGACCCGGGCCGACACCTTTGATGTTCACCACGGGTACCACCCCGCCGATGATCATCGGGAACTGAATTAATCCGGAAGACTTCAAGTCCTCGGGCTTCAGAGGCATATCCGACGCGCCGAACGTCACGGTCTTGGCCTTGATCTGCTTGATCCCGCCGCCAGACCCGATGGACTGGTAGTTCAGACCGATGCCGGTGAGCTTCTTGTAGGCATCGGCCCATTTGGCATAAATCGGGTAGGGAAAGGTTGCCCCGGCGCCCGAGATGTCCGCGGCTGAGGCCGCCATGCTCAATGAGCCGGCGACGCCAAGTATCAAAAGGCGCTTAACTGTTTTCATCGATGGGGGTCTCCAAAGTTTATGCCCGCCTCGGCGCTCTCAAGGCCCTCAAGGCTCTGGGTTGGGCTGGGATTATCGGGACCCATTGTGACGATTTTGTTACAGCTGAATTGAAACAAGGAGTTAAGCGCGCTCCAGGGCCCCGTCCCACCCAAAATGGACCTCCAGGTCAGCTTTGATAGTCGGCCGCGACCGTCTGGTCAACCGGGGTTTTATTGGCCGCCATGGCGTTGAATACCGGCGTCAGCACGATCGCGACCAATAGATTGAGGAGCACGCTGTACACCGCGCTATAGCCCGGAAAGGTATGGTCGCCCACGTGCAGCGGAAAGGTGTTGGTGAGTTTCACCGAAATGGCCATCCAGGTCCCCGCAAACGTACCGACCGCCCAGCCTGTCAGCAACGCCCAGGAATTGAACCAGCGTGTGTAGGCACCGAGCATCACCGGCGGCAGCGTTTGAATAATCCAGATGCCGCCCAGCAGCTGCAGCTGAATCGCATATTGGGTGGGCACGAATAAAATGAACACCAGCGCGCCGATCTTGACGATGAGCGAGGTCAACTTGGCGACGTGCGATTCCTGCTTGTCGGTGGGGTTTTT
>Ga0210398_10001355_pt1 | contig 25522 bp, 27 predicted proteins | sample IncBWC4OmetaG_FD_161047 | JGI IMG/M metagenome (GOLD analysis project Ga0210398, IMG submission 161047) | Forest soil microbial communities from Barre Woods Harvard Forest LTER site, Petersham, Massachusetts, United States - Inc-BW-C-4-O | ecosystem: Environmental > Terrestrial > Soil >... | reverse complement strand
CGGAAGAAACAGGATAGTGGCAACCGGCTGGTGCGGCAAATGCAAGCGCAGGATGAGTACTTTTGCGGTCCAGCCGCGAAAGTCTCATTCACCCCTGTGCCTGACGTAATCTTCGCAACCAAGATTGAAACTTGTAGGATGCTGTACGGACCCTTCTATGGCAGGCCCGAAGCTCGAAGAAGTCCTCAAAACCTCCGGCATTCCAACCTTTACTTTTGTCAGGCCCGCTTACGAACGGCTTCGGCGCTAGTGAAGGGCGACTTATCACCAACTATGACAGCCCGCAGAGGTAAGTCGTTGCATTTCCGTTAGGTGCTTCCGTCTGTCACCCGCCAAAGATAGCAGCAGTCTAGAGTACAATCTTCGCCAAGTCCGAGGAAAGCGGGGATGAAGAAAAGAAAGCTAACGCGTCGAGCCGCGCTGGACATCCTTTTCGCAGATTCCGAGGCATTTTTTTCTGATGCTCGTTTGGGAATTCCCTTCTTATATCGTCACTGGCGGTGGATACAGCGAGAGTGTTTAACGGATTTGAATTCACCGACGGAAGAGATCCGAAAGGGTGCATTCCGGGGACTAACGGATCTTGTTAACCTCAGGAAACTGCAGCCCACAATCGTCGTTCCCATACTCAAGAAACTGCAGACTCGAGAGCCAGATGCGTCTTCAATTCTGAACATGATTTATCACGAATTCCCCGCCTTCCGGCCAAGTGACTGGAAACCGCCTAAGCTCTTCCTTCCAACCGACAGAAGTCGGGAGGAACTGGAGCAAATGCTTGAAAGCCCTGATGAACGCATGATCTGCGTGGCGCTCTGGGATGCCGCTAACTATAAGGAGGATTGGCATTGGGTACAAGCGGAGTGCCTGAAGCGGCTTAGGGCGTCCAAGGATTTGCAGAAGGGGGCTTTGATCGCTTTGAACTATCTCGCCCTTCGTCGTGAGCTCGAGCCCGAGACGGTACTGGGTGAGATAAGTGGAATCGAGGAAAGCGAATGGACATCCGTCGTTAGAGAGAACATATATCGTTTCTGAAAACCTCAATAATTGAGAAATGCTTGGCGAAAAACAGGGGTTGTACACATAACCCCGATTAAGTATTTGCGTAGATAGCGAAGGCCGCGTGGGTCACTTTGTATCAGCATGGTTCAAGCGGATACCGCCGTCCGTTGCAGAATCCGCTGAGGACTTGAAGGTTCTGCACGATTTCTTCAGCACGCTACCCGCTGTCCTAATGGGCATGAAATCGACGAACACCTCGCCTCACAGCACCATAGCGAACGGTACCTACATAGCTTTGTTTGCAATCGCGGATCGGGGACTGTTCTCCTTTGACACCGAGACATATGCGAAGGCAGAGACATGCTATTTTAGCGTCGCCATTCCCAAGCATCCACTTCGCTTCGCAGGGTAGCCGGGGAGAGTTCGTGACGGAGGGAACTCGAAAGACTCCTAATTCAGCTTGGCAAGATTCAGGTCCAGCACGGGCACGTCAATCCGCGAACACAAAAGCTGGATCGCCGCATTTGAGCGGTGGCATGAGAGGGGAATATAGGGCCTTCCTCGATTATTCTCGCATCACCGGCAATACGGAAATGACGATGGCCGGTGGTTGCCATCGCCCCTGCATGGAGCCGAAACTTCCATATGGCAGACCAACCGTCCGCCGACGCGGTCAGTGAGCGCATTGGCCTGACGGCGGCAATTGAGAAATACTGCTGTATTGACTGTGACACGACTAGAATTCCGATTAGCTCCCCCGTCGTAAGTGCTCTCGCCGTGATTTCGACACCTAGGCGATTGGCAGACGAAGTCCGTTCCCCTAAGCACCGCTTTTGTAATACAAGCCCGGTACCCTTTCGAATGAGAACGGTTTTGGTCCATCTTCGAAGTGCCACGGAAGAGCAGGTCAAGAGTTTTCTCACGCACACATACCCCCGCCAATTCGGACCTCCTTGGATCTGCGATGTTGATGGCGATGCCTGCTTATACATAAACATCTCTCGTGACATGGCACTTTACTTCGAACCAGAAGAGCTTGCCAGCCTGCTCAAGCAGCTAGGAGGCGCACTGACAGTGAGCGTGAGTGCTGACGTCTCAGGTCGTCATCCCGGTGACGAGCAAGTTAGAGATTTTGTGTACAAACTCCTGTCTCAATTCGAGGGCTTGGCGGAAGACGACTACACTGAGGGATTTTGGACGCAGGACGACATCCAGTCGGAGCGTAGAAAGCCGAGACGAGGAGGCCGAGGCAGGCCAGATGGGCATACCTTCTTCGACTACCGCTATTTGGGGAACGAAGGCGCTGATGGATAGGTTAGCGGGAAGCCTTGAAGGAAGTAATAGGCGCAATGTGACCAATGCACTCATTTAGAGTTTTTCGATCCATTGAAAGACGCTACTTGGATTGCGGGCTGATGACCGGCCAACCGGAAGTTATGCCGAAGGTGAGCAAACCGGCTGAAATTGATTTATGAGATACGTTCTAGCCTGGATTCGAAGATCCCAGGAACCTGCCCACGAATTTATCAGACCGCTCGGTGAGTTCCGGCCTTCACGATCCCAAAGTGATCAACCCCAAGATGGCCTCCGACATCGCGTATTGGTCTAAGGAGTTCGGCGTTACAGGCGGCCAGCTCACGAGGCCATACGAGCGCAAGGAACCCAGGTCGTGAAAATCCGCGCCGCCCTGCACAAAGCCATATAAACTCGATGACATTCTGAAGTAAGGCGCTGGAGGAAAGCATGTTTCACATAATCTGGTACATCCTCATCGGGTTACTGTCTGGTGTCATCGCGAAATCGGTGATGCACGTCCATATAACGATCTTCTGGACGATTGTGCTGGGCATCATCGGATCGATCCTCGGCGGTGCCATTACTCACATGTTTTCCCGCCCGCGAAACGAGCGATACCATCCTGCCGGACTCATTTTTTCCACGCTCGGCGCGATCCTGGTTCTCTTCATTTGCTACAAGCTGAGGATTCATTTTCCCCACGTCTAGCCGGATATAACCTCTACGTTGCGACAATAAAAGGTGCCAGCGAGGTTGGGCGGCTGATCAAAAACCGAGAAACACGGCCCGGTGATAGTAACGTTTTCACCGGTAACTGACACATGTGACAGTAGGCAAACCCGCAGCGCTTCGCGCAAGCTAATTCGGAAGATAGGCGGAGCGGTATTTCAGGAAGGGCTTCCGAGAATTCCGGGCGGCTCGGCGAACGATTCAAGGCTACGAAGCAGTCCACATGATCCGCAAGGGGCAAGTTCGATGGGTGGCAGGAGATGATCTTCTTCGTCAGATTCAGTTCATCGACAGCCTTTTCGACTTGGCAGCCTAAGAACACACGACAGACGCTCGGCGACAAACTTGTCTGCATTTGAAACTTGCAACACTACCCGTCTGTGCCCGGGAAGGTGACGCCATGTTGAAGAGGATCATGAGAGCCAACAGCCACAACGCCAACCCGTCAGCACGATTGTCGGCATCAAGCTTGCATCGCTCCGTCAGCCAGAGATACTTGGGGTGCCCTCTTTCCATTTTCGACCGTGAGAGACTCAAGGGTCGTTTAGTGAGCAGGGCGTTGCCCGATCAATCATCACCTAAGCGATCCTTGCATAAACTGTTAGAAATGACAGTGCCTGGAAGTGGACAGGAACCGCCGAGAACAGCGCTATGCTGAAAGCCATCATGTTCCGGCGATTCTCAGCCGCGCTCGTTTTTGCTCTCGTGGTTGCTTACCCGCTCCTGTCTCAGCTCACTCCGCTGTCTCTCGGCAAGGGCGCTATCGCCGTGTTTGCGACTCCGCTGGATGAGGCGGGAAACAGCGTGAAAGCACAGAAGGTTATCGAGTACGTCGCACGGAAACTGAACTTCACCAAGTTCGGTCGGGCCGAAGTGAGCCGCAGTCAGGGAACTTTCTGTGGTGACGCAATCAGGAGCAAAGCATCCTCATTAAGGGACCGTGATGAACCTCCATCGTCTAATTCCCCTCTTAGTCGTTCTGTTTCTCACCTGCCAGCTTTTTGCGCGCGACCAGACGGATATCCTCGTCATGAAGAATGGCGACCGCATGACCTGCAAGGTGAAAGGCCTCGACGCAGGTGTGCTCTATGTAAGCATCGACTACATCGATGGAACCGCGTCGGTCGACTGGTCGAAAGTAGCGAGGCTGGAGAGCACGCAACTATTTGTGGTGAAAACGGAAGATGGCTCGGTATACACCGGTGCTCTGAAAACGATGGAGAACTCGGCGAACCGTCCGGTGCAGATTCAGATCCTCGAAACTCCCGAGCATACATACACCACGGACCGGTCGAAGATTGTCCGGATGGTAGCCACATCCGACAAGTTCTGGGAGCGGTTTAACGGTGAGGTGGGCTTCGGAGCCATTTATTCCAAGGGCAACCAATCCACTCAATACTCTTTGAATGCCAATACCCTTTATGTGCGGGAGCGCTGGAATGCGGGAGCCAGCTTTGATTCAAACCTGTCCTCAAGCACAGGGGCCTCGGCGACCACGCGAAACTCGGTGGCCCTGACGGCTTTCCACCTCCTGCCTCCCAAGAACTGGTTCTACGGTGGAGTCGGTGGCTTTCTGCAAAGCTCAGAGCAGGACATCTCGCTGCAGACGCTCCTTGGGGGCGGCGTGGGGAGATTTGTGAAGAACACAAACCGGGCAACTTTTCAGTTGCTGGGCGGCATGGCGTGGACGGATACGAGCTATGCGCAGACGAAAGTGCCCATTGCGAACCAGAGAGCAGTAGCAGCGCTGGTTTACGCCAATGCCAGCTTTTTCAAGTTCAGCAAGACGAGTTTTGAGGCTAATGCGATATTGCTGCCGGCCCTTTCGGAACCAGGGCGAATTCGCATTGACACCAACATGTCTTATTACATCAAGATAATCAGTGACCTGAAGTGGAACATATCGTTCTACGGCAACTGGGACAACGAGCCGCCGCCGGGACTCAACGGCAGTGACTACGGCACCAGTTCGGGGCTGAGCTGGACGTTCGGCCTGAAGTGAGGTATTTCGCCACTCCAAGGTTCAGGCGCTTTCGCTGGGGAGTCCGGAGGCCAGTCTTTCTTTTTTGACGAAGTAGCGGTAGGCGAAGACGGTGGTGAAGTTGATCAGGACGCCGATGACGTTCCAGATGACCACGGGGCGCGAAATGATCAATATTCCGTAGTAGACCCAGAGGACCTGAAAACACCCGATGATGGCGGCCATCCTCGGATTCATGCCGGAACTTGATCTCCGCCTGAACATTACGATCAGGTCTGGCAAAACAGCAAAGGTCGTCCCCAGTCCGGCGATGAAGCCGAAGACATCGGACCGCTGGAAGTTAGGCAGAAGAAGGCTTTGGGTGTTATGAAGCAGTTCCTCGCAGCCGGAGAGGATCAAGAGTTGGCTGAACACGACCGCTGTGAGGATGACTCTGGAGAAACGGGGGGATTTCATCGCGGCACTCTCCTCGGAGCGTGGGTAAACGCTGAACTTACAGGATCGGTCGGCGAGGACGGCCTGACTACTGTTAGATGCAACAGGGGTTCTGAAAACCGCCATCCCGGGTTTCCGATGGGGGCTACATCTGTAAGTTGTGTAAAAGGGGCTCCGCGGCCTAAAATCTTCGCGCAAGTGGAGATATGCGTTTGGCAGAACCTGTCCTCAGCGCACTTCCATTGAAACGCGGAGGTGCACCCATATCCCGATCTGGCATTGCCGAATTTACATATCGGGTATAGCACAGAGTCTACGCCTCACTCTTGATTCAGCGCGAAGAAGATCTCCAGTTCGTGGAGGACCTGCTCATATATCGCAAGGGTTTATTGTGCAAGCGCCAGAGCCGTCGAATCGAGCGCTCCACTATTGATTTGACGGTGATCAAACTCGAGCGATCCAGAAGCTAGGTAGTGGTCTAGAAATTGTTGATCATCCAGGCGTTGTTGTCGCCGGGAACTATCTCCCCAAGAATCCCATGATGACCATCGGGGGCCTGAATCATGAACTCGAATGGTGTGTTCGCGGCGCCCTCCAGGACAATAGACGCTTTCCCGGCTCTGTTGACCTCCAGAATGACGGGCGTTCCCGTCGGAGTAATGCTTGGGATCAGAAGGCCACTGCCATCCGCATTCCAGTTGCCGTTATCCATCAGCCATTCATTCAGCGTGACGGTTTTATCTTCTCTGGCGACTCCATTCTCTAGGGAAAAAAATCGGATGCTGTGACCATGAGGAAGATCGGCGAGCGTTCTGCCATCGGGAGAAAGACTCCATTGGTGAACTAGGCCGCGGATTTTCAAGAGTTCGCGGCCGATTCCGCGCCCGGGGTCGAAGGCGAAAAAAATGACTTCGTCTTTTTCGAATTTGGTAGCGATGCACAAGGTTGACGGCAGACGGGCGCACTGATAATTGCAAGGCCGATATCCCGCAGGACTAACTGGGGCGGCCCGCCAGTGACCGGCAGTCGCATCAGGGATATTGGAACCGAGGGGTTGGCGGGATCAGTTTGCGAGAGGTAAAGCACCTGGGAACCGTCGGCGCTCAGCCAGGGAAGGTATACGCTGTGTACCCCGACCAGGACATCCGCCGTTGTTTCATCGATCGCCTGCCTAAAAAGTGTCCACGTGCCATTACGATTGGAAGCAAACAGGACCGTCCTGCTGTCAGACAGCCAGGCTGTCGCCATATTCCCATTCGCATCGAGTGTCAGGCGCCGCGGCGTTTTCCACTTTCGCGTACTGGCATCAAATTCGGAGATGAAAGCCTGCTCCTCGGTGTTCATTCTCCATAGAACCAGCCGCTTCCCATCTGAGGTTACGGTTATCCCTCCGATGTCCCCCACACCACTGGTGACTAGCTGTGCGATTGCGTTCAATACTTTCAGTGTGGCCCTTATTCCGCAGCGGGGGTGTCCCCCTTGCTTCCTCCGCGCTTAGGGGGCAGAGGCTGGACTTCTCAAGAGTGGAAATCGCACGTTGCAAATTCCTGGAGACTATGTGATCATTCCTATCGGATTCCGATAAGAGAACGGCATGGAGCAAAAACAGACTGATCTTCTACGTGGAACTCTCGACCTGCTGGTGCTGAAAGCACTGTCCCTGGAGCCCCTGCACGGAGTTGGAATCTCTCGACGTATCACGCAAATCACCAAGGGCGCTTATCAGGTAAGTTTCGGTTCGCTTTTTCCAGTGCTACACCGCATGGAGGAAAGGGGCTGGGCAGAAGCCGAGTGGCGCTCGTCCGACAACAACCGCCGCGCGAAATATTACCGGTTGACTTCCGCGGGGCGCGCTCAGCTCAAGCATGAAGAGCGGCAATGGAACCAGGTGGTGCAGATCATGGCGGCCGCCGTTCAGTCTTCGTGAATCCAGATGGGTCGCATCATGCCCAAGCGAATTCTAAGTTTATTTCGGAATCTCTTTCGCAAGCGCGCGATTGAGCAGGCGCTGGATGATGAACTCCGTTCAACGCTGGAAGCGCTGATCGAGGAGAAGATGCAGGAAGGGCTTTCGCACTCGGAAGCCCGACGAGAAGCCCTTATCGAAATTGGTGGTATAGAGCAGGTGAAGAGTGGGGTTCGCGGAGCACGCGCTGGGCACTTTGCAGAGGTCGTTGCCAGCGACATCGGCTATGGCCTGCGCCGGTTGCGGCGCAATCGGAGCTTCACCGCCGCCGCCACACTTACGCTGGCACTTGGCATCGGGGGGACGACAGCTATTTTCAGCGTGGTTAACGGCATCCTCATCCAACCTTTGCCCTATTCGCACCCAGAAAGACTTGTAGAAGTAGGGCTCGACCTTCCTGGCATCAACCAGTTCAACTGGCCTTTATCCCCACCGGAATACTTTACCTTTCGCGAGCAGAGCCGCACTTTTGAGGACATCGGTCTCTACTATACGGGTTTCGGTGCCGCGCTCTACTCGGCCAACGTCACCGGCGCCGGACGGCCCGAACACGTGCCAGCTCTCGGCGTGAGCGACGGGGTTCTCCCAATTCTGGAAGTCACACCTATGTTGGGGCGCTCCTTCACGCGGGCGGACGATGCGCCGGGCAGTTCTGACGTAATGATGATCACCCATGGCTACTGGCACAGCAAGTTCGGCGGCGACCGTTCAGTGATCGGGAAAACGATCGACGTGGATGGTAAGCCGAGCACGATCATCGGCGTGTTGCCGCAACGCTTTCGCTTCCTGGACATGACCAATCTGGACATACTGCTGCCTCTGAGGCCTAAAACACAGCGAGGCTATAACTACTTTGCGATTGCTCGGCTCAAGCCGGGGGTGACACTGGCCGAAGCCAATGCAGACGTGGCTCGCATGTTACGAATGCAAGTTGAGCGTTTTCCCGAGGCGGCCCAGTTCTTCAAGGAAACGCAGATAAGGCCGAATCTGCAGCCGCTGAAGCAATACATCGTAGGCGACATCGGCAAGGTCCTGTGGGTTTTGATGGGCGGAATAGGCCTGGTGCTGCTGATCGCCTGCGCAAACGTGGCCAGCCTTGTTTTGGTCAGAGTTGATGGGCGGCAACAGGAGTTGGCTATTCGAGCGGCTTTGGGCGGCAGCCCCGGACGTATCGCCGGCGGTTTGTTGCTTGAAAGCCTCTTGCTGGCGGTGATCGGTGGCGCGCTCGGTTTGCTGTTTGCTTATGGTGGCTTGCGCGCCCTGATCGCTTTAGCGCCGGGCAATTTGCCTCGGCTTCATGACATCGGCATCGATGGGCTCGTCTTGCTCTTCACCCTGAGCGTAACGATTGTGGCAGCTCTCCTGTTCGGAACGATGCCGGCTCTCAGGTATGCTGGTGCTCGCGTGGCGACTGGCTTGCGCGATGCGGGCCGCTCTGTCAGCGCCAGCCGGGAGCGGCATCGGGCGCGTAACGCGTTTGTGATCGTCCAGGTAGGCCTGGCTCTGGTCTTGCTCGTGAGCTCGGGCCTCATGATCCGCACCTTTCTGGCCTTGACACACGTTCAGCCCGGATTCACGACGCCAGCCGAAGTCGAAACGTTCCATGTCCATTTTCCACCGGAGATGATGAAGACTCCCGAGCGGCTGGTCCGTATGGATCACGCAATTCTCGACAATATCGGAGCGATACCTGGCGTCTCTTCTGCCGATTTCAGTGGGGCCGTGCCGATGGATGCCGGCGCGGAGAGCGATCCCGTGCTCGTCAAGGACCACATACTTGAGGGTCAGGCCCCGCCGGCACTCCGGTGCTATTGGGTTTCGCCAGGCTTTTTCAGGACCATGGGCGTTCCCATCGTTGCCGGCCGAGATTTAACCTGGGACGACATCTTGAGCAAGCGCCCCGTGGCGATCGTCTCGGAGAATCTCGCGCGTGGGTACTGGAACAATCCGCCAGATGCACTTGGGAAACAAATTGGCGGAAGCCCCAAGGACTGGCGGCAGATTGTGGGCGTCGTGGGGAACGTCCACGATGATGGGACCAGCCAGGAAGCTCCGGTGACAGTTTATTGGCCGATAACGGACGCCGATGTTTTTCTGGGAGGCCCGGCCTTCGCACTTCGCAGCCCGCGCGTGGGCACGCAGAGCTTGATCAACGAGGTCCAGCGAGCAGTATGGTCCGTAGACCCGAATCTTCCACTGAACGAGGTTCACACGCTGAACTATTTCTACTCTAAGTCTATGGCGCGCACTTCGTTCACATTGGTGATGCTGGCTTTGGCGGGCGGTATGGCGCTGTTACTCGGCATCGTTGGCCTGTATGGCGTTATCGCCTACTCGGTTTCGCAACGCACGCACGAGATCGGCATCCGCATGGCGCTGGGAGCGCAGAAGCGCGATGTACTTAAACTTGTCGTCAACGTAGGCTTGGCTTTGACAGTGATCGGTGTGGGCGTTGGAGTTGTAGCCGCCCTGGCTCTGACGCGTTTCTTGTCCAGCTTGCTCTACGGCGTCAAGCCCACCGACCCGCTGACCTTCGTCGTCGTCTCTTTGGTCCTGACCGGAGTCGCGCTGCTCGCCTGCTACATTCCAGCACGGCGTGCGACGAAGGCCGATCCTATTGTGGCCTTGAGATACGAGTAGGGTTCCGGCTTGATCCGCCGAAGTGCACTATTGCTGATTTTGGGCTGCCAGTCTCCACGACCACATTAGGAACGAGGTTGCCGTCAGGTCAATCGCCGGTTCCGTTGTGCTGTACGACTGCATGTTGTCTCGATAAACGGTAACTTGCGAGGGATCAAACACACCGTCGTTGCCATTAAACTCTCCGAATGTGTCCGCTCCATTGGCCGGACACAAATTCATGCCATTGATAACACCTGAAGTGGCGCTTGTGGCTGGGCCCTCAACTGACGCGCCCCAGAGTATCGGTGTTCCTCCGGAAGTTCCATCCAACACTCCCGCGAGGTTGGCCACCTGGTGTTGGATGCAATTTGGGAACGTACTTCCGGCGCCAACGATGAACGCAGAGCCCCAGGCATTCGCGCCGAGGATATTGGCGAGCCATCGTTGAGAGTACGTGTCGTATTTCTGCGATTGAGACACAGAGTATGCTTCACTTGCCATGACCGACAGACCAGTTCCATGCGAGGTGATGTCGCCCGAATTCCACGCATCGCCGAATCCCCATACATCGGTGCCCGCCTGTGTAATCGCGTCGTCAACCTGCTTAAGCAACTGCTTACGAATGCTCGATTGCGAGACTGCAAAGCCAGTCGGATTCCCCGCAGATTCCAGAGCCCGGTAGAGTTCATAATGGGCAAGTCCGCTCACGTCATAGAGGTTGAGCGTGTCTGCATATCCAGCGTTGTAGATGTTGGTCACATAGCCACTGGCAAAGTGAGCGGCCTGGCGAAGATAGTCCAGCGGATCCGTATGCGGCAGTCCGGAAGGCAGGTCGTTGGCATTGCTTGCGGATTGCAGTGCGAAGTAAAGCTCGGTTGCGCCGAGTTCCATGTCATCCTCCCACACATCCTCTGGATATCCGTCGAACGGGACAATGGTGAGCAGACAGGTGGGGCAGGTGCCAGCGCCCACCGAGGGCGCGGGGTCCGGATACGACGTGTTGGCGAGTGCAAAGATGTCCTCTGCATTCTTAAGACACCGGATCGCCAGGGAGTGATCTGACGTGTGGTTGAGCTGATAGCAGAGCGCAAAATCCGCAGCCAGACGGCCCGCCAGATTCGGACTGATTTGCGAACCGGCGGGCCCTGCGACGAACACCGGCCGATTGCAGATGAAGAAAGTAGTAAATGGGTCGCAAGGATCAGGGTCTCCGGCTTGCTGGTAGTTATCGGCTGCTTGGGGCAGTGTCCAGATGTCGTACTCCGTGATCAGGCAGTAGGGCGTGGCATAAGTTCCTCCACAGTTTCCCATGGCCGAACTGGGATCTCCTTCGCCGTAGTAATCCCAATCCTGTGAATTGTCGACCTGGTAATACAGCGTTTTCGTCTCGTCATTCCACATCTTCAACAACCAGTCGATTCCAAATTTTGCCTCTGCAGTGAAATCCGAGGATACGGGCGATCCCTGACCGCTATCGCCTGCGAAAGAAATAGAAACCGGCGGTGCAGACGGATACGGCGAAGCACCTCCACCCATCTGGTCCGGGAAATCACGAATCCCTATCTGCATCAGGGCTGCAGTGTAGCTGGTTGTCTCGACGTACTTCATGTAATCGCCGGCGTCCCACCATCCACCCGATGCGTCAATGCTCGGAGAATTCGCGGCTGTTAGTGGCGCGACGGGTGGGACATTATCGACGAAATCGTTAGTGTCGAGTGGAGGGGTCTGATAAACACTTGCGTGAACGTCCTTGAGATGTCCCGGCGCATCGCGCAACGCATTGGGGATGAAGTGTGCGCCGTCGCGTTCTGTTTCATAGAAAAATAAGGTGTTCAAAAGCAAGCCCGAGTAGAGTCTGTTCGGACAGTCGACGGCGAAACTTGGCGAGGTTGCCGCGACCGGTCCGGAGATTGAGATTTTGTATAGATCGCCTTCCGGAACCGTGAAGTCGATCGCATAGACGGAATAACTTACTTTCTTGCTGTGGCTCCAGATGCCAAGCGAAACCCCGACGGCGCCTGTATACGCAGAGGCGCCTTTCGAATTGAGCACCTTGAAGGTCGCCCCATTCGCCGCCACTTTGGACATGAGGTATGCACGAAAAGGTCCTTTCCCCGTTTCATATCCGACTTGACTGACACGGACATAGGCAGATTGCGCGAGGGCTACAGGCGGGCAGGCGAAGTGCACAAGGAGCATGCCGGCAAGCAAGATCAGCGGAAGATGGATTGAGCGGCGTGAGTCAGTAGCTGGCATAGTGATCCTCTTTCGTCAACTTGCTATTCAAACGATTCAATTCGCAGAAATCCTGCTCCGTAGGCTCTCGCGGTGTCAAGGCGATCCTTGAGATCGACGGCCATTTGCTTAGACCTGGTCTTGATTGGCGCGGATTTGGCCTTGATATCGCGCAGTGGAACCAGCAGGGTGCTCGCATACATCAGGCAGGATCTCACGGCTCTGCAGATAGTTCTCAAGACCGGATAAGGACTGAATCAGCGGAGGTTCCCGAATTCTGCTCTTGCTTGTTTGAGGACGGGGATATCGGAATCCGCTCTGTTCCAAAGCGCGAAGAACTCCTCGTATTGGGCTCGAGCCTTCGCGGATTCCCCCGAGAGGGCATAGGACCGAGCCAAGCCAAGGTGCGCCAAAACGAAAACAGGATCGCCGATCATGATGCCGCGATGGCTGAGGATCTTTTGAAACTCGTTCGCCGCCTCCGCACCTTGGTGCGCCGCCAATAGCGCCTCGCCGCGGAAGAAGACAGGGTAGAGAGAGCCGAAGTATGCGGTTTGGCTGCTGCGCGGCGAACCCATTTCGTAGGGTACGCTGGCCTGCAGCGCGTCGATCGCCTTCAAGGGATCGCCGTGTTGCACGGCCACAGCGGCGCTGATCACCGGCAGATAGCTGAACCTGACTGAGGTGTCTTCCGGATAGCGTTTCTCCATATCATTCCCGATCTTCTCTGCGTGCGTTGAGTCGCCAGAAAGAGCCAGGGCAAGAGCCCCGCCATAATTCACCTCGCGGTTGCTGGCCAGAGCGAGGGCGGTAGTGGCAGTTCGCTTTGCCTCGATGGGATTTTCGAAGAATGCCTCCCACAGAGCTGGCCTGGTTTCGAAGACGGCCGCCTGCTCGCGTCTACCCCCTTGAAGCGCCAATGCGACTGCTTGCCGTGACAGGTTGATTGCATTCTTCAGTCGCCCTTCTGATGCTTCCGCAAAGGCCTGGCGATCCAACATCCGATCCTGCGTTTCGGGGTGGGCCCGGGCAAATTCCACCTCGCGCCGCATTCCTGCCGCATCCCCTTTCATGTATGCGAGGTCAAAGCGGAGCCTTGCCATCTGCACCTGGTCGGTATTGCGCTCCGCTGCCATGTGGACCGCAATCTCTGCCTCTTGAAGGTCATTCAGGTACATCGAGTCGTACCCAAGCAGGGTATATCCAACACCGTCGTCCGGGTTGAGCTCGATCGTCTTTCGCGCCTCTTCGACGGCCCCTTTGTAATTGGCAAGTACGAGGTCGACAAACCCAGCAAGAAAAGCATGGGGAAGATATTCGCGCGGGTAGGTCCGCGCCCACTCGTTGCAAACCTGCTGCGCCTTTTCCTGGTTTCCGGTCGCTCGTCCAAAGTAGTAGCCAGTGATGAAAAACCGCTCCTTGTCGCTGGCCCGGTCGCGTAGCTCATATGCCCGTGTAACATTCTCCGTGCCCAGCTCCGAAGACCCGGAAGCGCCATACATCAACCCCAGTGAGGCGTAAGCCATTGCGAAGCTCGGGTCGATTTCTACTGCACGCTGAAAAAACGGTATGGCAGGCGCGCTTCCCTGCAACGCCTCGACCTTCCAGCCCAGGCTGTATGCCTTCAAGGCCTCAAGCGATGGCGTGGTTGCCTCGGCCAGCGGGGTGTCGTGCTTTATAAGCGCGGCACCCGATTCGCCCGCTCGGGCGCGAAAGCCACGCGCCATCCTGGTGACGGCGTCCAGGGCGTCTTCCTTCCGCGCAACCTGGGCTTGCTCGTCATCGATGTTCTCTCCAGTGCGGCAGTTGAATGACCGGAGGTCCAATACGTACTCGCTGCCGAGAGGCTTGATGGAGCCTTCGAGAACGGCGGAGCTGCCGGTGCGCTCGCACACTTCCCGAGCGGTCTGCCCCGTGAGGCGAGCATCCGGCGGCTGCCCCATAAGGCGCAGCGCCTGCCGGATGCTATCTTCCGAGACCAGGCTGAGCGAAGGCGACTGCTCCAACTGGACTTCAATACCCTGGCGCAGAGTGTCATCAAAAACAGGATCTCCGGTCGTATTCACGAAATCAGCCACCAGGATGGAGTCCTTCTCGCCCAGGTTTGCGGGCCGGCGATTTCGAATGAGAAGGAATGCGCCGAGCGCCAACAGCACGGCCACGACTGCCGCGGAGAGCAGGAATTTGCGGCTAGCTCTTGGCGTTTGCGGAACCGGAAGCGCCTTCAACGCCTGGTCCGTCTCCGCTTCGTTCTCTTCAATCACAATTTGTGTGCGTGTCCGTGCCTGGGCCACCAGGGCTTCGCCTTGCTCCGTCACGGTGCGAACTGACGCCGCAAAACGATAGCCGCGGCCCGGCAGCGTCACGATGTACTGGCGGTTTTCCGCGGTATCTCCCAGCGCCTTGCGCAGAAGGAAGATGTTCTGGCTCAGGTTCGATTCTTCGACAAACGAGTCCGGCCAGACTTCCTTTAAGAGCTCTTCCTTCGAGACCACGTCGCGGCTCCGGCGCACCAGGACGAGCAGCGTCTCGAAGGCTTTGGGTGTGACCGGAACGACGACATTTTCCCGGAGCAGCGTCTGCTTGTCGGGATCCATGCAGAACGGCCCGAATTCGTAGACGATCCTGGGTTCCGTAGCCATAAGTTGACGAGCCAGCAGCTCAAAGAGGCGAGAACGCACCCGTCACCGCGGGCCGACTAAGTGTAAGCGCAATCTAGCACAGTCCTCTAGCACTCCTTGAACCTTCTCCGGCAATTGCCCCTCACTCCGTCGTAACTCCTTGCATCGGTTGCCTCAAAGCGCCTCTTGAAACGAATTGAGAAATATTGAACCGCGAATTGAAGACTTTTGCCGCCTGTTTTCTTCAGGATGCGCTTATTACGAAGCAGCCGCAGAAGCGATGGGCTGACCGGAGAGTGGCATGGTGGTGAAAACGACAAGGATCACGATTGAAACCGAAAGCCTGCTGGTCGTGAGCAGGGGCAAAACCATCGTGACCTGGTGCCCTGTTTGTTGCGCCGAAGCGGAAGCGATGGCGCTGGAGGGCAACAGCCTTGGCGAAGACATCCCTTCCACCCTCTTAAGAAACTGGCTGGCTGCCGGCAAGCTCCACCTTTGGAGTTCCGATGGCGGTCCGGCTCAGATCTGCCTTACCTCGCTCCTCCGATGCTTCGAATCAGAGGACGCTCGCAGACTTCCCACCCCGAAACCTACTGTCCCGAAAACAGGAGAAGAAAAATGACATCCATTCAATTCGCACCGAAGTGGCCGCGCCTGGCGCGGCTAAGTCTGGCCCTGGCCACGCTGGCAGCGCCGGTTTACGCACTCGCACAATCGACGGATTCCCCGCGATACACCGTCGTGGACTTAGGGCCGGTGGGCCCGTCGTCGTCGCCAGGCCAGCCATATGCGGTCAGTGGCAATGGGCTGGTCAGCGGGGAGACTGTTCTCCCGAACCCCAACAACCCCGACGAATGGGTAGCGCACGCCGTTCTTTGGAAACAAGGGAATATAAAGGACATCAGCAGCCCGGGACTCGGAGGGCCAAACAGCGCTGCCTACGGCGTGAACATCTGGGCGCAGGCAGTAGGGCAAGCCGACACGCAAACCCCGGATCCGAATGGCGAAGACTTCTGCGGATCCACGGCGCTTGGTCTCACCCACAGCGGCGACACCTGTGTGCCATTTTTGTGGCAAAACGGCACCATGGCCGCGCTCCCGAGACTACGGAACAGCGCGGGCACGGAGGGCAGTAATGGAGCAGTATTTAAGAACAATGACTTCGGCATGGTGGTCGGGACGGCGGAAAACGGCGAGGTGGACTCGACCTGTCCTGGCGCGTCCATTTCACCGCAGAGGATCGAGTTCAAGCCGGTCATCTGGTCCAAGCAGTTCCCATGGTCTGAGGTTCTCATTCAGGAGTTTCCCACCGTTTACGGCGACCCTGATGGTGTCGCATTAGCAATCAATGACCTGGGCCAGGTGGCCGGCACCAGCGGACCTTGCGGGCCTTTCAGCTTTGAGCCGATCAATCTCACTCCGCTTCACGCTGTTCTCTGGCAGAACGGCAAGGCCACTGACCTGGGCAACCTTGGCGGAGACGGGAAGTTCCTCGGGATCTTTGCTACCAGCCTGAACGATTACGGGCAGGTTGTGGGAGGTTCCGACACCACAAACGATGCCAGCTTTCATGGCTTTCTCTGGCAGCAAGGCCACATCACCGATCTCAAACCCCGGGCAGTGGACTCTTATAGCGTAGCCCTCGCCATCGGCAATAACGGCCTCGTGCTTGGGGCGTCCATCGACGCGAACTTCATCCCGACGGCCGTCCTGTGGCGCAATGGAGGAACACCAACCGACATGAATACTCTCGTACCCGCAGACTCCACTTTGAACCTACAAACCGCATGCTCCATCAACCACAAGGGCGAGATCATCGGATTTGCAGCTTTGAAAAGGAATCCCAGTGAATCTCACGCCTACCTGGCCAAGCCGGTCGTGAATTCGGGGGACAGAGACTGAGCCACGCAGGAATCGAGAGCAAATACGGAACAGAGGGCCGGTCCGGCATCCGCGCTTCGCCAAGCCAAGCACCGCTAACCGGCTCGCCCTCTTCGCTGCAGCACTTTGAGTTTGCGGCCACGAGCGCGGGCGGGTTTTCGATGTTCTAGCGTTTTGCATCTTCGATAGAAGCGGCTGTCGAGGGCTGAGTGCTCTCTCTCCGTGCTTGAGTTGGATCAGTACTGATATGTCGGCATGGCTCCCGTAATTCGGATGTGCCGATCACGGAAGGCTGGGGCGTTTATCGAGACTAATCGAGACTAATTGTTCCAAAATCGCGAGTAATATGCCGCTCTCCGCCGGCGTGCTGGCGATCCGTGTGTTGCGGAGCCGGTTACGGGAACCAGAACAGGTGGTTCCGGCTGAAACTCCTCAAGTGATCGCCAACTTTGCAATCGCATCGGCATGAATGCCCGCACAGTCGACCAGCGGAAATTCGGCAGTCTGTTCGTTGAAGGCCAACGCGAGATCGGTACCCCCAAGCATGATCGCCTCCGCGCCCTGGTCCTCGACCAAACGGTGGCTCACGGCATTGAAGATCGAACGCTGATCCTCCGTCACAAAGCCCGACGCGGCCATCGAAATGTATGCTTGATGCACATCGTCCAAGTCCGGTTCGCTTGGCGGAATGATCTCCGCACTAGCGATGCGCCCATAAAAGCGCGTCTCCATCACTGTGCGAGTTCCAATAATTCCGATTCGTTTGAGACCGCGAGTTTCGACTGCGCGGCCCACTTCGGCGATCATATCAACGACGGGAAGCGGGGATACGGCTTTGAAGGCGTCGATGCAGAAATGTCCGGCAATAGATGTCACGCCGACACATTCGGCCGCTGCCGAAACAAGGCGGTTCGTGAGTCGGGTGTATATGGCGGTTTGTGCGGCGGCGTCATTCCTGGCCAGATTGCTCAGGAGCGTTGGCGTGTCGGCATGCACAATGGTCAGCTCCAGCATCGCGTTCTTCCTGGAGAACTTCGAAATCAATCGCCGGTAGTAAAAATCCGTTGCACCGGGGCCGATTCCTCCAATAAGGCCGATATGCATTTTCGCCAACCCCCATCACCGATCATATTAGTAGAGCGTTGCTCGATGTATTTAGAAGTGGATGGCCGGATAGCTTCCGAGTGGGCGGCCATTCGGGCAGAACAAAGAAACAATTGCAGATACACATCGGGACGTAGATAGGACGGCAGCTACCTATTGACCGATGTCCACGCCTGCGCACGAGTGTATGCTGCTCTGTGTAGTTGGAGGACTATCCATGAAGGAAAGTGCCAACGAGGATTGCGTCCAACGCCACTTTGAGGAGCTTTGGAATCACGGAGAAGTCGAAAAGATCGACGAGTTCTTTTCCCAAGAGTTTTCCAATTTCGGCGTTCCGTATTCCGATGTGCGCGGCATCATTCAGCACATCATCCGCACGTGGCGCCAGGCCTTTCCTGATTTGCTGTTCAAATTGACTCACTCGTTGGAGAGGGCGACACGATCATGTGCGAGGTGACACTGTCGGGCACTCACTTGGGCGACTTTCTAATGATTCCTCCGTTGCAGGGCCCGACACTTGCTCCCAATGGCAGAAAATTCACGGTCAAGCACATTCATCGCTTCCGGCTGAAGGAGTCGAAGATTGTCAAGCATTTCGCGGTTCGCGACGACTTGGGCATGTTTCAGCAGCTAGGGCATCTCAGTGCCCCCGTCCAATAATCTCCTCCTGTTATAAGTTCGAACCGGGAGTGCGTGCCTAGTGAACTGCAATGTACCGAGATGGGTTGATCGAGTGTCTTAGAATAGCGCGAGGGAAACAGGTAGACCCGCGGCCGACGCCAGTGTCAGTAGGCGCGCAGTGCTTCCAGCGGCGCCGGATTCAGAAGCAGGTCCCGGTGCTTGCCGCCCTTACCCTGGACCACGCGGATGATCATGCGCTGGGCTGTCGATGTCGCTAACCTTCAGCCTGGAAACCTCTGTTCGCCGCAATGCCCGTGGCGTAGAGAACCATCAGCAGTGTGCGCTGGAAGAGGTTCCCGCTGGAGTTGATCAGCCGTGCGACTTCTTCCTTGCTCAGAATGCCGGGCAGTCGCTCACGCTCTCTTGGGTACGGCAGAGACTCGCGGAACTCGGGGCGCTTCAGCGTGCGCACGAAGAAGAAACGTAATGCGGCAACATAGCTTACGACGGTTCCGACGGCCAGCTTCCGCTGCTTGAGCAGATAGGCCTGATAGGTGCGCAGATGCTCCAGACCAAGCTTGTCCGGTGACTTGCCGAAGTGGCAGGCGAACTCTTCGACCACCTGCAGATAGTGCCAGGTCGTCGCATAAGAATAGTTGCGGCGCTGAGTTCCTCCAGCATGATCCTGCGTAAATGGGTCACAAGAACCTCCTTGTGACCCACACCTTATTTCGGCAAAAAGACTACTCGGAGGCCCATGCCGCAGCGTCCGCGGCGCCTGCGGCTTCGTTTCTGGTCCGCAATACGGACATTCCGACGCGAAACTTCCGTGTTGCCGGTCATTCGGACGGCAAGGGGTTTTGAGTGCTATCGCCTGGTTTCAACAGTTATGAAAGACCAAGTAAAAGCGCCATAATCGTTAGAGTCGATCCTGACTAAAATCACTGAACAGAAGGGAGCGATTGCCATGAAGACCGAAGCGCATTTCTTCGTCATCTTTGCGCTGATGTTTTCTTTCGCCGCTGCCGGAAAAACTCAGCAGGAGATGCCTCCTGGCGTTAAGTACAAACCTGCCCCTGATCCGGTCAATGCGGCGGCAGAGACGAAGCTCGAAAGGGCGCTGGCCATTGGCGCTGCCTTCCCGGAAGAGTTGTTTGGCGAGAACTTGATCTGGTGCGGACCTACACTTTGGAAGTTTCTGAAGGCCTCAGCGGATAGACTTTGCTCGAAGCTCAAGTACTCACTGTGAACCTACCCATGCCGGACGGTACTATCGTTACCGAAGGCAGAGGTACGCGAAACGAAGAAGAGAAGCGGACCTTCTGGAAGGCTCTTTTAGCCAGCCGCAAGTAAGGAGAATCCACGATGAAGGCTGTTACACGTCACAGTCCGGTCAAGTCGACACTGAGTGGTCAAACCGTTGTTGTGATTGGCGGCAGCGCCGGCATAGGTCTCGAAACTGCTCGGCGAGCAAGCGCCGAGGGAGCCAAAGTAATTCTCACAGCGCGAAATCCCGAGCCGCTCAAACGGGCTGCGAGCGAGCTTGACGCTCTTAGCTTCGCCGCGTTCGATGCTACCGACTTCAAGCTCCTGGAGCACTTTTTCGATAACCTTTCTCTCGTGGACCATGTGTTGGTTACTGGTCCCGGCCCTTATTACGCGCCGCTGACTGACTTCGATTTAGACAATGCCCGCCGTGACCTAGAAACCCATCTTTTGCTCCCCATTCAGATTGCGAGGAACGCTCGAAGTAAGGTTCGACCGGGTGGAACCCTTCTTTTTATTGGTGGCACAGGCGGACGGTCCACGGGAACTGGAATGGTCCTCATCTCGGCGCTAACGGCTGCTCTTCCGGCTATGACAAGGAATCTTGCGCTTGAACTCGCGCCTGTTCGGGTTAACGTGATTGCTGCCGGTTTCGTCGACACACCGTTGTCTGAGCGGCTACTAGGGGAGAAGATCGAAGACCGCCGCAATCAGCTGCGAACGAAGCTTCCCATCCGCCGCGTTGTTGGGCCTGCTGATGTGGCTGCCCTGGCGGTTCACATCATGACGAACACGGCCCTAACAGGCGCAACCTACGACATCGACGGCGGACAACAGCTGGTGTCGATGTAGAGCATTTTTCCCTGGATGAGAGGGTCGGATTAACTTCTGCGGTCCGTCCGGCTTGTTCGGCGAACCGGAAGGGTTTGAGGCTCTCTTCTCAGTTGGCGCTAAATCGCCGAGTCAGTGCGCCGGGCTAAACCGGCATGAAGCAGGGAATGCAAGAGTCCTACGAGAAAGGAGCAGCGAACCACTCGGCCCCGAGTTTTGCGTCGGGCATCGCGAGGTGCACGGCGAAGCGTAAACAGGGGTACAGGCGGGCTGGGTATTGAGCTCCGAAAAGATGCAATCAGGGCGCCGACGCTTTGACTTGGTGGAAGGCAACATGAGCGGGGGCGATATCGCGAGTCTCCGTGCAGCCCTGCGTAGTCGCAGACCCCAGACACGTCTGGGAGCTTCATGCACGAGAACCGGGAGACCTCGGAGACACCTGCTAGCCAACCAGCAGCAGGACGGCGGGTGAAGGCTCAGGCCGTACGACCCGCATGTGTGTTGCCGAGGAGTCGGACAGTGGGACAGTACAGATGAATCATTCGAACAAAATCGAGCAGTCGATGGCGGAGAGTGAGGAGGGAAGGCCGCTGATCAAGGAGAACATCCATCAGCCCAGCACGCGCCCGACACAGAGCGGGGCACGCGTGTCACAGGGGCTGGCGGGTGTGCGGAAAGCAGCAAGGGAACATAAGGAGATGAGGTTCACCGCTCTACTCCACCATGTCACCGTCGATCTGCTGCGGGAAGCTTTGGTTCGTTGAAGCGCAAAGCAGCGCCCGGAGTGGATGGCATGACGTGGCAGGAGTATGAAGCCGGGCTGGAGGGTCGGCTCGCCGACCTGCACCGCCGGCTGCATCCGGACAAGACGCGCCGAATCGAGTTCGGGCGATATGCCCAGTCGAATCGGGAGCGCAGAGGGGAAGGGAAACCGGAGACCTTCGACCTCCTTGGCTTCACGCACATCAGCGGGAAAGAACGGGAACGGGTCTTATGCTGTGCGACGCATGACAGTTCGCAAGCGCATGCGCAAGAAGCTGCAGGAAATCAAGCAGCAACTTCGAATGCGTATGCACGATCCAGCGCCCGAATCCGGTGCCTGGCTCGGATCAGTCGTGCAAGGCTACTTCAACTACTACGCTGTTCCGGGGAACCTCGATAGTCTGGGGCTGTTCCGAGAGCGGGTGCTTCGCAACTGGAGGCACACGCTCAAGCGCCGTAGTCAGACGCGGCGATACGCCTGGGTGCGCCGCTTGAAACTAGCCGCACAATGGCTCCCTACTCCTCGTGTGCTTTCATCCCCGGCCCCTTGACCGCTTCGCCGCCACTCATCCGAGATAAGAGCCGCATGCGCTAGTGAGCGCTCCTGCGGATCTGTGCGGGGGGCGATCAGCAATGATCGTCCCTACCGCGACCTCATTAAATTCGGCGAGGAGCGCGGCACTCTAACAGCGAAGGAGTTTTCGCCAGGCTTACTCCGCCATCCTTCCTGCAGGGTTCTCCGGCTCGCTGGCCGGAGAACTGTGCGAGGTTGCCAAATCCAGCAAAGTACTTCTAGCGACTTGATCGTGGCCTACGATGATACAAGCACAGGAATCACTTTGTTTCAGGGACTAACTTAGCATCACTAGTGGGTACGCGAGTCTTGGTCACGCCATCGTAGACGCTCGGCACGATTCCCTTACCTTGCTCGATGACAAAGAAACGATCGACGCCTGGAAGTTTGACGTTCTCAACGGCTCCGCCGGGCCAATGGATCTCCAACGTGTCAACTGTTGTGGATTGCCCAAGGCCAAAATGAAGCCGTTGATCATTCGACGACTCGAAGCTGCCTCCACTCATCACATCCCCTCGCTGCCGAAGTCCGCCCGAAGAGAGGAAGACGGTTGCTCCAATCGCATCGCGAGGACCTTTGGGGCCGCCAATGAGCTTGATGCCGACCCAGTGATTAGTGTCGGCATTCACATTGCGTAGAAGGACTGGCGTGTGGTCGATACAGTTGATCACCACATCAATTTTTCCGTCGTTGAACAGGTCCCCAAATGCCGCGCCGCGTGCCGGAATTACGTCAGCCAGGCCAGTACCCTCAACCGCTGGCACAACCTCAAACTTCTTCCCTCGATTCACATTGCGGAAGAGCAGCGGACGCTCCGCCCATGAGGTGCCCCACTCGTACTGATTGGCCTGGGGGAAGACGTGGCCGCTGACCGTCATTATGTCTTTCCACCCGTCATTGTCATAGTCGATAAACTGAGTCCCCCAGGTAAGAAACGGCCCGGTGAGTTCTGCAAGACCCAATTTTGACTTGGTATAAGGCGTGGGTGGAAAAGGACGAGGGTCAATTCGAGGCCCTGATGACCGACAACTTTACCTTCACCAGCGCGGCCGGCGACGACCACATCAGCCGGAGCACTTTCAAAACGCAATGCTGGGATACGCAGGCTAAGCTTATCGAGCGATCCGATCTGGAGCGCGTGATCACAAGCGGCAACGAGGCATTTGTGAAGTACCTATGCCACACGACGAACGGTAAATCATTCCGGAACGTAGAATATCTTCGGGTCAAAGGTGGGAAGGTGGAGGCCCTTGAGTGTTATTTTGGCGGGGCCGGCTATCCGTCAGCAGCAAGCAAGGGGATGTGACGCTGTGTTTGCCAAGCCTTTCGGGTATGGGAGGTATGGGTCGGAAAAGACTGGCGCCGCACCGGCCTTCGTGGAGGGCGCGCCGGACATTCTGAATCTGGAGCTCGACGTGGGATATGGTTCGCACGAGGCGTCTGTAACGAGGTTGTCAGCTTGGCTTCGACCCTGTTACCGTTGACCGCGCGTCATCTTCGCGCAGCTGTTGACGGCGTTAGTCCGCAAATCCGGAACGGCCCAGAGAAACCAGCTTCGATCGGCCTTTGGTGAGGTGCGCCAAATCCACTTCGGAGGAAGGAAATTACCGTGATTTCAAAACGCATAGTTCAATCGGCGATCATGGGCCTGGCGGCCGTGACGCTTTATTCAGGTAGCTACTCGCTCTTGGGGCAGGGCACAGCCCCGGGGGGCCATTTGGCCGAGGAGGGCTTCTCCGACGGAGCGATTCACCGTCAAGTATGTTTCGCAACAGCCGATTGCGGGAACCCCAGCCAAGCCGGTGAGTTTGGCACCGCGCCCATCGGCATTGGCAGCTTCACGCTGAGCCCGCAGAATGCTCCAACCCTGGTCTTCGATGATTCAGGCGCAGGGACGGGAGCCGGAAATCCGATCGACATCTACACTTCGAACAGCACCGGTGCGCAGTCATGGTCACTGAACAATACCGGGGTAACGCCGCCTGGTTTCTATAACTTCGCTGCTCTTGGCCCGTATTGCGTCACCGCATCGGGTAGCACCAGCGGTTCGGCAGTGGTTCTGGATGCGTGCGCCGGCACTCCGGGGCAGGCCTGGGATCCGGTGCTAATCGGCAAATTCTATGAATTCCAGCCCGCTAACAGCACCAATCTTTGCCTTACCGCCAGCGGAACGGCCGCCGGGAGCGCTGTCGTGGTGGATACATGCACCGGCGCCAGCAATCAGCTATGGTCACTGGCTGTGGAAACCAACAGCAGCAACACCGGCAAAGGCGGCCTCAGAGCCAGCCCCTGCACAAATATTGGCGATCTATCGGTTGGAGGAGTGAGCTACACGCCGACCTGGTGCCAGGAATTCGATGGCCCGTCAGGTCCGCCATCCACCGAGGCCTGGAATTTCGACCTTGGAAACAATAATGGCTGGGGAAATGGCGAAGCGGAGGTTTACTGCGGACCTCCGGGAGTCCAGGGCAATCCGAGCCAGTGTCCGACAACGTTCAGCACTTCCACGGCTCCGGTCTATATCGACGGCAACGGTCATCTCGTGATCCAGCCCAGAAACGTGGGTGGAACGTGGATATCGGCTCGCCTGAATACGGATGGAGGGCAGACCTTCCAATACGGCATTCTCGAGGCGAGGATCGCGCTTCCCGATACGACCAACCAGGGACTCTGGCCCGCCTTCTGGGCGCTGGGGAACAACATCAACAGCGGCGTTCCGTGGCCCACTGCCGGAGAGATAGACATCCTGGAAGACTGGTCACCGCAGGTATATGGCGGACCTGGAGTCACAGGAGAGAATTCCACCATCCACACCTACCTCACCGGAGGGGACGGACTCTCGGATCGCTACCTATTCCCCAGCGGAGAGACAACCACAACCTTCCACACCTACGGGATCATCTGGTCGCCAGACCAGATCCAATTCTTTGTGGATGATCCGACGAAGCCGTTTTACATAACTACGCCTGCCAGCCTTCCCGCAGGGGATGTATGGCCCTTCAATCAACCGATTTTCATCCTCTTGAATGAGGCGATCGGCGGCACGCTGGGTGGATCGATCACCGGTCTGACCAACCCTGGGCCGATGACGGTCGATTACGTTCGCTGGTACTCGGCTAAATAAAGCGTCTGCGGCTCAAACTGGTTCGAATCAACCGGCGGTGGAATTGGTCCCCACCGCCGGCTGAGCTCCGGAACAGGATGCGTGACCTTCACCCGGTCAGCTACCTGCCAGTCTTACCCAGTTCCATTCGCTCGTTGCGTTTGCACCACGCGCCTCCGAGACATGGATATACAAAACTTGGGACAACGAAGGCCATTTACTTCCCGGCTCACTGGGCTACATCAGTTGCAGCTTGAACGGCCCCGGCGACGTAATGAATTGCTACTGCCCTGCCGGATTCGTCTTCACCGCAACGGGTACGGTCAGCGACGGGCATTTTACAAAGACCGAGGCTCCCCGGCATGGATTCGATTTCGCTCAGTTCGAGATTGCAGACCCCGTTCGCCGCTCCGTCAGCGAAGCCGTTGAATGCACCAGACAGGCCCATCGTTGATCGAACATCCTGCAAAGTCGGGTTTTCGGTAACTCCGCCCAT
>Ga0210398_10001354_pt1 | contig 25525 bp, 23 predicted proteins | sample IncBWC4OmetaG_FD_161047 | JGI IMG/M metagenome (GOLD analysis project Ga0210398, IMG submission 161047) | Forest soil microbial communities from Barre Woods Harvard Forest LTER site, Petersham, Massachusetts, United States - Inc-BW-C-4-O | ecosystem: Environmental > Terrestrial > Soil >... | reverse complement strand
CTAAAGCAATAACTTGCTGTTTCTTATCGTCGCTCAAGACATTGGCCATAGGGGCTGAGGCTATAACGCCTCAAGCCAGAGTCAATGTCCCGGAGGGTGTCTCCGTTGGCCGGTCTTCAGGTGATCATGTATGGCCGGTTTTGGGTGATCACTGAGGCGAGTTTGCCACATCGCCAAATCCGTGGCCAAATTTCCGGGGTAACACTCCGGCGGGGAGCCTGTGAACAACGCGACGCGTGGATTTTCTCAGGCGTAACGGTTTGGCCCCAACTCAGCGAACCCGGCTCGCCTGAACGCTTCCGGGCGTGCAACAGCGCCAGGTTGGGAGACCGCAGACTTGATAACCAGGATGAAGCGGCAATGCGTTTCGGCCCTTCAGGTTCCAAACAGGTGACCGCCTCCCCGCAACGCAGCTTCCAAGCGCTTCGCCTCGTCCAGGTCTTTGCAGGCTGCGGTTCGATACTCGATTTGCCTTAAGTGTTCCAGGACGTACTGACGCTTGTCTGAATTGTTGCGAGTTCCCTGAGATACTGAAGTCAGGAAACTCTAATGCGATACCAGATCATGATCGGCGAAGGGCCTACCCTCGGAGTTCCAAGCCCACGCGGGCCATTCCAACGCTTGAAATCACTGGCGCTGGCGTTTGGGATTTTGTGCGTAATTGTCGGCGTATTGGTCGCGGCGTTTGTGATCGGCGTGGTGCTGGCAGGCCTGATCCTGTTGGGTCTCGTCGCGGCGATTGGCGCATGGCTGGTATGGCGGTTCCTGCGGAGACGTGCCTCTAGCCCCATCTCTCTCACCGACCCAACGGCATCGGAAGTCTCATCGGGACGCCGGGAGTGACTGCTAGCGTTGAGCTGACCGCGACAAGGTGTGAGTTCGGGTGTCGCTGCAAAATCGACTACAGAAGGCTTCGGAGGTTTCCGAGACCATTCACGTAAGTAACTGATTCCAAACATGGTGTTCGCGATGATTGCCTCGGGCACCCCCGCCTCTCACAGTTCGGCGACGAACTGGCCGCTTGCCAGATGATGTGCGCCTCCTCATGAAATGGTTTGACGCCGAGCTTGCATGCGGCGTAAAGACGGCAGGCGTCGCTTGAAGGATTGCCGCAGGGGGCGTGCTATCATCACCGCGATGCTGAAATCCGCAGCACGGGGATAGGCGTGGCAGAGACGGAAGCCACAGACGCAAAGATGTCTCGGAGATTCCTTTACCTGTGCGGAGTTGCCGGGATCGTCCTTCTCACACTGCCTCACACGCATCATTACCGGCAGATGTTGGGCCCACGCGTTGGTCTCCGGGGATTCACAAGGAACCCGGGCGAAGCGTTATTCATCGCGTGCCCAATGGGATGCTCTTGAGTTCGAGACCAATCCGCTGGCTCGCGTACCTGGCCGGCTGGACCTTGTTCGCGCTCTTCTTCATCAGTGAGGATGCAGCCCTTCCTCTATATCAAGGCCGAACCGTCCAGTGGCACGGCTTTTTTGTAGTGTGGCTGACAACCGCATAACGCCTGGGCCTTTCTCACCCCATTCGTCTGGCGGCTGGCTGGCCGCTTCCCCATCGCGCGAAGAACCTGGTGGCGCAGCGCGGGACTCGATCTCGTGTCGAGCTTCTCTTTTGCACTGATCGAGGAGGTCCTGTTCGCATGGATAACCCCGGTGTTTGGGCTGCCATGGTTCCCACGCCGCTTTGCCGCGACCTTCCGAGCCGTGGTCCCCATCGACTTCCACTTAAGCGTGATCATTTACTGGCTGATCGTCGGCGCTCAACATAGCCTGAGCTACTACCGCAGATTTGTGGAACGTGAAAAATTAGCGGCCCAACTCGAATTGCGCGCCACTCAGCTCGAAAATCAGCTCGCACAGGCAAACCTGAACGCACTCAAGATGCAACTCCATCCCCATTTCCTTTTCAACACCCTGAACGCCATCGTCGTGCTGGTGCGGCAACAGAGGGTACCCGCCAGCACGAAATACGTGAGACGCTCACCAGCTCGGAGCATAAGCTTAATCCGCGCGACTTCGTAAGAATTCACCGCTCGACCATCGTGAACGTGCACCGCATCAAGGAAATCCGCCCTTGGTTCCATGGCTATCACATGGTGCTGCTCGAGAATGGCCGGGAATTGCGCATGAACCGTTACCAGAAGGAAGTCGCCAAGCGGCTTGGCCTCGGCTAATGGCTGACCCGGGGGAGGCCCCTCAGGGGTCGGCGCGAGGGGATTTACGGGTTACCTAGCGACGGGTGACGCTCCGCTATCTGCCGGTGCGTCCCTACATCCTGATGGTTGAGCCGACGAGTAGGTTGCGAAGGAATTCCAGGTCTGTCAGCACTCGCTGGCGGTCCTCCGGGCTGGCGTTCAGTAGGTAGCCCTGCAAGGACGCTACTTCGTTCAGTTCCAAGCGGTTGCTGGGAGCAGGTTCGGTCGGGCGGTCCTTCGTTGGTCTCTTCATCGGCTACCTTATTGATTGCTTCTGTGCGGGCGTGCGCCTTTAACAAGCCCTGCTGAATCATACTCCTGCACGAGCGAGCTTTCAACCCCATTGTGTCGCGGGTAGTGCTCTAATTTTGCAGCACTACCGTGTCGCGCAACCTAAAATGTTACCGGGAGGTGATCGTCGCGCAATTTGAGAATGTTACCCGTCATGGAGCCGGGTAACGGAATGAGTCGAGCTTCGAGAAGGGACTACTTGCGGCGCATTCAGCCTCGCTGTGAGAAAGCCGGCCGGGGGAGAGGCAGCGGATCCGGGACGAGTTCTGCGCCAACTAAAGTTATCACCGCAAGCATGCCATCCGCTTGCTGACCCACTCTGGCCCACTGGCAGAGTGGCTTCTCGTTGGGAATCAGTTATTTATGGGACATAATTCTCGGTATGCCCTCTGACGCGATTCGACCGCCCGAGGCGAAGAATCTGCTATGGGGTTCTGAAGGCCTTTGGCGATTCCAAGACCAGCTCAGGTCGCCGAGCCGATCAAGTAGTTGCGGCACGCCGCGGCAACAGCGTCGCGCTTAAGCTCAGGCCGGACCGACTGATACTTCGCCGCCCACAGGATGTGCTGCACGATGTCCCGGGGATAGCAGGGGCGCAACGGCTCCTTCATCCGGTTGAGGTCATCGATTAACTGCTCCACCACCCCGGCGTCATACTCAAGCTCGCAGTCCTGGCACACCCGCCGGAAGATCTCGTGGAACTGCGGACAGCTAACGCAGTCGACCTTGATCTTCGTTTGGATGCGGCGCAGGAACGCCGCGTCCGCCAGTGAGTTCGGGTCTACGTTGGTCGCAAAGGCCACAAAGAGATCGAAGGGGACCTGAAACTTCCTGCCTCCAGGCAGCGACAGGAAGTCGATTCGACGTTCGAGGGGAATGATCCAGCGGTTCAGCAACTCTTCGGGGCGGACGCGCTGCCGGCCGAAGTCGTCAATGATGAGCACGCCGTTGTTGGCCTTTATCTGGGCCGGCGCGGTGAAGTCAGAGGAAAGCCGATCGGCCTGCAGATCCAGCATTTCGATGGTAAGTTCACCGCCCACCACAACGCGCGGACGCTTGCACAGCACCCAGCGCCGGTCTTCCGACTCTCCGGCGGCGGCGTCAGACGCACAATGGTGAAGGCCGGCGTCGTAAACGGTGATGATTTGCCCGTCGACCTCGATCGCGTAGGGTATCCACACTGCGTCCTGGTAGATGTCCGCCAGAGTCTCGGCAATGGCCGTTTTCCCGGTTCCGCTTGGTCCGTAGAGGAAGATTGACCGGCCGGAGGCCACCGCAGTGCCCAATTGAGCGAGCGTTTCCTCGCTGAGAACGAGCCGACGGAAGGCTTTCTGTACGTCCGCAGGACCCACGGCGGCCGTCTGCACACTCTGATATTGCACGCGGTTGATATAGTCCTTCAGGCTGACCGGAGCCGGCCCGCAGTACTGACTGTGTCGCAAAAACTCCAGCGCCCTGGACTTGCCCAGCGAAGTGGTCGTAAATCGGTGGACAGGGCCATCCATGCCCGTCACCTCGCACAACTGCTCCGTACGGAGGTGCCGGAAAAGCGTGTCGACGACCGGGAAGCTAAGTGCCATGCGCTCCGAGAGATCGAGAAGAGAAAGCTCGCCCCCCAGATAGACCATCTTGAGTGCAAGGCTTTCGAGCAAAGACCTAGAGAGGCCCGTTTCCGCTACCGTCTCGGGAGACCGGCTTTCAGTCTCAAAGGTCATATTCGTCCGTACCACACCGATCAAGCGGTTCAACGCTCGCGTTCCAAGCCGGGCTCTACTCCTGCACAGACTCCGGCAACGTTACGAACAATGATTTGCTGTGCCGGACTGCGCCATGGGTCACAGTACAGCCAGCGATCAGCCCCGGGAAAACGTCCCCGTGGAAGTGCAAGCGCATTCCCGGGCGGCCGTTCGCCCGGGCTTTCAACTCTGCGTCTTCGGGCAGGGCCAGAGGTCGGTCACACTCCTCGGATGGGGTTGAGAAGCGTTCCGTGGAGAGAGTGAGCCGCCCCCTGGCCCTGCCCAAAGCCGCTTTGCAACGACGCCCTCGGAACCACTGGCAGTGCGCCCGCGAACAGCGGTGCACTGCCGGTTCCGGTTCGGCGACCGCGCCGAACCTGTTTCCTGCCGGGCTTACTCCTCAGCGTGGGCCGAAGAGATCTCAAGCTTGTCGCCCACCCGTGTTCCGGAACGGAAGATGGTGTGTGGCGGAAGCTCCAAGATGCTGTTGGCCTTCAAACTGACCTTCGAGATGCGAAAAGGCCGCACGTACTCCTCGGTGTGAACGACCATCTTGTTGTGGTCGAGAAACACCAAGTCGAGTGCGAAGAGCATGCCAATGGTGTGGACCCCGTGCGACGGCACGATCCACAGGCCTTGACCGGGACGCGCCCAGCGCCGCGTCTTCCCCAGGAGTCCAATCAGCCGGCTGAAGTATCCGTTGGCTACCTTGGCTTCAGTGGCTACGAAAGTTTCCCGGGTTTGGTTGTAGACGTAGACGTGCCCGTTATGATTTGCGTCGTTCTTTGTCATGGTCGTCTCGATTGTCCGCACATGGGTCCGATCGTCTTTCGATCGCCCGTTCTGTGATCCGGCCTACTCCGACGCCCTGCTTTTGCGGCGCCAGATGATGAGGAAGAATACGATTACAGCTCCCACTCCTGCGATAATTCGAATCGTCGTTGCGTCCATTGTTTTTCTCCTTAGCGTTTTGGTTTTTTACTGCCTGCAGCCGCCAACCACGGCTAACCGCCGGCAGCCATCGTCGTTACAAAAATTCTCAAGATACTGATCGCCGCCGGACCCAGAATCACCACGAAGAGCGCCGGGAAGATGAAAAAGACCAGGGCCGGCACCATCTTCACGGTCGTCTTGGCGGCCATTTCCTCGGCGCGCTGACGGCGCTTTGTTCGGAGGTCGTCCGAGTGTACGCGCAGCGACTGCGCCACGCTTGTACCAAAGCGGTCGGTTTGCACCAGCATGGCTACCCAGGACTTGATGTCATCCACCGCGGTGCGCGAGGCCAGTTCGCGCAGGGACTCCATTCGGGTTTTGCCGACGCGAATCTCGGCGGCGACCATGTCCAGCTCATCGCAAAGCTCGGGATGCGCAATGCGCAATTCCTGCGCCACGCGCATCAGCGCCTGGTCGAGCCCCAGCCCTGCCTCCACGCAAACCACCAGCAGGTCCAAAGCATCGGGCAGAGAGAGGCGCAACACTTTCTGCCGTTTCTTGACCTTCCTACCCAACCACAACTCCGGCAGCAGGTATCCCAGGGCGCCCGCAAACCCCAGAATGAAAAGCGGATTCCGCTCGTAAACCTTGGTGAAGTAGACGATGCTGAGGAACAGAATCGGCAGAATCATCTTGGCTCCCTGCATGGCTGTGACCGCTTCGGGCCTGCGATAACCCGCCCGCGCCAACATGCGCTTGGTGTGACCGGCGCTCTTGGCAGATGAGGGAACCAACTTGCCGACGTCTATCAGGATCTGCTGCAACTTGCGACGTTGCTTTTGCCGGAAGCCGGGCTGGGACTGCGCGCCCGCCGGGCGCCAAAGCCTGACCAAGCGCTCGGACACCGCTTCGTCCACATAGGGCGAGACGGTGTACAGCACAGCGAGCACAATCATCACCGTGGCCAAGAATGTTACGCCGCATGCCGCAAAGAGCATTCAGATCCTTCTCCTCAACACTCAAACTTCAATATTCACGATCTTCCAGAGCAGTCCGGCCCCAACCACTTGCAGTCCGCCTGCCAATCCCAACATGTAAGCTCCAAGCGGATCCGTGAAGAGGAGCCCTTCGTACTCGGGGTTCATGAACCGCAGAACCAGCATCATAATCGGAGGCAGGGCGATCAGAATTCCCGCCGTCATCCGCCCCTGCGCGGTGCGCGTGCGGACCTCACCGCGGACTTTGAAGCGCTCGCGAACGACGTGCGAGAGATTGCTCAGGATCTCCGCCAGGTTACCGCCGGTGTCCTTTTGCACCAGCAGCGCCGTGATGAAGAAGCGCACGTCCAGCAGGGGCACACGCTCCGCGAGGTTCAGCAGCGCATCCTTCAAGGGCAGTCCAAAGTTCTGCTCGTCAAAGACCGCACGAAATTCCCCCGCCAGGGGCTCTGAGAGCTCCGTGCCGATCAGTTCAAGTCCAGTGCTAAAGGAATGGCCAGCCTGTACGGCGCGGCCCAGCAAATCAATGGCCTCGGGAAAGTTCTTCTCGAAGGCGTGCAGCCTCCGAGCGCGCATCACAAGCACGAACAACAACGGGGCGGTGGCGCCGAAGACCGCGCTGGCCAGAGCGAGGACGAGGTTCCCGGTGAACTGGCGGGCGACTAGAAACCCGGCCAACTCGAGCACACCGCTCAAGAGCACGAGTTTGCCCGGCTTGATATCCAGTCCTGCCTGTGCCACGACTTGCCGCAGTTTGGTCGCCCAGGACCACTGCAGCAGCATCCGGTTCAATGCCGGGACACTGCTCATCAGTTCGTCCCGGATGAGCTTCAGTTCCAGCGACTCCGAGCCCCGCTTCATTCCCTTCTCAATCGCATCCAGCCTTCGTTGGACGATCTTATGCTGCTGGTTCTCTTTGCCCAGATAGAGAACCATGGCGGAGATCCCAACGATCACCAGAAACGTCATGGCTGCAAGCAGGTAGTGCATTCGGCTCCGTCAAACCCGCGAATGCGGGTGGTCGAACATTCCCATCGGCAAACGAATTCCTGAAGTGAAGAGGCGCTCTGCGAACTTAGGCCGGATTCCGGTGGGGATGAACTCACCCAGCACTTCGCCTTTGTCCCCGATTCCCAGCTTCTTGAAGGTGAAGATGTCCTGCATCGTGACCACCTCGCCCTCCATGCCTGTCACCTCGGCTAGAGTGGTGATCTTGCGCTTGCCATCGCTCAAGCGGGTGACCTGCACGACCACGTTGATCGCCGAAGCCATCTGTCGGCGAATGGCGGCCTCGGGAATGTTCAAGTTCGCCATGGCAACCATAGTTTCAAGGCGGCCGAGCGCGTCGCGCGGAGTGTTGGCGTGAATCGTGGCCAGGGAGCCGTCATGGCCGGTGTTCATGGCCTGCAGCATGTCTAGCGCCTCCTCGCCCCGGACCTCCCCCAAGATCACCCGGTCCGGCCGCATTCGGAGGCTGTTGATTACCAATTGCCGCTGCCGAACCGCGCCCTTGCCTTCCACATTCGGGGGACGCGTCTCCAAACGGACCACGTGGTCCTGGTGCAGTGCCAATTCGGCGGCATCCTCGATGGTAACGATGCGTTCCTTGTCCGAGATGAACGACGACAGGACGTTCAGCAGTGTTGTTTTGCCGGCGCCCGTGCCACCGGAGACCAGCACGTTGAGCCGTGCGTAAACGCAGCCGCGCAGTAGTTCCAGCATCTCGGGCGTCAACGAGTTATTCCGTACCATGTTCTCGGCCGTCAACGGATCGTGACCGAAGCGGCGAATGGAGAGGCACGGTCCGTCGATCGCAAGCGGCGGAATAATCGCGTTAACCCGCGATCCGTCCGTGAGGCGCGCATCCACCATGGGTGAGGACTCGTCCACCCGGCGTCCGACCGCGGAAACTATGCGATCGATGATTGCCATCAGGTGCGCGTCATCGCGGAACTGTACGTTGGTCCTCTCCAGCAGCCCGTTTCGTTCTACATAAACTTTGTTGTGGGTATTCACCAGAATGTCGGACACCGAGGAGTCTTTCAGTAGAGGCTCGAGCGGCCCGAGCCCAAAGACCTCATCGAGGACCTCCTGAGCCAGACGCTCCCTCTCCTGCAGGGTCATGGGGGTGTTGTCGCTGGCCGCCAGGTCCTCGACAATCCTCCCAACTTCCTCCCGGGCCGCCTCGCGACCGAGTGCAGCAACCCGGTCTAGATTGAGCCGGGATATCAGCTTGCGATGAATCGCAACTTTGACCGTGTTGAAATCCGGCCGGCTCGCGACCGTGGCAATCGTGCCCATACCTTGCTTGACCTCGTTCTATTCAATGTCCGAAAAACAGGCTGAACAGCGCTTTACCCTTCGGCTTGACCTCTGCCGGGATCCCGGCGATTTCCGCGGCGATCTGGCGATACTGGGTTGTCAGCGGATCATTGTGGTTACGCGAGAGCGGAGTACCAAGATTCACTGACTCGCTCACCTGCCGGAAATCGTTCGGCAGTCGCCCGTAGATATTGCAATGGATCTTTTTCTCAATCGACTTCAACGCCTCCTCATCGGCCTTATGCCAGCGGTTCACGATAACGCGGAAGCGTTTGGGGTCGATCCCGCTCGCAGCGAGCGCCGCCAGTTGCTTCTCCAGAGTCCACAGTCCCGGTACATTGGCTTCGGTCACCAGAATCACCATGCGCGCCGATTTGAGAGCTACGTTCCATTCCCACGGATATACGGAGCCCAGATCCATCAGTACAAAGTCGCTGCTTCCCTGGGCGACGTTTACAATTCGCGAAAGAGCCCGCGCCGACAGTTTTGCCCAGAGGTCGGCGTTGGATGTGCCGGCCAGAACGTCGAGCCCGCTCTCATGCCGCGTCAGCAAGCCCGCCAGGAAATGCGCGTCCAGACGCTGTAGATTGTCTATCGCATCCACCACGGAGAAGCGCGGCTGCAAGTCCAACATCAGAGACGCGTGCCCCACGGGCCGTCCAAAATCGAGCAACGAGGTACGCTTCTTGCTGGCGCGGGCGATCTGAACCCCCAGATTAATCGTGACGGTCGTTGTTCCCACACCGCCCTTCGAGCCCATTAACACGATCAACTTCTCCTCGGGCCGGCCGCCACCGTTGCCGTGCTCCTGGATCAGCCGCTCAATGGCTCCTTGCAGCACCTGCGGATCAACCGGCTGTCCGAGGAACTCGCGCACGCCGTTTCGCATGGCCTCGATCAACATTTCGGGCCGCGGTTCCTTGGCGGAACACACCATGGTGCAGACGGAAGGCCTGAGCCTCCGGAGGTGGGCGGCAAAGCTGAAACAAGCCTCGGCACTGGGACCGAGCTCGAGCAACACCATATCGGGAACGGACTCGCCCGGCGCCGGGAACTGCTCGCTGGAGACGGCCCACTCGGCGACCGATTGAATGAATCCCGTCTGCTGTAAGCATGCTCGCAGATATCCGCTGCTCTCCGCACTCGAGGCTGCCACGGCTGCCGTTAACATGACAGGACCCCTCTTTTAGTTTTCAAGTCCTGGTCATGAGTTTCTTGCTTACCCGTCAGCATCTAGTGAGCCCCTCCTGAGGCGTGCGGGCTTGGAGCGGAAGCCGGTGGCAATACTTGCTGGGGGAATCCTGGAACCCTGGGCGCGGGGCCCTCAGCGCCCGGGCGCACGATGCGCGGCGTCACCATCACCAAGAGCTCATCCTTGCTTTTGGTGAGGCTCTTACTTTGGAACAGCTTGCCCAGGACCGGAATGCTGGCGGCGCCCGGGATCTTAGAAAGTGTCTCGGTTATCTGATCGTTCACAAGCCCCGCGATCGCAAAACTTTGCCCATCCTTCAGGACCATTTCGGATTCCACACGCCGCGTGTCCAGCGCCGGCACCGTAAAACCCGAAATCGTGAGGGCGTTTGAGTAATCGAGCGAGCTGACTTCAGGCTTCACCTTGAGGTGAATAAAGCCGTCAGGCGTGATCACGGGGGTGAAGTTCAGTTTCACGCCGAACTCCCGGAACTGTATGGTAATGGCAGTCGCCCCGGCCGAAGGCTGGACGACGGGGTAGGGAAACTCACCGCCCGCCAGGAAGCTGGCTTCCTTGCCGGTCTCGCTCAGCACATTGGGCTCCGCCAGAATCTCGATCAGATTCTTGCTCTGCAGCGCTTGGATGGTCGCCGCGAGGTCGATATCCGGCCGGAAGATGAAAACATTCAACAGGTCGCTCAGCGTGAATCCACCGCTGCTCCCGGTTACCGTCTGACCAGCAACCTGCGGCGGCGAGAACTGGCCGGTGGAAATGGCTCCGATGTTCTTGGCCCCGGGCAGGCTGAGGATGTTGGCTCCGAGCTGGGTCAGGGCGCTCCGATCCACGTCCGCGAACTTCACCTGGAGCAATACCTGTCCCCCAGGTATGACGGGTACGTCGAGTAGGCTGACAACATTCTCTTTCTTGGGCGCGATGGCTTGGGCCATCTGCACAACCTTGTCCGCGACGGCCTGCGACGAGACCTTCCCAGAAATGATCAGAACGTCTTTGTTCGCCTGAATGTCGACATTCTCGCCCGGAAGCACGTCACGGATTCTGCCGTTGATCCCAGCCACGTCTAAGTCCACGATGATGTCCAAGGTGCGGCTTTGCCCGGCCTCGTCCCAGATCACCAGCGAGGATGCGCCGGGCGCCTTGCCGTTCACCAGGATCTGCGCGGGGCTCATCACCAATGCGTCGATGACCCCAGGATCCGCCAATGACACTCGCCTGATGCGAGTGGCCGAGGCGATCACCAGCGACTGGCCGGCAAGCAGATGCATGCTTTCGACCGCCCCGGGAATCTGCGAACCAGACTCGGCCTGAGCGGGTTGCGGCACACCCTCTGGAGAGCCGGCTTGAGTGTGCTTTGGGTGTGCGCTGGTCGGACCCGCCAGCAGGGAGATCAACCCTACAGCGGCCGAGAGCCCAAACCATCTGCGAATTGTATTTGACTGCGCCATGTGGCCCCAAAGAGCACTTACTTGAGGATGAACGTCTGTGTTTCCCTCTTGTCACCCTTGATGATTTCCACGGTGTAAGGATCGACGGCCGCCTTCGCAGGCGCGCTGCGCCTCAATGCCGATGCGGGTCTGACGGTTACAGGCGGCTGTCCATAGAACACCGTGCTGCGGAAGACCGGCGGTGGCTGAAGCTGCTTGGTGTCGATCGTGTTGCGCAAGGCCAGGCGAAGCCTTCCCTCATTGCTGGCCAGCGTCAAACGGTCCGCCTGGTCCGGGTTGACCAGCAGCGTCACAACCGCCACGGTCTGGGGCTTGCCCTCTTTGTCCTGGGTGATTTGCTGGCCGGCGGCCAGCACGCGCACGTCTTCGAGGATCGTGCGGGTTACGACGTCGCCGCCGTTCGTGCCGCCCGGATCACCCGTGGCCAACACGTCTACCATGGTGCCCGCCACCACGAAACCTGCCACGGCCACCACATCATCCACGCGCACTGACAGGGCCCTCATGCCTTCGGGAATGACGGCGGGCAGACCGGCTCCGGCTTCGCGCGGCGCCAACTTTTGCTCCAGGATAGCCTCGTTGGCCACGATGTTGGTCAACACTGCGCGACCCACACAATCTTCGATGCGGCTGAACGAGCCCGGCAAGGGAGCGCTGCCAGGCCACTCCACGATCCCCAATTGGCTCGCTTGCAGACGGGTACCGAGCAGGAGCGGCGCGGTGGCGATCACCACCCGCACGGTGGAGACGGTCTTCACAGTCGCCGCGACCGTCATCTCGCGATACACAAACCGGCTTGTAAGAAAGCCGATCAGTAGCGCCACGCCCATCCCGATCCAGATGCGATTCTTCATAACCTCTTATCCAGGGTCAAATAGCCCTCAGGGCCGACTGGGCAAAGAAGAAAATCACCATCGCCAACGCCGCCGCGACGCCAAACGGCTGAGCCATTAGCCCCGGATTGTCTAGAGTGATGTTTTCCCTCTTGGGGCGCAGTCCGAACGTGGCGAAAGCGTGGATAAGCACCAGGGTGTTAGCCAGGGTCTCCTTCACACGCTGCCTGCGCACCATTTCCACCACCGCCATGATGCCGGCGATAAAAACGGTGCCCAGCAACACCGCGATGAACTTCTCGGGACCGAGCAGGGCGCCGAGCGCCCCCATCAACTTCCAGTCGCCTGCTCCGAGCCCTCGCGCGAGCACGAACGGCAACAACAGGCCCAGACCGAGGCCGGCACCCTCCAGGCTCGACTTGGTCCCGGCCCAGCCAAACAGGGCACTGTTGAGAGCGAGACCCAGGAGTAGACCGGGCACCGTCAACCAATTCGGAATGCGCCGCGTCCGCCAGTCGAGCCAACCGGCCCAACCCGTAAAGAGCAGAGCGAGAATCGAGATTACGAATTCTTTCCAGAGGGCTTCAGCCATTCCGCGGCCTTCCTTCTCGCTAAGAGTTCAAACGCTTGAGTTGTAGTGGGGTGCGATTGGGAAACGGAGAGACAGCGGGTCCAGAGCCCGCAACGCGCAGCGCGTCACCCCATAACGCTCTTGCGCGCCGCGGTCTCCCTTTAAGTAAAGCGGCGATGAACTAACGGCTGGAACCGGCGAGCGGCCTAACTGACACTGAGATTGCTCGCCGCGGTGTTAAAAACGTTCTGGATTCCGCTGGCCAGAGTGTTCATGGCGGCCACGGACACCAGAGCGATCAGAACGATCACGAGGGCATACTCTGTGAGGTCCTGACCTTCTTCTTCTTGCCACAAACGACGAAAAGCCTGTCTCATACTCTGCCCCTCCTCTATGCATCAGATTTGCCCGGCGGTCCGGCTCAGGCGGTTGCGAGTTCGAGTCGCGTTCTCTCCCTGGCTGCGGGCATTGCCTTTGGTCTTGCAACCAGGGAGGTTCGCGATCTTTGTGCTGCACTAGCTGGTGCTCAGGTTTGCCGCTGCGGTGCTGAAAACGCCCTTGATCGCGGTGGCCAGAGTGCTCATCGAGGTAATCGCTGCGAGCGCCACCAAGACCAGAAGGAGTCCGTATTCCGTCAGGTCCTGCCCTTCTTCTTCCTGCCACAGTCTCGCAAAAAAGCTCTTCATTTCGTATATCCTCCACATCATTCAGAATGTTGATGACGACTGGCGCCATCCTCAACCCCGCTCTCCCCAGAGCACTCGGGATGCCAAAGAAAACCGTGCAAGGTTGACGTCAGTGAATTAGACACTTGGACCTGTTTTTCCAGCCAAAATCCGCGCGAGTCGCAGCCGGTGCTGATAACACAGTCACCTTTTGTTTTCCGGGGAATCAGGCGCTAGCACGTTAAGGTGACCACTTCTTGTCCGAGGCCGACGCCCAACTCCGCACTCAGTACGGGACCAAGGAGTTTTCAGCGAGCAGCGTCACTCTTTTCGCGTCATGAGTTGATTTCTGCTGCCCGACTGAGGGGGTAGTCATGCATAAGTAATTCAATCGCGGGTAACCAGGCGCGCAAGCAGGGCCCATGAATCGTGAGATCAATCTCCGCTCGTAGCACAGCGAGGCTCGTCTGCGGTCTTAGCCAGGAAACCGCCGGGTTTTGCAGCCAAATTGCACGAACCCAAGCCGTGCGCGCGATCGCGGTGCGCCGTCAGGGTCAAGGCAGTTTTCTGGCTTTCTTACGCGCTATCGGGGCTTCGCGAAACGGGAGCGGCTCAAACTACCGCGAGAACGGAGCCGTCCTCAATCCATAGCGCAGAACGAGGGTGCTAGCTAAACATCATGTTGTGGATAGAGTCATCCCTGGTTTTGGCAGCGATTGCCTGGGCGTTTCTCTGCCCGCATGTCGGCTCGCGCTGGTTTGAGGCCTGCGAGCGGGTCTTCGGCAATATTGCCGAAAGGCAGCGTCTGGCTGTCCTAGTGGTCGGCGTCACTGCGCTGGCGATGCGAGCGGCGCTGCTGCCGATGCTACCCATCCCGCAACCGGGCGTTCACGACGAGTTCGGCTACCTGCTCCTGGCTGACACTTTTGCCCACGGGCGGCTGACCAATCCTTCGCATCCCATGTGGATCCACTTCGAAAGCTTTCACATTATCTGGCAGCCCACTTACACGGCCATGTTCTATCCGGCGCAGGGCCTGGTTCTCGCACTGGGCCAGGTCATCTTCGGGCATCCTTTCTGGGGTGTCTGGCTGAGTGTCGGCCTGATGTGCGCCGCCATCTGCTGGATGCTGCAGGGCTGGCTGTCACCGGGATGGGCCTTGCTCGGAGGGTTCCTGGCAGTCATTCGTCTCGGGACTTTCAGCTATTGGGCCAACAGTTATTGGGGAGGAGCGGTGGCGGCAACCGGCGGAGCTTTGGTGCTGGGCGCGATGCCGCGGATCCGGCAATCCCAGCGGCTGCGGCACGTTCTTCTGATGGGATTGGGATTCGCTCTCATTGCCAACAGCCGGCCTTATGAAGGCGTGTTCTTTGGCGCCCCGGTCGTGGCCGCTCTTCTCTGGTGGATGTTCCGGCGCGAGCGGCCAGCCCCGAAGGTCGCGGCACTCCGGGTGGTGGCGCCCCTGGTCGCGATCGGGGCGTTGACCGCCGCCGCCATGGCCTACTATTTCTGGCGGACGACGGGGAGCCTCTGGACCCCGCCATATCTTGTCGATCTGCACGCCTACAACCCGGTGCCTTACTTCCCCTGGCAACCCCTTCGGGCCGCGCCGCTTTATCATCACACCGACATCCGCGACTTCTATCTCGGCACCATCCTCGCTCGCTATCGCCTTTCACATTCGATTTCCGGAATTCTGGGAATCGAGTCCGTGGGGATGGCCCAGGCCTGGACCTTTTTTTTGGGACCGGTTCTGAGTCTCCCCTTCTTTGTTGCGGTGGCTACCCTGCCGTACGGTTTTTCCTGGCGCCGGATCGGCCGCGCGGCGCGCTTCCTTCTGCTGCTTTGCGGCTCTGTCGCCGTGGGATCAATGCTGCCGGTATGGAGCAATCCGCACTACGCCGCACCCATCACCGGTGCGGTCCTGGCCCTGGTCCTGATCGCGATGCGGCGTGTGCGCGCTTTGGAGTGGCGTGGCAAACCCACCGGTGTATTCCTCACCCGGGCCATTCCGGCCATCTGCCTGCTGCTGGTTGCAGTCCACGTTATCCCCGGGCCGGCGCGGGCGCTCCCGTGCCAGGAGTGGCCGGCACCGCATCCCACGAAGCCGACTTGGTGCTCGCCTGGACCCGCCAACTCGGAACGCGTACAAACCCTGAAGCAACTCGCCCGGGAGCCGGGCCGGCAGCTTGCCATCGTGCATTACGGCCCATCGCACGACATTTTCTTTCACGAATGGGTCTACAACCGGGCCGACATCGACAACGCCCAGGTAATCTTTGCCCGTGACATGGGCACTGCCCGGAATGAAGAACTCATCGACTATTTCAAGGACCGCCGCGTTTGGCTGGTCGAAGCGGATGCCACGCCTCCGAAGGTCGAGCCTTACGGCGTTTCTGTAAGCCGCAACCAGCCGACGTCTGCAGGCGGACCGGAACGGCCTTAAGACTGCTTATGGGACTCAGCGAGCGCATCATCGAACACGAGTTGCCTTACCGGCTTTGGCAGGCGCCTTTTGCCGAGGACAAGTTCTCGCCGGTTCTCGCTCACAACGACCTTGCCCGCGTGCGGCGCGTGCTAGACGTGGGTTGTGGACCCGGCACCAACACTCACCACTTCATGGGTGCGGATTATCTTGGCCTCGATTGTAATCGCCACTACATCGAGTCCGCGCGGCGGCGTCACCGGCGGAACTTCGTCGTGGCCGACGTCACTTGCTATCAGGCTGACGTGGGCGAGCGCTTCGATTTCATCCTGGTGAACAGTTTCCTCCACCACATTGACACGCCGAACGCGCGGCGGATTCTGGCTCACCTCAGCGGATTGCTGGCCGAAGACGGGCACGTGCATATTCTGGAGCTTGTGCTTCCGGACCGTCTTTCGCCCGCTCGCTTTCTCGCCCGCATGGATCGGGGTGAATTCCCCCGGCCCATCGAGGAGTGGCGCGCGATGTTCTCCCAGAGCTTTGAGCCGATTTGTTTTGAGCCATACCCCTTAAAGGCGCTCGGAACTACCCTATGGAACATGGTCTATTTCAAAGGGAGAAAACAGCAATGAACCGCGCATTCCACCTGTCGGTAGCCGTGCCCGTGCACAATGAGGAGAAGGTTTTGCCGGAGCTCCTCGGGCGCTTGGCAGGGACGCTCGACCGCCTGGAGGGCGGCCCGCACCAGATGCTGTTCGTGGACGACGGCAGCTCCGATGGCACGCCGGACCTCCTCGAACAAGCGGCGCACTGGGACGCCCGTGTAACCGTGATCTCGCTCTCGCGGAACTTCGGGCATCAGGCGGCTCTCACTGCAGCGCTCGATCACGTCTCGGGTGATGCAGTGGTCCTGATGGATGGCGACCTGCAGGACGTGCCGGAGGCGATTCCGCTGCTCGTCGAGCAACACCGCCTGGGCTACGACGTGGTCTACGCCACGCGCGCCGGGCGCAAGGAGGGTTTTGCCCTGCGCCTGTGCTATTTCCTCTTCTACCGTTTCCAGTCCCTGCTCTCGGAAACCCATCTGCCCCTCGATGCGGGGGACTTCGGGCTGATGTCGCGCCGTGTCGTCGAGCAGATCCGCCAGATGCCGGAGCACCATCGCTATCTGCGCGGGCTCAGGAGTTGGGTGGGATTCCGGCAGATCGGAGTGCCCATCGAGCGTGCCGAGCGTTATGCCGGCAAGAGCAAGTACAGTTTGTTGAAGTTGCTCAAGCTGGCGTCGGACGGCATTTTTGCCTTCTCCACGCTGCCCCTCCGCGCTGCCACGCTGCTCGGCGCCTCCGCCGTGGCGCTCTCCGCCCTGTTCTCCGCGTATTCGCTGTACGCCAAGCTGTTTCTCAAGCAATCGCCGCAGGGCTTCACCGCGCTGGTTCTTTTGATCACCTTTCTGGCCGGGATCCTGCTGTTCTTCATGGGCATCATCGGGGAGTACGTGGGTCGCGTCTATGAAGAGATCAAAGCGCGGCCCCTGTACGTGGTGAACAAAATCACGGACTATACTGGATTCAGCCTTGAGGATCAGCAATCAAGTGTCCGCAAACGCCTGTGGGCAAGAACGATAGAAAGCGCCAGCAAGGCGAACCAATAACAGACCCGGAAAGCGGACGTCCTGTGCGAGCAGATTACGGCCAGCGTTATCGCGAACTCTACGAGCGGCATTGGTGGTGGCGCGCCCGCGAAGCGGCCATCTTGGATGTGCTGCGGGCTCACCAGCCGCCACGGGGCTGGACGCGAATCCTCGATGTGGGCTGCGGCGATGGGTTGTTCTTCGAGCCTTTGTCGCAGTTTGGTGAAGTGGAGGGCGTGGAAGCGGCCTCCGATCTCGTGAATCCCGAATTCGTCCGCTCCGGGCGAGTTCACGTTTGCGCCTTCGACCAGCGCTTTCAGCCCGGCAAGCGCTACTCTCTCGTCCTGATGCTCGACGTACTCGAGCATCTGCCCGATCCCGCCCAGGCGCTTCAGCACGCCCTGAGCCTGCTCGAGCCCGAAGGCGCGCTGCTGGTGACCGTGCCCGCCTTCAGGCTGCTGTGGACCAACCACGACGTCCTTAACGCCCACTTCACGCGCTACACGAAGCGGACCTTCCGGGAACTGGCCCGGCAGGGCGGTCTGCGGATCGAGACCGCCAGATACCTTTTTCAATGGGTGTTCCCGGCGAAGCTGGCAGCGCGGGTCGGCGAGCGCCTCTTCCGTACTCAGCCGAGGCCCCCGACGATCCCGCCGCGCTGGATCAATGAAGGGCTCTACGCCCTCTCGCGTCTCGAAGAGCGAACGATGGGCGCGCTGCCCTGGCCCTTCGGCAGCTCGCTTATGGTGATGGGGTCGAAGCCGGCCGCCGCCTGAAGGCCTCACGATTCACGACCAGCACCGCCAGCATTGCCACCACGACGCCTCCGAGCACGTCCACGAGGTAGTGCCACTCGAGCAGCAGGATAGCAGCCACTAGCACGACATTGACCGCCGTAAGCGCCGCCACTATGCGTTTCCAGGGGCGCAGGAACCACATCACGATCAACGGCTGAGCGATGTGCATGCACGGGAAAGCAATATAGTAGTCCGTGCTGATGCTGTCGATTCCCCTACCTTCCCACACAGCCCGCGCCCGCTCGAGCAGCGCCTGCTGCGCGCCGTAAGCGGTAAGCTGATGGGGGAAGACTCCGAAATGAATCGGGCAACTGTAATAGGGGCCGTGGCTCGGCCAGAGATAGAAGCACGCGAGCGCCATGGCGTAGGCTGCGAGCAGCGTCCCGACCAGCCGGAACCCCTTTCCCATTCCCCGATAGAGGCCGACCAGGATGATGCCGGCGCCGACCTGGCTGAACATGCCGAAGTACACGAATTCCAAGAACCGGTATGCACCCAGAGAAAGATGCGCTCCGGCGTGGTGCGCGATTCCGGAAACCGTGGCGCCCCCGAGAATCCAGGAATCCAGGCGGTTAAACACCGCGTCGTAAGCGCCGAAAAACCTGAATGAGACGATCACGTTGTTATAAGCAAACACCATCACGAGCCCGGCAAAAAGGTAGGCCGCGGGCAGCATCACGGACCGAGTGGCAGCAAGCAGCGCCCCCGGCTGTTTCCGCGTGCGCTCCGTCAGCTCAACGAAGGCGACGAACGCCACCGTGACCAGGCCCGCTACCGCCGCACCAAATAGCCAGCCGAGCTCGGCCAGCAGGGGCACGAGCAGAATCAGCCGGCGCTTGTCATTCCAATAGCGAAGGAGGACCGGACGGAGCGTCACCCGCAATGGCCCGCCGATGACGTAGAGAACGCACGCCAGGAATGTCGCCTGGAACATCAACCCGACCCAGGCCTCCAGCAAATGCGGCCAATCGAAGCGCAGCGGCAGCCGGGCCGCATGCAGGGCCGGAATCAGAGCGACAGCCATCAGGCCGGTCAGACAGAAGTGGACGTGCGCCGACGCGAGGCCTAATAACCGCCGGACGCCAGCGAGCCTCCCGCCGGATTCCCGGGTCTTTTCGATGCTTACCGGTTGGACCAGCGTCGCCATCTGCCTTAGCGGTCCTCCTTCCCGAGGCCGCCAGCCGCAACGCCCGCAAGGGTCGGTTCCGAGCTGGTCACACGGAAAACTTCGAGGTCACCACTACTGAACACCCGCGCGCCAATCGTCCCGAGCGGGCCGGAGAATTGCGGCGACCTGAAAGACCAGACGTAGTCGTAGTCGTTGCGAACTGCGGTCCAGTCCACCGATTTCACCTCGGCAAAGGCGGGGCCGTAAGGGTTGTAGACTTTGGCCTTGATCGCGAAGGGCTGAACACCGGGATCGTGAAAAAGGCAGGGTGAGAACCAGCCCCCCTGAATCACTCCGTAAGCCCAGAAATGACGCTCGACCATTGGTCTGCCTTCGGCCCAATCGACCAAGGGCAGGACGCGGGCGCCCTTCGGGATGGCGCGGAACGACTCCGCCATGCTCGCGAGATGCGGCTGCGCGCGGACGGAATCGATCTCCAGGGCACTGCCGCGCAGGCCGAAGAGCAGGGCGGCGATGGCGGCTAGCGCCCGTCCTCGCTTCGGTGCCATTCTCAAAGAGCCGAGGCCCAGAAGCACCACAAACGGCAGCAGCCGGCGGTCCGCGTCCATGCCGGCTCCGTAGCTGGCGGGAAAAATCCAATAGAGGGCAAACAGGCATCCCGTGACCCACAGCCAGTGGCGGCCCCACGCCACCCGCGGCTTGGCGCGACGAGCCCAGACCACTGCGCCGATGGCCACGAGCAGCGTGAGAAAGTCGATCGCGGGCGAATAGCTGAGCACTACGACGAGCAGACCGGCGGCTTTCGCCGCCAGGCTTCGAAACTGGAGGGCGTGGCTCGCGTGAAGACTCATGGTGGCGTGCAGGTATAGAAGCGCTCCGGGAAGGAACAGGCCCCACGCAAAGAGCGCCTGGCGCCAGCGAAGACGGGCAACGATAGCGTAGACGGTCATTACCACAGCCACTACGCCGAAGCTCATCAGGTGAGTAAAGTACAGCATTGTGGTGAGCGGCGGCAGGGCGCACCAGGAAATCGCGCGAGGCCGTTCGAGGTGCCGCAGCCATACGCCGAGAAGGAACAGTCCAATCGCCAGGCTGAACTGGAGGTTGAGAAAGCCATAAAGAAAGAAAAAGAGGTTGCTTGAAACCAGCAGCGCCCACACGCTCAGGCTCTCCTGACCCGGGTTCGCTCGCCGGATGAAGAACCATGCTCCCGCCGGAACACTGAGCACCGCGAGGCTCAACAGCAGCCGTCCGGCAATGTCGATAGAGACGATGCGCTGCAGCCCGAGCAGGAGGACGTCCATCGTCAGGTAGGGATAAGTGTTCCAGTTCGCGGCGTAGAATTGATTCAAGTGGAACGCCGGATCATTCAGGTGTGCCAGAGCGAAGGCACTGGCCAGATGATTCGGATAGTCGATCAGGAGAGGATAGCGCACGGTCCAGATCGGCGCGAGGAGCAAAGCCGCAGCCGCCAGCGTCAACGCGGCCAGCAGGCACTGACCAAGGGGTTGAACTTCCGACGTGCTTGGGCGATTCGGTTGGTCCGTCCCGCCCTGCCGGTTTTTTGGGGCGTCTTCATCGTGAGGCGCACCTTCTGGAGCACCGGCGCAGCCCGCCGTGCCGCCGACGTTGATTGACGAGGATCGCGTCGCGCAGTGATGGACAACCACAATTAGCCTCGGCCTCGTTGCTATTCGCGCACCGCGCCGGACGGCAGCGAAGACCGGCGAACAAACAGCACGCTGGTTGCATCACCATACACTCTCTGCCATTCGGGCGAGGCGCCGAGCACGGTGGACAGCGGTTCGCCACGATCGATCAGGCACGACTGAATGTTGTAGGCGTGTAGAAGCAGCAGAGTGTTCTCAGCCACGCGGGAGATGTTGAGGTAGTCGCTGAACACACCCAGGCGCTCGTAGATGTCCGCGCGTCCGTCGATGAAGACCTTGTTTGGGCCGTCCAGCGCGTAGATCAGGTAGCCGCCGTAGCCGTAGGTGTTGTACATCGGTCCGGAGACCGGATGCTGGCGCAGATAATTGAGCGCGCGGGATGGGAAGCGTTCAGCCACTGCATCACCGATCTTTGCGGGCGAGGGAAAAAGCCACAGCATGATACCCAGCATGACCGGCAACAGGACCGCATTGATTCCGTGAGGGTCCTTGTCCGCCTCGTAAGGCGGAACCCACTCGGCCAGCACCGTTGCAAGCACTGGCGCGAAAAAAGGCACGAAGAGCAAAACAAAGCGCGCATGCAGGCAAAGCGCCACTAATCCCGCAACAAAAAGCGTGATTTCCTCCAGCCGCCACTTGAGGCGAAGTGTCACCTGCGCCAGGATGAAAACGACCAGCAGAAACAGAAACAGCTTCCCGTAGAACAGCTGGAACGCTACGGGTTGCCACTCCTGAATGTTGGCCACGTTGATGGGCTGGGAAAATGCCATGTCGAGGGGATAAGCGGCAAGCTGGGTTCCGTATGGGGTAATCGTGAGGGCGATGAAGCAGAGTAGCGCCACAAAGCCCAGCCGCTTCCGCTCGCCCGCCGTCCAGAGCCGCGATTCGAGCCCGCCCCAGTGAACCCTCACAAGGCCCGAGCCCCAGTAAACGCCGAGGACGAAAAGGCCAAACACAAAGGAGCCGTGCGTGTTCACCCAGAGCAGGAAGAGGGGAGGCAGAAACCACAGGGCCCCGGTGTGACCCTGCCGGAACCGCTCGAGAAGGATCAGAGTCAGGATCAGGAACACATAACCGACCACTTGCGGCCGGAGCGTGAAGGAAAGATAGGCGATCGGCAAGAGCATGACCACGGCTACGAAGGCGGCCTTGGAATTGCGCGAGCGCATGCTCGCATAGCGGTAAATGCCGGCGACCACGGCCCCGGCGAGTACCATATTGAGCGCCAGCAGGGCAGGCAGGCCGCCCACGCGGTTGACGGCGGCGAGCAGTACCTCGCCCAACCACTCGTAAGCGATCCACGGGCTGCCGTGCGCCGTGAAGGAATAGGGATCAGCCGTCGGCCAGCGATGCGTGGCCAGAATGCTCTCCCCAACCTTGACGTGCCACCAAACATCAGGATCCACCGCAAAGGCGCGGAGCGGCACATAGATGCCTACGACGAGCGCGGCACCCAAAACCACCGGAAAGGAAAAGATCTTCTGCAGCGCGGTCTTCGCGGCTGCGTCGTTGTACGGTTGCCGTCCGACGGCGAGTTCCAGAACAGACATCGCGCGCTCCACTAAGGTTGATTCTTCCTGCTCCCTTGACGAAACTAGGAGATCCAAGGGTTCCCGACAACGCCAGTAGCCGCGAGGACCGGTCAGAGGTGGGCTCTTGGCATGCCGGGTGCCATACTTGGCATGCCACTGCAATTCTCCACATTTGTGAATATCCAATTTGGAATCAATAGCTCTGGGACTTGGATTTTGAAAAAGGGTTTCGTGGTAGTGCCCTTGAGAATCGCAATAGTCATCTTTTGGTTTGTCTCATTTCGATCAGAGGCGCAGGTTGGATTCGACTCCCCGCGACAGTCAGCGTGAACAGGGGCAATTCGGGCCAGCCCAAGCAATCTTCTTTCCGGTCGGCCCGGCCGGCCCCGTTGACGTGGTCTGCGGCCGTGTCTTCACGCCGGTGTCCTGAGCCGCTCGAAGGGTTGTAGCACTCGGAAGGGCGTCCTTACGCTCCTGATGTCTTCGCCCACCTGCCGCACGTGGCTTTCGGCGATGTGTCCGAGAACCGCGGCGGCCTTGGCGAGGTAATCGATGCGCTCCGGAGCCAGATCCATGATTCGCGCGCAGGTGGCATCGACCGCCACGGGATCGCTTCCCATAACCAGTGCTCCGCAGAACTTGGGAGTCCCTTGAATTGGTCCGTTGCCTTCCATGCCCACGATGCCGTCTACGATGGCGAAATCGGGACGAACTGTGCTGTTGATGTCGAGCACGGACTGCGAAATGCCGGCCCAGTGCAGGATGTTCTTTGGCCATCCGTAGCAGCTTCCCGGGACAATCCCGAACATGTTCTTGAGTGAGAGAGTGGCGCCCACCCAGTGGTGGGTCTTGAGCTTCGGCATGGAGACCACGAGGTCGGCTGCCAGGACCGCGTGCGGAAAGTAGAGCTCTTTGAGCCTGGAGGCGTGCGTGCGGAGAGGCGTTAACGAAACGTTGTCCACATTAAGGTCAACAAAGCTGTCCGCGAGCCTGCCAATGTGATCCCGCAAGCGAATGGTTTCAACAATCCCTTCTGTGTCCCGCTCGTGCCCTGGCCCTTCCCCCACCACCACACTCCGCGCGCCCAGCCGCAAGAATGCTTCCCGAGCGCCTCCGACCACGGCGGGATTGGTGTTCACAATGCCCTCGGGGTCTGGCTCGACGAAGTTCGGCTTTAGGAGCACACTCTTACCCTCGACCGCGAAGCCAAGCTCTGTGACGGTCTCCTCGATCAGCTCGGCGAGGTTCACGCCGTAGCTTGCGGCGTGCCGGATCGCCACCCGCGACGCCGGACGCTGAAATGAGGGGACGATCTGGCTGTTGGAATAGCTCATGAGGCTGACAGGCGCCGGCCGGGAGAAGCAAACAGACGGTCTGGCTGCGGATTGAGCGCCATCAGCGAAAAGGCCGCTGCCAGGACGCTCTCCAGAAAACCGTTTGCCCCGAGCAGAGGGCCGAGACAGTCTTCGAGCCCCGGCGTGGGCCGGTCATGCACTTCGAGGCAAAGGTGGGCGAGGGCGAGGGACCCGGGTCCAGAAATCTGCGGATAAGCCTGCTCGAGCCAGTCCAGGCTCCGTCGGTTCTCCGCACGGCTCGCGTTTGCCCTGAGCGCCAGCAGTGCCCAAACAGTCGGGCCCACGCGTCGCTCGCCCGGCACGCCGTAGACGAGCGGGTTGCCGGTATTCCAACCACCGCCAGGGCACATCCGGTCGTAGAGCATGGCCTCGCCCAGGCGCCGACGCCTCGCAGCGCGCGCTGGATGCAGACTTTCGGGAACTACGCTCAACAGCATGAGGGAGTAGGCGGTCGGCTCCACCCAACTGGCGGCGCCGGGCGTCCAACTCCAGCCTCGCAGTGAGCTGTTTTGCCGGGTCACGGCTGCCGTTGGCCGGAGCCACCCCCGCATCTGCCACCAGAGCCCACCTTCCGCAGGCCAGGCGTCGCTCAGCCAGTCGAGACCCTTTCGCAGCGGCTCGCAATCACCTTCAAACAGGAAGAGTGCGAGGGACGCGAGGGCTGTAGTCCAGCACCCGAGGCGATGGCCGGGCCGCGCCGGCCAGGCACCATCCGGCAGCTGGCAGTCCTTTAGCGCCTCGAGCCCGCGATCGACGGCCTCGGCATGGTCGCCGGCGTTTCGGAGGGCGATCAAGGCCCAGCAGGTCGGTTCCACAGCGGTCTCGAGGCCAGGGTGGTAAGGCCATCCGCCCTCGGCGTTCTGGGCTCGAAGGATGAATTGACGACAGCCATCCGCCAGGGGGGTCGAAGGAGAGTAATCCGGCGCTTCTTGCTTGACCACGGGCGCATGGAGCATGGCTCGGGAACCATCTGGCTACATCACGCGCGCAGATTCCAACGGCAGCCCGTCTGCGTTCGCTTCGAAGCCCTCGTCCTCTCTCTGAATCTGGAGCTGGTTGATGAGACGGTGCAGGTAGCCTCGCGCCAGTCCCAGCGTGCGGGCGGTCTCCGCCTTGTTGCCGCCGCACTCGTGCAACGTGCGCACAATCAGGCGGCGCTTGAAGTAGCGGACCTCGTCGTCGTAGGAGTGCGTCAGGCGCTGCTGCCGGAATCCATTGCACAGCATGGCGGGTAGATGCCAGATCTCAACCATCGCATCCTCCGCCAGCACCACCGCGCGCTGAACGACGTTCTCAAGCTGGCGAACGTTTCCCGGCCAGTCGTACTCCTCGAGAGACCCCAAGGCCGGGCTCGAAAATCTCTTGGTCTTCTTGCCAAATTGCTGCGCAAAGCGTTCAAGGAAATGGTAGGCCAATACGGCGACGCCCTCACGCCGCTCGCGCAGCGGCGGGATGTGCAGCTGCACCACGTTCAGCCGGTAATACAGGTCCTCGCGAAACGTTCCTTGCTTCACCATGTCCGGCAGGTTGCGATGGGTGGCGCAAAGCAACCGGATGTTGATGCTGTGAGATGCATTGCTGCCCAGGCGTTCAAAGGATCGCTCCTGCAAAACGCGCAACAGCTTGGCTTGCAAAGGAAGCGGCAGATCGCCGATCTCGTCGAGGAAGAGGGTCCCGCCGTCCGCGGACTCGAAGCGGCCCCGCCGCGCCGCGACCGCCCCGGTGAAGGCGCCGCGCTCATGCCCAAAAAGTTCGTCGTCGACCAGCGTCTCCGGCA
>Ga0210398_10001353_pt1 | contig 25537 bp, 20 predicted proteins | sample IncBWC4OmetaG_FD_161047 | JGI IMG/M metagenome (GOLD analysis project Ga0210398, IMG submission 161047) | Forest soil microbial communities from Barre Woods Harvard Forest LTER site, Petersham, Massachusetts, United States - Inc-BW-C-4-O | ecosystem: Environmental > Terrestrial > Soil >... | reverse complement strand
CCCAGCGCCAATTGTAGTTCTCGGTCAGCCAGCCGCCGAGGGCGGGACCGATGATGGGACCCAAGGTCACGCCCATGACCCAAACGGCCATCGCGCGCGCATGACGGTCGGGCGGGTTGATGTCGAGCAGCACCGCCTGCGACAGCGGGACCAGCGCTGCTCCGCACAGCCCCTGCAACAGCCGCGCCAAGACAATCTGCGGCAGGGATTGCGCGACACCGCAAAGCATGGACGCCACGGTGAAGCCTGCGACCGAATACAGAAACACCCGATTGCGGCCGATTTGGCCGGTAAGCCAGCCGCTCAACGGCGTCATGATCGCTGCGGCAACGATGTACGAGGTCAGCACCCACGCCATCTGATCTTGCGTGGCCGAGACCGAGCCTTGGATTCGAGGCAATGCGACGTTGGCAATCGTGGTGTCGAGCGACGACATTATCGACGCCAGCATGACCGAGACCGTGATGAGCGCGCGGCGAGGTCCGTCGAGCTCGGCGGTTTGCGCAGCGGCGCTGCTCAACGAGGCACCGTATCTTGGGCGATGGGGCCGGCGTCGGCCAGTTCAGGGTCTCGCGAGCGAGTATCGACGGTCACATCGGCACTCAATCCCGCCTGCAATAGAAACCCCGCGTTGACATTGGTCAGCTGCAGACGAACGGGCACACGCTGGACGACCTTCACCCAATTGCCGGTCGCGTTCTCCGGCGGCAACAGCGAAAACTGCGAACCGGTACTCGGGCTCACGCTGGTGACTTTGGCCGAAAATGCTCTGTCCGGGTACCGATCGATCCTGACGGTCGCGCTTTGACCGGGGCGCATACGGGCGAGCTGAACCTCCTTGAAATTCGCCTCGATCCAGACATCGCCCGTCGATACCAAGGCAAACACCGGCGCCGATGCCGCAATCATGTCGCCCACTTGCAGCTGCTCGACCTTGGCCACCACGCCATCCGTCGGGGCGCTGATCACCGTATAGGACAAGTTGAGCTGCGCGCGGTCCAGTGCAGCCTGCGCCTGCGCGACCAGCGGATGCCGTCCCGGCGCAATGTTGGGATCACCTCCCAAGTTGGCGAGCGCCACGCCGATCTGCTGCTGAACGTTGGCGACCTGTTGCCGCGCCGCATCGAGTGCATGGGCAGCCTGATCGAACTGCGCCTGCGAGGAGATGCCGGATTTGATGAGCCGGCTCTGGCGATCGTATTGCTGCTGCGCGTAGGTTTGGGTATCTCGCGCAGCGCGCAGCTCGACCTGTCGCTGCTGATAGGTCGACTTGAGCGACTCGATCTGCAGCCGCGTGTCGGCCAGGTGCGCCGCTGCGTCGCTGACGGCGATGCGGAACGGCGCGTCGTCCAACTTGAACAGGGTCGCACCGCGGTGCACGAGTTCATTGTCGCGCACCTCGATCTCGCTGACGCGCCCGGGGATGTTGGCGCTGATGGATACCGTGGCAGCCTGTGCGTAGGCATCGTCGGTGCTCTGATACCGCCCGCCGGTCAGGTAGAAATAGGCGCTGCCGCCCAGCACCGCGACTCCCGCCAGCGCCATCAAGGGCCAACGCAGGCGCTGCATCCGCGTCTTGCGGGCCACGGCCGGCGCGCGGAGAGATTCATTTCCGGCGGCAGACGCGGAATTTTCGCCGCTCATGGCTGCCGCCCATGACGTGGTAGACGACTGACGTCAATGCGCACATGGCGGACGCTTCGCAGACAGTTTGACATAGGGTCTCAATTTCTGAGGCGGTTCGGGTTGTACAGGCGGATCGGCTGCCGGCTTCCGCCGGTTGTCCGTCAATTCGTCGGTATTGCCGAGGCAGATACCGACGACGACTGACCATCTTGTTGCGTGGCATTCGCATCCGGCATGGAGGGAGCATCAATGACGCTCTCGCAAAACAAACCTCTGCCGATCGCCAGGAGTCCGAACAGCATCATCGTCCCCGGACCGAGCGTCAGCGCGCCTACGAGCAAAAGCTTCGTCATGCGAGCGATCCTAGTACCGCGTCTCTCAGCTGGGTAGCCAATATCTTTCGATGAAGTCCATCGTGCAGGACGATGGACCGCATGCGATGCGTAAGTCGTGTTCTCGCGAGGTGCGGCGTATCTCCGTATTCGATACATCGTATCGAGAGATATAGGCTAGTAAGTTAAACGTCTCGACTCTAGGCTGTACTCAACAGTCCATAGACATCCATCGAGGCGCCCGTGTTCCCAATCACCTTGCCTGGTCCGCCGCATCACATGCTTAGGCCGCAACCGAGAGATCGGGAATAGTGGTGTGCGCATCATGGACGTCCTTTCTGTCTTAAGCACAGTCGGCGGACTTTCCTCACTGCTCAAAACGGCCCACACTTGGATTGGTCCGATCGTTTCGCGTTACCGGCTCTCACCCGCCATTCTCTTCTTCTGCATCTTGTGCTTGCTCGTACTCGAAGGGTGCGCGGGACTGGCCGTCCGCGAATCGAAATCTCCGGTCGGTGGGCGACAGCCTGCGGAACTACCCATGACCTTTCGCACACTGGGCTCCGATCTTCGCTTCACGGAGGTATCCTCGGGCACTTCCGCCGAGCAGCTGCGTGCGACGCGTGCGGGAAGCCCGCTCACCATTCTTGCACTCTCCGGGGGCGGCGTGGGCGGCGCGTTTGGGGCCGGCGCCATCGCGGGTCTCACCCGCACCGGCACGCGACCGACATTCGATGTCGTAACGGGCGTCAGCACCGGTGCTCTGATCGCTCCCTATGCATTTCTCGGGCCTGAGTGGGATCAGCAACTTCTCGATGCCTTTACCGGCCTCGCCGGCGACGGCCTACGGCAATCCCGGGGACTGGCTGTGATCTTCGGTTCGAGCATCTACAGCGGCAAGCCCTTGCGGAATCTGATCGACGCCTACGTCAGCGACGATATGATCCATGCGATTGCGCAGGAAGCAGCGAAGGGACGCCTGTTGCTGGTGGCTACGACGGATGTGGCAAGCGGCGAGTCCGTGGTTTGGGATTTGGGTTCGATTGCGATGAATGGCGGCGCATCCGCGAGAACGCTGTTTCGCGATGTTTTAGTGGCGTCGGCGAGCGTGCCCGGGATGTTCCCGCCGGTCATCATTCGGATTGAGGAGGATGGTTTTTCCCATGATCAAGCGCACGTCGATGGGGCCGCTACCATGCCCTTCTTCGTTCCCCCCGCCTTCTTACAAAGGACGCGGAACGGCCCGGACACCGGGCGCACCGCAGTCTTCGTCATCGTCGACGGCTCATTGAGTGAAGGGGCACGAACGACCCGGTTGACGGCCCGCGCAATACTCTCGAGAAGCATTCGCGTGGGATTGGATCATCTGTTGTTGACGACTCTGGAACTGACGGCAGCGACCGCTCAGTTGGAAGGTGCAGACTTGCAGTATTCGTCGTTACCGCTCGATTATCCTCTCCCGGACGCTTTCGATTTCGGAGCCGGAATCAGGCGCCCCCTGTTCCACTATGCGTACCAATGCGCCGAAACCGGGCGCTTGTGGATGGCGTTCCCACCCTCTGATGACGATCGGGAACCGTCGCACGGTATGGCGGGGACGGAAACGGTGCCCTGCCCCGCGGACAATCCGTTGGTCGGCTTTTTCGCCACGCGCTGATAAAACAACAGTCACCTGATCGACAAGTGAGCTTGCCTCAAACGACTTCGCTTTGATTTCGATGCCGACGACCGGCTGGATGGCCGCCGACGCGCGCTCTTGGCGGCAGCGGAAGCCGGCGGCGATGGGGGCGGCAATTGTTTCGGCGACGGCGCCTGCTCTTTCTTGAGGCGGTCGATGAACCAACGCCCCGCCGGTCCCGGCGGAGTGTCGGTCCTATAAATGGCCCACATTTCTATCGAACGTCCTCCGCGTGGCACATCTTCGGTTGTGATCTCAACGAGCTTGCCGCTCGCAAGATCCGCCTGGACAAGATGCAGCGGCATACCGCCAAACCCGAAGCCCGCGCGCAGGAACGCCAGCTTGGCCCCAAGGTGCGAAAGGCGCCAGACTCTCGGGATTTTGAGACGGGGTTCGGAGCCCTCCGACCTATCGGAAGGATTGATGTGCGTAATTAGAATGTGTTTGGCGAGAATGTCCAACGGAATCTTTCCGCGCTGAGCGGCAAGCGGGTGCTGTGCCGCGACCACCATGCGCCCACTGATCGTCAGCAGCGGTTCATGAGTGAGTTGCGGCGGCACCAGCGCCCATGATCCTACAATCCCGACGGCGCAGCGCCCATCAAGAACCGGTTCGATCACGGCACTCGACTCGATGTCGAATCTAAGCAGGGTCGCGGGAAACTCCCTCTGAAATGCGGCCACGGCAGCGGTGAGCGCCACGTCCGGGAACATAACATCGACGGCCACACTCAGTTCAGGCTCGAGGCCGCCGGCCAAGGTTTTCGCCCGCGCCTTGAGCAGATCTACATGGCCCGCCACCCTGCGTGCATCAGCGAGCAGCGCGCGGCCCTCATCCGTCAGCACCGGAAGATGTCCGCGTCGATCAAACAGCTTTACGCCGAGCTGCCCTTCAAGATTGGCGAGGGTTTGACTCACCACGGACTGGGCGCGACGCAGGCGCCGGCCGGCAGCGGAAAAGCTGCCCTCATCGGCGGCCGCAATGAAAGTGCGCAGTTGATCCAGTGAAACGCCGTCAAGCATGCAGCGACTACTCCGAGGTCGGCGGGGCTGTGAAATCTAGAAAAAAGCCATGGCTAACTTAAGCGGTCGAGACATAGCACGGAAGCCTATATATTTCGATGGAGGTCATCTGGTTCGTAGATGCTTGATCCGGCGGCCCGCGCGCTCGGGTCAGCACTCTTGGCTCACAGGGATCGGTTCCAACGATACAAGCCATCGGGAGATATCGGCTTCCGAAGCCACCTCGCGGGCACTAATATGGAATCGCAAAGCTACCACAGGAGATGCCCATGACCGAAAGTCAAAAGCTATCAGTGCTGCGCGACAAGCTGGTCCGCCGGCGCCGCGCCCTCGTCGAGGGCTATCAGGCTGCCGCCCCGAGTCAGATCACCGGCGATCAGTTCATGCAGGTCCAAAATGAAATCGAAGCGGTAGAGAGGGCCATGGCTGAAGAGAAGCGTGCCGAATTTCGCCTCTGACCGTTTGCCTGCCGTTCACTCGTTTATCGCGCGGCGGCTTGGCCGGTGGATTCTGTCCCTACTCCTTGCAACCTGGCCCGCGGGCACCGGCACTGAGCCGTTGCGAGGGGATCGCCGAACTCGCCGATGAATCATCGCGAGCTCACCTGGGTGTTGGTGCTTGCGGGTGGCGCGGCCGAGCCGCCCGGATCGACCGGCGCCCGCACCGGTATCTCGAGCGGCAGCCCATTCGGCGCGCTGCTGGAACCGCGGTCGCTATTGAAGATGACGCTGGCCCGCGCACGCCGGCTTGTGCCGAGCGAGCGAATTCTCGTGCTGGTCGATCGTGCGCAGAAACGCCATTTAGGGGGCTCACTCGAGGAAATGCCTTGCGAAAATGTCATCGTGCAGCCGCAGAATCGGGGGTCTGCCGTCGACATACTGCTGGCATACCTTACGATGCTCAAGCGCGATCCGTGGACCCGGATCGTCGCGCTGCCATCCTATCACTACGTGCATGACGAACCGGCCCTGGCGAGCACCCTGCTCGACGTTGCCACACCCACCGGGCAGACCCGCAACAAAGTGACTCTCGTTGGGATCCATCCTGCGGAAGCAGATCCTGAATTGAGCTATATCCTACCCGGCCGCTGGTTCGAGGACGGCACGCGCAGTGTGCGCGGCCTCGTTGACTCATCCGACAAAGCCTCGGCACTGGAAATGGTGGCGCGAGGAGCGCTATGGGACAGCTCCATTGTGGCCGCCCGGGCCGTGGTGCTGCTAAGCGTGCTTCGAGCGCGGATGCCGGATCTTGTGAATCAAATGGAAATGACCCTGGCACACAGCGATAGCCCTGATGCGCGCGCTGGTGCGCTGGAACAGCTCTATGCCCATCTGCCGTTCGTCGACTTCTCGCGCGTGGTCGCGGAAGGCGCTGCGCCCGAATGTCGAGTCATCACGTCCCGTCGTTGCGGTTGGTCCGCTTTGGGGACCTCACGACGGGTCAGCGCCGTTATGCGACGGTTGCAGATTCCGAGTAAGGCGACCGCGGCGCCGTATGGCGACCCAGACCACCATCGTGAACGCGGCGCAACTTATGATCGATGAGGTCTCGTGCCCTGAAGACACGTGAGCGTACGGTGCCGATCGGAATGGACATGGCGGAGGCTATTTGCCGATAACTCAACCCATCGATTTCGCGCAATGTGATTGCCGTGCGATGTTCTTCGGACAGACCCTCGAGAACGCTGCTCACCGTGCCGCGGATATCGGCAGTGAGCGCCAGCTCCTCGGGCGTTGCCAATTCCCGCAGGCGCGTTGGATGGCGGGCAGCCTTGTGGTAATCCGAGAAATCGATGGCATTTTTGAGTAAATCGCGGCGGCGTGCCTTCAACAGATTCCTGGCGCAATTGCTGGCAATGCGGTACAGCCAGGTATAAAACGCACTCTCGCAGCGAAAATCTCGAAGTCCCCGATACGCTTTGAGGAACGTTTCCTGGGTGGCATCTTCCGCATCGTCGGAATTGCGCGTATAGCGCATCGCCAGCTCCACCACCCGGGCCCGGTACTTGATCATCAACCGGTCGAAAGCCCGGCTTTCCCCGGATTGGGCACTGCGCACGAGGCTCAGGTCGCTGATGCCGGGGCTCGGCGCGAAATCGAGAACGCCGGCACCCGAAGTCGATGCGGAAGGATTTTGCATGAGTCAAGCCTAGCCCCGAGTGCTCGACCTTTGTAGCCTATATTTCTCGATGGGATGTATCGCCTCAGACGATGCCTTCTATCGAGAGATAGAGGCTTCTAAGTCAAATGCCGACCCTCTAGCCTTGGGCCTACGTTCATTGCGAGTCCTGGAGGTCCTATGTCAGTCAGCGCCGCCGCGAAATACGAACTCAAGAATCCCGCCACCAGTAGAGCCGCCGAACTGAATATCATGTCCGGAACCCTCGGGCCCGACGTGCTCGATATATCGCATCTCACCAGAGACTTGGGGGTGTTCACGTATGACCCCGGTTTCATGTCCACGGCAAGTACCGAGAGCAAAATCACCTATATCGACGGCAACGCCGGAGTGCTCTTGTACCGCGGCTATCCGGTGGAGCAACTGGCAGAGCACTCCAGCCATCTGGAAGTCGCCGATCTGCTGATCAACGGGACATTGCCCACGAGAGCGCAGCACAGGGCATTTCGCGATTCAATCACACGGCACACCATGGTCAACGAACGCCTGCTTCGACTCTTCCAGGGTTTCCATCACGATGCGCATCCCATGGCGATGCTCTCGGCGGTGGTCGCTTCGATGGCCGCGTTCTATTACGACACGACCGATATCCACGACCCCCGTCAGCGGGAGATTTTCGCGCACCGCATCATCGCCAAACTGCCGACCATCGCCGCTGCCGCCTACAAACATTCCCTCGGTCAGCCTTTTGTCTATCCGCGTAACGACCTGTCTTACTGCGCGAATATAATGAACATGTTTTTTGCGGTCCCTTGCGAACCCTACTCGATCGATCCGGTGGCGGTGGAAGCGCTGGATCTGTTGTTCATTCTGCACGCCGACCACGAGCAAAATGCCAGCACCTCGACGGTGCGCCTCGCGGGAAGCACGGGGGTAAATCCCTATGCGGCGATTTCCGCCGGGGTTTCCGCGCTCTGGGGTCCCGCGCACGGCGGAGCCAACGAGGCCGTACTCGATATGCTCAATGGTATAGGGTCGGCGGCAAACATCGGCGCGTTCCTGGCGCGCGTCAAGGATAAATCGGACAGCGTGCGTTTGATGGGTTTCGGTCACCGCGTCTATAAGAATTTCGACCCACGCGCCAAGATCATCCGCAGTATGTGTTACCGCGTGCTCAGGAACATAGGCAAGGAGAATGACCCGCTGTTCGAGCTGGCGCTGAAGCTCGAGGAAATCGCTCTCAAAGACGATTACTTTGTATCGCGTAAGTTGTATCCGAACGTCGATTTCTATTCGGGCATCATCTACAGCGCCCTCGGAATTCCACGTTCCATGTTCACGGTCATGTTTGCGATTGCGCGCACCGCCGGCTGGGTTGCCCATTGGCAGGAAATGGTCTCCGATCCGAACATGAGACTCGGCCGTCCACGCCAGCTCTATACCGGGCCGACGAAGCGAGACTACCAGGCGATAGACAAGCGCGTGGCGTGAGGGCGGATTGCGGCGCTATGCCAAACGCGCAGCATCGACCTTACTGCCAGCCTCCGCCGAGTGCGTTGTAGATCTGAACCAGCGCGAGCCGCTCATTGAGCTGCGCTTGCGCAAGATTGAGCTCCGCCGAGAAGTCATTGTTTTCACTGGTAAGCACCTGGAGGTAGCTGGTACCGCCATGCTCGTAGAGTATCTTCGAGAGACGGTCGGCATCTTCTGCCGCCGCCGTCAATAGCTCCTGCTGCTCGCGAAACTCGCGGCCTTTCTGATACGCGGTGAGGGCGTTGGAAACCTCTTGGAAGGCGTTCATGATCGTTTGCTGATAGGTGAGCAGCATTTCTTGTTCCTGCGCTTCCGCAAGACGCTTCCCCGCGCGCAGGGCTCCCCCCGCAAACACCGGTTGGGTGAGCGAGGCGGCGCCGTTCCACATTCTCTGCGAATGGGTAAACAGATTGTTCAGCGCAAAGCTTTCGTATCCAGCCGTACCGGTAAGCGAAATGCTCGGAAAAAATGCCGCCTTGGCGACGCCGATTTCGGCGTTTGCCGCCACCAGGGTTTCTTCGGCTTCCCGGATGTCGGGGCGGCGCTCCAGCAGTTCCGACGGCAGGCCGACGGGAAGCGCGGGCGGATTTGGCTGCTCGGTAAGCTGGCGGCCGCGCGGAATGGGACCGGGATTGCGACCGAGCAGAATGCTGAGGGAGTTCTCCTGCAGCGCAATCTGGCGCTCGAGATCGGGAATGGTCTCCGCCGCCGTGTACACCAGTTGCTCCGACTGCCTCAAGTCGAGCGCCGATGCCGAGCCGTTCTTGGCAAGCACGCTGGTGAGCCGCAATGAATCCTGCCGCGCCGCGAGGGTCTTTCTCGACACGTCCAGCGCCAGATCAAGCTCGCGAAGCGTGAAATAGGCAGTCGCGACATTCGACACCACGGACGCAAGAACCGCGCGGTGACCCCATTGCGATGCCAGCAAGCTGGCGCGCGCGGCTTCAGTTTGCCGCCGGTACTTTCCCCAGAAATCGAGATTCCACACGACGGCAAGATCCACCTCTCCTGCGTTTGCCTCATAGGATGGAAATGAGCTGGATATCTTTGGATTGCGCTCGCTGAATGCTTCGGCCCCCGCGCTCACCGTGGGGAATTGGTTGGCACGCGTAATGCCGAGTTGCGCCTGCGCCTGAAGAACCCGGCTTGCGGCTATTCGTAAGTCGTAGTTCTGCTCGAGTGCGGCGCGAATCAACTGCTGCAAGACCGGATCTTCGAATACCTCCCACCATTTTTCATTGCCCAGGGATTCCGATGAGGCAGGCAATTGGCTGTCGCCGCGATAGACGCCGGGCGCCTCGACCGGCGGTCGCTTGTAATCCGGCCCGACCATGCACCCCGCGAGCAGCAGTCCGAATGTCAGGGATACCCAAGCTCTCACTTCAGGTCTCCGCTGGATCAGCAGCCGCGGAGGAGGCCATATCCTTGCGCTTGGCGCCCGAGAGCGTCTCCACCACATAGAAAATCGCGGGAATGAAGAAGATACCGATCGCGCTCGCGGCCAGCATACCGCCGATCACCGTTGTGCCCATGATTCGACGGGCAACGGACCCGGCACCCGATGCAAACCACAGGGGCACGCAGCCGAACACGAACGCGAATGAGGTCATCAAGATGGGCCGCAGACGCAGCCTCGCACCGGCGAGCGCGGCATCGACCAGCGGCCTCCCCTTCTCGTATTCGTCCTTGGCGAACTCCACGATCAGAATCGCGTTCTTTGCAGCCAGACCGATCAGCATCACCAAGCCGATTTGCGAGTACACGTCGTTTTCCATGTCGACCATGTACGCCGGATAGAACGCTTGGATGAACAGGCGCCGCAACAGCAGCACACCAAAGGCGCCGAAGACGGCCACGGGCGTGCTCAATAACACACTGAAAGGCAGCGCCCAGCTTTCGTAGAGGGCCGCCAGAATCAGGAATACGAATAGAATGGAAACGCCAAAGATCGTCGTGGACGACACCCCTTCCTCTGCCAGCTTCTGCTGGAACGACATGCCCAGGTAGTCATAACCCATGTCCTGGGGCATGGTTTGCGCAAACACCTGTTCGAGGGCCGCCATGGCCTGATCGGAGCTGTACCCGGGCGCGGCGTTACCATTGATCTGGGCCGACGGGTACTCGTTGTAGTGCATGATGTACTCGGGACCGAAGCGCGGCTCGAACTTGGTCAAAGCCGACAGCGGAACCATGGTGCCGGCGCTGTTGCGCACGTAGAACTGCTCGGTGTCTTGGACTGCGCCGCGATAGTTGTCGTCGGCTTGCACATAGACCTGCCACTGTCGGCCGAACCGATTGAAGTAGTTGACGAAGATCCCACCCATGAACGCCTGCAAGCTGGTGTAGACGTCCGCGATCGGCACGCCTTGTTTGAGCGCTTTATCGCGATCCACCTCGACAAACTGCTGCGGAACACTCGGCAGGAAAGAGGTATTGATCCCCGCAATTTCCGGGCGTTTGCGGGCGGCGGCCAGGAACTTATCGACGTTCGCCGCCAGATACGGAATGTCGTTACCGCCCCGATCCTCGAGCACAAATGTGAAACCGCCGGAAGTGCCGACACCGGGAATGGCCGGCGGCGAAAAGCTGATGGCCGCACCCTGCGGAAGCTTGCTCAGCTGCTGATTCAAGCGCTGTTTGATGGCCTGGAGTTGCTGGCTTTGGTCGCGGTCCGACCAGGGCTTGAGGGTGACGAAAAAGAACGCGTTGTAGCTGGTCTGAATGTAACTGAGCAGGCTGAAACCAATGACGCTGGTCGTGTATTGAACACCGGGCATTTTGGCGAGGATATTTTCTATCTCGCGCGCGGCCTGCCCCGTGCGCTCCAGCGAAGCGGAATTCGGAAGCTGAAGATTGATATAGAGATATCCCTGATCCTCGTCCGGCAGGAAGCCGGACGGCAGTTTCGCGCCAAAAAGGAGGGCAACCGCTCCGAACAGCAGCAGGGCGGCCATGGCCAGTCCGCTTTTGCGAATCAGCGTCCGGCTAAGACTGACGTAACCGTCGGTGGCGCGCCCGAAGACGTGATTGAACCAGTCGAAGAACTTTCGCAGAGCTCCCGCATTGGCTTTCTTCGGTCGAAGCAGCAGCGCGGCAAGAGCCGGACTCAGGCTGAGTGCGTTGAATGCCGAGATGATCACGGAAATGGCGATGGTGACCGCGAACTGCTGGTACAACCGTCCGGTAATGCCCGGTATGAAGGCCGTGGGTATGAACACCGCGGAGAGCACCAGAGCAATGCCGATGACGGGTCCCGAAATCTCCTGCATGGCTTTCAGGGCGGCATCCTTCGGCGCCATGCCTTCCTCAATGTGGCGTTCGACGGCCTCGACCACCACGATCGCATCGTCAACGACCAGGCCGATGGCCAGTACCATGCCGAACATCGACAGGGTATTGATGGAGAAGCCGAACAGAGGGAAAAATGCGAAAGTGCCGACCAGCGACACGGGGACGGCGAGAAGCGGTATCAGCGTGGCGCGCCAGCCCTGGAGAAAAAGATAGACCACGATGATCACGAGCATCAGCGCGATGCCGAGCGTCAACACGATTTCCCGCATCCCTTCGGTGACGGCTTTCGTCTGGTCCAGGGCGATGGCGTAGTCGATGTCCGGCGGAAAGCTCTTCTTCAGCTGCACCATCAGCGCCTGGACCGCTTTGGAGTCGTTGACGGCATTGGAACCGGGCAGCTGATAGATCGCCAGGGCGGCTGCGGGCTTCCCATTCAAGCGGCCCGCCAAAGTGTAGGTCTGCGCGCCGAGTTCGATACGCGCCACGTCCCTCACCCGAACGGCTCCGCCGCCGGGATTTTCGCGAACGATGATGTCGCCGAATTGTTCCGGCGTCGTCAGGCGGCCCTGCGCGCGCACCGAATAGGTGAACTCCTGGCCTTTGGGCGCCGGTTCGCCGCCCATTTGTCCGGTGGGGTTTACGGTGTTTTGTGATTGAACCGCATTGACGACGTCGGATACCGTAATGCCGAGCTTGGTGAGCGCATCCGGTTTGAGCCACATGCGCATGGCGTACTGCCCGGCGCCGAACACCTGCACGCTGGCAATTCCCGGGACCCGCGTGACGGGGTCATTGATGTTGATGTATTCATAGTTGGCGAGGAATTTCGCGTCGTAGGTACCGCGGGGAGAATAGAGCGCCACGATCATCAGCGGTGCACTCGTGGACTTTTGTACGGTAACGCCGTACTGCGTTACGCTCGAGGGTAGCTGGGACGCCGCCTGGGTCTCCCGCACCTGGGTCAGAATGAGGTCCGTATTGGGATCCGTCTGTACACCGAAATCCACGATCATGGTCGTCTGGCCATTGGCCGTCGCATTCACCGACCACATGTAGTTCATGTTATCCACGCCGCTCATTTGTTCCTCGATGGGCGTGGCAACCGATTGTGCGAGGGTCTCCGCGTCCGCACCGACGAAGGTGGCTTGAAGTTTCGTTTCGGGGGGAACGATATTGGGAAATTGTGAAATGGGTAGCCCGAGAATCGTGATGGCGCCGACGATGACCGTCAGGATCGCAATCACCATGGCGACGATCGGTCGATTGATGAAAAACTTGGACATTTCTCAGTTGCCGGCGGATGCAGTGGCGATCGGCGTGGGCGCGGATGCGCTGGCGGGCGCGGATGCAGTGGTAAACGGCGTGGGCGTGACGGTGCCGCCATCCTTGACTTTTTGAACGCCTTCGGCGACGACCCGGTCTGCCGCCGTCAAGCCGCCGGTAATCACCCACATGCTGTCGACGCGCTCGCCGGTCTGAACGGTTCGGATGTTGACCTTGTTATCCGTCCCCACGACGGCGACTTGAGCTGATCCTTGCAGTTGCGATACGGCCCGCTGCGGAACCAGCAATGCGCCCTTGAGGATCTGGGTCACGGCACGTACCTTGGCGTATTGCCCCGGGCGCAGGATGTTGCCGGGGTTCGCGAATGCCCCGGCAATTCTAATCGTTCCGGTCTGTTGATCCACTTGCCGATCGGCGAAGAGAATGCTGCCGCTGCGGGCGTATGTGCTGCCGTCCGAGAGTATCAACTGCAGCGAAATCGGCGCGGCGCTCGACAGCAGATTGACGGTCCCGGGGTGAATCTTGTCGGCAATCCGCAGGTAGTCTTCTCCGCTGATGGGAAAGTAAGTCTTGATGGGGTCGACCTGGGATACTGCGGTGAGCACGGTTGACGGCGTCACGAGGTTGCCGACTTGGACCTGCGCAATACCGGCAATTCCGCCGATGAGCGATCGTACTTTCGTGAAGCTCAAGTTCAGCGCCGCCTGCTCCACTGCCGCACGGCTGGCTGCTACAGCCGCCTTTCCGGCCAGTTGGGCTTGCGTATCGCCCTCGAGCTGGCTTCGCGCAATCGCATTCGCCTCGGCCTCGGGAATGTCGCGATTGACGTTCAGCGTGGCATTGCCGAGCTGCGCCTCGGCCTGTGCGAGTTGGGCTTTCGCTTGGTCCAGCACGGCCTGAAATGGACGTGGATCAATCTCAAAGAGCACGTCGTCCTTATGAACGAGGGACCCTTCCGCATAGTTCTGCTTGATCAGGTACCCGCTGACCTGCGGCTGGATTTGCGCATTGACATACCCGTCGAGCGTCGCCACCCATTCGCTGGTGATGCTTACGTCCTTTACGACGACCCGCGCGACTTGCACTTGCGGAGCGCCCGTGGCTGGCGATTTCTTCTGGGCGCATCCGGTGCAAAGCAGAGCGATAAAGAGACTGCAGCGAAGCGCCCTTCTCAAGCTTGCTTGCATGGGCGAAGAATAGTGTCCAATCGTCTAATTCGATAGCCTATATATTTCGATAGACTTTATCGCTTTAGCCGATGTGCGTTCGATGGCCTCGCGGGCGCTCAACCCGCCCGAGCCGAGCGTCCCGTCACGCACGGCGCTTTCGTTTCGATGCCGGCGGGCGTTTGGATGAGCGCCGAGCCGCGACGGAAGCCGGCGGCGATCGGGCCGGCTCTCGTTTCACGGGCGCCGCCTGCTCTTTCTTGAGGCGGTCAATGAACCAACGCCCCGCCGGCCCCGGCGGGCTGTCGGTCCGGTAGACGGCCCACATTTCTATCAAGCGCCCCCCGCGAGGCGCATCCTCGGTCGTGATCTCAACGAGCGTGCCGCCAGCAAGATCCGCCTCAACAACGTGCAGCGGCAATACACCAAACCCAAAGCCCGCGCGCAGGAACGCAAGCTTGGCTCCGAGGTGGGAAAGGCGCCAGACTCTCGGGACCTTGAGACGGGCTCCATACGCTCCCGAGATATCGGACGGATCGACGTGTGTAAGCTGAATGTGTTCGGCGAGGACTGTCAACGGAATCTGCCCGCGCTGAGTGGCAAGCGCATGCTCTGCCGCGACCACTGTGTGCACACTCACCGTCAGCAGCGGTTCGCGGGTGAGTTGCGGTGGCGCTATCGCCCAAGATCCCACAATGCCGATGGCGCAGCGCCCGTCGAGCACCGGCTCGATCACCGCACTCGACTCGATATCGAATCTGAGCAGCGTCGCAGGAAATTCCTTCTGGAATGCGGCCACTCCGGTGATGAAAGCGGCGTCCGGAAACATGACATCGACGGCCACACTCAGTTCGGGCTCGAGTCCGCCGGCCAAACTTTTCGCCCGCGCCTTCAGGAGGTCTATGTCGCCCGCGACCGCGCGTGCATCGGCGAGAAGGGCGCGGCCTTGATCCGTCAGCACCGGCAGATGTCCGCTGCGATCGAACAGCTTCACGCCGAGTTGGCCCTCGAGATTGGCCAGGGTCTGGCTCACCACGGACTGGGCACGGCGCAGGCGCCGGCCGGCCGCCGAAAAACTGCCCTCATCCGCGGCTGCGATGAACGTACGCAGTTGATCCAGAGAAACGCCGTCCAACATATATCCACCCCATCGCTATATTCCCGATCTCATAGATCTCCACAGCACAAGTGGATTGCGTCGCACATCTTCTTTGCGAACTCCTGACGCAAAGAGAAACGATGTTTCCAAGACTCGCCACACGTGCAAAGCATGTCGGCAATGGTCGCAGCGCGTTTATCAGCGCCCTTGGTCTTCCTCGCAGACTGCGCCAGGATGACTTTCTCCAGCTTCTTTTGAAATGCCGAGCGACTTTCTCCGACAGCGTCGCCGAGAACTCGCACACATTGCCCCTTTAGATCAGACGCTTCCGGATGAAGTAGTCCGACATGCCGGCCAAACCATTCGTCCAATGCTTTCAGCAGCTTGTCTTCGAGCGCCAGGCGGTCATCATCCAATATCCCATTTGCGGCTCGCAGCCCATCGTCCAGAGATTTCTGAATTGCAGCGCTGAAGATCGCATCTTTATCTTTAAAATGAAGATAAATGCCCTGACGCGAGATGCCCGCGGCTTGCGCGATATCCTCCATGGATGTCTTTCTAAAGCCGTGCCGAAGAAAGACAGTCAGAGCTGTCTCGAGGACGTGTGCCTGCCTTGTCGATTCCCTTCCATCCATTTTACCAGCTTGACATATACGGCAATAGATGTCTATCTTGTCCTGCCATACTGGACACTATGCATCGTTTTTGGCTAGTTTGTACATGTCGCATCGAAGCGAACTCAAATGACTTGCACATCTGAGTCGCGGATGGTCGCCGCTGGTGACGCTTCAAATTGAATACAATCTCATCGAGCGAACCACCCAGCGGGAACTGATTCCCATGAAATGGGTCTCGGGGTGGTTCCTAGAAAGGCCGGCGTGGAGACTCTGGGCAAATTTACCGAACTATCAATTGTTCGCCGGTGACGTTGCAGTGTCGTGCAACGTCCTCTGTTCCAGCACCTTGGTGTAATTCTCGAGCTTCTTGTACAGCAGCCGCACTTCCAGCATATTGTGGATGCGCGTCGTCACGTCAATGAGCTCAAACGGTTTGCTGATGAAGTCCCTGGCACCGGCCTTTAGCGCACGGATTTTATGGGCGGGCTGGGCGGTGAGTGCGATCACCGGAAGGTAATCTTCAGATTCGTCCGCTTTGAGGCCGGCCATCACCTCGAAGCCATCCATGCCGGGCATCAGCAAGTCGAGCACGATCAAGTCGTAACGATTTTTCCGATGAAGTGCACAGACTTCCGGCGAATTCGTCGTTGTCGTAACGTCTGTATAGCCATCCTCGCTCAGTATCTGCGCCACCAAACTGACATTGGCCTCGCGATCGTCGACAATCAGTATCCTGGCGTTGAGAATTTCGGTGCCGTCTATCATCGTTCTAGTTCCTTTTTGTCGACGCGACCCGATGAGCCCTTGCGCGTTGCAGAGCCAGATCCAGCGTCTCCATGAGTTCGTTGACCTTGATGGGTTTGGTGAGATAACGGAAGAATCCTGCCTCGAGCCCCTTCTGGATATCACGGGGTATGGCATTGGCACTGAGCGCAATCACCGGAATGTGCGCGGTGGTCGGATCTTCAGTGAGGATTTCCAGCGCTTGGATACCGCTGATACCCGGCAGATTGATATCCATCAGGATGACATCCGGGAGGGAGTTGCGCGCAATCTCGATGCCGCGATTTCCGTCCCGTGCACTCAGCAGACGGATATCCGGCCGACGTGCAATGAGATCCTCGATCAACATCAGATTGGCCGGGTTGTCCTCCACATAGAGCAGAGTACGCAGCAGCGACGTGTCGATTTGGATTGGCGAATGGGCGGCGGCTGCAGATTTGGTGCTTTGAGTAGGTTGCCGTTCAGCTGACAGACTCAATTCGATCCAGAACATACTGCCGGTCCCGACGGTACTTTCCGCACCGATGCGGCCTCCCATCAATTCGATCAGCCGCTTGGTCGTCACCAGGCCGATGCCGGTGCCTTCCTCGCCGTTCGCCTCTTGTCCGAGACGATTGAACGCCTGGAAAAGCTGCGCCATTTTTTCGGCAGTCAATCCCTCGCCGCTGTCCCTGACACAGATGCGTATGCTTCCCGGGATGCTCGTGACGTGGTCCACGACAACCGATCCGCCCACCTTGTTGTACTTGATCGCGTTGGACAGGAGGTTGATCAACACCTGCTTCATCCGTGTCCGGTCGGCCCGGACAAAGTATGGTACGTCGAACTGAGGGAAGACCAGGCTGATGCTGCGCTTTTGCGCCTGCGGTTCTATCATGTCCTGACATTCGTGCAAGACTTCGGCCAGCGATATGGGCTCCAGCGACAACGACATCTTGCCGGACTCGATCAGCGCGAGATCGAGGATTTCGTTGATAAGTTCCAGCAAGTACCAGCCGCCCTGGAGAATCTGATCGATGCTTCGCTTTTGGGAGGCTGTGGGCGACGGTGAACCTGATTCCATGAGCTGGGCAAAACCGAGGATGGCACTGAGCGGCGTGCGCAGCTCATGGCTCATGCTGGACAGAAACTCTGATTTCGCAAGATTGGCCTTTTCCGCAACGAACTTCGCGCTCTCGAGTTCGGCGTTCTTATCCTGCAGTGCCTGATCGAGCAGCGCCCGCTCCGCCTCGACCAGCTGGCGCGCGGTGTTGTCGGTGCCGATCAACAGGTAACCGATGATGGCGTCCTGGGCATCGCGCAGCGCCGTGACCGACACTACCGCCGGGAAGCGGCTTCCATCCTTGCGGACGTAGGTTAGCTCGTAGATGTCTTCGATCCCGCGCGAAGCCTTGAATACCAAAGCCTCGAAACCTGGGGTGATCGTGGTTCCAAGTTCGACGCTCAGGGCTTTGGCGCGCGCAATCAGTTCCTGCGGATCGGAAATGTCGGCGGGAATGATCTTGTTCATCACTTCGGCAGCCGTGTAGCCGAGCATCCGCTCGGCGCCGACGTTGAATATCTGGATGACACCCTTCGCATCGGTGGCGATACTCGAGAAGTTGGCGCTGTTGAAGATCGCGCTCTGCAGGGCCCTCGCCTTCAGTTCGGTACCGGCATCATCGGGAAGAAAGGAATCGCTTCCTTTTGCGAACATGGGAGGCCTTTGTAATTGCAGTGGATTCGGTCTCCGCAGTCGCGGCAGATGTCAATGGTGATCTCGAGGAGCGAAGATCACCGGGCCTATCCCGACTTAATTTGTTCATTATGCCGCCCCTTCAGGCACTCATCTGTACGCTAACCCACGTAAGGCAGTTGTCCAGACACAACTCCAATGCATTCAGCGGCTTAAGGCCGGCTACATGCGAATGGCATGACAGAGTCGGTACGGCACCGTACATACTTCCGTTTTGGAGAGGCCTGTTTGGCGATATATGCTCCCGCTAAAGAGGAGGGGCGCGTGGAACAACAAACCTGGCTGACCCGCATTGCGCTGCGTTGCTGCGACTGGTCGGAACGATGGTTTCCGGATGCCTACGTTTTTGCCGCCCTCGGCGTCGCCGTGGTGGGGTTGCTGGCGATTGCGATCGGGGCCTCGCCGGCCGCGACGGCCTATGCCTTTGGCGACGGCTTCTGGAGTCTGATCCCGTTCACCATGCAGATGTGTTTCATCGTCATCGGCGGCTACGTGGTCGCGGCGTCGCCGAGAGTGGCACGCATCATCGAGACGCTGGCGCGGTTGCCGCGCAGCGGGCGCGGTGCGGTGGCTTTTGTAGCGCTCGTCAGCATGCTGGTCTCGTTGCTGCACTGGGGATTGAGCTTGATCTTCGGTGGTTTACTGGTACGCGCACTGGCGCGACGCGAGGAGCTGCGCATGGATTACCGTGCCGCCAGCGCAGCGGCCTACTTGGGATTGGGTGCCCTCTGGGCGCTCGGCCTGTCATCTTCGGCCGCGCAATTGCAGGCGAATCCCGGCAGCATGACGCCGGCGCTGCTCGCGATCACGGGCGTCATCCCCTTCACCGAGACGATCTTCCTGCCGCAATCGCTGCTGCTTGCAACGATTCTCGTCATCGTCTCGGTCGGCATCGCCTGGCTGTCGGCCCCGGCGGGACCCGCCACGCGTACGGCCGAAGTATTGGGCGTAGACACCCGTGCTGCGCAGACACCGCCGCCGCCGCGGACACGGCCAGGGGATTGGCTGGAGCGCAGTCCGCTGCTGAATCTGCTGCTGCTGGTGCTCGGTGCCGGCTGGCTCTTTCACGAGATATCCGGCAAAGGACTGGCGCTCGCCATCTCCAGCCTCAACACGTACAACTTCCTGTTTCTGATGTTGGGTTTGCTGCTGAATTGGAATCCTCGGCGATTCCTCGATGCCGTTGCCCGCGCCGTACCGAGTACCGCCGGGGTGCTGATCCAGTTTCCGCTCTACGGCGGAATCGCCTCCATCCTGACCTCCGCCAAGGCTGCCGACGGGCACAGCCTGGCGCAACTACTGACGGAATTTTTTACCCATATCGCCACCGCGGGGAGTTTTCCCGTGGTGATGGGCATGTATTCGGCGGTGCTCGGCTTCTTCGTGCCCTCCGGCGGGGGCAAATGGCTGATCGAAGCGCCGTATCTGATGCAGTCGGCAAATCAGTTGCACGCCCACCTCGGCTGGGCTGTGCAGGTCTACAATGCCGCCGAAGCCCTGCCGAATCTGATCAATCCGTTCTGGATGCTGCCGCTCTTGGGGATAGTCGGTCTGAAGGCGCGCGACCTGATTGGATTCAGCTTCCTGCAGTTCGCCGTGCATTTGCCGCTGGTGCTGTTCCTGTTGTGGTTGTTCGGACTGTCGCTCACCTATCATCCACCCGTGATTCCTGCGCTGCCCTGACTCGAGCGTAAGCGATCGGTCATAATAATCAATAGCTTATATGCACGTTAAGTTCAGGCTAACGTGATGGAGCGCTTCGGCCGAGCGCTTGATCCGCTTCGCGCAGCCAATCCTCGCGATCGCGGCTCGGCGGCAAGGCCTCGCTCAATTCCTTCGCGTGCCGATAAGCGTCTTGTGCGCCGTGCGTGTCGCCGCTCTTGGCCAGCGCCTCTGCCAGTGCCAGTACATTCGCCGGATACTGAGGCCGCAGTTCCACCGCACGCCGCGCGGACGCCAATCCTGCCTCCGCGTCGCCGGGTCCCAGGGGCCATGCGGGCGCTTTGACGAGTACCAGTGCCTTTACGCGCGCAGGACCCGCCTGGTCATATTCGGGATCGGCTGCCTCCGCCGCGCCGAGCGCCTCGAGCATCGATTTCAGCACCTCATTGGCCTGCAAGGGATGCGCGCGAGCTTTCAGGCCGAGCGCGATCGCATGATAGTAAAGACAGGCGGCTGCCTGAGGCGCGCGCTCGAGGCAGGCTTGCGCACGCCCAAGCGCATCGGCGGCCAGCTGACTGCGGACGGTCGATTGGGCCTCGAGGTCACTGCGTCGCGCATCCGCAGCGACCGCCGCCGCCAGTTGCTCGACCGTCATTGATGGAGACGGTGCAAGCGGCGGGCCCGGCGGCACCTTGCATCCGGCCATTGCCAAGGCCACGACCGCGACGCCGAGGCAGCGCTTCACGGTTTGCCGGCATCGCCCGGCAGCCGCGGCAACACGAACCCTTTCAAGCGCAGCGATGCCAGCATGTCGGCATTCGTAGAATTCATTTTCATGAGCGCCGACTGGAATGCTTTGGCGCGCGCTTCGGGCAGGCGCGCGTCGACGACCGCGATAACAGCCACCGGCAGCGGTGCGGATTGTGTGAGGGTCTTGATTTGTGCGGCGAACGGCAGCGTCGAAAGGGCCGCCGTCTGCGCCTGATCGAGCAGCGCGACCACCGGCTCGCCCGACGCGACCCGCCGCAAGGCGCTCAATATTTGCCCAGTCAATTCGATCTTGACGTCTGCCGGCAGTGTCCATGCGGCAAGGGCAGAATGTTTCACAAACTCGGGCGCATAACCCGCGACGCTCAAGATCGTGTAACCGGACATCGAGGCCGCACCGGTTACCGCGCCGCCCGCTTTCCCCACCAGCGTCCAACGCTCTTCGGTGCCGACGCCGACCACGTCTGCCTGCGCGAGCGGCGCCAAGTGCAACGCCGCCGCATGCTGTACATAAAAAGCATAGGGTACGAAAGCCAGCACCGAATCCTTGTCGTCCAGTTTCGTCAAGCCCCCCGCTTCGGACGGGTCATAAATAGCCCCGAGACTGTCGGATTTCCAACCCGCGGATGCCGCGGCAGCCTTGGCAAACTGGTCCACGAAGGGCTGCGCATCGCCGGATCCGCCGGGGTAGCCTGGCGCGCAGAATACCAGGGTCGCCATTGCAGCCAACATGAGTGTGCTCATGGCGACAGGCTATCATTACCCCCAATGAGTGACTATCGGACCATGTACGTCTCCCCCCGGCTGCTGCAACTGTTCTTGCGGGTATTGCAGGCACGGCATGCGATCGTCGGGATTTTCGGGCTCCTGACGCTGGCCGGTATCTACGGCGCCCTGCGGATACCGACCGACACCTCGTTCGACCGCTTGATCGTGGCCTCGGATCCGGTGGCGCAAGCGACCCGCGAGTTTGAGCGCGTGTATCCGCAAGGCGAAGAAGCCCTCATCGTGCTCGAGGCGCCGGACCCCTTGAGTCCAGCCGTTCTTCAAGGTGCCGACCAATTGGAGCGCGAACTCGACAAGATTCCCAAGGTCGCCGCCCACAGCCTGCTCACGGTGTATTTTCGATCCAGTCCGCCCGCCGGCATCGACCTTACGGAAGCCGCGAAATTGCGCGCCTTTGCCTCGGGTACCTCCCTGGTACGGCGCGCCGGACTGATGGGGGATCACTACTTCGGCATCGCGCTCGAACTGCAGGTGAAATCACCCGCCGAACGGGATCAGGTTTTGACTGCGATCGATGCCAAGGTGTTGCCGCTCCATGCGACCGGCCACCCCTTCACGGCGGTCCGCCGCGTCGGCTCGCCGTGGCTCGATGCATGGCTGGAGCGGCAAACCGTCGCATCCACCAAAGAGTTCATGCCTTTGTTCGGCATTTTTCTGGTGACCTTGGTGGTCGTCGTGTATCGCTCGTGGCGCGCACTGGCGGCCATCATTCTCACCCTAGGCGCACTGGTCGCGATTGCGGTCGGATTGGGCGAGGTGCTCGGATTGTCAAATAGCGTGGTGTCGACATTGGTGCCCTTGACGGTGATGGTCACCACCACGGCCACCCTGGTCTACATTCATTCCCGGTACATGGAGCCGAGCGAGTTTGCGACGCCTCTCGAGCATCATGCCCGAGCGCTCGCCAACAAGTTCTTGCCCTGCACCGCGTCAATGTTCGCCACCGCAGTCGGATTTGCGGCGCTCGCCGTGTCCGACATCCGCCCCGTGCGCGAAATGGGATTGTGGACTGCCTGCGGATTGATCGCCGCGTGGGTGGGTTGCTTTACGTTGTTTCCTGCGCTGCAGTCGCTGTTGCGCGCCCCGCGACGAACGAGCGCCGCGGGGCATGAAAAGTGGTTCCTAAGAACCGTCGATGTGCTGGTGCCGGCGACGCGCCGCTACCGCTGGTTCCTCGTCACCGGCGCCGTGCTGATCATGCTGTGCGGTGCGGCTTCGCTCTTCGGTATTCCCGGCAAACTCAAGCCGCTGCAGCTTGAGACGGACGCGCTGACGTACGTGAATCCTCGCGAGTCCGTGGCGGTGGACACCCGCCAATTCGAACAAACCAATGGCTTGGACGTGAAGGATCTGTGGCTGCAGACGCAGCCCGGTCATGCGTTGGACCCAGAATTTCTGCGCAGCGTGAATCTGCTGGCACAGCGCATCGAACAGCACCCGGGAGTCAATGCCGTCGACGGACCCACCACCGTGCTGCGCTGGGCTCGCTACATCCAGACCGGCACCGATGAACTGCCCGCATCGCCCGAAGCGTGGCCGAAGCTCGCCGCTGACCTCGAGCAGATTCTGCTGACCGAACCGGGTTCGCGTAACTACGTCGACGTGACCACTCTGTCGAGCGTACGTCTGAGTGTTCGCGGTCGCGCCCAGACCTTCGGTCCGACGGGTGCAATGCGCGAATTCATCCTGCAGACGTGGAATGAGGCACAGGCGAGTGATCCGAATTTCAGAAACGTGCGCGGCCAAATGGCGGGCGTCGGCGTGCTGTCCGGTATCATTACCGAGCGATTGCTGCCCACCCTGACCCAAAGCTTCGCGATCACCGCCAGCGTCATTTTCCTGGCCTTTCTCGTCGTGTTTCGCAGCCCGTCGGCGCGGCTCATGACGATGATTCCCTCATTTTTCGCCATCCTGTCGGTATTCATCGTCATGCGCGTGACGGGAATTCCGCTCAACATTGCCACGATCCTCATCGGCTCGACCGTGCTGGGAGCGACCGAGAACGATCAGGTGCATTTTTTCTATCATCTTCAGGAAGGCCGCTCGAGCGGCACCACGGAGGGTGCGCTGAGGCACGCCATGCTGACCGCCGGTCGTCCGATTCTGTTCGCGACGCTCATCAACACCAGCGGCTTTCTTGCGCTCAGCCTCTCGGATCTTCCGCCGATGCACCAGTTCGGCGTGGTGTCGGCATCGGCCTTTGTGACGGCATTGATAGCCGACTTCACCGCGCTGCCGGCTGCGCTTTGGATCCTGTCGCGCCGCACCTGATCAATGTTAGCCTCCCTGGCCACGATCACAACATCGGCGTTCAGCCGAGGACGGTACCCCTTGAATACTCTGCATGGCTGGTCTCATCGCAAGCCGATTGCCAAGGCAATCGGTGAGCTCGACGGTGAGTCAGGCGCCCCCACTTTACAGCGCGTTCTCGGACCGCTGGACTTGGTGCTCGTCGGCATCGGCGTCATCGTCGGCGGCGGAATCTTTGTCGTTACGGGAAACGCCGCGGCGCAGTTCGCCGGGCCCGCGATCGTCCTGTCCTTCCTGCTTGCAGGCTTTGGTTGCGCTCTCACCGCCATGTGTTACGCCGAACTCGCCGCCATGATTCCGGCGGCTGGAAGCGCGTACGCGTTCACATACGCCGCGCTTGGCGAGGCGGCGGCCTGGATCATCGGCTGGAATTTGCTTCTTGAATACGTATTCGCCGCATCGTATGTTTCAGTGGGGTGGTCCGGCTACTTGATGTCGCTGCTGACGCAGTGGGGTGTGGCGGTGCCCGCCTCATTGACGAGCGCACCGTTTGCCATTGGACCACGCGGCTTGACGCCCACCGGCAGCCTGATCAATGGGCCGGCCTTTCTGTTCGTGATTGTCATCGCGATCGTCGCGTTTCGCGGCGTGCGTTTGTCGAGCATCGTCAATGGCGTCATCGTCGCGCTCAAAGTGGGCGCGCTGGCGCTGCTCGTGGGCTTTGGCAGCGCTCACGTGCATCCGCATAACTGGACGCCGTTTGTTCCGCCCAATGAAGGCTTTGGGCGCTACGGCTGGAGCGGCGTTCTGCGTGCGGCGGCCGTGGTGTTCGTCTCCTACTTGGGGTTCGACGCGATTGCGACGCTCGCTCAAGACACTCGCAATCCGCAGCGAAACATGCCCATCGGCATTCTCGGATCCTTGGGGGCAGTGAGCCTGTTGTACATCGCCGTGTCCCTTGTGCTCACCGGTCTTGTGCCGTATCGACAGCTCGACAGCGCAAGTCCGTTGTCGGCCGCGCTGCGCGGCGGCGGCCCTTCGCTCGCCTGGCTCTTGCCGGTCGTTGATCTGGCGGCGGTAATCGGATTGGGTTCCGTGGTATTGGTCGTCATGCTGGCGCAACCCCGTGTGCTCATGGCGATGGGCCGCGACGGTCTGGTGCCGCCGGCCTTTGCACGGGTGCATGCACGTTTTCACACGCCTCACTGGGGCACGTTGATTTGCGGCCTGTCGGTCGCCGCGCTGGCCGGCTTGTTTCCGCTGTCGATCCTGGTGCAGTTGGTATCGGTCGGAACGTTGCTGGTATTTATTGCGGTTGCGCTTTCCGTCATCGTCCTCCGGCGTACCGATCCGCTGCGGCACCGCCCTTTCCGAACGCCTTTCGTGCCCGCCGTTCCCATCGTGGGCGCTCTGCTCTGCGCCTACATGCTGACGGGAATTCCTCTGCGCACGTGGGCCGTGTACGGAATCTGGCTCATCCTCGGGGGTTCCACGTATCTCGCCTACGGTCGACGCTCGGCTGTTCGCCTGCGTGCCGAAGCGGCAGATGCGTGAGCCAGCAGGTTGTCTTCCTTCATAATCGATGCCAATGCGCGCTCACAATATTGGTAGCAGAACCAATCTTGGCAACAATCACCTTTAGCTGCTCTTCCGGAATCCCACAAACATCGACTTCAATGTGGATTGTCTCGTTAACGCCAAATTCCGCGAGCATTCTTCGAGGCAGAATGTTCAAGTTTTGGAAGCGCTCCATGACGCGAGCGATGGCGCCGGGATCAGTGTCGGCG
>Ga0210398_10001352_pt1 | contig 25538 bp, 21 predicted proteins | sample IncBWC4OmetaG_FD_161047 | JGI IMG/M metagenome (GOLD analysis project Ga0210398, IMG submission 161047) | Forest soil microbial communities from Barre Woods Harvard Forest LTER site, Petersham, Massachusetts, United States - Inc-BW-C-4-O | ecosystem: Environmental > Terrestrial > Soil >... | reverse complement strand
ATCCTCGACCCAGTCAGCCAGCACCGCTTCGACCCGAAAGCCGAGGCGCTCGAAGGCGGCGCGCGCGGCAGTCTGATCAGGAGTCATCATCGCGGACAGCTTCTTGAGTCCCAGCGATTTGGCGAGCTCGAAGATTTCCGCGGTCAGCCGTTTGCCGAGCCCGCGGCCGCGAAAGCGCGGACTGCCGTTGACCCGAATCTCACCGACGCGACGCGTCCACCGCGCCTGCTCCAGATGCACGGTGGCGTATGCCGCGACTTCGCCGCCAACCTCGGCCAGCAGGGTGATGGTATTTCCGCGCTTGATGTTGTCGGCCCATAGCTTGACGGTCTGCCGGTCGGTGATGTCGGTGCGCAGGAACAGGAGATCCTCTTCGGGAAGCTTGGCGGCGAAGCTGAGAATCTTTTCTTGATCCTCAGGCTCCATGCGGCGGATGGTCATCTCGGTGCCGTCGCTCAGCTTGATGTGCTTCGGAAATGATTCGCGCGAGTTGCCTTTGTCGGCCATAGGATCTCCTGTGCTCACTCGCGCGCGCAGTTGCCGCCGATTGCGCAAGCGCGAGGGATGCCATCGTACGAACATCGCCACCCACCCCGCAAGCGCTTTCGCGCGAGCCAAGGGTTGGTCTTCGAGTGGCAGTGTCCTAAGCTTAAGCGGATCGCTTTTCCCGGCGCGGGTTATGGACCCCCGCCGCGTTGCGGCAGAAGTCCTACCGGGAGATACTTTTCGCTCCTACTACCTAATATTCGTTAACCAGGAGGTTTGATCGATGGCCGGCAAGGAAACCACCTCCCGCAGATATCGTCTTTCTTCGCAAGACGCGACATTTATATACGCGGAAACCCCGAACGGTCCGTTGCACATCGGCTCCATTCTGATGTTCGAGGGCAAGATCGATTTCGATGATTTCGTGCAGCATGTCGAAAATCGCCTGCACCTTATCCCGCGCTATCGGCAGCGCCTGATGCAGGTGCCGTTCAACCTGGGGCATGCGGTCCTCGAAGACGACCCGAACTTCCGCATCGAGAATCACGTGATTCGCCATCTGCTGCGCCCCGGCATGAGCCAGGCCGAAGCGGTTGACGAGATGTTGCGCCACTACGAGGTCCAGCTCGACTACAAGCGCCCGCTGTGGGAAATGCATTCGTTCGAAAACCTCGAGGGTGGGCGCACCGCGATTATCTCCAAGGTGCATCACGCGCTGGTCGATGGCGTTTCGGGCGTCGAATTGCTCAAGGTGATGTTCGACCTCAAGCAGCATCCCGATCCGATCGAGCCGCCGCCCGAGCCATGGCAACCGGAGAAGCCGTCGACGGCCATCGGGCGTTTTTTCGAAGCCGCGCGCGACGCGGCGGCGGTGCCGGTCAAGACTGCGATTGAAACCTCGCGCGAGTTGATGCGCGACCCCGAGCAGCTGGGCGACGAGGCGCGCACCTTCGCCGACGGTGTGCAGCAGATGTCGCAAATCACCACCCGTCGCATCGTATCGACGCCGTGGAATTCCGGCCTGGTCGGACCGCGGCGCGCGCTCGCGTGGTCGACCATGTCATTCGGGGACTTCCGCAAAATCCGCAACGCCTTCGGCGGATCGATCAACGACGTTGTCCTGACCATTCTCTCCGAGGCGGCGGCGCGCTACCTGCAACATCACGGCTACGCCGCCAATGGCCATCTATGCGTCGGCTGCCCGGTAAACGTCCGGCATAAGGAGGAAGCGACGGCGCTCGGAAATCGCGTCTCGATGATGTTCCCGATGCTTCCCGCCGAGCCGATGGATCTGGTCGAGCGCCTTCGCTACGTCAACGCCGAAACCGAAAGAATCAAGGAAGCGCAACTGCCGCAGGCGCTGGAGCGGATGATGTCGATGGCGGAAAGCATTCCGCCGAGCTTGATGGGAATGGGTTCGCGCGCCAGCACCATGGCGCTCAACGCGGCGACGACCTTGTTCAAGCTGTCGGGCTACAAGCCCCGTCCCGACGGCTTCCTGCTGCCGACCATGGGCATCAACTTCATCGCGACTAATGTCCCCGGCGTCCAGGTGCCGCAATTTCTCTTCGGGCACAAATGCCTCGAACAAATACCGCTGGTGCCATGCGGCGCGACGCTCGGGTACGGCGTCGCCATCCTCAGTTATAATTCGACGCTTTGTTTCGGCATGAGCGCGGATCCGAATCTGATGCCCGACGTTTCGCTGATGAAGTTTTTCGTGGATGAAATATTCACCGAATTGAAGGATCGCGCGGCGGCGGCGCAGGCCGAGAAGGAGGCCGCCGCGATGTCTGCCAATCAATCCTCGGCCGCGGCGGGAGGCGCGTAGCCTCGCCGACTCGCGCAAAAAAAGCGAAGGCTGCGACCTCGGCGGCGAGCGCGCTCACGCGCTGTCCATGGGCCCGCGACGATCTCGCACGCCGCTACCATGACGAGGAGTGGGGCGTGCCCCTGCACGACGATCATCGGCTCTTCGAGTTCATCATCCTCGAAGGCGCGCAGGCCGGCTTGAGCTGGGACACCATTTTGCGCAAGCGCGAGAGCTATCGCGAGGCCTTCGACAACTTCGATCCCGCCAAGGTCGCGCGCTACGATGCGCGCCGCGTCGAGCGCCTGCTGAAGAACGCGAACATCGTGCGCAACCGCCTGAAGATCGCGTCCGCGATTCAGAACGCGCGCGCGCTCCTCAAGGTCACCGACGAGTTCGCCGGCTTCGACGCCTACATCTGGAGATTCGTCGATGGCGCGCCCAGGCGCAACGCATGGAAAGCGCATAAGGAAGTTCCCGCGGTCACGCCGCAGGCCGAGACGATGAGCAAGGATCTCCGCAAGCGCGGGTTCAACTTCGTCGGTCCGACAATTTGTTACGCATTCATGCAAGCGGTCGGCATGGTCAACGACCATCTGGTCGATTGCTTCCGCTACCAGGAAATTGCCTAGGGTCGCTCGGTGCCGAAGCACATTGGAATCGTTGCGATCAGCGCCGAGGGTGCGGCGCTGTGTTACCGGACCATTTGCGTCGAGGGCGCCGCGATCTTCGGTTCGCACAATCATCCCGAAGTCACCATGCATACCATTCCGCTCGCGCGCTATATGGACCACATCTATGCGGGCGACTGGGCGGGCAGCGCGGAACTGATGCTGCGATCGGCGCGCAAGCTGGCGGCGGCGGGTGCCGATTTTCTCATATGCCCCGACAACACCGCGCATCAAACCATCGATATGATCATCGATAAGTCACCGCTGCCGTGGCTGCATATCGCGGGTGAGGTCGCCGCGGTCGCGAAGGCGCGCGACTTTCATCACGTCGGCGTGCTCGGAACGAAGTTTTTGATGGAGGGTCCGGTGTACCCGCGGAAGTTTTCCGCGGTGGGCATCGCGCACGAGCTTCCGTCCCCCGATGATCGCGAGCAGATCAACCGAATAATCTTCGACGATTTGGTCTATGGACGCTTCGAGGAACCGGCGCGCCAGTTTTTTCGCGAGGCCATCATGAGGCTGAAGAATTGCGGATGCGACGCGGTCGCCCTTTCATGCACGGAAATTCCGCTGCTCATCAGCGAGAAGGATTCTCCGCTGCCGATCCTCGATTCGACGCGCATCCTCGCTCGCGCCGCTTTACGGGAAGCCGCGAAGCCATAAGAGATCCGCGGCCGGCCGCGCCCACGCGTAGACTTTGCCGCGATGCAGCAGAATCAGATGCCGGTTGCCATGGTTTGATTCGAGCACCGGCTCCAGATCGAGTGCCTCGCCACGTTTTTTCGCCCACACCCCGGCCGGAACGATGATGTATCCGGGGGGCGCGTCACCGAGTTTTCCATTCCACTCGGGCGCATCGCGATCGAGATAGAAGAGCAGCGGCGCTACTTCCTCACCAAATCCATAAAGGTAGAGCGGCTCACCGGATGCGACCACCTTTCCGATTTCAGTCGCGGCGGGACGAAACGAATCGTCGGCGCATTCGCGCGCTTCGCGATGAGGGATGATGATCAAGTTCGCGACAATCATCGCAACGCACATCGCCGCGTACGCGCCTTTCACCGCGCGGCCGCCCGAGCGCTCCGAGGCGACGCTCACCATCCATGCGAGCATCACGGCCGAGGGCGGCCAGAGTGGCAGCAGGTAGGCGCGCCGCTTGTAGGCGGCAATCGAGAAGAACACCACCGTTACGACCCAGAAGATCGCGAACAAGCGCGCCGCTTCGTGCGGGGCGGCGCGGGCGGGCAGCCGAATTTCTTCGGTCCGCGAGGGGCGTGACCGGAGCGCCAGCACTACCGCGATCGGCACCAGGATACTCAATGGCCCCGAATTCAGCAGCAGCGGAATCAGGTAGTACAGCGGAGACATGGTGCCGAGCGAGCCGAAAAATCGCCCGACGTTCTCGGTGCCGAGCTGCTGATTGAGGAATCCGTATTCCTGGCCGACCCAACAAATGATGTACCAGCTCGAGCCGAGCAGAATCGCGAAGATTACTGCAAGGAGCGAAATCCGACGAAATGCTTCTCGCAGACGTCCCTCGAGGAGGACGAAGATCCCCATCGCCGTGAGCGGCAGCAGCGCGCCGACCGGCCCTTTTGCCAGCACCGCGAGGCCGAGCGCGATCGCGAGCACATACTGCATCACCTCGCTGACGGTTTCCTGCGCGAACGAAGGATGTTCCGTTGGCTTGGGCCCGATCCACCAGAAGAACGCGAACAGCGAAAGCGCCTCGTAAAAGGCGAGCGTCATGTCAACCCGGCCGAATCTTCCCAGCGTGATGTATTGAAATGCGCCGGCGAGTGTCAGCCCGGCCAGCACCGCCGCTTCCAGCCCGAGCAGGTCGTAAGCCAACAGCATGGTGACAATCACGCCCGCGACCGCGTACAGCGCGGAGGGAAGCCGGAGGTTGAAGGCGGTAACTTTTTTTGCCCCGCTAACCCGATCGATTGCCGTCGCGGTCCAATGAAATAGCGGCGGCTTGTACATCGGAACGCGGCCGTTCTCGAGCGGGAACAACAGCTTTCCGTGCTCGACCATCTGCTGCACGAAGACGCCCTCGACCGCTTCGTTGCCGCTGCATACATCACGCGCGCCGAGCCGGCGGGTGGTCAACGCGAGCGTGATGGCGGCGAGCGCGATGATCGCGACCAACATCCAAAAGGGTTCTGACGAGAAAAGGCCGCGGCCTGATCGATGGGAGGACGGCTGGACGATGTCAGCCACTCGGCACCTCCATGGCACGCATTACATCAGATCGAGGCGGAAAATGCTGATGCGTTCGATGCGGCGCGAATCATAGCCGCGCCATTTGAGCGAGGTCACCTGGTCGGGCCCGACCCGGCGGAATTTCAGCCTGGCGAAAAAACGCGCCGCGCGATCTTCGCTGGTGCAGGCGAAAACATACCTGAGCTTGCGGGCCCGGGCCTCCTTGATAATCGCCTTGATCAGTTCGGCGGCGACGCCTTCACCCTGGAAACGGGTCAAGGTGTAGAGCGCGGTAATTTCGCCGGTGCGATCGCGCCGGTAGGGATCGGTCAGCAGCGAGCAGATTCCCGCCAGATGCTCGTCACCGACGTGGTAGCCGAAACAGGAGGGCAAAATGCCCTCGATTTGCCCCGGCGAACGCGGCAGCAAAAACCCGGCGTCCTGCGCGCGCATGATGAGCGCCTCGACCTCCTCGAAATCATCGATCGAAATCGGCGAAACCGTCCCGTACTCGGCGGGCGTAAACAGCGTGCCCAACCCGGTGAAGCTGAACAGCTCCTCGTAAACCCACCGGGGCGAGACCAGGTTTACCGTGCCGACGCCGTCGCGGATCGCATCGGAAGCGAGGCGGACCATTTTTCTGCGCAGTTTGGTGACGGCGCGGCGCTGCGCGCGCGCGTGACGCTTGGCCTCGACGAATGACATCCGCTCGCCGGTTTCGGCGATCAATCCGCCGCCGCGATCGAGCAGGATCAGCTTGAAGACGCGCAAGCGCGACGCAAGTTCCTGCGCGAAGACCACCAGATCCTCGGGATCATCGGTGCTGGTCGAGGCGACCACGATCGAGCCCGCGCGCAACGCGTGCCAGATTTTCGCGACTGCGGAGTCCGGCGGATACGGCCGGGTGCGCAAACCGAAGGTCGGATTGAACATCGGCGGAGCTTCGGGGGGCGCCATTTTGCCGAGCCGGCGCATCACCTTTGGCAGCGCGCTCGGCGACACGATCACCACGCATCGCGTCTGGTTGCGGCGCAACTCGCGCAGCGTCTTCACTAGCGAATCGAAATCGCTGATGCGCTGACCGACCGGAGGCACCAGCGCGAAGAGCAGACTCTTGCCGTAAAACTCCTCGAGATAAAAAGTTTTCTCGGTGAAAATTTGTTCGGGGCGCTGCGAGGCGATGGCCGTGCCGGCCTGCGGGCTCATCGATGGGCGAGGTCGCAGCGCGAGGCGACCAGGGATGTCGGTGCGAAGTTCAAATCGGGAAGACGCGACAATTCGGCGGCTACTTGTTCGGCGCCGCCAGCTGCGCGAGAGGAATTTCCGGGAAGCCGGTGCTCATGCGGGTCGAAGAAATTTCCTGCAGCGAGGTGTCGGAAAATACTTCCAAAAGTACGCGCTGACCTTTTTCCCAGACCCGATACATCCGGCAGGTCGGTTGCAGCGCGCACGAACTGGAGCCGTCGGTGCAGACGTTAAGCGTGATCGGTCCCTCAACCGCCTCGATTATATCGCGAAAGGAAATGTTCGACGCCGGCCGCGCGAGCTGGTAGCCGCCGCCCGGGCCGCGCCGCGCGTGCACCAGCCCCCGATGCATCAGGTCGCGAATCACCTTCTCCAGGTAGTATTTCGGGATTTGCTCGACGCGCGCAATTTCGCTTCCGCGCGCGACCCCGGCGGGCCGGTCGGCGAGATAGATCATGGCGCGCAGCGCGTATTCGATCTTGCGCGGGATCTGCATCAGGCTCATGAGGTTTCTCGCATCATGATGCCGCCGCCATTGCGCCGCGCCCGCTTAAAATCCGCTCGACGTATTTCGCCATCATGTCGCTCTCGATATTCACCTTGTCGCCGGGCTGGCGAAAACCCATGGTGGTGACCTTGAGCGTGTGCGGAACCAATTCGCAACTGAAACGCCGCCCGCGAATCGAGAACACTGTCAGTGAAATCCCATCGATGGCGACCGAGCCTTTCTCGATCAGGTAGCGCGCCTCGTTGGCGGGAACTTCAAAGGTGTAGAGCTTCGAATCACCCTCGGGCTTGATCGAAACGATACGGCCGACGCTGTCGACGTGGCCCGCGACGATGTGCCCGTTGAGCAGCGTGTTGAGCGTGATGCATCGCTCGAGGTTCACGGGATCGCCGGCCTTCAAATCGCCGAGGCTGGTGCGGCGCAGCGTTTCCGCGGAGACGTCCATCCGCATGGTGCCGCGCCCCTTCGCGGTGACGGTAAGGCATGCGCCATTGACGGCAATGGAATCGCCGATTTTTATTTTGGCGATCGGCAGGGCGGTGCGCACGGTCAAGCCGGCGCCCTCCGCGCCTCGTTCGAGGTCGGCAACTTTGCCCAAATCTTCGATAATCCCGCTAAACATACTGTTCCTGAAATCCGTCAAGCTGGAGGCTGAAAAATCCTGAAAAATCATATCTTTTTCGCCGGCGAACCCGCAACGCCCCTTCTTACGCGATCATGGTGAGAGCCGGCGAACTCCACTATCCTGAAACTCAATGAAGCATGAACATCCTAACCAGCGCGGCAAGACTAGCGCGCTGCTGTTCGATTTTGGCGGCACGCTCGCCTTCCTCGATTTCGAAGTTCTCGCGGCGGAATTTTCCCGCCCCCAGCGCAAGCTCGATGCGTTGAAGCTGGAGCACGCCGAATATGCCGGCCGCGCGGCCCTCGACCACCATCTGATGTCCGAAAAAAGCCGCGACCCCAATGCCGCGTACGAGGATTTCTTTCGCGCCTGGATGAAGGCGGCGGGCATCCCGGAAAAAGAATTCGCGGACATCTCGGCGCGCTTCCGCGAGATGCATACCGAGGCGTGCATGTGGCGCATCGTGCGCGCGGGCACCCATGACGCGCTCGAGCGGCTGAAATCGGCGGGCTTCAAGCTGGGCATCGTATCCAATGCCGACGGGCGCGTCGCAGGCGATGCGCAACGGCTCGGCCTCGCGAAGTTTTTCGATGTGATCATCGACTCGCAAGTGGTGGGCGTCGAAAAACCAAATCCGAAAATCTTCCAGCTCGCGCTCGAGGCGCTCGAAGTCCCGCCGGACGAGGCGATGTACGCCGGCGACATCTACGCGATCGACATGCTCGGCGCGCGCGCGGCCGGGATCAGCGGAAAGCTCATCGACCAGCACGGGATGTATCACTGGATAGAGCATCCCAAGATCCGCCACGTCGGCGAGCTCCACCTCTTCGACTAGCCTTGCAACGACCAGCCACGCGACACGCGAGGGCATCAAAATGGGTTCAATTCGCGAGACCGCGGACAAACTGCTCGCGGGCGAACTTCCGATCCGCGAGCATCATCCGCTGGCTTTCACCGGCGAGTCTGAAGAAGTCGCCGACGGGGTGATGTTCTGCCGCTGGTTTGCCAATGTCAGCGCGATCAAAACCACCGAAGGGCTGGTCCTCGTCGATACCGGCGCGTATTTCAACCAGCGCGCCACGCTCGAAATGATCCGGCGCTACTCGCGCGATCGCGTCAATGCGGCAATCTACACTCACGGTCACGTCGACCACGCATGCGGGATGCCGGCGATTGTCGAGGAAGCGGGCAAGAATCACCTCGCGCGGCCGCGGGTGGTGGGACATCGCGCGATCGCCGCGCGCTTCGATCGATACAAGCGCACCACCGGCTACAACAGCGTCGCCAACACGCGGCAATTCAACCGGCCGTCGGTGTGGCCCAGCGAGTACGTCTATCCCGACACCTACTTCGATCATCAGCTCAATGTCGCGGCGGGGCAGCATAAGTTCGAATGCCATCATGCGCGCGGCGAGACCGACGATCATTGCTGGGTCTACTTTGCGGCGCAAAAAGTTCTCTTCACCGGCGACTTGATCATCTGGGCCGCGCCCAATGCGGGCAATCCGCAGAAGGCGCAGCGGTACGCGCGCGAATGGGCCGAGGCGCTGCGCGCGATGGCGAAAGTCGGCGCCAACGTCCTCGTCCCCGGCCACGGCTATCCGGTGTACGGCGCGATCAAGGTTCGCCAGGTGTTGAACGACACTGCCGAGTACCTCGAAAGCCTCTACCAGCAGACCCTCGCGATGATGAATGACGGCGCGTCGCTCGACGACATCATTCATAACGTGAAGACGCCCGAAAAATTCGCGGGCAAACCGTACCTCCAGCCGATTTACGATGAGCCGGAATTTATCGTGCGCAACATCTGGCGGCTGGAAGGCGGATGGCACGATAGCGTCCCCTCGCATCTCAAGCCGGCGACAGAGGCGCAGCAGGCGCGCGAGATCGCGGATCTCGCCGGCGGAGTTGGCAATCTGGTGGCACGCGCGATCCAGAAGCTCGAGTCCGGCGACGTCCGACTCGCCTGCCATCTGATCGACTGGGCGATTGCCGCCGAGCCCGACAACCGATCGGCGCATGAGGCGCGCGTGCGGATTTATGACAAACGCGCCAAGGATTCCGATTCCACAATGAGTCATGGGATCTTCCGCGCCGCGGTTATCGAATCGGCGCAGAAGGCCGGCGTCATCGCGCCTGAAGATTCCCGCAGTTATTAGGCGAGGGGGTTGGCGGTGGGTCTGAATTCGCGGATTTCTACATCGGAGAGAGAAAAAGGATCGCTTCGCGGATCGGGATTCTAACGGGGCGTTCGCGAACGCCCCCTACCAATTTCGGGGCGATCTCGACGGGGTGGGGGGCAGCGTCAGCTTGCCGAGGATCGCGGGAGCGCGCGCGCCGGTGACGCTGGGGATGTTGCCCTGTCGGCCGCGCAGCATCTGGTAGGCGAGGATCGCAAACGCGACCACCTCGACTGAATCACCATCGACGCCGACGGCCTTCGCGGTCAGCACTTCCACCTCCGGCAGATAGTCATGGATCATTCGCAGCAGCGTGGGATTGCGCGCACCTCCTCCGCTTGCGATGAGCTGATCGACGCGGCCGAGCGGCATGACGAAGCGACGAATCGCATCGGCAATCGAACGCGCCGTGAACGCGGTAACGGTCGCCACCAGATCGTCGCCCAAAACGCGCGCCACGGATGCGCGGCGCGCGATTTCGTCGAGGTAATGCGTTCCGAATTCCTCGCGCCCGGTGGATTTTGGCGGACGGCGGCGAAAATATGGATGCTGCATAAGCTCAGCGAGAAGTGGATCGTTGACGTGACCGCGCGCCGCGATAATTCCGTTGCGATCCATTTTCGCTCGCCCGCCCGACTGCTGGTGGACGAGCGCATCGATCAGCATGCCGCCGGGGCCGGTGTCGAATGCGATCAGGGTCGCATCGTTCAAGGTCGCGCCGGGTCTCAGGTAGGTCGAATTGCCGATGCCGCCGATATTCTGGATGACGCGGCCGAGCTGGCGATCGCCAAAGAGCCAGAGATGAGCCAGCGGCGCGAGCGGTGCGGCCTCGCCCCCGAGCGCCATGTCCATCGGACGAAAATCTGCTACCACCGGAAGTCCGGTCATCGCGGCAAGCACCGAGGATTCGCCAATCTGCATCGTCGAAGCGGTCTGTCCCCGTACCGCGGTGCGTGGCGGCAAATGAAAAATCGTGTGCCCATGCGACCCGACAAATGATATTCGCGCCAACGGAATTTTCGCGGCGCGAGCGATTCTGATTGCGGCGTTGCCGAAAATCTTCCCCAGTTCAAAATTGATCGACGAGACCGCGGGCGCGCCAATATCTTTCATCGAGGCGAGTTCGAGCAGGCGCGCGCGAAATTTTGGCGGGTAGGGAAAGGTGCGAAAGATAACCGCCCCTGCGCGCGGACTCGCGCGCTCATCGAGCCGCACCACCGCGGCGCTGACGCCGTCGTGCGAGGTCCCCGACATCAGGCCGATCGCGAGATGCGACCCCGCGGTGAGATGAACCCGCACCTCAGCGGTCTTTTTCGTTGTCATCCTGCTCGTCATGGTGGTCGTCATCATCCTCGCGCCGCGTCAATTTGAAGCGCTGAAACGAAGCCAGTATCAGCCGCCATCCGTTGGGAAGCTCCAGGGTGCCGGTTTCAACATGCGCCTCCTGGTTGATCACCACCTTCTGTCCGCCATGCCATTGGACCAGCAGCACGCGATGACCGACTTGCCGCCCGGTCACGCGATCGATGGAAAAGTCGCCGAAGAAGGTGGTGGTACGAAGATCGGAAAATGCTTCGCGAATTTTCATCGCATCGAGGCTCCGCGCGATTTCGATCGCGGCCTTGCTGAGCAGCGCCGCCGCATATGCCTGCGCGGCAGGATAGTCGCAGGCAACCTCGGGCGACTGCGCCCGCATACTCAGAATGAATTGCCGCGGCGTCGGTCCCAGCTCGGGGCGAAACTGGAGCTGATCCTCCCACTGACTGGGCCCGACCAGACCCTCGGCGGCGTCGCCCAAATCGATACGGAATTTTTTGACGCCCGCGGCCACGCACCCGAGCACCGGAAGATTCAATGACGACTGGGTCACGGCGCGCATGACTGCGAGGTCGTGTTCGTAACTGCCGGCGCTGAGCAGCGCGTTGACGTGGTTTCGCCGCAGCGCCGGAAATAATGTTTCGGGGGTCGCGAGCGGGTCGAATTTGCCGGCGTACTTCACGCGAATGCGGACGCCCTTGCGGCGCGCGTATTTTTCCCGGGCTTCGCGCTCGACGCCATTGGCCACCGCCTCCGCGAAACCGCCTTGCGAGCGAACGATCGCGATGCGCTTGCGCCACATCTTCAGGCCCGCGACGAGATGCACGAAGCCGTTGAAGTAATCGCTGGCCGGACTCAGCACCCCCACGATCAATCTATGGTGATGCGAGAAAATATCGTCGTCGGCGCCGCCATGATTCACCAGCAGCATTCCGGCCCGGTCCGCGACCGGCGCGGCGACGCGGGTCAGCTCGCTGGAATAAGGACTCAACAGCAGATCGACGCGATTTTCGCCGCATAGCGACCGATAGATTTCAGCGCATCGTTCGGGGTTGCTCGCATCATCGAGGCAATGCAGTTCGACCTCGCGCGCGCCGCCGTCGAGACGAATCCCGCCGCTGGAATTAGTGTCAGAAGCGAAGAGCGTGAGCGCCGCCTCAGCCTGCCGCCCCATCGACGCATAGGCGCCGGTGAGCGAGAGCGAAAGGCCGATACGAATTTTCGCAGCCAAGCCGTCTCAGCCGGCGACTTCAGCGAGTCCGCCTTTGATGACCGCGCGACCGTCGGGATTGAAGGTTTCGAACGCGAAGAGTTTCCGCCCGGCGCGTTCGCCGTCGGGCCAGACTTTGGTGGTGATGATCTGCCCGGGCAATACCGGGCGCGTAAAACGAACTCGCAGGCGTTTCAACCGGAGGGGATCGCCGCCGCAGACCTTGTCGATCATCACCTTGGAAGTAAACGCCATGGTGCATAGTCCGTGCACGATGATCCCGGGCAGCCCCGCCATTTTGGCGAAATTCTCGTCAACATGGATGGGATTGAAATCGCCCGACGCCTCCTTGTAGCGGTAGGTTTGATCCTTGTCGATCTGCTGCGCGACGGTAACCACCGGCTCGCCGCGCTCCGGCTCCGCCACCCTCGCATCGGAACCGCCTTTGCCGCCGCCGCGGATGAAGGCGTTGAACAGCGTGCGATTTACTTTCGCACCGGCCTGATTCTTCGCGAGGAGCTCGATCACCAGGGTTTCGCCGCTGGCCTTGGTCTCGATCGAAGCGATCCGGGCGCCGGCGGTGAGGTGATCGCCGGGCCGAATCGGCTCGACGAACTCCATGTCCTGCTCGCCATGCAGCAGGCGAATTACGTCGACCTTCAAATCGGGATCGCCGACCACGCTCATGATCGAGGACCAGATGGTCACCACCGCGTACATTGGCGGCGCGACGATTCCGCCCGCGCGGGTGGCGTCGAAGAACGCGGGATTGTCGTCGTTGTACGCGCGCGCGTAGTTCTGCATCGCCTCGAGCGTCGCCGCGGTCGTGGTCGGCGCATATTCCTTTCCGACGAGGTCCTTATTCAGCGGCATTGAGAGACTCCCTTGTACGGTTGCGACCGCGAGTCAATTCAGCTCGTGGCCCGCGAGGAAGACGGCTTTCAACTCGAGCGCCTCGCTGAGCACGATAATATCCGAGACCGCGCCCGGTTGAAGCCTCCCGCGTTCCCCGTGCGCCATCAGCGTTGCGGGATTTGCGGCCGCCATCATTGCAACCTCGCCGATGCTCGCGCGGGTTTTTCCGATCATCAAACGCATGCCGTCGAGCATCGAAATAATCGCGCCCGCGAGAGTGCCATCCGCAAGTCGTGCCGCATCGACCTTCCGCGACGGGTCGGGCGCGGTGGCCGCGAGCGAAACTTTGTCGGTCGTGAGGATCATGCGACCGCCACCGCGAGTCATATAGATGAGGCGCAGGATTTCCGGCGCGACATGGACGCCGTCGGGAATCACCGCGGGCAGCGCAATCTCGCTCGTCAGCGCCGCGGCGATGACGCCGGGATCGCGATGATTGAGCGGGCGCATCGCATTGAACAGATGGGTGAACATGCGCGCGCCGGCCGCGATGCCCGCCGCCGCTTCCGCGAAGGTTGCGTTGGTATGGCCGATCGAAACTACGACGCCGCGTGCGGTCAGACGCGCGATCGCGTCGACGGCTCCGGGCAACTCGGGCGCGAGCGTCACCAGCTTCAGATGCTCAAGTGCCATCACCCGCTGGAATGCTTCTCCTCGCGGCTCGAGGTTGAGCTTCGGATGCGCGCCGAGACGCAGCGGCGAGATGAACGGTCCTTCGAGATGCATCCCTAAAATCCGGGCGCCGGCGGAATCATCTCGAGGCTGTCGGTCTATCGCCTCGCCGATCCGGCGGTGAACTTCCGCAATGTGATCGAGCGACGAGGTGATCGCGGTCGGCAGCCATGCGGTGGTGCCCTCGCGCGCGAGTCTCCGCGAAACCTCGATGAGGTCGCCGGCAGAGGCGCGCATCACATCAATGCCGTGAGAGCCGTTCACCTGCAAATCGACGAAGCCGGGAAGAATGTAGTCCGACGGCGCCGCTCCGGGATCGATTGAGGAGATGGTCGCGCCGAAGCGCATCCGGCCCGCGACGATCGCGCCGTCGGGAAGCACGATTCGTCCGGCGAGTGTACGCATCAAGGTGGAGTCGAGACCGACTCAGTTGGCGCCGTATCTCTCCGCCAGCAAGCGCGAAAAACGCGGCATATAAAGGAGGTCGAAGGTGCCTTCTTTGCCGGGGAACATCGCGACTGCCGCGCCCTTGAGCGCCAGCACATGCTCCCAAGCCTGCTCCAGCGTAAGCGAATCGTCCTGCGCGATGGTGGCGAAGGTAAGATTGACCAGGAAGCGCAGCCGCCGGATCATCTTATCTTCCAATTCAATGAGGGCTTTGCGCTCGCGATCCTCCATAGCCAAACTCCCGAAAAACGGTCGAACGAATGGTGTATATCGCAGTATATCATGAGGCGCTAGGTGGGTACCGGCCGCTCCCAATGGAGGATCGCCCGCGCGACACTTGTGTCGCCCGAGGTGCGATGCCAACCTCGATGTCACTGTGACTCCGGCACGTCTTAGAAGCAGTTTCATCTACCTCGCGAACGCGGTTAACGACCTCAGCGGCGAATGGACCGTCCTTGCGCTGGTTCTCGCGCCGCTCATTCTGATCGCCTCGCTCTGTCTGCTGCCCGATGTGCTGAACCTTCAGCATCGCCTCGCGAACAGCTTCGATTCCGGCGACGCGCACAGCGTTGGTGTCATGCTCCATGGCGTCGGACTCAGGACCGCGCAGACGCCGTATCATGAGGAGACGGCCAAGACGCCGCCGGTTGACCCATATCCGGAATGGATGACCTTCGCGCTTCACGTGCTCTTCCCGCTGATCGTCCTGATGGTCATGCTGGTGGTTCTGTGCGGGCTCGCGCGCCGGCATTCGCAAGCACGCGCACCGACCGCGCTCGGCGAGGCGATCGCAATTTATCGCCAGGCGATCCGAACCGCGCCGGCATTCCTATGGGTATCATTCCTGCAGTTCCTGGTGCTGGCGGGAGCCTGCGCGATTTTTCTGATTCCGCTGATGCTGTTGCACATCCTGTTCTTCGGCAGCCTCGCCATTGATCCCTATGTGAAGTTCCCGCTGCTGATTCCCGGGCTGCTGATCGATATCGTGCTGCATTTTTCCAAAATCGCGCTGGTCTTCGATGGGATTCATAGCTGGTCCGCGCTGCTGCACAGCCGCGAGCTAGAGCGCGGACGCTTTCTAAAAGTGGCGATGCGGATCGTGGTCTTCTTCGCGATGTTGTCGGGCTACAACTCGTGGGCTTCGGGCGCGTTCCTGGTTGTCAGCATCCTGCTGGGCCCGGTGGTCGCCGTCACCGGATATATCTGGAGCGTCGTCTTCGTGCTCGATCTGCTATCGGTCGGCGTGGCCTACTTCACCATCGCGTTTTTCGTCGCCGCGAGCGTGCGGCTCTATCAGGACCTGACTGCGATGCGGAAAGAGGCCGCCCTCCCAGCCACTGCGCCGCTGGCGGCGACCGCTCCGCTTCCGACCGTCGCGGCCTCCGCCTCCTAAGCTTTTTCCGCGAGCCGCGAAATCGATCGCACCACCACGTGAAGCGCCGCCAAGGAGGGCGCCGGGACGCTTTTCAGCTCCGCCAGCAGCCGCGTCGCGTCGGCGAATTCGCGCGGCCGGTCATCTCTTAGATGCTCGACGATCCCGTCCGCGGCGGGATGGTTGAGCAGATGCTCGGCCAGCCGGATTCGCGCGTCGCTCAACTCCTCGGCCAGCTCGCGCGCCGCGCGCCGCTCCCACGAGTCCTCCGAGGAGACGTTCGATAGCGCGGTTTCCAGGGTCGCAAAATCGATCGCCTCGCACAGCCCGAAGTACGCCTGCGCGGTTTTCTGAACTGCCCCGTCATGATCGAGGCTCAACCCCAGGATGCTGAGCAGATGATCGGCGAAAGCCAGGCGCGCGAGCCCATGCGCGAGTTGCTCCTCGTTCACGGTGGCGCGCAAATCCCGGTAGATTCGCTCGAAGCGATCGCGCTCGGTCGCCAGCAGCATCGCTTCGAACTCGAGGCTGAGGTTCTGGAACAAGGGCCGAAACTTCGCGACCGCATTTCCGATCGCGAGGTCGACTTTGCAATGACGCAGCGCCCATTCGCTGGCGCTCCGGGTGGCGTGCGCGAGGGCTAAAAACGCGCCCACCTCGGCCTCCGCGGTCATCAGGTAGGCGTTGGCGCGCAGATTTTCCGCGCGCGTATGAAGGTCGACAATGTCACCGGCGATAACCCATGCACGGAGAGCCTCCTGCGCCTGAACCCCGCGGTCGCGCACCATGGTGAAAATGAAGGTCGAGCCCATCACGTCGACCAATTCGTTCACCAGGCGAGTGGCGACGATTTCGCGGCGCAAACGATGATGCGCAATCTCGTCGGCGAATCGCTCCACGATCGACGGCGGGAAATACGGCTTCAGGAAACGATCGACGAGATAGGAATCATCGACCAGCTCCGCGCTCTCGAGGCGGCGCGACAGGTTGATCTTGGTAAACGCGGTAACCACCGCGAGCTCGGGACGGGTCAACCCGGGATATAGCGAGCGGCGCGCGCTGAGCTCTTCGCGGGTGGGGAGCGAGTCCTCGCCCTGGCGCACCAGGCCGCGCTCCTCGATCGCCTGCATCAGGTCGCAAAAGGTAAACGCATCGATGCGTGAACGGCGCTGCTCGAGGCTCAGCGACAGCGCCTGGTCGCGATTATCACGCAACACGCGCTCGGCAACCTCCTCGCCGCAGGAGGCGAGGACCTGGTTGCGCTCGCCAAACGGCAACGCGCCGCGCTTCACCGCCGGTTCGAGCAGAATCTTCAGATTGACCTCGTGATCCGAGGTATCGACGCCGGCCGAATTATCGATCGCGTCGGTGTTGATCATTCCCCCCGCGAGCGCGTACTCGATGCGGCCGCGCTGGGTGAAGCCGAGGTTGCCGCCCTCGACCACGATTTTCACGCGCAGCTCTTTTCCGGCGATCCGGCACGCGTCGTTGGTGTGGTCGCCGACGTCGGCGTCGGTCTCGTCGCTCGCGCGCACGTAGGTGCCGATGCCGCCGTTGTAAAACATCTCGACCGGGGCGCGCAGGATCGCGCGCAGCAGGCTGTCGCTGTCGAGCGCGTCCGCATCGATACCGAGTGCGGCGCGAATTTCGGGACTCAACTCGATGCGCTTGAGGCCGCGCCTGAAAACCCCGCCGCCCTTGCTGATCAGCGCCGGGTTGTAATCGGCCCAGCTCGAGCGCGGAAGCTCGAAGAGGCGCTTGCGCTCCTCGAAGCTGACCGACGGATCGGGATCCGGATCGACCAGGATGTGGCGATGATCGAAGGCCGCGATCAGTTTCAGATTGTTCGAATAGATGAGCCCGTTGCCGAACACGTCGCCCGACATGTCGCCGACCCCGATCAGCGTAACCGGTTTCCCACGCATCGGATCGCGGCCGATCTCGCGCAAATGGCGCTTGGCGGATTCCCACGCGCCACGCGCGGTAATGCCCATCTGCTTGTGGTCGTACCCGTGCTCGCCGCCGGAGGCGAAGGCGTCGCCGAGCCAGAAGTTGCGCGCGATGGCGAGGCTATTCGCGAGGTCAGAAAAGCTCGCGGTGCCTTTGTCCGCCGCGACCACGAGGTACGCACCGTCATCATCGAGGACCTTCACTCCGGCCGGATGCACGAGGCCGGCATCGGTCAGGTTGTCGCTGATTTCGAGCATCGCGTTGATCAAGGTTTTGTAGGCTTCGACCCCATCGTTGGAAGCAGCAACACGACCGGCGGTCAGCTTCACGATAAAGCCGCCCTTGGCGCCGGTCGGCACGATCATCGCGTTTTTGACCGTCTGAGTTTTCATGAGACTCAGAATTTCAGTGCGGAAATCGTCGGGACGATCGCTGAAGCGAATTCCGCCGCGTCCGACCCGGCCCGCGCGCAGATGACATCCTTCCATGCGCGGACTGTTGACGTGAATTTCGTACATCGGCGCGGTATCCGGCAGTCCCAGAATTTTCCCGCTCTCGAATTTGAGCGTGAGGTACGGGTTGGGCTGTGGCGCCGGGAGAAAATAGTTGGTCCTCACGGTGGCCTCGACCAATGACAGGACCGCGCGCGCGGTGCGGTCGTCCGCGATGTTGTCCACCGCATTCAGCCGTTCGAGATACTTCGTCTTGAGCTCCTCTTCGACGGAGACCGGATTGCCGGCATCGCGTTGGGCCGGGTCGATGGTGCGCGCGCTTGCGTTGGATTTCGGATCGAGCCGGGCGAAAAACAAATCGACCAGGATTCGTGCGAGGTCCGGATATCCCAGCAACACGCGACGCAGGGCCGGCCGCGCCGGCGCCAGCCGCATCTGGAATGCCGCGCCAAGATACGCGCGCACCAGCGCGACTTCGCGCCACCTGAGTCCCGCGGTCAAGGTCAACGTGTTGAGCTGATCGTTTTCGGCCTGGTCGCTGCGCACCGCGCCGATCGCGTCGGCCAGCATCGCCACGCCCGGCATCTGGTCCAGCAACTGGCCGTTAGGTCCCTGCACCAGGAAGGATTCGACGGTCGCTTTCATGGGCTTGCCGTCAAGCAGCGGCGACAACTGATGCGCGTCTTCCGAGAGCACCCGAATGCCGAAGTTCTGCAGCAGCGGCATCAGCTCGGAGAGAATCGGCGCGTCGCCCACCGCGTACACCCGCAGTTCGCTCGCATCGGCCGCGCCGCCCTCGGGAAGGTGTCCATTCAGCTCGACCTCGAGACCGCCGCCGACCAGCAGTCGTTCGATATGGGCCGCATCGGCAACCGCGCGATCGACATCGAAGGCGGCTTTGTAATCGGGCGCAAACGCCAGTCCCCAGCGCGCCAGCATCTCGTGGGCAGTGGTGGCGCCGAACCGTTGTCCGAACAGCTCGCGCAGGCGATCGTCCCACGTCCGCGCCAGGGCCGCGATTTCCGCTTCGAGTTTATGCACCTGGGCGGTCGAGGGCGGCTGCGCATAGTAACAGAAATGCAGGCGCGCGGTGTAGCTCTCGCCCAGCGCCAGGTAGTAGTAGAGCAACTTGCCCTTGAGACGATTCTGCAGCGCGTTCTGAATCCGCACGCGGACCTCGGCGGAAAACGCCTCGCGCGGCACCATGACCAGCGCGACTACTTGCTGGCGGCTGGGATCGGACAGGATGCTGAGGCGCACCGTGGCGTCCGTCCTGCTATCGAGCAGAAGCCGGATTTGATTGCGAATCTCCTCGGTCGAGGCGCGAAACAATTCTTCCTTGGGAAAGCTGTTAAACGCGCCGCCGATTTCCTTGTAGTCATGGGAGCCGGCGGTCGCGCCTTCCGCCTTGAGCACCTCATTCAGTTTGACGCGCAAAATCGGAATGTGTTCGGCCTCTTCCGCGAAGGCCTTGGAGGTGAACAGGCCGACGAAGCGATCGAATCCGGCGACTTTTCCGCTCGGCGTTACGCGCCGCACCATCACGCTGTCCATGGCGCTGCGCCGGTGCACGTGGGACTCCACATTGGTCTTGGTGGTCGTCAGCGGGGGCCCGTCGAAAAGCAACTGGAGCTCGCCCTCGGCGAATTCATCGAGCGGACTTGGGGCCGTGAAGCGGGATCCCGGGTACTCGCCGAGAATGCCCAGCCCGGATTCGAGGTCGACCGCCAGCGCGCGAGCGCCGTTGCGAGACTCCACCCGATACTGGCGGTAGCCGAGAAAGACGAAGCCGCCGCGCACCAGCCAGCGCAGAAATTCGCGCATCTCGACCAGCTCGCGCACCGCCGCGGTCTCGTCGCAGATCTGCAACGCGCGCTCGGTCATGCGCTCGAAGTCGTCGGCGGCATGGCGGACTTCGGTCAGGACGGCGCGAACTTCATTTGCGATTTCCTCGGCACGCTGCGGAGTGATCTTGATTTCGAGTTCGGCATGCACGAAGGATTCCGGGCGTTCGCGCAGCCCGGCGGTTTCCAACGACGCGAGGGTGCCGGAAGCATTGCGCGCGAGCCGAAACACCGGATGCAACATTTCGCGGACCGGCGCTCCGATCGAATGAAAATACTCCAGCAGACTGTCCACGATGAACGCGCGATCCGAACAGATGGTTTCCACCACCGCGACGTCATCGGCCGGGCCGCTGGTCACCCGGACCGCGATTTCATGGTCACGATGGCCGAAGAAATCCAATCCACTGCGAGCTATCGCGAGCCGCTGATTAGCGGTGGTTCGTTGCAGGAATTCCGGGCTGGCGCGCAGGAACAGGCGCTCGGCAAAAAGCCCAAGGCTTCTTGCGTCGTCGCCCGAAGCGCGCGTCTCGATAAGATGATTCAGGTCAGGTCCAGTCGACACTTGTGTAACCTCTCTATCCGCGGTTCCCCGCACTCAATAAACTAGGTTGAAGGACGCGCCTTTTAAATGCCTGAAATCGAAGTGAGTGCGATGACCTTCGGGCCATATGCCGTCGCGCGCGTGGACGGGCATGCGGTGATGGTGCCGAATGCCGCGCCCGGCGATCGGCTCGAGGTCAGCATTGCCTCGCGGCGGCGCGATTTTTCGGTCGCGAACATCGAACGCATCCTCGCGCCCGGAGGCGACCGGCGCGTGCCGCCCTGCCCCTTCCTGCCACAATGTGGCGGCTGCGACTGGCAACAGCTTAACTACCCCGCGCAGTTGCGCGCCAAGTCCGAGCTGATCGCGGCGGGATTGCGGCGTGCGAATATCGAAGCAAGCGCCGAGAATCTGATCGAGCCTGCCGCCGCGGAGTTCGGTTATCGCTCGCGCATCCGGCTGAAGGTGGGACGCGAGGGCAAGCTGGGCTTTTATCAACTCGGCAGCAACGCGCTGGTGGAAATCGATCGCTGCATGGTCGCGTCGCCGGCGCTGCGGCTGCCGACCGCATTCGCGGCAGCGCTATGGCGGAATCTGGATGAAGTCGAAGTGATCGAAAGTGGGGCGCGCGAGGTCATCACCGCGACGATGCGTAAGCCTCCACTAGCGGCAGAGGTCGAGCGCGCGCGGCGGATGCTCGCGGACGACGCGAGCATCCAGGGAATCATTTTGCGCAGCGGTCGCGCTCGCGAAGTGATCGGCGATCCCGCGGTCACCATCAACATTGAGAGCGGGTTGGAGCTGGTCGTCGACGCCGACCTCTTCAGCCAGGTCAATCACGTGCAAAATCGCAAGCTGGTGGCGACGGTGATGGAGATGGCGGCGATCGAGCGCGGCATGCGGGTGCTGGATATTTTTTGCGGCGCGGGAAACCTGAGCCTGCCGGCAGCGCGGCGCGGCGCGCTCATCAACGGCATCGACGCGGATGCGCTCGCAATCGCGGCGGCGACGAAAAATGCGCGGCGCCTCGGCTTCGCGGAGGCCAACTTCATCGCGGGCAAAGCCATCGAGGCGGTAAATTTTCTGCTGCGGGCGAAGTACCGGCCCGCGGTGGTGATCCTCGATCCACCGCGCACCGGCGCCGTCGAGCTGATGGAAGCGATCGTCAAGCTGCATCCGCGCGCGATCATTTATGTCTCGTGCGACGTGTCGACCCTGGCTCGCGATTTGCGCGTGTTGACCGCGGTGGGCTATCGCGCGCACCGAATTGCAGCGTTCGATTTTTTTCCCAACACGCATCATGCGGAGATCGCTGCGCACCTCCTATTGACTTAGTCGGCGGCGCGTTCTTAATGTAGGGCAGGTCGTTCCCGGACCTTCCCGCCAGAGGGTACAATCAAAAGCGATGCCCAAACAGGAAAAGGAAAAGCTCACCCGGCCGAAGATCACGATAATTCCTGGTCGCGGAGTTGCGCAGACCATCAATTATCTGCTCGAAGATCGGGACGATCTGGAATGGATCATCGCGGTCGGCCGCACCAAGAACGGGGAACTGTTCTTCTATGATACCGGCGGCGACATCGTCGAGGACCTGGGCACCCTCGAATACCTCAAGGCCCGCATCGTGCGCGCCCACTTCGGCGACGAGTACGAATAAGCTCGCGTCGCGCTCGCGCTAGATGCCGTCGTCAGCGAACTCCTCCTGCGGAGGTCGCGCGAAGATGACCTCGTCCTCGATTTGCAGCGGCACCCGGTAGAGAAATTTTCCGCACGCGCTCGCCGGCCCTGCGATGCATTCGCCGCTCAACGGCTCGTAGTAGGCGTTGTGGGTCTGGCACATCAGGTAGCGTCCCTCTTCGGCGAAAAATTGATTGTCGACCCAGTCCATCGGCATCGGCACGTGGCGGCATCGATTGACGTAGGCATGAAACTCGCCCTTGAAGTTGATGAGGAAGCATTCCTCGTCGGCGCCGCGAATCGGGAGCAGGAATTTCATTGATTCGCCCGGCTTGAGATCGCCAATCCTCGCGACCTTGAAGCGAACGGCGCGCGCTTTGCCGCGATGCGCTCGCGCGCCGGTCAGCGCCGCGCGGCGGCGAGGTTTCTCAGCCATTCATTTATCTCTGACGCACGAATCCCAGGTTGCCGGAGTTTTGCAAAGCCCGTAGCATCTGTAAACGCAGGGACCAGCTTACGACGAAGATGGACAAGCCGCGGATTCGCCCGGTCGAAGCATTTCCGATCGAACAGCAGGAGCAGACCTACATCTGCCTGCGCGATCCGACCGGCCTCGCGCCCGAACCGATTCTGCTGGGGATGGGCGCGTACTTCATCATCACGCTGTTCGACGGGCGCAACGAGGCGCGCGATATCCAGGGCGCCTTCGTCAAGCGCTTCGGCGAGAATCTTCCCGCCGCCAAGCTCGATGATCTGATCGCGACGCTGGACCAGGCCTACTTCCTCGACTCGCCGCGCTTCGCCGATCGGGTGCGCCGGGTGCGCGAGGATTTTCTCTCGAGTCCCGACCGTCCCGCCGTTCACGCCGGCGCCTGCTATGCCAACGAGCCGGCGCCGTTGAAAAAAGAAATCGAGGGATTTTTTGCCGGCCCCGAAGGACCCGGCACGACCACGCCCCAGTATCGCGCGGGCCCGCTCGCGGGACTCATCGCGCCGCATATCGATCCGCGCCGTGGCGCCGCCGCCTATGCGCATGCGTACGGGCACCTGAAGGCGCACGACGCGCCCGAGCTGGTGATCGTGCTGGGCACCTCGCATTACGGTTCCGGGCCGGAGCTGTTCAGCGCGACTAAAAAAAATTATGCGACCCCGTTCGGTGCGGTAAAAACCGACGCCGAGTTTATCGATAAGCTGGCGGCGCGCTACCGGGGCGATCTCTTCGCCGACGAGCTGTTGCATCGCAATGAGCATTCGATCGAATTCCAGGCGCTGTTTCTCAAGTGGGCGCTGGGCAATCGCGATTTCACCGTGGTGCCGATTCTCGTCAGTTCGTTTCACGAGATGGTCCTGAGCGGCACCACGCCCGGCAACGATCCGCGCGTCGCCTCATTCGTCGACGCGGTGCGGGAGACGCTCGCCGGTGAGCAGCGCCGCACGCTGATTGTCGCGGGCGTCGATTTCGCGCATATCGGGCGCAAGTTCGGCGATACCTTCACCGCCGATGAGGCCGTCGCCGAGCGCGTCAAGGGCGCGGACCTGGCGCTCATCGAATTTATCAAGCGCGGTGATCCGGAAGGCTTCTTTGCCGACATTTTGAAGGATCGCGATGCGCGCCGGATTTGCGGCCTCTCGCCGATGTACACCCAACTTGAGCTTCTCCAGGGTCATCGTGCGGAGCTGCTCAAGTACGGCATCGCGATGGAGCCGGACACCGGCTCCGCGGTTTCCTTCGCCAGCCTCGCGATCGAATAATTGCGCCCGCATGGCCGCCTTGCGGATTTTTCGGATCCCCTTGGCTGATCGGAAAAAAGGATCGCTTCGCGGATCAGGATTCTATCGGGGCGTTCGCGAACGCCCCCTACCAGTTTCTGGCGCGGTGGCCATTGTCAGAAATCCAACAGTAACCGTTCCCGCCTCCATCTCGTCTAAAGAGATGGAGCTTATTTTTATGGATACACGAAGAGCTGAGCGTTCAATCGATACAAGGCCAATAACGCAATCAAAGTTCGCGCGTGCGTGTCGTTATTTTGCGGCAGCGGGGACCTTGGCGGCCGCCCTGTCTCTCGCAGGATGTTACGGACCCCCGACGGAACGAGATGCACTGGTTGGCGGCGCGGTCGGCGCCGGTGGTGGAGCATTGGTAGGATCCGCTGTTGGCAGTCCGGGTGTGGGCGCGGTGGTTGGAGGATTGGCGGGTGCTGGAACTGGATACCTGATCGGTAACCATCAGGAAGAGGAATACTGGCGCCATGGCGGCTACTGACGGCCATCAACTGGAAACTGGCAAGGGGCGTTCGCGAACGCCCCTTTCTCTATCGTCAACCGGGATTTCTGCGATATTGCCTGCGTGAACCCCTCTTTTCCCCGGCGACGCAACCTTCGGTTGACCGGGTACGATTATGCGTCGGAAGGTCTGTATTTCGTGACAATCTGCACGCACCGCAGAATCCGCCTGTTCGGCGACATCGCCGGCGAGACCATGGTCCTCAGCGATGCGGGAAAAATCGTCGACGAAATTTGGGCGGATTTGTTCCGCTGGGAAGATGATCCTCAGACCTGGATCGTGATGCCGAATCATCTCCACGGAATTGTCGCCATCACCGATACGAACACAGCCGCGCCGAAACCCTTGGGCCGGATGATCGCGGCCTTCAAGAACAAGTCAACCAAACGCACCAACGAAATGCGCCGCACGTCGGGCGGGACCGTTTGGCAGCGCTATTTCTACGAACACATCATCCGCAGCGATCGATCGTGTGAACGCATTTTGTCCTACATTTTGGACAATCCGAGGCGCTGGTCAGAGGATTCCGAAAATCCGGCGGCGATGCGGACCAAAGCCATCTGAAGATTCTAACGGGGCGTTCACGAACGCCCCCTACGGTTCCGCGGCTGGTGGCAATATTGCGGGCATGGTTACGGTTTGGATGCGCCATTCTGAAAAACATGGCCGCCATCGTCGAAATTGGTAGGGGGCGTTCGTGAACGCCCCGATAGAATCCTGATCCGCGCAGCGATCCTGTTTGCCGATTCGCCGAGGAGGATCCGAAAATCCAATCGCAGTCATGCGGACCAAACGGGGCGTTCGCAATATCGCGGGCGTGGTTACGGTTTGGATGCGCCATTCTGAAAAACATGGCCGCCATCGTCGAAATTGGTAGGGGGCGTTCGTGAACGCCCCGATAGAATCCTGATCCGCGCAGCGGTCCTGGTTGCCGATTCGCCGAGGAGGATCCGAAAATCCAATCGCGGTCATGCGGACCAAACGGGGCGTTCGCAATATTGCGGGCATGGGTACGGTTTGGATGCGCGATTCTGAAAACATGGCCGCCATCGTCGAAATTGGTAGGGGGCGTTCGTGAACGCCCCGATAGAATCCTGATCCGCGCAGCGGTCCTGGTTGCCGAT
>Ga0210398_10001350_pt1 | contig 25582 bp, 26 predicted proteins | sample IncBWC4OmetaG_FD_161047 | JGI IMG/M metagenome (GOLD analysis project Ga0210398, IMG submission 161047) | Forest soil microbial communities from Barre Woods Harvard Forest LTER site, Petersham, Massachusetts, United States - Inc-BW-C-4-O | ecosystem: Environmental > Terrestrial > Soil >... | reverse complement strand
TCCCGAAGCCAGCAGCTACGATCATGACTTGATGCCTCAAGTCCACAGATAGTTGCGTGTTTGGGCCGAGCCGATTGTTTGACGGTGCGATTGCGAACGGCCGATGGCGAACAGTGTGTTGGCCGCGTGAGTAATCGTCTTGCGCCATCCCCCGCAAGCCTTTTACCGGGCGGCCAGCAATTCCTTCTCTTGATGCCCACACGAGTCCGGCAGAAAAGGTCGCCGGCGCGACATTCGAAGGTCCCGATCAAGACGCAAACCAGTTTCTCAAGGCAAGAAAGGCGCTCCCGTCGGCTGCGTTCAGTCTCCAGAAGCTTCTAATGGCGGCCTCAAGAAAAGGGAATCCTGCAGACGTCGTCACTCCGCGAACTTTTTCGAAAAACGTGCCGCAGAGGGTACGCCTCCACAGAAAAATCTGATTAAGGAGGACTCGCAGGATCGAGTTACACTGAAGTATAAATTGACTTAAGACCTTAGTGTTAGAATTTCCGAAGGGGTGGGTATAACATCATCTCTGAGTATGTAAAGTAATGTAGCTTCCACCACTCGCATCCGGCGTGATTACGAAGGTGATCTAGTGGGAGCGCTCCAGCCGTAATATTCTTTCCTATCCTTACAGTCAATTTGGTTAGAAATAAATGCCACACGAACTGGGATCAGAAGCTTTGCGTGAATTGAGAGAACAGATTGCCCGGGAACGTGATCCCGAAAGGCTGCGCGTGCTTGTGATCAACATCAATGCGCTCCTGACTCTGATCGAAGATCAAGTAGCGAAGCTCGAGAGACGCCATCCGCCGGCTAGACACTGAAGCCAGAAGACTAAAAAACGCGCCTGTCCCAAAGTAGACTGACAACGCTGCATGACCGACGTAGGGTGATCTTCAGAAAGCTTCACCGCATCTTTCCACCCGCCCTCCGCTCCTAGGTGACGGGTTTTCTGCGAAGGCGAGCTAGTTGAAAATGTGAGGATTACGGTCATGGAAAATACTTTTCCATCCGCTGGTCGTGCCCCTGTCTCTATCGAGTCGCTGGAGGAGCTTTTCGATGCCCTGTCCCGGCTGCCACTCTCGATCTACTGCCGCAATTGCGGCTCCCAACTTTTGCATGTGGAGGGCACATTTTTCTCGGATAGCGGGAAGGTGTGGACTCTTCAGTTGCCCGTTTGCTCCCATTGCGAATTGCCAAACGCCGCTCAGCCTGAGGTAAGGGCCGTGCGCGAAAAGAGGAATTATATGGTTCAATTCAACAAAGCGGTTTCTGGCGTTCCTTCGCCAGGCAAAGTCCTTCCGTACTCCACTCCTTCAAGTCCAACGTGGAGGGAAATGTACGAAAGGGCAACCAGGGAACTCGACTCGTCGAAATTGCCGGAACGCATCAAAGACGCCCGCCGTGCAATTCTGGACCGCGCGGAAGAGATCATGACTCTTCCTCCTGGCAGCGAACAGCGTGCGCTAAACCATGCGTTTAACACGTTGCGCGTGCTTGAGGAAATGGCTGGGAGAGAGAGGCTCACGGCCTGATCTTAAATTGCAACTTGTCGCATGAATATTCGTAAGGTTGTCGAAAGATCAATATGTCAACGGCATAAGTTGAAAAGGCCAGTGATGTATACGACTTCATAAGTAGAGTAACAAGTTTTGCGTGCGGCCGGCGGGTCGGCGAGTTCGATTTGCGGCCTTCCCTGACTATTTCGATCAGTAAGTGAGATTCTTCAGAGAAGTCTCGCAGTGTAAACTCATGCTCTTTCAGGAACAGATTTCCCGCGCTCACGCCAGCCTTCGATTATCAAATACAAAACGGGGATAAAAAGAAGATTGAGCACGGTTGACATGATCATTCCCCCGAATACCGTTGTGCCAACAGAGTGGCGGCCGTTTTCACCCGCGCCGGTTGCAAAGACCAGAGGAACGACGCCCAGAATGAAGGCGAGCGAGGTCATCAAAATTGGGCGCAAACGAATGGTGGCTGCCTGGATTGCTGCTTCCACGAGTGGAACTCCGCGTTGGCGCAATTGCTCCGCAAATTCGACGATCAGAATCGCATTTTTACTGGCAAGTCCGACCAGCATTACGAGCCCGACCTGGCAGAAGACATCGTTTTGCAGGCCGCGAACCCATTGCGCTCCGAGCGCTCCGAGAAGCGCCATTGGAACGGCCAGCAGTACGATGAAAGGCAGGACGAAGCTTTCATATTGCGCCGACAGCGTGAGGTAGACGACCAAAGTGCCAAGCCCGAAGAGGATCAGGGAAGTTCCTCCCGCCTGCAATTCTTCCAGCGAAAGTCCCGTCCAGCTGTAAGAAAAACCCTGCGGCATTTTGCTGGCTAACTCATCCATGGCCGTGATTGCCTGGCCGGAACTGTAACCCGGCGCAGCCGATCCATCGATTTCGGCCGAGCGGAACAAGTTGTAGTGGCTGATGACTTGCGGCGTGGTCGTTTGCGAAACGCTGATCAGGTTATCGAGCGGCACCATGGCGCCGGAATCCGAGCGCACGTAGAACTGCTTTATATCCTGCGCTGTTGCGCGAAACTGCTTGTCGGCCTGCACGTAGACGCGATACGAGCGATTGTTAAAGTCGAAGTCATTTACGTACGACGACCCCATGTAGACGCCCAGCGTGTCGGTAATCTGCGAGAGTGGCACGTGCAGGCTCTTGGCCTTTTCGCGATCGATCGTAATTAGATATTGCGGATCGTTGGCGGTGAACGAAGTGAAGAGGCGCACCAGATCCTTCCGCTGCGATGCCTGCTGCATCAGGTTCTGCGTGGTGGCGGCCAGTTCATCGAGCCGGTGACTGGTCTGATCCTGCACCACGAACTGGAACCCGCCAAATTGCCCCAAGCCTTGGATGGGCGGAGGCAGCGTGGGAAACACGATCGCCCCCGACACTCCGAACATACGCGGACGAATACGGTTGAGGATCGCCGACGCGCTGTGAGCCTCACCTTTTCGCTGCGAATAGGGTTTTAAGGGAACGAAAATGATTCCCTGATTGGCGGCTGAACCCGCAAAACTGAATCCGGCGACAGAGAACGTTCCCTCGGCTTCCTGCACGTCGGCCAGCAGATCCGAAACCTGCTTGCCGATCGCTTTCGTATATTCCAGCGACGCGCCCGAAGGCGCCTGTATGACAATAATGAAATATCCTTGATCCTCATCCGGAACAAATCCGGCGGGCACATGCTTGAACACCACATAGGTCGCGGCCAGGCCGGCGAAAAACAGCACCGCCATCGCGAACTTGTATTTCAGAACATAATGCAATAGTCCACGGTATCCGCGGGTAAGGGCGGAGACTCCATCGTCAAACTTCTGCAGCCACCACCATTTTTGCCGGTGGGGGCCGCTAAGAAAGATGGCGGCCAGCGCCGGGGCCAGCGTAAGAGCGTTAAAGGCGGAAATCGCGATGGAAAATGCGATAGTCAGCGCGAATTGGCGAAAGAGGATGCCAGTTGTCCCGGGGAAAAACGCCACGGGCACAAAGACCGCAACCAGCACAAGAGAGGTAGCGATGACGGCGCTGGTAATCTCAGCGGTGGCCGCCGCCGACGCTTTGCGGGAGTCGTGCTCGCCTCCTGCGATATGGCGCTCGATGTTTTCGATTACGACGATTGCGTCGTCGACGACCAGGCCCGTGGCAAGCGTGATACCGAACAGCGTCAGCGTGTTGATGGAGAAGCCGAGCAACTTCACAAAGACGAAGGTTCCGATCAGTGAAACCGGAGTGGCGATGAAGTGAATGAGGGTTGTGCGCCAGTCCCCGAGAAAGATGAAGATTACGAGAATGACCAGCGCGATCGCCGAACCTACCGTGAAGGCCACGTCGCGAATTGATTCACCAACCGCGTCGGTTGTGTCGAACGCAACTTTGTAACGCATGCCCGGCGGAAAGCTTTTCGATAACCGTTCCAGCTCGGCAATCGCTCTCCGGTCGACATCGAGCGCATTGGCGGTGGAAAGCTGAGTAACGCCCAGTCCGACGGCATCCTGCCCATTGAATTGCAGGTCGGTACTGTAATCTTCCGCGCCCAGTTCGGCGCGGCCAACGTCGTTCAAACGCACCAGCGTTCCATCGGAATTGGTCTTGAGAATGATATTGCCGAACTGGCTGGCTTCGCTCAACCGGCCCACGGCGCGAACGCTGATCTGATATTCCTGACCCGTTTTAGCGGGCTGCTGGCCCACCTGGCCGGCGGCGACTTCGACGTTTTGCTCCGAAAGAGCATTGACCACATCGGGCGCCGTCAGGCCACGCCCCGCCATGCGGTCCGGATCGAGCCACAGTCGCATGGAATATTTGCGTTCACCGAAGATGATTACGTCGGCCACGCCGGGAATTCGCTTGAGCGCATCGCGCACGTAGATGTCGAGGTAATTCGACATGAACAGCGTGGAATACTTGTTATTGTCGGAAATGATCGCTGCGCCGAAGACGAAGTTCTGCGAGGTTTTGGCGGTGGTGATGCCGACCGCTTTGACCGCTGCAGGTAAACGCCCCTGTGCAGTGTTAACGCGATTCTGAATGTCGACTGTGGCGAGATCGGGGTCGCGGTTCAGATCGAAGGTGACCGTGATGCTGCTGGTGCCGTCATTGCCGCTGGTCGAGGTCATGTATTTCATACCCTCGGCGCCGTTGATCTGCTGCTCCAGCGGAATCGTAACCGCGCTCTCTACCGTCTGTGCGCTGGCACCGGTATAGAAACTGCTCACGCCGACTTGAGGCGGAGCGAGATCGGGAAACTGCGCGATAGGCAAAGTGGGGATGACGGCAGTACCCGCCAAAACAATCAGCAAGGCGCAAACCGTGGCAAACACCGGACGTCGAATAAAGAAATCAGCGAACATAAGGAATCGGCCGGCTCCCGCCTCGTGGCTTCAGAATTCGCATGTGCCAACTTCGAAATATGAACATTTGGAAAACTGGAATTCGTCTTCGGTTCTGCGCCTAAGCACACCGGCGCACTTCATTCCACAACCTAAGTGCTTGAAACTGCGGTTAAGGACTCAAGCCGAGAGGCTGGCATTGAAATCCGGCTTCAGCTGTGCGGAATTACCGGCACACCATCCAGTAGAAATTGCGTGCCCGAGACGATGATTTTGTCGCCGGGCTTAATTCCATTGCGTATTTCGTAATCGTTGCCGACAGTCTGACCGACCTCGATCGGCTTCTGGCGGGCCACATACGAACCGCCTTTTTCCGGCTCAGCCACGAAGGCGAAATACTGCCCCGCAAGCCGCGATACGGCGAGGATCGGAACCTCGGGGCTCTGATGAGTTCCCCAGACGACCCGCGCGCGTATGAACTGCGACTGGCGCAATGCATCCTTAAGGTTGGCGACGCGCGCCTTCACCAGAACGGTCTGGGTGGTGTTATCGACCTGCGGTGAAATGAAGCTGATGCGCGTATTCGCGATCACCTTGTCTTCGCTGTCAAGCACCTGCACCGGCAGGTCCATCTTGAGCTGCGACGAGTGCTCGATCGGCACGTATACGTAGACTTCCAGGCTGCCCGGCTTGTCTACCGTCATGAGTTGCGTCGAGGTGGTGACCCGGTCGCCCACGTGCACCGGAATATCTCCGACGATTCCATTCCCGGGCGCGACTACTTTGTAATAGTGCAATTGCACCTGCTGTTCGTTGACTTGGGCGTCGAGCGATTCCATCTGCGCCTGCGCCGAATCGAGGGTCGATTTTGCCTGATCGAGATCTTGCTTGCTCACCACGCCCGCGGAGAACAGACCCTGGGCCCGCTCATATTGCTGCTTGGCCCACGCTAAATTCGCCTGCTGCGCAGCCAGGGAACTTTGCTGGCTTTTGACCGTTGCCTGCTGCTTCAGCGGGTCGATTTCCATCAGCGGCTGGCCCGGAGTCACGGTCTCACCCGAGTGAACGAGAATCTCGGTGACCTGACCTTCGACCTGCGGCATAAGCACGGCAGAATCGCGCGACTTGAGTGTGGCCACGTACTCGCTGGCGTCGTCGACCGCCGTTGCCCTCGCCTCCTCCACTTTCACCGGCATGGCTTGTGGCCCGGCAGCCTGGGCATTCTGCGCCTGGTTGTTGGAGCAGGCAAGCGTCGCACCGCCCACCGAAACCGCCAGCAGCAACAACGCTCCCAGCGAACTGCTTCTAATTCTCTTAAGCATAGATTTCCCACTGACTGATGTGACTGTTAGACGCTCGAGCAGACTGAGCGTTAGACGTACCTACAAGATTCTGCTACAACCCGTCAGGTCGCAAAATAATACACGGATTCGGTGAACAAATGGAGAAGATACTGATGAAATTCTCTTTGTCCGGACTCGGATCGGCCGCACTACTCTGCTACATTGTTGCCCTATGGAGAGTTCGACGCAAGTCAGCCGAAGCTTTGCCAGCGATAATAATGCAGGCGTCCATCCGGAAGTCCTGGAAGCTGTTAGCCGCGCCAATCTTGGACACGTGGTCGCTTATGGCGCCGACCCGTATACCCGCTCGGCGGTTAAGAAATTCGAAGAACATTTTGGGCCGGACATTGCAGTTTTCTTCACATTCAACGGAACCGGGGCGAACGTTCTCAGCTTGCAGTCGCTTACGCGCCCTTTTCATTCGATTCTCTGTAGCGACTACGCTCATATTAATTGTGACGAATGCGGCGCCCCTGAAAAGCACACCGGATGCAAACTGATTCCCCTGCCGCAGCAGGATGGAAAGATCACGCTCGAAGCCGTCCGCCACGCCTATCACGGCATCGGAGACGAGCACCACTCGCAGCCGCGCGTAATTTCGATTACGCAATCGACCGAGATGGGTACGGTTTACCAGCCGGAAGAGATTCAGGCTCTGGCAGATTTCGCTCATCAGAACGATATGTTTCTGCACGTCGATGGAGCGCGCATCGCTAATGCTGCGACTTCTCTGGGGCAGAACTTGCGCCAGGCAAGCCGCGATCTAGGCGTGGATGTGCTGTCTTTTGGAGGCACGAAGAACGGAATTATGGGTGGGGAAGCGGTGGTCTTTTTTCGGCCGGAGCTGAGCCGTGATTTTCTTTATCTGCGCAAGCAATCGATGCAGTTGGCCTCGAAGATGCGATTTATCGCGGCGCAACTTGAGGCTCTGCTTACGAACGACCTCTGGCGGAGAAGCGCCGAACACGCCAACCGCATGGCTCGCCTGCTCGAAAGGGAAGTCAGCCGCATTCCCGGCGTGAAGATCGTCTGGAAGGTTGAGGGGAACGGAGTATTCGCGCAGATTCCGCGCCATTCCATCGAAAAGATCAAGCGGCAATATTTCTTTTATACGTGGATGGAAGAGGAGTCGATTGTGCGCTGGATGTGCTCGTTCGATACGACGGAAGAGGATGTGCGCGGGTTTGTAAAAGTGGTTTCGGAAGCCGTGAAGGCGTGACTGTCGTTTTTCGGGAGCAGGTTAACCATTGCTTTTTAGGCGGTTTTTGACTAAATTGGCCCATCCCCCAATCTCAGCCGGGTTGGTTTTCCCAGGAGCCGTTGATGATCCGGAAGTGGTATAGCATCTTCTTTCTCATCGTCGCTGGAGCTTCGGCGCTCACGGTTTCGAGTTGCGGCGATCCGCAAGAGTTGACATCCATCACGATTCAACCCGGCACTGAGACGTTCGGCGCGTCGAACATTCCCGTCTCCTCGCTGGCCGGGGCGCAGGTTCAGCTCAGAGCATTGGGTACTTACGTTCACCCTCCGGTCACGAAGGATATTACCGACCAGGTGACTTGGTCTTCGAATACTCCGCAAATGGTGACGGTCAATTCCACCGGGTTGATCACTGTGACTGGTGGCCCATGTGGAGGCACGCTCATTTCGGCTACCGTGCAGACTAACGCCGACGCGTCAGGCCTCTCGGCGTCGGGCGCGGTTGTCACCGGTTATATGACGGCGGACGTTACCTGTTTTACCGGCACCAGCAGCGGAGGCAGCGGGAGCGGCGGCGCCGAACCGACTGTCACAGTGGCTTTTGGCGGAACCGGGTCGGGAACCGTAACTAGTTCGCCTTTGGGCCTCAGCTGCGCCAGCACCGCAACGGCATGCGGCGCCGAGTTTCCCACCGGCACTGACGTTACTCTGACAGCTACTCCCTTCGGTACTTTCGGAGGCTGGCAAGGGTGCGGGTCAGTCTCCGGCGACACCTGCACAATCGACAATTTAAGCGGCAACGTGACCGTCACCGCCACTTTTGATTGATGTCGTCGCCGCCGCCGCTGGATAACACGTCGTTATCGAAGTTGCGGAGCGAAGGGCTAATCTACTCCCGTTCTTCCAGCAACTTCTCCAACGTTGGCTTGTGCTTCTCTGGATGCTTTTTCTTGTGAGGAACAATTTTCTCCCCCGGCGGGGCACCCACGCGTTCCCGCGCCATCTCTTTGACGATCTGCACTGCTCGGAACGGCTTAGTCTTTTTCTTGCGCGCCATCGCTTACTTATCCTGAACTTCATGTTGCCATAGCTTTGTCTGCCGCAAAACTGTAATAATCGTATTTTGCGATTAAATTCGCGGTGGTCCGCTTCCCGCTCAAGGGCGGGTGATCGGCAGACCGTCTGGGACGGCAAGAACGAACTCATGGAAGAACGCGATTTTTTTGACGAGCGAACCGAAAGAAAGCCCGCAACCCTGAGCTGTCCGCACTGCCGCGAGGCCGGTGAGTACGAAGTTAGCTGGCTGGTACGGACCAAGAAGCGGCAGCTCCCTGGCCGTGCCGACGAACGCGACCGCGCCCGCTTTGCCAAGGCGCGCTCCTATATGCTGCGCAAAGACGACATGATGGCCTGCAAGAATATGCGTTGCCGCAAACGCTTTGAAATCTCGGGCGTGCAGTCGGTCGTCTTTACCGAATAGCGCCTTCCGTTTTGGCTCGGCGGCCCTCATCCCGTTTAAGATTCCCGGATCACCCACTGTGGCTTTGAGGGAAGATCGCCAACATTCCCCCTCGCTCTCATTTATACTGGCAGGTTTCCCTTCGCTCCCCGAAGCCGGAGGGAATGAGGAGTCATCGTTGAAGATTCTGGTGTGCATGAAGCAGGTGCCGCAAAAAGACGCACCGCTCAAGCTCAACGAATCCGGCACGTGGATTCGCGAGGACGTATCTTACGAAGTCAATGAGCCCGATGCCTTCGCGCTGGAAGAAGCATTGCGGCAGCGGGAAAAACATAAGGGCGAGGTGGTAGTCATCACATCCGGCCCAGCCCGGGCGCAGCAGGTTTTGCGCGAGGCATTGGCGAAGGGCGCCGACCGCGCTATCCATCTCGAAGACAATGCGTTTGTCGGCCTGGATGCTTTCAATACTGCGAAGGCCTTCGCGGCCGCGATCAAAGACGAGCAGTTCGATCTGATCTTTACCGGATTGCAATCGGACGATTATGGCTACGCGCAAACCGGCGTGATTCTCGCGGAGCTGCTGGGCTGGCCGCACGCCACGATCATCATGCAGATCGAGAAAAACGATGGCGGCATCAGCGTGAAACGCGAGCTGGAAGCCGGATATTTTCAGTACGTCGACATGCCTTTGCCGGCGGTGCTTACGATTCAATCCGGAATTAACAAGCTGCGCTACGCCACGCTGATTGGAATCAAGCAGGCAAAGAACAAGCCGGTCCGCAAAGTGACGCTGGCCGACGTGCAATCCGCCATCTGCGACAATCTGCAAAAAGTTGAGCGGCTTTACGTTCCGCAGAAAACGAAAAAGACGGAACGCATCGAAGGTCCGCCGGGCGAGATCGCAAAGAAACTGGTGGACAAATTGCGCAACGAATTGCGTGTGCTCTGAGTGTTCATGTGGGGACAGCCGTCCTCGGCTGTACGAGCGAAGCTCGCGGAAGCGCGCCGCCAAGGAGTAAGAAGCTGACCTTATGCCCGATACCATCTTAGTAGTCGTCGAACAACGCGAAGGCAAACTGAACCGTGTCTCATGGGAAACCATTGCGGCAGCGCAGGCGATCGCCGCTGCTACTGGCTGGAATCTCGAAGCCGCGGTCGTGGGCGTCAATGCGAAGGGCATCGCCGCGGAAATCGCCGCCAAGAAGCTAGCGAAGGCGTATGCGGTTGAATCTCCGATGCTGGAACCTTACACTCCCGACGCTTTTTCCGCTGCTCTCAAGCAACTCATCACCGCAAAGCAGCCGAAACTCGTTGTCATGCCACATACCTATCAGGTGCGCGACTTCGTGCCCAAGCTTGCCACTGCCATGGGACGCGCCGTCATTAGCGACTGCATCGGGTTCAAGCACGAAAACGGAAAATTGTTTTTCACTCGCCAGATGTTCCAGGGCAAGCTAGCGGCGGATGTGAGCTTTAGTTCGGAGGCTCCCTGGTTCGCGACTTTTCAGAACGGAGCATTTCGCGGTGACCAGGCAGAAGCGGGATCGAGTGCGGCGCCGGTTGAAACGTTTGCGGCAGAAATTGCTGACGGCGTGGTGCGCAATAAGCCGCAGGAAGTATTCAAGGAAGCCAAGCAGGCCGTCGATCTCACGCAAGCGGAAATTATTGTTTCGGTTGGCCGAGGCATTAAAGAGCAAAAGAATATCGAGATCGCCAAGCAGCTCGCCGACGCGCTTGGCGGCGATCTTGCGGCGTCGCGTCCCATCTGCGATTCGGGCTGGCTGCCCATGGATCGCCAGATCGGATCGTCGGGTCAGACGGTCGCGCCAAAGCTTTATCTTGCGCTCGGCATCAGCGGAGCGATCCAGCATATTGTTGGGATGAAAGGTTCGCGCACGATTATCGCAGTAAACAAAGATTCGGAAGCGCCGATTTTCGAGATCGCCGACTATGCTGTCGTGGGAAATTTGTTCGACATCGTCCCGCCGCTGATCGACGAAGTGAAGAAGGCGAAGGCGGCTGGCTAAAATAATAATTTGACCAGTTTTATGACTATAGATAAAATATTGGTCATGAAGAGCATCTCCATATCAGAGTTCAAGGCAAAATGCCTCGGACTAATCGAGCAAGTGGATAAGACCCGTCAACCGCTGCGGATCACGCGCCACGGGCGTCCGGTTGCGGAGCTTATCCCGGCAGGGCCTGACCGAAAGAAACAATTTCTCGGTGCGATGGTTGGGACTGGAAAAATCGTAGGCGATATCGTTGCACCTATTATCGATCTGGAAGAGTTTGAGGCATATCGAGATTGAACCTGCTCCTCGACACCCACATTTGGATCTGGAGTCAACTGGAACCGGCACGGATCGGCAAACACGTGGGCAAGGAGCTCTCGTCGCTAACCAATCAATTTTGGCTTTCTCCGGTGAGCGTATGGGAAGCCCTGACGCTGATGCAGAAAGGCCGCGTTCAGGTAGACGACCCACCGACCTGGGTTGAGCGCGCGGCCGAGCAGATGCGGGAAGCACCGCTCACGCGCGAGATCGTTCGCGTGAGCTTCGGTTTACCTTTGCCCCATGCTGATCCGGCGGACAGGTTTTTGGCTGCAACAGCGAAAGTGTTGAAGCTCACGCTGATTACTGCTGACAAACAGTTGCTGGGATTGGGCGAAATTTCAACTCTTGCTAACCGATAATTCATGCTGATCTTTCGAAAACCCATCGAAGGAATCGAGCGGCCGCAGATGCCGGCCGACGTTGTCATCGTCGGCGGCGGCCCGGCTGGCATGGCATGCGCACTGCGGCTTTCGCAGTTGATCGACGCGCACAACGCCGTGGATCCTGATTCGCAACTCAACAAAGAAAATATTTACGTTCTCGAGAAAGCGCGTGAAATCGGCCAGCACTGCCTTTCCGGCGCGCTGCTCGATCCCCGGTCAATGCGCGAACTTTTGCCCGGATTTGAAAAAGAAGCGCCCCTCGAAGCCGAAGTCAGCAAAGAAGCGGTTTATTTTCTGACGAAGCAGGGCAAGTTCAAGCTGCCCATCACGCCTCCGCCGCTGCGCGACCACGGCAATTATGTGATTTCGCTCAACCGATTTGTGAAGTGGCTCGGCGGCAAGGTGGAAGAGACCGGTATCACCGTCTTCACCGGATTCGCGGGGTCGGAATTAATTTTCGACGGAGATACGAAAGAAGCCCGCGTTGTAGGCGTTCAAACCGACGACAAAGGCGTCGATAAAGAAGGCCATCAGAAATCTAACTTCGAACCGGGGTACGATCTGCGGGCAAAAGTCGTCATTCTTGCCGAAGGCCCGCGCGGATCGTTAACGAAACAGCTCGTATCGAAATTCGATCTCGCGAAAGATGCGAATCCGCAAACCTACGGTGTAGGCGTAAAAGAGTTGTGGGAAGTTTCCCCAGGACGCATCGCACCGGGCGAAGTGATCTACACGATGGGTTGGCCGCTCACCACGAAAGAATACGGCGGCGCTTGGATTTACGGCGGTAAAGACAACATCGTTTCTCTCGGTTTCGTCACCGGGCTCGACTATCCCGACCCACGCCTCGATCCACAGCACGTGCTGCAGGACTTCAAGCAGCATCCGTTTGTTGCGAAGCTGCTCGAAGGCGGCAAGATGATTCGCTACGGCGCAAAATCTATGCCCTACGGCGGCTGGTGGGCGATTCCGCCGGTTGCAGGCAATGGATGGATGATTCTCGGCGACTCAGCCGGATTCTTGAATTCCGCGCGGCTCAAGGGAATTCATCTCGCCATCAAGAGCGGCATGCTCGCGGCCGAAACTGCGTTCGAAGCCCTAAAGAAAGATGATTCGTCGGCTGCTGCGCTTGGCGAATATCAGAAAAAAGTCGAATCCAGCTGGATCAAAGATGAACTCTGGAAAGTTCGCAACATGCACCAGGGCTTCGAGCAGGGCATGTATGCCGGCATGATGCACACTGCGCTGCAAATGGTCACCGGCGGGCGCGGCGTTCGCAACCGTTATCCGGCTCATGCCGGGCATGAGCACATGCGCAAACTCGCTGAACTGCCTGCCGATGGCGGCGACGAAGCCCACCTGCTCGGCCCTGCGAAAAAAGACGGCAAGCTGAGCTTTGACAAGCTCACCGACCTCTACCACTCCGGCACCAAACACGAGGAAGATCAGCCGTCGCATCTGGTGATTCACGACACGAATATTTGTGCCTCCCGCTGCGTGAAAGAATATGGGGGCCCTTGCCAGAATTTCTGTCCGGCGAATGTCTATGAATTAGTCGATGATCCCAGCCAGCCGAATGGAAAACGCATTAGCCTGAACCCCAGCAATTGCGTTCATTGCAAAACCTGCGACATTGCCGACCCCTATCAGATCATCACCTGGGTGCCACCGGAGGGCGGCGGTGGACCAAATTACGATGGAATGTGACGGTTTTGCTCTCCTTCGCTAAGGATCGCTCGGATTTCACGGATGAATCGCGAAATAGGATTAGTGCGTAAGAAGACGAGGGGATTTCTTATGTCGATAACTTCACCTCGCAAGCAGTTTCTTCATGCTCTCGTGCTCATCGTCTTCAGTGCGGTCGCGTTTGGTCAGTCCACACAGCAGGCCGTTTCCGCGCCCTCCATTCCCTCTACCGGCTCCCCCGATCTCGATCGATATCGCGCTTCGCGCGTTGCCATCTACACCGACGACTTCGGCGAATTAAAGCGTTATCGCGCAGCCGACGCGGCCCTCACAGCTCCTGCGCCGAATGAGAATCGGGTCGTATTTCTGGGCGACTCCATTACCGACTACTGGAAGTTGGCGGACTATTTTCCCAGCAAGTCTTACATCAATCGTGGCATCGACGGACAAACCACGCCGCAAATGCTGGTGCGCTTCCGCCAGGATGTAATTGATCTCCATCCCAAAGTGCTGGTCGTGCTCGCCGGTACCAACGACATTGCCGGCGTCACCGGACCTGCGCGTAACGAGGATATCGAGGCCAACTACACATCCCTGGCCGAGCTGGCTCGCGCGCACGGCATCCGTTTGGTGTTCGCGTCGCTGCTTCCGGCGAACAACTACAGCGGAGAAGCGAAAGAGAACTATGCCCTGAGGCCGCCGGGGAGGATACTGACGCTGAACGCCTGGCTCAAAGACTTTTGCAGTAAGGGCGGTCTCGTTTATCTGGACTACTATTCGGCTCTCGTCGACGACCACGGAATGCTTAAACGCGATTTGTCGGACGATGGATTACATCCCAACCCGTCTGGGTACAGGATTATGGCGCCGCTGGCGGAGTCTGCGATCGAAAAAGCTTTGCGGAAGGCCAACCCTTGAGGCCTTTCCTTTCGACACAAGCTCTATAATGAATTGAGCATCCAACCCGCAGCCTTGTTGGTTGTTCTCGGCATGGCCACCCTTCACGACAAATTCGGCCGCCGCATCAGTGATCTGCGAATTTCGATCACCGACCGCTGCAATTACAAGTGTGTCTATTGCCGTACCGGCAACGAAGGCGCCTTATACGGCGATCTTCCGTTCGCCGACTATCTGCGCATGGCGCGGGTACTGGTCGGAATGGGCGTCACCAAGATTCGCCTTACAGGAGGCGAGCCGCTTCTGCGCAGGGGCGTGGTCGAGTTTGTGCGCGAGCTGGCCGCTCTACGCAGGCCTAATGGCAACGGCGGCGAACCTCTTGACATCGCCCTCACCACTAACGGTCATCTGCTGGCGGAACTCGCCCAGCCATTAAAGGCGGCCGGCCTGACCCGAGTCACGGTTTCCATGGATGCGGTCGATCCCGACCGCTTTACCCGTATCACGCGCGTGCCCGGCGGATACGATCACGTGCTTGCCGGGATTCGCGCCGCGCGCCGCGCCGGATTGTGGCCGCTGAAAGTAAATTGCGTGTTGATGCGCGGCTTCAACGAAGATCAGATCATTCCGTTCGGCATGTTCGCGCGAGAAGAGGGCGTTACCGTGCGCTTTATCGAATTTATGCCGCTGGAAGAAGATCGCACCTGGTCGCCCACGACCGTTGTGACGCTCGACGAAATTCTCGCGCGCATGGCCGAATACCGTCCGCTGGTAGAGATTCCGCACGCCCGCTCAGAGACTGCACGCCGCTACCGGTTCGACGATGGCGTGGGCGAAATCGGTATTATCGCGCCCGTGTCGCATCCCTTCTGCGGACACTGCAGCCGCATCCGCATCACCAGCGACGGCAAAATTCGCACCTGCCTGTTTTCTGTGTGGGACCATGATCTGCACGCGCAGATGGAACGCGGTGCCAACGACGAGGAGCTGGAAGATTTCATCCGCGGAGTTGTGCAGAAAAAAGAAGAGCGGCATCACATCGGCGAGCCGGATTTCGTACCCGCGTCAAGGACGATGGTGCATATTGGTGGGTAGAGATTCTTCAGATCTTTAGAAGGTGGTGGTAAGATTTCGGCCCATGCGCTCAGTCGCGAAACAGATCCTCACCTTTCTCGTGCTGGTATTCGCGTTCTCCAGCCTGCCGTATTACCTGGTCATTCACGCGGGACACCTTTCTGCCGGAAGCGGGATCGTCGTGGGCCTGCTGATGTGGTGCCCGGCGCTGGCGGCCTTTGCCACGTGCGCTTTGTCGAAAATCGATTCGGCAACCCTCGGCTGGAACTGGCGTCCGGCGCGCTATGAGGTCTGGGCGTACGTGATTCCGATTCTGTATGCACTCCCGGTTTATCTCGTTACCTGGATGGCAATTTCCGGTTCGTTCGACTTCGCGAAGTTCGCCGCACCCCTCGGAGCATCTTTCGGATTTCCGAATTCCCCACGAGCCGCCGCCCTGCTGCTGGCTATTCCGCTGTATGCATTTGTAGGTGTAATCGCCAGCACGGCCCGCGCCCTCGGAGAAGAAATTGGCTGGCGCGGATTTCTTCTGCCCCGGCTGGTGCAGCAATTCGGCTTCACCGTCGGATGCCTCATTAGCGGCAGCATCTGGGCGGTGTGGCACTATCCGTTACTTCTGTTCGCCGATTACAACGCAGGCACGAAACCTGCATTTGGGCTGACCTGCTTCACTCTGATGGTGATTGCCGACGCCTACATTCTTGGTTGGCTGCGGCTGAAATCCGGCAGTCTATGGCCGGCGGCGATTCTTCATGCCAGCCACAATCTCTTCATTCAGGCAATTTTCGACCGCATCACGGCGCCCGCCGGCAAGGCGCTTTACTTCACCACGGAATTCGGTGCGGGCTTGGTGCTGACCGTTGCCGCTTTCGCCTTTTATTTTTGGACCAGGCGCGACGAGGTCTGCGCCAGCGATTTAAGATCACACGATGAAATTCGCGTGCTTTGTCGCGCTTAGCCTTTCATGCGCCCCCGCGCAGGCTCAGGCATATCTGGGTTTCGATCGCAACGACTACCCAGGCGACGCAAACCTGAAAACCCTGCACCAAATTTTTTCTTACGCCGGTTACTGGCTGAACAATCCTCCCGGCGAAAAGACAAACAACTGGACTGGTCATCGCGCGGCGATCGAGTCGGCCGGATTTGGTTTTCTGGTTCTCTTCAACGGCCGCTTCTATGCCGAACTGAAATCGGTGGCGAACGCGCAGAAGCGCGGTGAATCAGATGCGCAGGCCGCGGCACTAGCCGCTCGCCGCGAGGGATTTCCGGCGAAGACTATTATCTTCCTCGATCAGGAACAGGGCGGGCGCATGCTGCCCGCGCAGAAAGCCTACATTTTCGCTTGGGTGGATGGCTTGATTGCCGAGGGATTCCGCGCCGGCATTTACTGCTCCGGCATCCCCGCTAAGAATGACGGCAACATCGTCACGGCGGAAGATATTCGCGCGAGCGCCGCCGGAAGACAGATTACATTCTGGGCCATTAATGACGCTTGCCCACCGGCACCTGGCTGCGCATTTCCAGCGAATACATCCGTTCCCGCCAAGAGCGGCGTCAGCTTCGCTGAGATCTGGCAGTACGCGCAGTCTCCGCAGCGCAAAGACGTTGCCGGTCGCTGCACCAATTACGCGCGCAACGGCAATTGCTTTCCAGACCGGGCTGGCGTGCAAGATCTGCCCGTCGATCTCGATCTAGCCACCTCACCCGACCCTTCCCGTGGCAGATCGCGCTAATTGTGTAATGGTGGCTGACCGTTTGCGCTAGAATGGTGTATCCCATGAGAGACCGAACCTTCACTCTCGATGAAGCACAGTCTTTGCTTTCTATTCTCGAATCACTGCTACGCACCGCAATCGCCAGCAAGAAGATTATGGAAGACGTCGATGGGGAAATGCAGGCGCTCAGCCAGCGCATTTTTCTGAACGGCGGCACACACGTCGATGTGGTTGCGACCGCGCGGCGCAAAGCCCAGCGCGCCAGGGCCGAGCAGCGCGCGAAAGACGCTCTTGCCGAAATCGATTCGATCGGTGTGCAGGTGAAGGATCTCGATATCGGCCTGCTCGATTTTCCATGCGAGGTCGAGGGGCGCGTCGTTCTGCTCTGCTGGAAAATGGGCGAGACTTCGATCACGCACTGGCACGGCGTCGAAGAGGGATTTGCCGGCCGCAAGCCAATCGATGAGCGTATTGTTCGATCGAAGCGAACGAACTAATTCTGGCGCTCGCTCTCTTTTAACAACTCCTCCAGATATTGCTTCCACACCGCCGGCAGCGAGTGCGTCCCATGTCCGCGCGTCTGGTCGGTAATGGGCAGCAGAACGAATTTCCCATTCTTCACTTTCTTAATTTCGCGCTCGGCGATGCCCAACTCCGGCGGATTAATTAGATCGTCGGCCGAATTCACAAACATGACGTACGCTTTGATTTGATCGAGTTTCGGCTCCGGATTGTAAGTGCGTGATGCATCGAAGGCGTAGAGCAGGTCATTGGCATCAAACTTTGCCGGCTGTTCTTTTTGATATTTCGCCAGGAACGCGTCTGCCTGTTCGCGAGTCGGAAAGCCCTTCTGCATCTGCAACGGGCTGCTGGTCATGATGAGAAAAACGTTCATCGCATTGCGCAGGCCGGCGAGCGGTTCCTGCTTGTAATCGCCGTTCATGTAAGCGGGATCGCCGCCGATCTGATCCATCATCATTTTGCGCATCATGCGATTGCGGCCGGCGAGTTCGACCGGAAGGCAGGCCAGTGGCATCACCGCGTCCATGAAGTCAGGATAATTTTCGGCCCAAATGAAAGAATTCATGCAGCCCATTGACGTGCCCATCAGCAGGCGCAAATGATTGATCTTCAATCCCTCCGTTAGCAATCTGTGTTGCGCATCGACCATGTCGTCGTAATCGTAGTGTGGAAAATGCGCGTGCATGCCGTCGCTCGGCCTGGTCGATCTGCCGTGGCCGATCGAGTCGGGAAGGATGATGAAATAGCGGCTGGCATCGAGCAATTCGCCGGGGCCGAAGAGAACTCCAGCGAAGCTTGGCTGGGTGAAATTCTGTCCCGAGCCGGTAGTTCCGTGGAGAACCATCACCGCATTGGTGACTCGTCCCGAAGAATCGGTGACAGGCTTGCCATACGTTGCATAGTGCAGCCGCATTTCCGGCAACGTTTCGCCGGAACGGAAATGGAAATCGTGTATGGCGAAATCACCCTCCGTGGGTTTGGGAAGTTCCTGGGCGAAGGCGAATGCGAATGCAGTGAACACTGATGCGAACACCATTAGGAGCATGGCAGTGAAAGAAGATTTCATGGCCGCAAAGCTTATTCGGTTTGGAGCAGATCGCGCAAGTGCCGGAAAATAGGAAGCTCCTCTACCAGCGGTTGCCTGAAAAATGCGGAAAAATGAAGAAAATCAGCTGCGGTCGAAGGGTCAACAGACAGTACAGAAAACCCGAAAACAACTTCTTGGAGCGCAAGGGACTCCAAGCTTAGGCGTTTCTGTAAAGAAACGTAAGTTCGGGCCAAAGTTGGGGCAGGCAAATTCCCGGCGCCTATCGCCGCCGTGCAGAGAAGTTCGTGGCGAGCCGCCGGCCAAAAGGATTATGAGAATGAAATTTTATCGTGCAGTTCGGTTGCTTTCGCTGGGATTACTGATGCTGCTGCTGATTCCGGCAGTGCTTTCTACCCCCTCGCCGGCGCAGGTCCTTATCTCCGTTCGTATCGGCCCGCCTGCGCTACCGGTTTACGATCAACCACTCTGTCCGAGTCCCGGATATTTGTGGAGTCCCGGATATTGGGCGTGGGGCGATGACGACGGTTATTACTGGGTACCGGGAACATGGGTGGAAGCGCCGGAGCCCGGCCTGTTGTGGACTCCCGGATACTGGGGATGGAACGACGGCATGTATGCGTGGAATAGCGGCTACTGGGGCCCGCAAGTGGGTTTCTACGGTGGTATCAATTACGGCTACGGGTATGGCGGCAATGGGTTTTACGGCGGCGAATGGCGAGGTGGAAGCTTTTTCTATAACACCGCCGTCATGCGCGTGAACACCACTACGATCACGAATGTTTATGTGAACAAGACCGTGATCGTGAACAACGTCTCGCACGTAGCTTTCAACGGAGGCCAGGGCGGCGTGCAGGTGCGGCCCACGGCGCAACAGGAAACCTACATGCACGAGAGCCACAGGGCGGCAGTCGCGGCACAAGTGCAGCAGGAACACGCAGCCAGCCAGAACCGAGCTTTATTTGCGTCTACTAACCACGGGCGTCCGGCAGTCGCAGCGACGGCAAAACCTGGCGAATTCAGCGGACGCGGTGTGGTCGCTGCCAGGGCTGCGGGAGGAACCTACCACGCTCCGGCGATGTCACCGAAGGAGGCGCGAGGTTCTGCACCGGCGGAAAATAAAGCTGCTGCAAGCCACGCTGAAGCGGGTCATCCCGAGGCGGCTCACCCCACTGCGGAAAATCATGCTGCGGAGAACCATGCTGCGGAGAACCATGCTGCAACCAGTCATGCTCCAGCCGATCACGCTGCGGAAAATCGCTCGGCCGCAAGCCATCCGGCTGCGACTCACTCTGCCGCGGCAAATCATGCAGCGCCGGCGAAGACAGCGCCAACGAAAACAGCGCCAGCGAAAACAGAGAGTGAGAGGGCGGCTGCGGCCCGGTCGAATGAAGCCCGTCCATCTGAGACTCACTCAGCTGAGGCGCACCCTGCCGCAAAACCAGCTCCTCGCGCCAGCGAGCCTCGAACTGAAAGCACGGCGCGGCCCTCGACCGCTCATCCTGCCGAGAAACCGCGCACCGAGACGGCTCCCAAAGCCAGCGAGCCTAAAGCCGCCGCACCCAAGCCAAGCGAGCCTAAGGCGGCTGCACCGAAGCCTGCTGCGAGCCGTCCCTCGCCAAAGCCGGCCGCGCCCAAGCCCGCTGCTCAACCGAAGGCCGCCGCCAAGCCAAGCCCCGCTCCCAAGCCTGCGCCGAAGCCGAGCGCTCCCAAGGAAGAGCACAAAGGTGGGCTGTGAGTTGAAAATGTTTCAAAGCTGATTTGCAATGGCCAGCGCCCAAGCTACCTTCGGCGATGGCCATTTTTCGTTGCAAGCTTTCCGGCTGACCTGCGTTCTTAAGCTGAGATCAGGGATTAGCCTGAGTGGTTCCGCGGAATGCACGAAGGTACTCGTCATGGGTCTGCTGGGCATGTTCTCTGCTACAATTTTTTACAACGCAAGGCGTCCAGAAATCGTATTGTAAAGAGTGAGGTTCAGGCCGAAAGGGCGCGCCTTGGGAGTGTCAAACAGTATGTCGTCGAATAAACACAAGTTCCGCCTGGCCGGGGGCTTCGCTGTGCTCGCCATATTCGCCATCGGCGTGGGATGCACCGGTTTTTTTGTGAACCCCACGGTCTCCAGCATCGCGATCGATCCTTCGGCCCCGACAGTGAGCATAGCCGACACGGTGCAATTGAACGCGGCTGGCACTGACAGCAACGGGAATGCGCTCACCTTAACCGCTGGTACCAGTTGCACCGGGACGACCGTTTGTTGGTCCAGCGATACCCCGAGCGTCGCGACCATCAGCACCGGCGGTCTCCTGAAGGGCATCTCGGCGGGAACAAGCACTATCACAGCATCTTCGGGCACCGCCAGCGCTACGGCAACGGCGACCGTAACCCTGGGAAATGTTACGAGCGTTGTTGTGACGCCAAGTTCGGCGACGCTTCAGGTGAGTTCGACCGCGACGACTTGCTTCACAGCGACGGCCAACGCGGGCGGGCAAAGCATTGATGTTTCGTCAAGCGTCACCTGGCAGACGGCCAACACTTCCTTGATCTCCGTCGAAAATGGCGAGGATCCGATGTGCGTAGAATCGTCGACCAGCACGGGCACCACAACGGTTTTTGCCCAATACACCAGCGGCACTAACATCATCACGTCCAACTCGGTCGGCGTCACTGTAACCCAGTAAGGTCCCGAGGAGAACCAACCATTGCTAGTCGAGGCGCTGCCTCGCTTGCGAGACGTGGAAATTTTCTTCACGCTCCAGAATCAGTTCAGCAATTTTGAGCGAGTTTTCCGCTCAGCAATGCTCCATCCCAAAGGCAGAAATTGTGAGACGGGAGAACAAAGGGAAACACCGTAACGCACGAAAACGGGCGAGGAAAAAGAAGGACGCGGGCAAATGAATCTGACCTTGTCTTTCAGGCTGGTGCGGAAGATTCCATGCCGCTGACTGCGGCAATGAGGTCTGCGATGAGCCTGAGAGCCAATGCTCGAAATGTGAGCTAGCTGAGAACAGGCAGAAACTGCGCGAAATAGATGCCAAGCTGCCCGACGACGGCGCGGATTAGCCTAGTACATTAATCGCCCAAATAAGGGTTGTGCCGTTATGGATTTTGTCGCGGCACTGCGGAAGCCTGACCGTCCCACCCGTAACCTGCCCATTACGGCGCGAGCGTTGTATCGTGGAACCACTATCCAAATCCATTGACTAAGCTAAGTCACGATCCTATGTCTGAAATACGCTGTATCGGAATCGGCACCGGAGGCGGGGACGCGCCCGGCCTCAACGCGGTGATTCGCGCGGCCACCAAGGCCGCCATCATCAAGTACGGATGGAAGGTCATCGGCATTCCCGACGGCTTTGATGGCCTGATCTGGCCCGAGAAATCGTTCGAGCTTACGCTCAGGCATGTCAGCGGAATTCTGCCGCGCGGCGGCACAATTCTCGGCACCACCAACCGGGGCGATCCGTTCCACTACAGAAGTATCGAGAACGGTATAGAAGTCTCGCGCGACATCTCCAGTCAGATCATCGAGAACGCCGCCAAGCTGGGCATCGACGCCATTATCACGATCGGCGGCGACGGCTCGCAGAAGATCGGCTACGAACTTTTTAAGAAGGGAATGAAGATCGTCGGCGTGCCGAAAACGATCGACAACGATCTCTCTGCAACGCAAGTCACCTTCGGATTCGACACCGCGCTGCACACGGTGACCGACGCAATCGACAAGATTCACACGACCGCAGCCTCGCACCATCGCGTGATGGTGGTCGAAGTCATGGGGCGGGATTGCGGGTGGATCGCGATTGAAGCGGGCATCGCCGGGGGAGCGCACGTGATTCTGATTCCGGAGATTCCATTCACGGTCGAGCACGTCTGCAAACACATTTCTGAACGCGACAAAGTCGGCAAGGATTTTACAATTGTTGTCGTGGCCGAAGGCGTGAGGCTGCCGCATGAATTCAAAGAAAACCGGCGGGCCAGCACGGTCGGCAACCTGATCGGCAATCTGATCGCCCGCGGTTCGAACAAGGACGTGCGCGTCAGCGTGCTCGGCCACATTCAGCGCGGAGGTTCGCCTTCGCCGTTCGACCGCATTCTGGCTACGCGATTCGGAGTCGCGGCCGTCGATCTGATCGCAGCCGGAGGCTTCGGCATGATGGTCGCCCTGCACGGCGATTCAATTATCTCGGTAGATGTGGCCCATGCCATTGGGCATTTAAAATCGGTCGATCCCGCCGGCGAGCTGGTGCGCGCAGCCCGCGCGATCGGCATCAGCTTCGGAGATTGAGGATCTCGAAAGGCAGGGGTTGTCACGCCGCGATTAATATCTGGATCGACCATGACTCCGACAGACTTTCGCCGTATCGCTCTCAGCTTCGAAGGGGCAGAAGAAAGCTCGCACATGGGATCTCCCGACTTTCGCGTCGGCGGCAAAATCTTCGCCACGCTCGCGTCGCAAAAGCTGGGCTACGGGAATATAAAGCTCACTCTCGAGCAGCAGGCCGACTTCGTCGGCGAGTTGCCCGATGTTTTTCTGCCCATCGCCGGCGGATGGGGGCGAATGGGGATGACCCACATCCGGCTGGATAACGCCAGCGAAGATGTTCTTACAGGAGCGCTACGCGCCGCGTGGAAGCTGAGGGTCGAGCAGAACGGAAAAACGAAGGCGAAGAAGACGGCAGCCCCGACGCGCAGGAAACGTACTGCGCGCCCTGTCTGAAGCTACACCACGCGCCGGTCGCGGCCTCTGCGTTTTTTTCTGGATTCCGCTGCGCGTGTGAAGTACCTTCGTAATCTCCCCTGAAGTTGCCGCCTCGCGTTTCAATAGAAGGAACTTCACCGTTTGGGAAGTGTGATGATCAAACTGGAATTATGCGTGGTGGTTCAGTTGTGTCTCGCGTTCGGGGTCGCGGGATTGTTTTGGCCGGAAAAGTTGAAGCCGGTCTTCGAAGTGTTGCTGTTCCCCTGGGCTGCCAGCTATCGAATGGTCCGAGCCAACAGCTTGGCTGCGATCGGGCTATCGATTCTACTTCTCGCCCGGCTGATTGTGGCGCTGCGATAACTCGATCTCTACTGATTCATCATCGCGTCAATCAACTGATAAAGCTGGCTCGAGTCCTTCATCTCCACATACGGCTTACTGGGATTCTTGCTGCTCACCACATACACCGTCGGGGTGTGCTCCAGCTTGATCGCCCTGCCGAGATCACGGTCGGCATTCACTTCAGCCGCATACTTGCCCTGCGGATCGACCACAAACGGGAAATCAACTTTGTGTGCAGTGGCAAAGCGCTCGGCATATCCACGCAGATTCTGGGGATTGATCTCCAACTGATTCTGGAAAATGTAATCGCGAAAGTCGTTGCCAAGAGGCTTGGAGATCGAATCAAAGTAGCGAGCCATCACGGCCGCGTCGTAGGACCAGTTGTGCATCGGCAAAGGAAAGTCGTGCCGCACCAGCGGAATTTTATAAGTCTTCGAAGCCTGCTCAAGGATCGGCGACACGCGGCGGCACTGCGGGCATTGCAGATCCTCAAAAACCACAATGGCGACAGGCGCTCCCTTCGGCGGACGCAACGCCGGATTCACCGGCCCATCGGCCGCGGCGCACACTCCGGCCGCGAACAACGAAAGCGACATGAACACGAAAGCAAACTTGCTCTTGAATTGGGAGTTCATCGGGATCTGTTTATGGTAACCGATGCGGCCACGCGATGTCAGGCGGGTATTCGGCTTCCTTGCAGAGGTGCATCCCATATAAACTTTCGTGCGCGAAAAACCGCGCCCTAACAGGCTATAGTGGGAATGCTGGTTGATTGAAATTCATTGGCAAAACTGAACTCCTCGCATTGAATCGCATAAAACTGACCCCTCGGCCGATTGTGCAAGCCTGCGCCCCATCGTACTGGAAGCGTAATGCCGGATCGGCCCTCGCTTTGTTCGTGCTACTCGCATTCCCCAGCTGCAATCGCCGAGGTCATCGCGTCCTCGAGGTGAATTACATCTCAGCCCCTCAGGCCACTCTGCGCGATCAGGTGGCGACGATCTACAACCGGGTGGGAACCGTGAAAAATGGCGAGCGCGTGGACGTCCTCGAACACGAGAAACGCTTCGCCCGGGTGCGGACCACTTCCGGGCTCGAGGGATGGATCGAAGAGCGCTACCTGGTCAACCAGCAGACCTACGATCAACTGCAGAAACTGACGCACGATAATCTCGCCGACCCCGTCCAAGCGCCCGGCGTGCTACGCAACGATACCAACCTGCACGTGACGCCAGGGCGCGAAACCGAGCATCTGTACCAGCTTTCCGCCGGAGCGAAAGTTGCCATCCTGAAGCGTGACACCGCGGAGAAACAACCCGGACTAGTCCCGGGGCCAGCAAAGCCTGGAGTGAAAACACCCGCACCCGTTCTTGAGGATTGGTGGCTGGTGCGTGACGCGCAGGATCGCGTGGGCTGGGTGCTGGCGCGGATGGTGGACGAAGACGTTCCGCTGGACATCGCGCAATACGCGGAGGGCCAGCGGATTGTTGCATTCTTCATCCTGAACCAGGTTCGCGACGAGGGGAAAGAAGGAGCCGATAAGAATGTTCCCCAATACCTTTGCGCGCTCAGCGAAGCGCACGATGGCGAGCCATACGACTTTGACCAGATTCGCGTCTTCACCTGGAATGTGAAAAAGCACCGCTACGAAACCGCCTATCGCGAGCACGGTCTGAACGGCGTGCTTCCAGTCACGATGACGTCGGAGAATTTCGACAAGGAAGGCACACTACCGGTTTTCATCGTGCGCGTGAAAGACGAAATCGGTGACGTAACAGAACGAAAATACAAGCTGAACACTCCTATCGTCCGCCGGGTTCTGGCGCCGGGTGAGCAGAAGGAAGCGCCGCGCGCTGCTTCGAAGCGCCAGCGGCGGTAAAATTGCAATGTAGCTAAGTTAGAGGAGAAACAGCGGGCTTAGCTTTTAATTTTCGTGGAGGCCGCTCCCACAATCTGCCGGCTTTTTTTCTGCTGAACAAATACTGTTACGTGAAGATTCTGGACGTTCCAGCGAGAGTTGAATTTGACGACGGTCTCACCGCTGAACGAAGCTGCT
>Ga0210398_10001349_pt1 | contig 25585 bp, 21 predicted proteins | sample IncBWC4OmetaG_FD_161047 | JGI IMG/M metagenome (GOLD analysis project Ga0210398, IMG submission 161047) | Forest soil microbial communities from Barre Woods Harvard Forest LTER site, Petersham, Massachusetts, United States - Inc-BW-C-4-O | ecosystem: Environmental > Terrestrial > Soil >... | reverse complement strand
ATCCTCGATGCTGTAGGTGAAGTCCTGCCCGCTGGCAAACAGCTGCTTTAGGTTGCTAAAGCAGCAGGCCATGGGTTCGCGCCGTACGTCGATGATTTTGGCGTTAGGCAGCATAAGGTGGATGAAACCGACGTGGCGAAAGTTGTTCGGCGCCTTGTCGATGAAGCATCGCTTCTCCGTGCGATATGGGCGAGTGTCGATGAGGTAGCGCTCGCCAAGTCTGCGGAAATCTTCCGGCGCAAGCTGCGCAAGAACCGCTGGATAGCGCGAATCGCGGCGATGGGCTCGAGGAGCTCGGATGTCGAGAGCGATGCGCTGGAGGTCGTAGAGTTCCTGCGTACCTTCGACCTGCGAGTGGGAGGCGAGGATCTGCTCGACGAGGGTCGATCCGGACCGTGGCAGCCCGACAATGAAAATCGGATCAGGGTCCGGTGCACCAACACCCGTGCGCACGGCGAAGAACTGCGCAGTGCACGCCTCGATCTGCTTGCGAGTGTCGGTTTCGTAGATTTCCGGATGGTAGCCGCTTTCGGAGCGCTTGAGTTTGTTGCCGCGCTCGTAGAACTGCCAGGATTCGGCGTAGTCGCTCCAATCCTCATACGCCTTGCCTAGCGCGAAGCAGAGATGGTAGCGATCAATAGGGTCGGTCGCTGGCGCGGCTTCCTCGGCGCGCATGGATGCGATCTCACCAGGCGAAAAACGATAGGTTTTGAGATTGGCAAGGCTCCAATAGGCGTCGCCGAAACTGTGTCGGATGGCCACCGCCGCCTTGTAGGACTCGATAGCCTCTTTCTGCCGTCCGAGGCTCTTGAGCGAATGGCCGAGCAAGACGTGCAGTTCGGTGGAGCCCGACGAGGTGTCAAGCAGTTGGCGATACAGCGGGATAGCCTGTTCGTGTCGTCCGAGACCGACGCACGCGGCTGCTTGCAGTGAAAGATAGTCTCTGTGTCCGGGCTCGAGCTCCAACTGGCTGTTGATCACAGAATGTGCCAGCGGATATTTCTGCCGGTCAAGCAGTATACGCACGTAATCCAAACGCGCCGCACGATAATGAGGGGCGAGGTTTAGGGTAGCTTCGAGTAGCGGTTCCGCCTCATCGAGCACGCCGCGTTGCTGCTGGATTCTGCCCAGCAACCGCAAGGCCTCGGGATGGTTGCCAACATTGAGCAGATACGCCCGAAGGATGTTTTCCGCGGCAGAGAGGTCTCCGTCGGAGAACAGGCTTCCGGCCCGCACGACTTCAGGCGGAAGCTGCTTAACGGCGAAGAGCTGCTCGGCTGCCGCCGCAGCATTCTGCTGGTCTCCCCTCATGCGATACAGGCGTTCGAGCATGATCCAGCTTTTCATGAGCGCCGGGTTGAGATTTACGGCTCGTAGAAACGCATCGATCGCGCGCGGCGTATCGCGCAAGGCGGTGTAGCAATGACCGCGCTCCTGATACAGGAGGCTGAAGCGGGGATGCTGCTGTTCGAGGGTGTGCAGGGTGGCCAGCGCCTCCGGTATCCGGCTGAGGCAACGCTGGTTGGCGGCGAGCAGATACACGGCATCGCGGTTCTGCGGTGCTGCAGTCGCAAGCGCTTCGGCGGCGGCGAGCGCTTCGCCGTGTTGGCCGAGCGTGCTTAATTCCCGGATGTGGCGCACCTCGAGCTCGATGAGTTCGATTTGCAAGGACGCGGACGAGCTTGCCATGCGCGTGATTATAGCCCGAAGAGTTTTGAAGAATTGTAACAAAGCATCGAGAAGTTTTATCGCCAATTCATGATTGCGTCATCGGTTTGCGACAATGCTTCGCTTAGTCTCCCCGCTCGGTAGCTCACGGTCGTTTTTCGGAATCCCGCAATTTATAAAAGGAGTCCCTCCACATGAGCAATCACAATCGGCGTACATTTCTGAAGTTGATGGGCATAACCGCCGCAACAACCATGGCGGACCTGAAGGCGAACATCGCTAAGGCGATGGCGATTCCGGCAAACAACCGCACAGGCACGATTCAAGACGTCGAGCATGTCGTGATTCTGATGCAGGAGAACCGCCCATTCGATCATCATTTCGGAACTCTTCGCGGGGTGCGCGGCTTCAACGACCCGCGCGCGGTAAACATCAATCTCCCACTGGCGAGCGGGACGGGCACTACCCCGGCTTCGGTCTTTCTGCAACCGGCCGGTCCGAACAACGTGGCGGCGGGATTTTCGGTGCCTCCGAGCACCGTAGGCGGCCCAGCGGATGGGGCCCCTGTGATCCCGCCATTCCGTGTGAGTCCCAATGGCGCCAACCCCGGCCTCACCTACCTGCCGGGAACGAGTCACAGCTGGGAGAACACCCACCTCTGTGTGAACCAGGGTCAGTACGACAGCTGGCCGGTCACGAACGGTCCGATGGTCATGTCCTACCTGAAGCGCGAGGACATTCCGTACCACTACGCCCTAGCGGATGCTTTCACTGTCGGAGACTCTTACTTTTGCTCGATTATGGGCCCAACCAACCCGAATCGCATGTACCTCTGGTCGGGCTCCGTTGGCAACATTAACGGGCTGGGCCCAGGCGGCACCGACGGCCTCGGCGCCGGACCGGCCACGTACAATGGCCTCAGCGTCAACAATGCCTACTGGGTGTTCCCGACATTTCCCGAGGTTTTGGATGCCGCGGGCGTGAGCTGGAAGGTCTACCAGGACCTTGCCGGTGCGACCTTCTCGCCGGATTTTGGAGATGGAACGGGCAACTCCTTCGCCGGCAACTTCACCGACAATCCGCTGCTCTACTTCAACCGGTACGCCATTGCCCCAACAACAAGCCCGTTATTCCAAAACGGCTGCACAGGCACGCAAGTCATAAACCTTCTTCCCGGCACGGGGGCGTCAGACCAGGACTGGTTGGCCTGGGCCGAGCACCTATTCGATCAATTCCGAAGCGACGTGCAGAACGGAACTCTCCCGCAGGTGTCCTGGATCGTGGGACCCGCCGGCTATACTGAACACGCGGATTGGCCGGTCGACTACGGAGCCTGGTACATCTCGCAAATCTTCAACATCCTAGTGTCTAATCCCGAGGTGTTCAGCAAGACCGTATTCATCATAGACTTTGATGAAGCCGACGGCAGTTTCGACCACCTGGTGCCGCCGACACCGCCTCAGACGCCGGCTTATGGAGCCTCGACAGTCAGTATCGAAAACGAGATCGTTAATGACCCGGCATCGACCCCGAGCGGACCAATTGGCCTCGGCACACGCGTACCGTTTCTCGTAATCTCACCGTGGAGCAAGGGCGGCTACGTCACTTCCGAAGTATTCGATCACACGTCCGTTATCCAATTCATCGAGAAGCGTTTCGGGGTAACTGAGCAAAACATCTCCCCATGGCGCCGCGCGGTGACTGGTGACCTGACTTCTGCGTTCAACTTCGCCGACCCGAATCATCACCATCACGTCGACCTGCCGAGCGTCGCGGGCTTTCTGCCGCCGGTGGCCGAGCTGGCGGGAGGAAACACCAACACTTTGATCCCCACTCTGGGTGAGGTGATCATCGGCGTGCCCTTGCAGGAAAAAGGTATCCGCCCGGCGCGCGCCCTGCCCTACGAGTTGAATGTCCACGCATCGGTCGATGCTTCGAACAGCACGGTAGGTCTGAAGTTCTTCAACACTGGCCGCGCGGCGGCTGTGTTTCAGGTGCGTTCCGGCAACCCTCTTGATGTAGTCCGCCAATACACCGTGGAACCCGGCAAGACGCTCGCTGATACGTGGAACGTTGCCTCTTCCTATAATTTGTCGGTTTACGGACCCAATGGCTTCGTGCGTTATTTCAACGGCAGCACTGGCTCCAGCGCCGCAGCGCTCGATGTTCGCTCCAGCTATTGCGGCGGAGATGATCGCTCAAGCCGTAGCGGCGATGATGATTGCGGCTCAATCAAATGGAGAATCACCAATGTCGCCGACAAGGACGCCGAAGTCAGCGTGCTCGATGCCTATACAGGCAAGGTGAGCACGCAGCTTCTCCATCCCCGTGAAACGTTTCAGGACGAGTTGTCGCTGGATCAGTTCCACGGCTGGTACGACCTCATTATCACGGTTGAAGGAGACGCGACTTTCGAATATCGACTTGCGGGTCACGTTGAAACCGGAAAGGACAGCTTCTCGGATCCGGCTCTCGGGGGCGTTGTTACCCTCAAGGGCTGATCCGAAGCAGTGCGCGTCCGATACGAATGGCGCAATCGATGAGGAGATCAAGCGGACGGTCCTGATGGCCCGTCCGTAAATCCTCCTTTTCACCGCCACGCTCAATTCATTAGATACTCGTAGACGGCGTCAAGGTCGTGATCAGTGATGCTCTGATTAGCAGGCCACGGCATAATTTTTGGTAGCTCACCCTTGAAGGGAGGTGGCAGACAGCTTTTGGTGACTGTAACTGAGCACATCGGATGAACTTTGTCGAAGCCCACGCCGGTCCTCATAATTTGTGTGTTTTCGGCTGGGGTGCGCGGGCCCACTCATCGGGGACCGCCTGAGGGCTGGCCTACATTACACGGGACGGCATTCGATCAGCGTGGATGCCTTTGTCGAGATTATCCGGGCGAGCGAGAAACCGGTGTCCGCCAGAAGCGAGCGGAAATGAGCTTCCGTACGCTCGCAACCGCCGATCACTAACATCAGCAGTTCCATTAGGCCGGAGGGGTGGGCGGCCGAATCAGCGATTCTTTCCATGAGAAGGAGGGTTCCGTCAGGACGCATGACGCTGCGGGTGTTGCGAAGAATTCTCGCGGCATCGATGTCTGGCCAGTCGTGAATCACGCCCTTCATCAGGTAAGCGTCCGCACCTTGGGGTACGGAGTCGAAGAAATTACCGCCCACAACTTGACACCGTGCCGCGATTTCGCCGGTCAAAATCTCGGACGCGCCGGTCACCACGTGCGGCAGATCGAACAGGGTACCGTGAAGCCTTGGTGTGGCATCAAGCACGGCCCGGAGCAGTGCACCCTCACCGCCTCCTATGTCCACGAGTCGCTCGAAGCGGGAGAAGTCGTAGGAAGCCAGTAGCTCGGAGGCCGTCCATACGCTGCCCTGAGTCATGATGGCATTGAAGACCGCCGCATCGGCTGAATGGGCGGCCAGGTAATCGAAGAAAGGTTGCCCGAAGATTCGTTGGAACGTAGGTTCGCCACTGCGGACGGATTCGTAAAGCTCTCCGAGCGGACGCCAAAGAAAAGGGGCAGGCAAAAACAGAGCTGCACTGCGCTGCGATTGCGGATGATCGCTGCGAAGCACTTCGGTGAGCGGCGTGTTGCGGAAACGACCGTCGTCTGCGAGCGCGAACATTTCCACAGTGCTTAGTGCGCGCAACAGACGTTCGAGAGTGGGTGGGTGCGCGCCGCACTCGGAGGCGAGTTCAGCGATCGTCTTAGGGCCGCCGGCAAGCAGGTCGGGAATCCGCAGTTTCGCAGCGGCATGAATCGCCTGTCCGACGATAATGCCGGGCCAGATATATTCCATCGGGTTAGTCGGCATGGCAGTCACAAAGGGTCAAAGTCTGGCACTTTCATCCGGCTTATCATAGTTGCCTCCTGAGCCCCCACTCAGGACGCTGCTCTGTGTTGCTAGCATAACTAGTGATGCGTGGAAACGCCAGCGTACGCGCACCGGTGGGAAATCTTCTTGAGTCTTTTCGTGCTCTACCAGGTAAGGTTGCGGAGGTCGTGCTCAGTTGATGCGAGAATGTTGCAGTGACAGCGCTCATAGCTGACGTAACTGAAACGGTGCCGCCGGACATCTTTTGATCGTGTCCCCGGCGAATCGATATGTTGGCAAGTTCCTACCGCTGTGACCCTTCCCGTGACACTGGAGCGAAGTGGGACGAAGGAGAAGGGCATCCTAAAACTGCTACGGCATCTTACCAAGCCGCGGGCGGCTAGTGCGCCAGCTTCTCACCGAAAGCGTGCTGCTTTCCTGCACGGGAGGTCTCGTCGGCATTCTGAGCGCGTGATGGGGAGCCAAATTCTTGTTTACGATGGTGGCGGGCAACAGCTTTCCGGTTCACATCTCCGAGAACGCGGCGGTGCTCGGCTTTGCACTCCTGATTTCCGTCGCTGCTGGAGTAGTGTTTGGACTTGCGCCAGCCCTGCGGGCCAGCCGCAATGATCTCGCGAGTTCCCTGAAGGGAGTATGAGTCACGCAGGCGCTTCGTTCCGGATGTTCGGTAGCGCGAACTGCTTGGCCGTTTTTCAGGTCGCAATGGCGCTGCCTTTGCTGGTTGGCGCGGGACTGCTCGCGCGAACTCTGCGGAACCTGTTATGCCACGTTTCGGCTATCGTCTCATCCAAGCTTGGCCGAAGCCGTGGGGTCTTTTCTTATAGCGGAGCAACAAGCACCGTCGGCGTGGCTCGGGAGTTTCAGACTGTTCTGCGTTTCGAAACACCGTCTTTCCATCGGACTTAGTTCGCTAAGTTCGTGTTTCCAAACTAGAATTGCATTTGTTGCCTTTCCAGCATAGGATCACGCCGCCCGAATAGGAGTGACACTATGAAGTCCACGAACATGCAAAAAGGCGCACTTATCACGCGCGAAGCGCACTCGGCGCTGTTGGATCTGAAAACGCTGGTCGACAGCGCTACGGAAAAGATCCACGCGGCCGAGCTCGAAGCAATTGGTTTGGCCGTCGGACATCGGCAAGGTGCCGGCCCGCTCAGAATGTTGCGAGTTGCCGCGGAAACTCTGCGGTCTCCGAATTTTGAAGCTGCCGTTTCACAAGCCCGAGCGAAAATGGAGACTGCTGTCGCTTGGCATTTAGTAGCAGAAGATTAACAGGCGGTCCGTCGGTTGAACGTCCGACCCTTTGTTCAAACGGATGGCCCGATTCACTGGCGCCCCGGTTTTGGAGGAAAAGAGCTCTCCGACGGTACGGCTTCGTACTTGCCGTGTCCACGAAACAACCGCGAGGACAGCGACAGTGCGACCCGGAATCACGGGGGCATACGGCGTCAAATCGGCGTTGGCATCATTCATACCCAGATGACGCATGCCGAGGAAATCCTCGAGCATATGGCGGGTGCTCTTCATAGACCTTTGCGGCGCCGTGGCTGCGGGTCCTCGCGCTTCTCTGGGAGCATGTTCGCTGGCAACTCGGCCTGCAAATCGAGTACACGGACCATTCCGCTGGCTTTCTCTCCTAATACGGTTTCATCGCCACGCCGGAAGATCTCAACTTCCGAGCTTTTGACCCGAAACTTTTTCGGCAGCCTCACAGCTTGGCTGTTCCCGGACTTAAATACGCGAGCGATGGTAATGTAAATGAGAAGCGCCATCAATCACATCGGCGCACGAACTCGTATCTCTTTTTTACGAGTAGGGGCCACGACAAACCAATTAGAAAGCTGCAGCCAGATACTTGGGCGGTCAGCGGGCGGTCAAAGCCGCATCCTAACAGCTAATAAGCGTGAGTAGAGAAGCGGTATTTGAGGGAAGCGAGTTGATCAAAAAGCGCCTGTCGGGCATGACGTCGTACTGCCAACTTGTGATACTCACCTCCACAATGCGCGTCTTGAAGAAAACGTGCGCCCGAGTTGTAGCATGTGTTTGCCGGAAATCGGACAGTGTGCAATCCTCGATTGCAGTCGGATGATGTATAGCCTTATCGAACCCCGCCGGAACATCGTGGTAGCGTCCCGCCTTCAAACGTGCGGCTCCCGATGTATCAAAGTTGGCGCAGTTTGTTCACAACCGTCGCTGCTTCTAGAAGTTTTCGATCTGGGTAGACCCTCTGAGAGCTAGACCCCACGCCACCGAAGTAAATTGATTTCCCGTCCGGATTCGTCGCTCCCCGAAACGCGTTGCAAAGATTCTTCTTACTGCTGGTACGAATGAGGATCCGCCGGTCAGAAACACCGCATCTACGTTTCTCGGGTGAACTCCACTTGTTCTAAGCAAGGAGTCCAGACAGGACTCAATCTGTTTCAATTCGTCAGAGATCCAGGTTTCAAAGGAAGAACGCTGTACTCCGGCAGTAAGATCAACTGCTCCATCAGAATAGCGAAACGTTGCTGCCACGTTGTTCGACAATTCGTACTTCACTGCCTGAACAGACTGGTGCAATTGATATCCAAGGTCATCTTTTATGAGATGGATCAAAGCAGCGATTTTCTGAGGCTCAATGGCATCGGTCTTGATACGGGCGAGCAAGTCCATCACGTCCTTGGCCCTCAGAAAGGAAAGATGATGCCAGCGTTCCAACTTGCCATAGATCCAAGAGGGTATCGGTAAAAGCTTCTTCATCGAACGCATGTCCGTTCCGGCTCCGAGCGCGGGAGACAAAAGATGTCGAATGAGCTTCGCATCAAATGAATCGCCTGCCACACCGAGGCCTGCGTTGCCTAGAAGGTCTGCTGCACTTCGACCTCTACGACGGACACTTGGACCGACCCTAACCAAAGAAAAGTCACTCGTACCACCTCCGAAATCTCCAATCAGAATGAGTTCATCGTGATCAAGCGTTGACTCGTAGTAGTGCGCTGCCGCTACCGGCTCCAACTCGAACTGTACAGACTCATACCCAGCAATCTTGAATGCCATCCTGAGACGATTTTCCGCACGGCTATCCTCTTCTTCGGTTTCGGCTCCGACAAATCGTACCGGTCGACCAACTACCGCTTTCGAAATGGGAAAGCCAAACTGGGCACCGGCCTTTTCACGCAGGTCTCTCAAGATTCGTGCGATCAGATCCTCGAGCGTGTATCTCCGGCCAAAAACGTCCGTACTCAGGAGGCTGCGATTGCTCAGAAAAGACTTCAGCGATTGCATCAACCGGCCTTTGTGGTCTCGAGAGAGGTAGTGCTCGATACCCTCCGGTCCGCTCCACGATTTGAGTGCGTTGACACCCCGCTCTTTCACTTGCTCGAGATAGAGAAGCGAGCGATAGGCGGCGGTCATTTCACCCATGTATGAGAAGTGAGCAAACGCAACCTCGCCAGTGTCGTTAGCGTGAGCAATCGAACTATTCGTCGTGCCAAAGTCGATACCAATCGCAGTGGGCATTCCTATCGATTTTAAAGGTCGCGCACTTCGCCAGCAACTAACTACACCCTCCTGCCCACCGAAGGGCGCGACTCTGCCGTGCGAACTGGCCTTGTCTTCTGGTCAGGACACACCCGCGCTCTCTCCTTCCACACTCTACTGCTTCCTCAAACATCCGGCCCGCGGCAATCACGAGCGGTATGTGCCATCGAAAGAGGATGCAGATTTGTAGCAGGTCCAAAGTGCCGCCTACCGCGATTGCCAGTAGAGCATTTCTTTTCCCCAATCGCCGCGGTGCACAATGTTTCACTGAGCTCGATACTTTGCGTCTGCTTCCACGTCGATTTGCGTCTCGACGTCTGGCGACAACAACGCGCCGAGCTCTTTGAGTTTATGACCACATCTTGATGGTCCAGAACGACATCGCCGGCGAAGTAACGAAAGCGCTGAGGGCATCCATCGGGGCCAGACGGGATCACTAGTACAATCTCTCGCTTGAGGGCTAACTCCTTCCCTCCAATAGGCGCCAAAGCTCTTGATCATGAGGCCGGCGCCAATAAATCACCAGGACAAAGGCAGATTCGACAATCACTGGCGTCGAACGGGTACGATCTCCATCGGGGCCAATGCTGAAGCCTCGCCCACCCTCTGCGATTCGTTGACGTTGCACTGCAGGCTTTGGGCTGTGGCCCTTCAAAGAATGAGACAAGGGAGATCTTCGCCGCGGGTTCTTCTTAAGAGGACGGCGCCTGGTTCCGCTAAAAATCGATCCCCTAACCCGCTGGTGCAAAGGGGCAAACTTCTCTGAGTGGCAACCCGGAAGTTGTCGCAACCAGCGCATCTGCGCCAGGCCACTGCCTGATTCATACGCCGTAATCGGAGACTAGCCCGCGAGGGCCCAAGACCCGGCTCTCTGATTTGGCGAGTTGGGACTTAGGAAAAGTGTGCTTTGTCCGAGTCATTTCGTCGCCAGCCGTGTTGATATTCGGCGAAGTACAATCCGTCAATTGCGAGGAGGTCTTCCTGTGAATTCCCTTCGGCTCTGTTTTGTCTCCGGTGCATTCTTTAGCCTGAGCGCGCTTCTCGTCGGCCTAAGCGGTTGCAATTCAGGTTCGTCCACCGGATCTATGAACCAGCCTAGCTACACCCTCAGTGCAACGGCGCTGAACCCAGCGTCCGTCACCGCCGGAAACATGTCCACTTCCGCCATCACGGTGACTCCGGCAGATGGCTATACGGGCAGCGTCAGCCTTTCGTGCAGCATGATCAGCGGCGGCACTCCGGCTCCCACCTGTTCCTTCAGTGGGTCTACGGTGACGATCAGCGGCGCCACTCCAGGCACTTCTATGTTGACGGTATCTACCTCGAGCAGCACGCCAGGCGGCAACTACGCCATCACCGTCGCCGCAAGCGACGCCAAGAGTTTGGCTCCGAGCAACGGCCCTCAGTCGCTGACACTGACAGCGGCGGCTGTGTTCCAGCACATCGTGGTCATCTTTCAAGAGAACCGTACGCCCGACAATCTGTTCCAAGATCCCGTTCTAATATCCCGCGGCGCCGACATAGCTAGCAGCGGATTGAATTCAACGGGCCAGACCATTCCGCTCAGCCCCATCGACCTGGGAACAACTGGCTCGAGCCCGCAAAACTATGATCTCAGCCACGCCAATGCCGCTTTCGTTTCCATGTACGACGGCGGCAAGATGGACGGCGCGAACCTGATCCCCTGCTCTCCGGCCGCCAATTGCCCTCCGAACGCTCATCCCAACCCGCAATACATGTACGTCAAACCATCCGACGTGCAACCTTACTTCGCGCTGGCTGAGCAGTACACCTTTGGCGATCGCATGTTTCAAACCAACGAAGGTCCAAGCTTTCCCGCTCACCAATTCATCATTTCCGGCACTTCGGCTCCAACCACAGCCAGCAATCTTTTCGCTGCCGAAAATCCCACTCTGAGCCCCGCCGGATGCATAGCGGCATTGACGAATAGGGTCAAGATGATCGATCCCACCGGAAGCGAAGCCAAACCGGCGCCCCAATATCCGTGCTTTGACCATCCCACGCTGACCGACCTCCTCAATACCAAGGGTGTGACCTGGCGGTACTACGCTCCTTCCGCCGGTTCTATCTGGACCGGGCCGGACGCCATTCAGCACATATGCCAGCAGCAGACCGTCAACGGTCAACTCACCTGCACAGGCCCGGATTGGACCAGCAACGTGATCATCCCGCAATCGCAAGTATTGGTGGACATCGACAACGGCCAACTCGCACAAGTGAGCTGGGTTATACCCAATGGCCTCAGTTCCGATCACGCCCTCTCGAATGACGGCAGCGGACCATCCTGGGTATCCGCGATTGTCAATGCGATTGGCAACAGCCCGTATTGGGCTAACACCGCCATCATCATCACTTGGGACGATTGGGGAGGCTGGTACGATCACGTGGCCCCTAAGGTCATCAACGACGGCGCGAGCTGGGGATCGGGATATGTTTACGGTTTCCGCGTTCCCCTGATCGTCGTTTCACCGTACGCCAAGACGGCTTACATTTCGCACACCACACACGACTTTGGCAGCATCCTCAAGTTCATCGAGTCTACTTACAACCTGCCCTCGCTCGGCTACGCCGACGGTCCAGCCGACGACCTTTCCGATTGTTTCAACCTCACCCATACGCCGGTCACCTTCCATGCGATCCCAGCTGCGCTGAAGGCCGCCTTCTTCATCAACGACAAGCGTCCCCCGACCGACCCCGATGATGACTAGGGTCCGCTCGCAAGGTCTTCTGGGGCAAATGACAGTGCTTAAGTTATTGAAAATACGGCAAGATTGGTGAGTACGAACACGGCAGGATGAATTGGCTATCCGGCTCCGACGGAAGCCCATATCGGTAACCGAGGTCTGCCCAAGGACATCAAATTGGATGGTTGGGAGAAGGATGAGTGGCTATTTCTGGAGCGAAGGAAAAAATTCGTACCGCCTTGCAGGACTGGCCGGGGATCACCTCGCAACTACATCGCTTGGGGGTACCGAATACCGCCTGGGCAGACGCGAAATCGGCCACGTACATGGCGATAGCCTAGTGGACATTCCCTTTCCGAAGAGGATTCGCAACGAGTTAGTTACGGCTGGTCGGGCCGAGCCCCACCACATCCTTCCAGAGAGCGGATGGGTCAGCATTTACTTGAGGCAAGCCGCTGACGTGGACCGGGCAATCGAACTTCTGCGCCTTTCGTTTGAGATTGCAGATCATAGAGTTCGGAAATAACGCAAGGATTCCATTAAACACAATCGCAATGGACGCCGGAGGACAAGATGGCATTGATTTCCGTGACGCGTTTGCGGATTCGGTCCTTTATCTATCTGCCGCAGTTCTTATGGGACACGCACAAGTCCATACGCCAGGCGGAGCGCAGCTCTGGTTTTCTCGGCGGCAAGCTATTAGTCAACGCCAAGAAAGTTTTTTGGACCATTACGGCTTGGAAAGATGAGGCGTCGATGAACGCTTACCGCACCGGCGGCGCGCATCGCAGAGCCATGCCCAAGCTGCTCAATTGGTGCAACGAAGCCGCCGTCGTGCATTGGAGCCAGGAATCCTTGGAAATCCCCTCTTGGCGAGAGGTACATCGACGCATGGTAGAAGAAGGGAAAAGGTCCAAGGTAAACCATCCCTCGCCCGCTCAGGCGTCGAATCACATTCCAGCGCCGGAACCGAGTCGCATTGCACGAACACTTGAACCAGTGCCCAAGGTATGAGAGCGTCGACAGCCCTAGCGCCCCTTCTCTCCGAATCCGACCGCGACGTGTGGTTCTCCTTCTTTCGCCGACCATCCGGGAGTTATCTTCTGCAGGCCCCAATCGAAATGTCCAGCGTGGTCACTGGTACGGTGGGAGAGGCATCTCTAGCTTTTTCAGCTGTATCAAATCCTTCGACTAGACTAGTGCCTGGCCAAGTAGTGGGGGGCCTGTGCCCGCAGTAGCTATCTTTTGGCCAGTATGAATCCGTCTATCACCAAGGCGTCTACTCCCGAGGAATAGAAGCTGCGGACGGCATCGCGAGGAGAATTCACCAGAGGTTCGCCGAAGAGATTGAACGAGGCGTTGATCAGAAACGGTGCAGGAGATCGCTCGCCAAACTTCTTCAAGAGTGTCCAGAAGGAAGGGTTGGATTCGCGCTGCACGACGTGAAGACGAACGCGACCTGCTGGCAGCAGGAAGTTCTTGGCCAGCTCGTGAGCTGATTGCTTCGCCCATCCTATGGACGTCATGAATGCGGCTTGGCGAGTGCAGTCGAAATAATGCGAGCAATCTTCGGCAGGCACGGCGAGGGCAAATGGTCGGAAGTGCTCACGATGTTTGATGTAGTCGTTAAGGTTTTCTTTCACAAACGGAGCCCAGGGAGAGGCCAGGAGGCTGCGATTGCCTAGCGCTCGCGGGCCAAATTCAGTGGCGCCTTGGTACCATGCAACGATTTTTCCGGCTTCGAGTAGCTGAACCGTTGCACTGTTTCTCTCGTCGTCAGTTCTAAACCAGCGATAGGGCGTCTTGCAATTCTCCAAGACTTCCTTGATCTGCGATGCCTTGAAACTAGGACCAAGGTAAACGTGAGCCAGTGAATTCAGGCGCGGGTTACCGAGGGTCTCGTGCCAGGCCAGCCATGCTGCGCCCAGCGAACAGCCGGCATTGCCGGACCCAGGCTGGACAAATACGTCTTCAAAGCCGGCACCTCTCTCCAGTTCGTCGACCAAGAGCGCGTTAAGGAAGACACCGCCCGCAAGGCACAGATATTTCGTGCCGGTTTGACGTCGCCATTTGTCCAGGAACTTGGAGAGAACGGTCGTACAAGCTTTCTGTAGGCTACACGCGAGATCCGCACCAGTCTGGGGGGCCTCCGACAAGCGCGCCCGCGGAAGTCCTATGCGGCGATAGAATTTGTCCGAAAAGTGCGTCGGATCGGAAGAATGACGGTCGAAATAGCTTAAATCGAGGCGCAGGCTGCCATTGGAGGAGGTATTGAGCATTTCGACGAAGACATTGTGGAAGGCAGGCTCACCCTGGAGGCTAAGCCACTGGGTCTTCTGTTCTTCTGAATGCGCCGCGAAGCCAAGTAAAGTGGTGACCTGCGAATAGACTCGGCCGACAGAATGCGGCAAAGCCATCGTCTCGAGGGTGCGAATCCGGTTGCCCTCGCCAACAGACACGGTACCTGAGAGTCCTTCGCCTTTTTCATCGAGAGTGAGGATGAGCGCGCGATCGAAAGAAGACGCGTAGAATGCGCTGGCCGCGTGGCACCGTTGGTGTTCAAAGTGGACGACGGCAACATTAGACGGATGCTTTACTTCGTCAAGAAAGCGCCGAGTAGACGATTCGGGACCGGCCCGGCAGATTTCTTTGATGTGGGAAAACGCGTCTGTGATTAGATGGAGCGGGGCGGACTTCGCTTGAACCAGCGCTTGGCGAAGGCGCGAGTTTCTGCGCTGGCTTGCGATTGCAACCATGCCGATATCTGACCAACTGACATTTGTTTTATCTAGACAACATTCCACAGCGCCACGCGGAACTCCGCTAAAGCCACGCGATCGAACAAGCTTGCTTTCCTCTATGGCGGTTTCCAGTCCTCGTTCGCTCAACAGAGCTGCGGAGGCATCACGCTTTGGAGGCGATATGCCGAGAATGAGCATGTGGATCAAATCCGGACAACAAATGACGTTCTCTGCCGGGCTGGTTGCTTCATGAGCGAGAACAGCCTCGAAGAGGGCGGGGCAGGGCGTCGAGCAATTCCGACGGCTTCACCGCAAGGAGTTAACATCTTCCGCGGTAATTCTTGCTGTGCATTAGCAGTCACCATTTTGAGCAGCGTGCCTGGACAAGAAGATTACCACTGAAAGAAACGCGAGAATACTCTCGTGTCCCGACGCCCAGAGGCAAGGCGTTATGGAAAATGGCGAATCGCACCGATATCCCATCGGCCGGTTTCTTGAGGGACGAGTCTCACTTGTGCGGGCCAGTTGAGAGGAGGTGCCAGGGCCATTTTGTCGTCATCGCCAAGATTCACGCCGCGACCGATGACCAGTGATCGAGGAGAAGGGACAAAGTCGCGAGGCAGATTGGGTGCCGAAGAAGAAAGCTGAGGGTCGGCGACGATGGAGTTTCGATCCAAACTGGCTGTCGATTGCCACTCGGATAAATTCATCGTGGCACCCTTCCAATTGAAGCTGGAATTGGTGTCGGGGAAATAGAGGTTGTTGGAAAAATCGAAGGGTCCGTCAACGTCTTTTTCAATTAAAACGTGGTACTGCGAACTGCGCAGGATAAGGTTGTTCTTGATGGAGATATTACCCGTTTTTTTCGTTGTCGAACTGACGTAGAGGTGGATACCGATCTTGCTGTTGTAGCAGGTGTTGTTGTAGATCTCGTGGCCGATGTAGTTCGCCATGATGCAGCTGCCTTGAGGGTGATTGTAAATCAGGTTGTAAAGGATTTTGTTGTCCTGACTCGGGATGTAGTTCGTGAAGATTCCGTGAGTACCGTCATCGTGGACGGAGTTGTACCGGATGATGTTGTCGCTGGAGCCGAATGGGGGCTTCCCAGTGTCGATGGAGAGTTCAATCCCCGACAAGCGCGCGCGGTAGCAGTCATTTTTTTCGATGATATTTGAGCTTGAGCCGGAAATACCAACGCAATAGCCTTCGCCTTTCCGTGACGTATTGGTGTTGGCATAAGCCGTGTTGCCGGCAACGAGCGAGTGATTCGTTTCATGGAGATAGATGCCGGCGCCATTATCATGGATCGTGTTTCCGGTGATATTGACTCCGGTCACTATCAAACCGTCGGGATAAACAACGGAGCGGCAGCGCTCTGCGCGTGGGCAACCCACGACGAAGATTCCGTTGAACCCGTTGTGATGGATCTGGTTGTTTGTTATGTTACCTGAGGTGATCGGGAATTTTCCGTTGCTGTAATGAAGCTCGATGCCTGCGCCATCATTGTCATGAACCAGCGCGGAATCCACAGTACAGTGATCCGCATTTTCAATGTGAATGCCGTCTCCCGCTCCGTTTGCGACGGCAACATCTGAAATATTCAGGTTTCCAGGCGTCGGCCCTTCGAGGTGAACCGTTATTGCCCAAATGCCTGCGCCTTCGCCGTAGGGAATCGCATTGGCGCCGGTTACGGAGACATTCCTGAGCGTGACGTAGGAGATCCCCGTAAGATTCACTCCGCTGAGTCGCGCTCCAAATTCGATTCCCGTTTTGGAGTAGGCGGAAGCGGGAGGTCCCGAGGAGAAAATATAGAGTGTCTTTGACTCCCAAAACCAATCTAGCTCTGTGGTTAGCGCAGCGAGCGAGGGTTGATGATGACCTTTTGTGCCGTCAAAAATAACCACGTTTGGCTGAACGGGCACCGATGCCTGCCAGATGGAAGATCCAGAGCTGGAAGCCTGACTCCAGGAGGAACCGCTAATCAGATCGGCGCCGCTAATGATGGGCAGCTGGCCTTCACCATAAGCATCGATCGTGATCTGCGCCTTTGATGAACCTGAAGAAGGAAAATTCAGCTGTTCGCGCCACAAACTGCCGCGACGGAGCATGACCGCGTCTCCAGGCGAGAACTTGAAGGAATTGACTTTGGCGAGAGACTTCCAGGGAGAAGTCACTGTCGTGCCATCATTGTTGTCGTCGCCTTTCGCTGAGTCCACATAGTAAGTGGCACAAGGGGAGCACTGGCAAAAGACAAGCGAGACGAGCAGACCATAGATGAAGCGAGAACTCATGCTACTGACTCCTAAATAGTGCAATTGAGAGCATGGGGGCCTGACACTATGGGGCGATTGCAATCGTAGTTACATGCAGAATATTGTGCTCAGAATCCAACCATCCCGCTACGCGGACCTTTTTGCCGACGAACCGCTTGGCATCCCAAGTGTGTACGAGCTCATAGGACAGTCTGCTGTGAGCTTTCTGGAGGTAGAACTTTCCATACTTCTCGGAAATCGTCCCGGGAAATGATTCCGTGTCTTTCTGCTGCTGGTCCTCGATCGTGGTCTGTGCTTGTTCCCGGTATTGATCGCGCTGGGAGCTCTGTTGCTGGGGCTGCTGCCGCGTTTGTTGGGCGGTACAAGGATAGCTTAATGCGGATAAGCACAGGGCGATGGTGAGCGACCATACGGGTTTCTGAAAACAAATTTGCACGAGACACATCCAATTCGCAGCGCCTTGACCGTTCAGGCCAAGGCCGGCATGAGACTTTTCTTGGTGGCAAACATCCCTATATTCAAGCTGAGCCAGAGAGGCAGCTTCGCCGGTTCAACCGGCTCCAAACGGGTGTGTGGAAAATAGCGGCGAACGAGCTCTGCCATCGCGCAGTAATCAAATCCCTTGCGGCCTCGAACCGCGCGTGGAACTCGGTCCATCTGCCCAATAAGGGCGTTCCAGAACTGCTTGGGCGGGTAGTCGCTTCGCGGGACGCCGGACAGGCGGGATCCAAGCGACTTGATGAGAAGCGGAATGCCTTTCTCGTTTGGCATCGTCGAAAGGATGCAGCCGGCGTCGTTCAGCTTTCTGAAAATTCCCGAGACATACAATTCAAGTTCGGAGGGCAGAAGATATTCGAATGTTTCAAGCGCGATAGCCAGATCAAATGTGCCTTGTACCCGATCCAGATCTTCGTGATGCTCCGAGTGGCGGAACTCAAACTGCGGCCTATGTTGAAAGCGCAACCGAGCAGCGTCTAGGCCATACGCTTTGCCGTTCCTCCAACCGCTTCGCCAGCCGGCGTCGAGCCCGACGTAGCGTTTGATGGGCACCGGTATGAAGTCTACGGACCGTGCATCGTTGCAACCGATTTCAAGAATTGCTACGTCCCGTTTATTGAGGGTTGCGATTTTATGCCTGAGCCATTCGAATCGCCTTGTGTGATGGAAAGCATACAGGCGACTGAGCAGGCGCATCTTCCGGGTGCGCTCGAAAGAAGGAATTTCGGTTGCTTCAATATTAGGTCGATGAACGAACATGAAGCCGCTTCTCCAATAGCGATTTTTTGAATCAATGGCCACCCCTTCGAACTTGGCTTGGGGTGTCGCCATTACTGAGTAATTCATGCGTATTGACGTCCAGAGCCGGGACGTGAGGAAAAAAAGCAGAAATCGAGCCCCATCACAATTCTTGAGCCAATATTCCGTGCCTTGTGTGGAGTGCCTGATTTACGCAGATTTTCTCTTCAGAGACGGCGCTCAACGTAGCAGAAGACTTCAAATACATCCGAGCCCAAGCTTCGAGAGAGAGCCAACGGAAAAGAACGGCCTGATGCAAGTGGGGTTGAGAAAGGAATCGGCGCCATACGCGCAGCGCAGCCTTTTGGTCGACCCAACCTCTCTCTCGGAATGAGGCGGAGTGCAGAATGCTCTCTGCCCATGGACGAAGCGAGCGGCGCAACCAGGTCGCCTGCGGAGTCTCAAAACCTTTTTTGTCCGTGCGATCGATCACTTCATCGGGCACTTTTCCGCGCATGGCATTTCGAAGGACGAACTTCGTCGTTGTACCACGGATTTTTTGGGCCTCGGGTATCGCGAACAGAAACTCGACAAGGCGATGGTCGAGGAAGGGCAGGCGCGTTTCACGCGAAAATGCCATTGAGCTGCGGTCCGCGAAACGCAGCAGCTTTGGAAGCATCGAGCAGCGGATCTGCTGGTACAGCTCATTATTAAGCGCACTTTTGAATTGGGCAGGCGCCACTGTAGGGGGCGCGAAAGCCATCGTGGAAAAATCCGGCAGCAGACACGTCCGAGTTCCGAGCAGCGACGCTACCCGGGAGCCGACAACCGGAAGTTGAGGAATTACTGCACCGGCGACCGCATGGAGACCGCTGAGTTTGCACTGAGTGAAAGCAGATCTCGCGAGCGTTATCCACCGAAAGTCAGCGAAGAGATCGCGGTAGTGAAAACTTTGCGAGGCGAGATATCCGGCGAGACTCTCGTCGGCGCCTTGACCATCGAGGAGCACCGTAACGTCACGATCTTTTGCCAAGCGCATGACGCACCACTGTGCGTAAATGCTCGGTCCCACGAAAGGATGCTCCTGATGCCAGATGAATTCGTCGAGCTCCTCGATCATGCGATGCGGGTCGGGGTAGGTCGTGTAATTAGCAACAGACAGGCGGTTGGAAACAGATTCGATGTATTTGCCTTCGTCGATCGCGGGGTCTTTGAAGCGCGCGGAGAAAGTGGCTTGCTTGTCTCCGCTGCGTTGAGCGCTCAACAGGGAGACGATAGACGATGAATCGATGCCTCCGGACAAGCACGAGCCGACAGGTACATCGGAACGAAGGCGAATCTCGATGCTCTGGTGCAACAGATCAAGGAAATGCTCGGAGTAAGATTCGTCATCGGCATGTCGGATTTCCATTGCGGGATCGAGGTCCCAATATCGCCAAAACCTGAGGCGATCTTGACTTGGGAAATAGAGTAATCCGTGGGCCGGCAGGAGGGCGAAGATGTCCTTGAAGAATGTTTCCTCCGAGGCATCCGTCTCACGATAGGCGAGGAAACGGTAAATGACGGTAGGGTTCGGCTCGGGATCAATCATGCCAGAAGCTAAAAGCGCCTTGATTTCTGAAGCAAACATAAACAAGCCGGAGCGACGAATGTAGTAGAAGGGTTTTTCCCCAAAACGATCGCGGGCAGCAAACAGGCACTGTTTTTTACTGTCCCAGATCGCAAAGGCAAACATGCCGTTTAATCTTTCCAAAAAATCCGTTCCCCAATGGGAATAGGCGGCAAGGAGAACTTCCGTGTCGGAATGGGATTGAAATGAATAATTGCGTTGCAGCTCCTTGCGAAGCTCGCGATAGTTGTAAATTTCGCCGTTGAACACAATTGTGAGCGTCTTGGACAGGTCTTGCATAGGCTGGTGGCCGCGCGGAGAGAGATCCATAATGGCGAGGCGGCGGCTTCCAAGCGTTACGCCGGCACCCGGAGCCATCCAGAGCCCGGCGTCGTCGGGACCTCGGTGAGCCAGGCTGTCTCTCATCCGGACCGATGTGGACTCAGGTAAGCAAAAAGCATCGCGAACGGAGCCGATGATTCCACACACGTTGTAGTCCTTTCCGATTGATCTCGTTGGGCTTCAGCGACAACGGGTTCCCATGCACATGACATTAATCCAGACCAGGATGAAAAACGCGATGCAAGTGACGCGTTCGAATTCGGACTAGCTTCGACGCGAGGCCCCGTATACCGCCGTTCCGAATGGCCGCCTTAAAGTCGCGAAACTGCTTCTGCCAGAGATCAGTGCGGACATCCTGATAGAAGCGTTGCCGATAAACGCCCTGAGCTATTTCTTCAGAAAGCTGAACAAATCGATTGAGGATGGCGCGGCCCACAGCCACATCTGGAACGCACCCCCAACCGGACTGCTCGAGGTGAACGGGTAAGACTTCTACGTTCACAATGTTGCTGGATGCATCGATACCAACGACGACGACAAGTCCTTCGCGTTCTAGTTCGGAATAGAGCACGCCGGAAGAAATGCTCCCCAACCCATAAAAACAAAACGCAGGATGAGAGTGACGCTGCGGAAGACACTTGTACCCACTGATGCGGTGCGAGTGGCATGCCGTAACGATGTCGAAGCCCATTTTGGCGAAATCGTCCATCAGGACGACATCGTCGGGATCCGGACGGTTGGTATGCTCCAGGCCCGCGTGAAGAAACGCAATCGCGAGGGATGCTCCACGCGATTTCAGCTCGTTCAGCGCATCTTCGCCGCGTTTGCGGGTCGCCGGCTCGATGCCTGGACTCTTGCGCGCTGCAAGGTCAACGAGATGACGCGCGGCAGACCAAAACCCAATCCGAGGGCCCGACTTGGTTTCTGCGACGTGCACATCGGGTTTTTCGCAGAGTGTTCGCCCGGTCCCAAGTGGAAGCAGATTACTTTCCAAGATTGTTTCTTTGGTCTGTGTCACGCCCTCTTCGCCGTAGTCGTAGGCGTGATTGTTTGCCAGGCCGACGATTCTGGTACCAAGAGTCCGCGGGAATGCAAGCACATCCGGTGACGCAGAGAAGGAGTCGCCAAGTCCGAGCTTGGGCCGAGGTTTGCGGCTTTCAGCGCCGAGGCAGCATTCCAGATTCAATATGGCAGCGTCAACATTGGAGAAATAGCTTGCGAAGCCGTTTGCAATGTCTGTCCAGGTGCGTCCCTGAGGGAGTTGTAAGCCGGAGGCGGGCAAAAAGTCACCAGCGATTGCGACCCGACACTCAGGAATGGCGCCTTTCTTTTGCCAGAGAAGCATGCTTTTAACCTTCTATTTGCGGATCACAAATCAGCGAAGCGATCCTAGCCGTAATGCAGTCACTAGCAACGAACCGAACGTGAGCGTGATGACCAGAAGCGCGGTCACGGGGCTTACGTAGTTGCAAAGCCAACCAATCAGCACTAATCCCGCTGTGGCGGCGTATGAGGCAAATGCGATAGGTCGCGCCGCCCAACCCTGCTGATGGAGAAGGTCGTACAAGTGCTGGCGGTCGCCCATGAACGGGGACACGCGCTTGCGGAGCCGGCGGAATACGGCCAGGAAGAGGTCCAGGATAGGCAGACCTGCAAAGATTAGGGGCAAGAACAGATGGGTGCCAATGGCGTGGTGGACTCTATAAAAATCTAAACCCAGAAAAGCGAGAAGGAAACCAAGCACCGTGCTTCCTGAGTCGCCCATGAAAATCTTTGCCGGAGGAAAATTGAACAGTAAGAACCCAACGGAGGCACCCAGGAGGCTCCAGGAGACAGCGGCCCCCACGGAAGGACCGCGGAAAGAATACAAGAGGGCGTATCCAAGGCTTGCAACGCCAACGACGCCGGCGGCGAGTCCATCGGCACCGTCGAAGAAATTAAAGGCATTTACGAACAACATGACAAAGCCGCAAGTCAAGACGGAGTCGATCAGGGAGTTGTTGAAGACGTTTAGGCACCACTGTGTTTGAGATACGAGCATTCCCGCGAGAAACTGCGCAGCCAATCGGGTTCCCGGCTGCGACCCCCGGACATCGTCAACTAGGCCAGTCGCCCAAATGATTAGAACGGCCACAAAGACGGGCCAAGCCGGTGCGAAAAGTCCAGTACCTCCAAGGGAAACTCCGATAAGCACTGCAATGCCGATTGCCACTCCACCAAGACGCGGAGTCGGGCATGCGTGAGGTTTAAGCGCGCCGGGTAGGTCACGAAGGCCCCATTGCGTTGCGAGTTGCCGAACAACGGGTAAGAGCCCAACACACACGCAGAAGGAGGTCGCGCCGTTTAACCATCCGTGAAAGTGCAGTGAGGCGAGAACGATGTCCATGAGAGTGAGTGCCGCTCGCAATGGAACTGGAGGGGCGGAGAGCAATCGAATTGAACGGCCGGGCTGGAAGAAACGAAAGCACCTATCGGACGGGTTTCCACCGACCGGCGGATTGCAACGTCAGGCAGTGTAGCGTGCCGAAAAGTGCGGCGAAGTTCACAACACAAAAAGACACGGCCACGGAAAGTGGAAACCGAACGCGGCTTCCGCCGAGCAGAAGCCCAAACACGGAGAGCGCATAAAATGCAGTTTGCGCGGCAAGCGTGATTGCGTAGAAAGTGTGAGCGGTCAGGAAGACGTTGCTGACGTACAGTCCAATGAGAAAATACGGAACTGCCCAGCGAAGCAGTTTGTGGGACAACAGGCCTACGGCCACCGCACCGACCTTCAATGGATTCAGACAGGCGGCATTGCGCAAAAGGCCCCGCAAATCCTTGCTGATAATTCGCGTCTTCATACGGAAAAGGGAATGCGGCTGGTTTTGCGATAACTCGGTTTCCGCTGAAATCCGCGTCTCCAGAACGTTCCGGAAACCCGCTCGCGCAACTCGCAGCGGAAGCACAAAGTCATCGCCCACGTTGGGGTCTAAAGGACTCCACAAATCTCGTCGCATGACGAACAGCGATCCACTGGCCATGGCGAGCAGCCCCCGATCGCTCTCTTGGCGACGTAACCACCGTTCGTATCTCCAGTAGAGACTTTCGCCTTCAACAACGGCCGTCTCATTTCGGTTCGAAATCGATGCGCAATTTGTGACTAGGCCAACTAGCGGATCGGCGAAGTGACGCACTAGAGTTTCCAGCGCGTTAGCGGGCAAGAAACAATCCGCGTCGGTGAAGACCAGGAGGTCACCGTGGGAGCGTTCCACCAACTTGTTTTGGATATCGCTTTTGCCGCGCGGCTCTTGATTTCTGACGAGTAAAACACCACCCGCTTCCATGGATTTAACGATCTTTGCCGTTCGATCACTCGAGCCATCGTCACCAACGAGAATTTCCAGGCGAGCTAAGGAATAGTTCTGCGAGAGCATGTTGCGCAGCTTGGCACCGATCACTCTTTCTTCGTTGTGTGCGGGGATCAGCACGCTCAACTGTGGCTGAATGTACTTCTCCTTCGTCTTCTTTCGCTTTCCGAGGAGCCCGGAAGCAATCAAAGCCGGATAGCCCAGGTAAACATAAATGACGAGGAATGCGCAGATCCAGAATGTGACTATCACAGAGCCCCTACCTCGAGTGCGCTACAACGAAGAGCCGAAAAGCACAAGACTGTCAGAGCTTATCTATGCGGGAATCGCAGGGACGCTCTCGCGGTTCTTGGCAAGGTCTTTCATCGCGTTCGATTGAATGATCAAGGGAATCTTGCCGCCAGGCCGGACTATCGGGCTATCTGCCAGCATAGCTGCCACCGACATCCCGTCACCCAGGATGAGCTGCAAATTCCTGCGAATGGTCATAACGTCGTCAGAAGCAAGCGGATCGCTGGCCACTCCGCGAACCAGCACTTGCCCGGGGTGTTCTTGAACGATTTGGCAGAACCGCAGTGTCTTGGCGCCCTTCAACGCCTGGTTTAGCGCGCGCGGAGAGAAGATGCGTCCATCGGGGCAGTACAGGAGATCACTGTCGCGAGTGATAGTGGGAACTACGCATGGAAAAACGCGTCCACAGGCACAGGGCGGATTTGGATCCCAGCAACCGCGGTCTCCAATGCGATAGCGAATTAATGGCATGGATTCGTTGACGAACCCCGTCCACACGAGAAATCCCTCCTGTCCCGGTTCAACAGGTCGGTTGTGCCGGTCAAGAATCTCAAGAAAAGCATAGTCCGGGCACACGTGGAGACGACCGTGCTCACATTGATGAATTAGGCCGCAGAGCTCCGTGTTTCCGTAAAGATCGAAGACACGCGTTACAAACGCCCGCTCAATTAACTCCCGCAATGCGGGATAAAGCGGCTCGCCATCCGTAAAGATGACTCGCATGGGGATTGTCTGACCGGTCTTCAGGATGAAATCAGATAATATGGCCAGTACGGAAGGAAATCCTTCCAAAACTTTGCCAGCGTGAGCCTTCAGGAACCCGATGTAATAAGGAGCATTAGATTCAGACAGATGAAAGATACTCGCGAGAGTCTGATGTTCAAAAACATTGTGTGTCCAGAAAGGGGGAACCCGGCGTTCGGGTGGGACTACGCGGCTTCCAAAAAAAGTTACCCGGGGCGTTCGCGGCTTGACTCCGGCCCATGCCCAGCGGCGCATATGAAACGCCCAATTTCGGCGGGCGACATCCTCCGAATAATTGACCTCGAGACTTGCCCCTGTCGTGCCCGTCGTCGAGACGCGAATGCAGTTCGGTCCCTGAGCCGAGCGAGAGACAAAGCGAGGCGAGTTAGCCAAAACCTCCTCTCTGGTGAGTACCGGGAACTCCTGGAGGTCATCAGGGGACTTTAGTTCTAGCATCGGATAATGCGCATAGTACGCGACTGTCAGACGGGCGTGATCGATAATGCGATTAAGCGCGACGCGTTGATATTGGACCATTTCGTCGTTGCTCCACTTCTCGTGAGAGCGCAATTCATTCAAGTATTTCCCCATGCCGTCTGAATACCTATTCTTGGCAAGCAGGAAACCTCGCGCGCTGGTCAGCAAGTTCTGGAGAGGATAAGGCAGGGCATGGTACACGCCGTAAAGCGACGCGGCGTTGGCACGAAATATGGACTCCAGCATTACATCCTCCTCGATACGTGTAGAGCAGCGATTTCCGACGAATTCAATGGACCTCAGTTTTTTCGTTTCGTGGCGCTAACTACCGCAGCGCGAGCTAATGCTCTCCGCCCTTTGCCGTTTGATTTGATCTGCAAAGATCGGGCACGGGTGTCATGACTCAACGTGGTTGGAACTGGCTCTAAGAACGCAACCTTCGAAATTCTTCCGTCCCACCGAATATCCGGGATGAGAGCCTGCTGTTTTTCCAATATTCGCTCTCGGTGCGGAATGAGATCTGCAAGCATGAGTTGGACTTCTGTTTCGATTGGCCGAGTCGGGCGGTAACCCAGGTCAAACAATGCCTGATGATCCGCTTTGTAGTAATGCTCCTCCGACTCGCACCGGGGATTTTCAAGAGGCCGTATGACCACATGGAGACCGAGCTTGCCGGCGACTCGTTGTACGATTCCCGCGAGTTGTGAGACGTCAAACAAATCCTGAAACTGGTTAAAAACCCGATACTCTCCCGGCTGTGCGGGGTTCTCTAGTGCTAACGT